>PJTY01000842.1_pt1 | contig 13341 bp, 7 predicted proteins | sample 1512121 | NCBI WGS metagenome assembly PJTY01 (sample SAMN08177680, study PRJNA422409) | Soil metagenome, whole genome shotgun sequencing project. | isolation source: Soil enriched (2) on filter paper: alkali lignin treatment | place: USA: Madison | collected 2015-01-15 | reverse complement strand
TTCGAGTATAGATGTGCAAACATCCAACAAGAACGCACAAAAAAACCGGATCATCATGCAAAAAGACCTCACATCCCTGAGCGCGCTCAACTGGGACGATTTGAAGTTCTTCCTCGAAGTGGCCCGTACCCGCAAGGCCAGCAGCGCCGCCAAGCGCCTGAGCGTGGACTACACCACCGTGTCGCGGCGCATCAGTTCACTGGAGGGTGCGCTGGGCACCTTGCTGTTCGAAAAGTCCCGGACCAACGGCTTTGTCCTCACCGCCGAGGGCCAGCGCCTGCTGGGTTATGCCGAGTCGATCGAGAGCACGCTGCACATGGCTTGTGAGCAGGTGTCCGGCTCGGGTGTGGCGTTGTCGGGGCATGTGCGCATGGGCTGCACCGAAGGTTTCGGCAGCTTCTTCGTCACCCCGCAGCTAAGCCACTTCGTCGATGCCTACCCGGCTATTTCGGTAGATATCCTGCCGCTGCCGCACTTCATCAGCCTGTCCAAGCGCGAGGCGGACATCGTCATTGCCCTTGAGCGGCCGGAGCATGGGCCTTATGTGTGCTGCAAACTGTGCGACTACCGTTTGCGGCTGTATGCGACCCAGGACTACCTGGACAGCCATGCGCCGATCAAGCAGATCGCTGACCTGGCCAGGCACCCGTTCATCAGCTACGTGGACGACCTGGCCTTCAGTTCGGAGCTGCTGTACCTGGCCAACCTGATCCCCAGCGCCAGCGCGCATTTGCGCAGTACCAGCGTGATTGCGCAATACACAGCGGCGTTGCAAGGGCGTGGGCTGGCGATCTTGCCGTGCTTCCTGGCGGCGCAGGACCCGCGCTTGGTGACGGTGTTGCCGGAAGAGATCGAGGTGACGCGGCAGTTCTGGATGTATTGCCGGGAGGATTTGCGCAAGTTGAAGCGGATTACGCTGTTGTGGGATTACATTCGCGGGGTGACGGAGGCGAATGCGCCGTTGTTGATGGGTGAGACCCGGGAGATGCGGTTTGCTCAGGAATAATGGGGCTGCTTCGCAGCCCATCGCCGGCAAGCCAGTTCCCACAGGTACAGCGCATGCCTGAATCCGGCGCGGCTCTTGTGGGAGCGGGTTTACCCGCGAAGCAGACAACTCGCTGCATGGCACCGGCTTCGCCGGTGTTCGCGGGTGAACCCGCTCCCACAGGGATTTTGGATAGCTCGTGAGGCTGCGGTCAGTAGGAAGCCACCACGATGGACACGCGCCGGTTCTCGGTACGCCCGGCGCTGGTGCGGTTGTCCGCCACCGGCTGGCTACTGCCAAGGCCGCGGGACTGGATGTTCTGCGCCTGCATGCCCACCTCGACCAGCGCCTTGGCCACGCTCTGCGCCCGGCGCTCGGACAACTGCTGGTTATACGCCGCCTTGCCCGACGCGTCGGCATGCCCATCCACCCGCACGCCCTGGATGCCAACGCCGAGCAGCGCCTTGCCAATGCGCTCGACAATCGCCTGGCTCTGGCTGTTGAGGCTGTCCAGGTCGCTGCCGAACAACACCTTGCCGGACAAATCGTAGGCCCAGCCTTCATCGGTCGGGGTAAAGCCTTCGCGCTTGAGCACGGCAATCTGTTCGGCGGTCAGGCCTTTGGGCGGAGCGCTCTGGCAGCCGGTCAGCGCCAGCACGGCAAGCAACAAGGCCCAAAGGGGGAAACGCAAACGCTGTATCACGGGGTCAACTCCTGTTCTTGACTTCGCTGGCGGACCGCTCCGTCTGCGCCACTTGCCAATGGCCACGGCGCTTGCGCTTGGCCTGGTACATCGCCGCATCGGCGGCATTCAGAAGGCTGGCGGGGTCGGCGCCGTCATCAGGGTAATAGGCAATGCCGACACTCAACGAGGTGGCGATACTGCGGCCACTGTCGAGCTGCACCGGCAGCTTCATGCTGGCAACGATCTTCTCGGCAACGTGCTCGGCGTCCTGACGCGAATGCAACGGCGTCAGCAGCACTGCGAACTCGTCGCCACCCAGGCGCGCCACCAGATCGTGCTCGCGCAGTTGGGCACGCACGCGGTCGGCCACGCTGATCAGCACTTCGTCGCCCACCGCATGGCCGAGGGTGTCGTTGATCTGCTTGAAGTGGTCGCTGTCGAGGAACAGCAGCGCCAGGTGATCCTGCTGCCGTTCGGCATTGCGCACGCTGCGGCTGAGGCGCCCCTCGAAGAAGGCGCGATTGGGCAGACCGGTCAGGCTGTCGTGGCTGGCCTGGTGGGCCAGGGTCTGGTTTTCGTTCTGCAGGTGGCTGTGCCATACCTCCAGCTCATCCAGCAACGCGTTAAAGTCATTGCCCAGCTCGTTGAGCTCGGCAATCGGCGCTTCCGGCACGCGCCGGTCGAAACTGCGCTCGCGGCGGGCGGCGTGGGCGACACTGGCCAGGCCGCGAAGCGGGCGGACGATATCGCTGAGCAGACGTCGCGAAAGATATTGGGCAGCCAGAGCGCTGAGCACCGTGCAGAACAGGATGCCAGCCAGCCCGCTGAGCAGGAACAGCAACAGGCTACGGCCCTGGCCGACCAGTTCGATGCGCCCGACCTGCTGTTGCTGGTGCGTGATCGGCAGGTTGATTGGCTCATCCAGCAAGGCGGTGGCGACCTGGGCTTCCAGCCGCGCGAGCACGCCGGTATCGCTGCGCTGCCAATGCGCCAGTTGCTCGCCTTCGTTGTTGAAGACCTTGGCCTCGGCGACTTCCTCGGTACTGGCGATCAGCGCCAGCGATTCATTGGCCGCAGCGCTGTCGTCAAACACCACCGCCGCTTCCACGGTGTAGCTGATCGAGCGGGCGATCAGGTGCAGGTTGTCATTGGCGTAAACGCGCAGGGCGAGCACGCCCAGCAGGGTCAGGGATATGCCGGCCAGGCCCACAGCGAGCAAAGCGACGCTGAGGTGGCCACGGCCCAGCACCGAGCGCAGGGTCGGTCGCACGCCCCGTTTGCGGTTTGGTTTCATGGTTGCACCGCCCGCCGCCGCGACAACTGCAGCACGCTGGGGTGAATGCGTACGCCGGAGCGTGCCACCGAGTCGAGGTTGACTTCAAAGGCGACCTGCTGGTCGCTGACCCGCAAGCAGAACAGGCTGCCGACCGTGCACGGGTCGTCTGCCTCGCTGATGCTCAGCACCGGGTGGCCGCTGACGCGCTCGAACAACCGGTCGCGCTGGCCCTGGTCGAGCTTGCCGATGTAGATGGCGTCGCAGGCCTGGGCGACCTGGCTATCGTCTGCCAGCAGCCGCCGCACCTGCAGCGGCCGGCCGGACTCCTGCACATGGCCTTTGATCAGGTCATCGGCGTATTCGGTCGGGCCGACCAGGCACAGGCGCAACGGTGAGGTTTCGACGGGCCAGCGGGCGTAGCTGAAGATGCCCAGCACCACCTGGGTGACGGCCTTGGCACGTTGCTGCGCCTGAACGGCGGTCATGGCGGAGTCTGCCTGGGCCGGGCCTGAGGAAAGGAACAGGGCGGCCAGCAATAGCGAAAGCGCACAGCTCGTCATTCGCCTTGCGGCCACTTTCATGTGGGGAATCTCTTGAGGCCCTTTCCGATATCGGCGCAACGATAGCACATGGCCGCATGCTTGTATGAAAGGCGCGGAGCCTGGAAGCATTTGCGTTCCCTGTAGGAGCGGCCTTGTGTCGCGAAAGGGCTGCAAAGCAGCCCCTTGATCTCTGCTGCGCTGCTGATATCTGGGGCCGCTTTGCGGCCCTTTCGCGACACAAGGCCGCTCCTACAGAGGAGTGCGCCCGGTGTCAGACCTGCTCCAGCATCAACCCGGAAATACGCCGTACCTTGCGCGCGACCGCTTCTTCGAAAATACCCTGGCGAGGCTCGACCAGGCTGAAGCAGTGCTTGGCGCGGGTGATGCCGGTGTATACCAGCTCCTTGGTCAGCACCGGGTTGAGCGCATCCGGCAACACCAGCGCGGTGTGGCTGAACTCCGAGCCCTGGGACTTGTGCACGGTCATGGCGAATACCGTTTCCACTTCGTTCAGGCGGCTGGGCAGGACGAAGCGCACGCCGCCACTGCCGTCGTTACGCGGGAAGGCCACGCGCAGCAAGGGTTCGCCGCGCTCATCCGGCAGGCGCAGGGCGATGCCGATGTCACCGTTCATCAGGCCCAGGCCGTAGTCGTTGCGGGTCACCAGCACCGGGCGCCCTTCGTACCAGGGCTGCTGGCTGTCGATCAGCCCGGCATTGTGCAGCACCCGGGCCACCCGCTCGTTGAGGCCTTCGACACCCCAGGCGCCGCGGCGTACCGCACACAGCAACTGGAAGTCCTCGAAGCTGTGCAGCACCTTGCCCGCCCATTGCTCCCACGCGGGGTCGTCAATGGCGGTATCGAGGGCCGGGCGGAAGCGCCCAAGGGTGCGCAGGTAACTGCGGTAACCCTGCGGACCGTCGCTGCCGCGGTTGAGTCCGTCGAGCAGCAGGCGGTCGAAGGCGCGATCCTGTTCGTGCTTCAGGGCCAGGCTGTGCACATCGGGAGGCGGCGCGGCCAGCAGGTTGCGCGCCGCATGGGAATCCTGGCGGTTGACCAGCCGGGCCAGCTGGCCAATGCCGCTGCCTTCGCCGAAACGCCGCGAGAAACGCAGCATCACCACCTGCTGGGCCAGCGGGTTGCGCTGCTCATCGCCAGCCTTGAGGCCGCTGCCCGCCAGCGACTCGCCACCGGTCTGCTCCAGCCATGCCTCGGTAGCCGGCGAGTAACAGCCCTCCTCGGCATCCCGGCACAGGTCGCCCAATACCGCGCCGGCCTCGACCGAGGCAAGCTGGTCCTTGTCGCCCAGCAGTACCAGGCGTGCCCGTGGCGGCAGGGCATCGAGCAGGTTGGCCATCATTTCCAGGTCGATCATCGACGCTTCGTCGACCACCAGCACATCCAACGGCAGCGGGTTGCCGGCATGGTGGCGGAAGTGCCGCGAACCAGGGCGGCTGCCGAGCAAGCGGTGTACCGTGCTGACCTCGGTGGGGATCTGACCGCGCACCTCGGGGCTGACCTGCAGGCGCTCGACCTGCTGGCCGATGGATTCGGTCAGGCGCGCGGCCGCCTTGCCGGTCGGCGCGGCCAGGCGAATGCGCAGTGGCCTGCCCTGCTCCACCGCCGGCGCCTGCAGCAAGGCCAGCAGGCGGACCACGGTAGTCGTCTTACCGGTGCCGGGGCCGCCGGTGATGATGCTGAAACCGGCGCGGGTGGCCAGTGCACAGGCGAGCTTCTGCCAGTCCACCTGGCCAGCCGGCGCACCACCGTCGAACAGCTGCGCCAGACGGCCAGGCAGGTCGCCCGGCGGCGCTTCGACCTGGGACAGGCGCTGGCGTAGGGTATGGTCGATGCGCCGCTCGTAACTCCAGTAACGGCGCAGGTACAGGCGCTCGCCGCTGAGCACCAGAGGCCGCGCTTGCTGGCCCGGGGTATCACCGGCCGCCACCAGCGGGCTGGCGGCAATGCGCTGGCGCCAGGTGTGCAGGTCGAGGTTGGCCAGCAACTGCGAAGGCAGCAGCAAGGGGCCGGTCAAGGCATCGCCTTCAGGTGGCAACGACAGGGCGAAATCGGGCTCGGCCAGGGTTTGCTGCAGGTCGAGGCAGACATGGCCGTGGCCCAGTTGATGGCTGGCCAGGGCGGCGGCCAGCAACAACAGGGGGTCGCTACCGGGGGCTCGCTCTTCCAGGAAAGATACGAACGCACGGTCCAGGGCACGCAGCCAGCCTCGCTCCACCCAGCGGTCGAGCAGTTGCAGCAGGTCGCCGCTGTCATGCTGTGGCGCCAGTGCGAGCAGGTGCTCGGCGTGCAGCGGGGTGGGCAACAGGTCGACGAGGCTCCGGCTCATATCACGGCTCCAGCAAACAGGTCCTGCTGTACGGGCGGGTGCTCGCCACGGAACAGCGCATCGAGGCTTTCGATCAGCTCACGCGGTGGCTTGGCGTGGTAAACGCCGTGGCCGCTACTGCTGGCGCCTCGCAGGAAGATGAACAGGGCGCCGCCGACATGGCGGTCGTAGTCGTAGTCAGGCAGGCGGGCGCGCAACTGGCGATGCAGGGCCAGCAGGTACAGCACGTACTGCAGGTCGTAGCGATGTTCGAGGATGGCCTTTTCCATGGCCAGGGCATCGTAGGCCTGGATATCCGGCCCCAGCCAGTTGGATTTGTAGTCGGTCACGTAGTAACGCCCGTCCAGCTCGAAGGCCAGGTCGATGAAACCCTTGAACATGCCATTGAGCAAGGTCGGCTGTGCCGCCGGCCGCGCCAGGCCGCGGTGGGTGTGACGTACCACCAGGCGGTCGAGCTGTTCGGCATCGACCTGATGGCTGGCGAACCAGAACTCCATTTCGATCTGGTAGTGGCGCAACTGCCCGAGCGTCACGCCAAGGTCGCTGCCCGGTAACGGCAACGCTTCGCCCAGCAGGCGCTGCAGCCATTGGGTCAGGGTGGAGATCCAGCCGGTCCAGTCGCGACGATTGCAGCGCTGGCCAACGGTTCGCTCGATCAGCTGTGTATTGCTGCTGACCTGGCTGAAGCCCTCGCGGCCAACCCATTCCAGCAAGCCATGCAGAAAGGTGCCGGGGTTTGGCCCGCGCGGGAAGCGGTGGATGTCGCCACTGTCGGCCGGGACCTCGCGCAGCACCTGAGTATCGACCACTTCATCATCCAGTAACTGTTGGGCTTGGGAGCTGTCGGCACCGAGGGTCTGGTCGCCGACGCGCAGGGCACTGTACGAGGCAATCCACCAATGCTCGGCGCCCGCTGCGCGGCGCGGCTTGCGGGCAGGCAGCAGCTCACGCTCGGCGTGCGGCATGCGATACACCTGCTCATCTGCCGGCGGCAGGCCCGGGCAGCTGATGTGCGGGCACGTTGCAGCCAAGGCCTGCAACCAGTCCGTCAGTTGTTGCGAGCTCGGCAGGGCGAGGCCACCTCCCAGCAGGTAGCCGAACGCAGAGCGGTGCAGTTGCGAGCTCTTCTGGTTGCCCCGCTTGAGGTCGGCGACACCCAGCCAGCAGGCATGCTGGGCACGGGTCAGGGCCACATAGAGCAGGCGCAAGTCTTCGGCCAGGCGCTCATCGTCGGCGCGCTCGATCTGTTCCTGGTCTGGGGTGAGGGTGAGATGGGCGTTGCCCTGGCTATCATGCCAGGCCAGCGGCAGGCGGCTGCCGTCCACCGGTTTGCTGGTGCAGATGAACGGCAGGTAGACCAAGGGGTATTCCAGGCCCTTGGACTTGTGAATGGTCACCACCTTTACCAGTTGCTCATCACTCTCCAGCCGCAGTATCTGCTCTTCACCAGCCTGGCCGGAACTGGCCAGATGTTCGGCCAGGTGGCGGATCAGCGCCTGTTCGCCGTCCAGTTCACCAGCGGCCTGCTGCAACAGTTCGGCCAGGTGCAGCAGGTTGGTCAGCACCCGCTCGCCATCGCTGCGGCGGATCAGGGTACGCGGCAACTGGAAGTCATGCAGCAGGTGCCGAAGCATCGGCAGCACGCCCTGGCGCTGCCAAGTGTCGCGGTAACGGCGAAAGCGCATGACCCAGTCTTCCCAGACCCGCTCGTCCTGGTTCAGGCGGTCCAGCGCAGCCAGCGACAAATCGAGGGTGAGGCTGGCCAGGGCGGCCTTGAGCAGGCGCTCCGAATCGGGCTCGGCGCAGGCTTTGAGCCAGGCCAACAGGTCGTGGGCCTCCTGGGCGGCGAATACCGAGTCCTTGTCGGACAGATACACACTACGCACCTCGCGCGCGGCCAGTTCGGCGCGGATCATTTGCGCTTCATGGCCATCGCGCACCAGGATGGCGATGTCCGATGGCAGGCACGGGCGCAGTTCGCCCTCGGCATTCTGAAAACCCGCCGTGCCCTGTTGGCCACCATTAAGCAAGGCGACGATATGGCTGGCGCAACTGGCTGCCAGCTGCTGGCGGTATACGCTGCCGGAGACCGGCTCTTCGCTTTGCAGTTGCCAGCACTGCAGGGCTGCGCAAGCTTCACCATCGATCAACAGCTGCTCGCCACGGCCTTTGGCGCGCACCTCGATGAACGGCAGCGGGTTGTCATCGGCCTCGCGGAACAGGAATGCGCCGCGCCCTGCCTCCCGCGCCTCGGCCTGCAGGAACACCTGGTTGACCGCCGCGACCATGGCTTTGCTGGAGCGGTAGTTGGTGCCAAGGCTGTGCAGGCGACCACTGGTGGCACGGCGGGCGGCGAGGTAGGTGTAGATGTCGGCACCACGGAAGGCATAGATCGCCTGCTTGGGGTCGCCGATCATGAACAGGCCGGTTTCGGCGCGGTTTTCACTGATCTGGTAGATGCGCTCGAAGATGCCGTACTGCACCGGGTCGGTGTCCTGGAACTCGTCGATCAACGCCACCGGAAACTGCTCGCGGATCAGGCTGGCCAGGCGCTCTCCGGCCTCGCTGGCCAAGGCGTGCTGCAGGCGCAGGAGCATGTCGTCGAAACCCATTTCCGCGCGCCGACGCTTCTCCACTTCGAAGCGTGCCGATACCCAGTTGGCGGCATGCTCAAGCAACGAGGCATCCGGGCTGTCCAGAGCCTGCAACTGTTGCTGCAAGCTCTGCATGGCGTCGAGGGCCGGGTGCTCGGGTGGTGCGCCCTTCCAGGCTTCGGCCATACCCGCCGGAGTCAGGCGGGTGAAGCCGGTGCCCAGGTCGAGTTCCGCCTGTTGGTCGTCCGCGGCCCAGGCGCAGAGCTTGTCGAACCAGGGTTCGAAGTAACGGGCCTGCATCTTGCGGCCATCGACCTGTTTGGCGGCAAGCGCATCCCGGCAGATCTGCCGCAGTTCCTCGGCCCACTGCGCCCAAGGCGCCTTGAGCCGGGCCAGCTGCTCGCCACGCTGCTGCAACGATGCCTTGATCAGTGCCGCAGGCTCTGGCCCGTCCTGCTGCGCGCGCACCCGACCGAACAGCGGGCGTATCCGCGGCAGCAAGGCATCGGGGCTGCCCCAGTGGGCGCGCACCCAGGCCAGCGCATCACCTTGCATGCCATAGCAGAAGCGTCGCCAGTAATCGCGCATGACCTGGCCCAACAACTCGCTGTGGTCGGTTTCCAGGGTCTGGGTGAACAGGCTGCCGCTGTCGAAGGCATGTTCGCGCAGCATGCGCTGGCACCAGCCGTGGATGGTCGATACCGCAGCCTCGTCCATCCACTGCACGGCGATTTCCAGGCGCCCGGCACAGCGTGGCCAGGCTTCTTCCGGGTAGTCGTCACGCAGCTGGTGCAGCAGCGGGTCCGCCGCCTCCAGCTCGCCACGGAAGAACCGCGCAGCTTCGGCCAGGCGGGCACGGATACGTTCGCGCAGCTCTTTGGTGGCGGCGTCGGTGAAGGTCACCACGAGGATCTGCGGTGGCAGCAGTTCGCGATCGAAACCCTGCTCGCCGCCGTGACCGAGGATCAGGCGCAGGTAAAGCGCCGAAATGGTGAAAGTCTTGCCCGTGCCGGCGCTGGCCTCGATCAGCTGGCTGCCATGCAGGGGGAAACTCAGTGCCAGGGGACGGTCCTGGGTCATGCGCCTTTCTCCGGGTTGCCCAGGGCCTGCCACGGGGCGTTGAACAATGGGCGGTACAAGGCTTCGCACCAACCTTCGAAGGTTTCATCAGCGGTGAGAGCGGCGAAATCGCGATACTGTCGGGCCAGGGCGATGCTTTCACTGCGCTCGCCGAAGCTGGTGCGCTCGTCACCTTCGTACGCGCGGGCTGCAGCAGCCAGGGCTTTGTCGCTATCGTCCTGGGCCAGCCAGGCGAACGCAGTCTTGGCCGCGACCGGCAATGGCGCATTCATCGCCGCCTGGCGGGCTACCAGCAGGTCGCCCAGCAACTGCGCCGCCTGCGCTTGCGGCAGTGGCGCGAGCAGCAGGGTCAGGTCGCTGGCCACCAGTGCGCTGTTGTAGGGGTAGCCCGCCGCGCAGGCCGCCAGGTGCGTGACCCAGGGCGCGATCAGGCGGTGCCACTTGAGGGCGTTACGCCCGGCACTGATAGTGTTGGGGACCGTGGTTATGCTGAGCAGGCTTTGGTCATCCGCCTGGAACACCCGCCCAAGCCAGCCTTCGAGGCAGTGCGAGCCGTGCTCGAAATGCACAGGCAATGCCCCCTCGACCAGTTGTGGCCAGCGTTGCAATAACTGGCGGTGGCGTTGCAGCAGGTCTGGCAGGGGTTCGATCAGCTCGCGCTGCAGCAGCTCGCCGAAGCCGGCCAGGGGCAGCACGCCGCAGGCCTGCAAGCGCCGGGCCTGGGCCTGCAGGGCCTGTTCGGCATTGTCCGGCTCGGCCAGCGCTGCACCCAGCAGGCTTTCACTGGCGCCGTACCGTTGCAGCGTATCGAGGACGAAGGGTTCCTCGTCCGGGGTCGGTGCTGCCAGCGCTTCGAAGTACACCTTCAGGCGCTGACTGAAGAAGTGCCGCACAGGGTGGCGCAGGAAATCACTCAACTGGGCCAGGCTCAAAGCCTCATCAGCATGATAAGGCGGCAGGCCGGGGTCACCCTGCTCCTCTTCGTGGCCTTGCTGGTGCAGTACCTGCCATTCGTGAGCAAAGCTGAACAGCGGGCTGTCTTTCTGGAAGTAACGTGGGCTGAAAGGTTGCAGCGGATGCTCCTGGGTCAGTGCGTGCAGCAGTTGCTCGCCCGGCTCTGCTGGCTGCCCCGGCTCCACAGTTGCCAGCTGCCAGCCGGCGGCAAGGTGGTCGCGCAACTGGCCGATCAGGACCGAGGCCGGGCGTTCGCTGTTGTCGCGGATGCTGCGCCCGACCCAGCTGACATACAGCTGGTCGCGGGCCGATAACAGCGCTTCGAGCAGCAGGTAGCGGTCATCCTCACGGCGCGAGCGGTCACCAGGGCGGTAGTCGCTGGCCATCAGGTCGAAGTCCAGCGGCTGCTGGGCGCGGGGATAATCGCCGTCGTTCATGCCCAGAAGGCAGACCACCCGGAACGGGATGGCGCGCATCGGCATGAGGGTACAGAAGTTGACCGAGCCGGCGAGGAAGCGCTGGGACAACTTGCCCTGGTCGAGGCCCGAGAGCCAGGCTTCGCGCACTACGGTCAGCGGCAATGGGTCTTGCAGACCGACGGCTTCGCACACTTCAAGCCAGCTGTCACGCAGATCCTGCAGCTGCATCAGCAGGAACTCGTCGCGCTCGCCTTCGGCCAGGAAAAACACTTGCAGCAAGGCATGCAGCCGCTCGCCCCACTGGCTGACAGTGGCAGGCTCGGACAAGGCGTGGCTGGCTACTTCGAGGGCGTCGAGCAATGCGACCAGCGGGCCGATCAGTGCCGCATCCAGGCCACCGATTTCATCGTAGGGTTCGATGCCGTCACAGGCCTCGCCCAAGCCTACGGCATAACCCAGCAGCATGCGCCGCAGGCCGAACCGCCAGCTGTTCTGTTCCAGCCCTGCGGGCAGGCCCAAGCTGGCCCGCTGCTCGGCATTGAGGCCCCAGCGGATGCCGGCCCCCTCGATCCAGCGGTGCAAGGTGGGCAGGTCGTTTTCACGAATGCCGAAACGGGCGCGGACTGCCGGCACGTCCAGCAGGTCGAGCACTTCGCTGACCGCGAAGCGGCTGTCCGGCAGTTTGAGCAGGTGCTCGAGAGCAATCAGCAAAGGTTCGCGGCCACGCTGGCCCTGGTCGGCCAGGGTGAACGGGATGTAGCGCGGATCGTTGCGCTGCAACTGGCCGAATACGGCGCGAATATGCGGCGCGTAGGTATCGATGGCCGGCAGCATGACGATCACATCACGTGGGCGCAGGGTTGGGTCGGCGCTGAACCGGGCCAGCAGCTGGTCGTGAAGGATCTCCACTTCACGTTGCGGGCTGTGGGCGATGTGGAAGCGGATCGAGCGGTCCTTCGCCGGCTCGACTGGTTGCCAACGCTCGCGGGTTTCGGCGAGCGGGCGCAGCTCGAGGATGTCGTCCTGCAACTGGCTGAGCAGCGTGGTGGGCGAGCCGTCACTGAACAGGTCAATGCGGCCGTCGCTGAATACGCCCTGGTAACTGCCAGGGTCATCGTAGCTGTCGAGGAGGTTGATGTAGTCGCGGCCTTGTTTACCCCAGGCAGCCAGCAAGGGGTGGGCATGCTGGTGCAGCGACTGGTCGTCCAGCTGCAAGGGCATGCCCTGCTTGCGTTGCTGGCGCTTGTACTGGTGGCGCAGCAGGTCCTTGTCGGCAACGATATCGGCCCAGTGGTGGCGGCAGGGGTTGTGCACACATAGCAGCACCTGGCTGAAGCGTGCCAGGCCCGCCAGTGCCTCAAGGGCCTGGGCTGGCAGCGAGGATATGCCAAATATGATCACCCGGGCCGGCAGACCGGCAGGTGCCTGCTCCAGGCTGTTGATCCGTTCGATGAAACGCTGATGTACCCCGGCGCGGCTTTGCTCCATGCCTTGCTCGCCAACATCATCCAGCAATGCACGCCACAGCTCGGCCTGCCAGCGGTTGCCCGCGGGCAGCGCCTTGCGCTCGCCGCGGGCGGTATTGAGGATATGCTCGCCAGCGGCCCAATCCTTGAGCCAGTCGGCGCGGTAGACCTGATACTGGTCGAACAGGTCGGCCAGGCGCTCGGCGAGCTGGTAGCGCTTGCGCAGGTCGCTGTCGTCGGTGAGGAAGCGCCGCAGCGGCTCGAAATGCGGGCGTTCGATCAGAGCCGGAAGCAGGCGCATCAGGCGCCAGGTCAGCGGTGCCTTGTCGAGCAGGGAGACTTCGGGAATTTCGTCGCGGCCCAGCACGCTGCGGTACAGCTGCCACATGAAGCTGCCTGGCAGTTGCACGTCGATGGCCGCAGCGATGCCGCAGCCGCCCTGGTCATCGTCCCGAGGGTCTTCGGCAAGGGCCAGCTTGAGCCATTGAGCGATGCCATTGCTTTGCACCAGGGCGATTTCGTTTTCCAGGGGCGCCAGGGGATAACGACGCATCCAGCTCACCACCAGGCTGCGCAGGTCGTCGAGGCGGTTGCCGTGGACGATCATGAAGCCGGGGTGGAGGTGAGTGGTGTTGGGCATCGGGAGGTCTCTGGCAGGCACTGGTGGCTGAGGGGGAACGATATCATGCGAATGCCTGAAAGGGCCGAGTGCCATCAGGCTGACGCGATTCCTGACTATTGCTGCGACTCCTGGGAGCGGCTTTAGCCGCGAAGCAGGCAGCGCGGTGGATGGCACCGGCTTTGCCGGTGTTCGCGGGTGAACCCGCTCCCACAGAGAAGGGTTGTGCAGGCCCCGAACTTTTGGGCCAGAAAGACAAAACCCCTACCTGCATGCGCAGATAGGGGTTTTGCGAAATGAATCTTGACGATGACCTACTCTCACATGGGGAAACCCCACACTACCATCGGCGATGCATCGTTTCACTACTGAGT
>PJTY01000841.1_pt1 | contig 13352 bp, 13 predicted proteins | sample 1512121 | NCBI WGS metagenome assembly PJTY01 (sample SAMN08177680, study PRJNA422409) | Soil metagenome, whole genome shotgun sequencing project. | isolation source: Soil enriched (2) on filter paper: alkali lignin treatment | place: USA: Madison | collected 2015-01-15 | reverse complement strand
GAAATAGGCGGCGTCGCCGGGCGCGCCGTCCGATGTCGTGGTGAAGGGCGGGCCCCAATGGCGGGTGTCGTCGCCGGCGCCCGGCCGCTCGATCTTGATGACCTCGGCCCCCAGATCAGCCAGCGTCTGCGTCGCCCACGGCCCCGCCAGCACACGCGACAGGTCCAGAACCCGCACGCCGTGAAGCGGGCCGCAGGCGGTCTCGGAAATCGCGGGGCTGGGGGTCATGACAGTCTCCTGATCAGAAGGCGGCTTCGCCGGTGATGGCGCGGCCCAGGATGAGGGCGTGGACGTCGTGGGCGCCTTCATAGGTGTTGACGGTTTCCAGGTTCATGGCGTGGCGCATGACGTGCAGTTCGCCGGTGATCCCGGCCCCGCCGTGCATGTCGCGCGCCTCGCGGGCGACGGCCAGGGCCTTGCCGCAGTTGTTGCGCTTCATCAGGCTGATGGCCTCGGGGACCCAGGCGCCCGTGTCCAGCAGACGGCCCAAAGCATAGGCGCCCTCGAAGCCGAGGAAAATCTCGGTCTGCATGTCGGCCAGCTTCTTCTGCACCAGCTGGCGTGCCGACAGCGGGCGGCCGAACAGGGTGCGCTCGGCCACATAGTCGCGGCTGGCGTGGAAGCAGAATTCCGCCGCGCCCATCGCCCCCCAGGCGATGCCGAAACGCGCCTTGTTCAGGCAGGAGAACGGCCCGCGCAGGCCCTGCACGCCCGGCAGGATGTTGGCTTCCGGCACGAAGACGTCGTTCAGGCCGATGTCGCCGGTGATCGAGGCGCGCAAGGACAGCTTGTCGCCGATCTTGCCCGTGGTGAAGCCGTCGAAATCGCGCTCGACGATGAAGCCGCGGATCACGCCTTCAAGCTTGGCCCAGACAATGGCCAGATCGGCGATGGGCGAGTTGGTGATCCAGTATTTGCTGCCGTTCAGGCGATAGCCGCCGTCGACCGCCACCGCCGTGGTCTTCATCGAGGCCGGGTCCGACCCGCCGTCCGCCTCGGTCAGGCCGAAGCAGCCGACCAGTTCGCCCGCCGCCATCTTGGGCAGGAACTTCGCCTTCTGCTCGTCGGAGCCGAAGGCGTAGATCGGATACATGGCCAGCGACGACTGCACGCTCATGGCCGAGCGATAGCCGCTGTCGATCGCCTCGACCTCGCGCGCGATCAGGCCGTAGGCGACGTGCGACGCTTCGGAGCCGCCGTACTGTTCCGGCAGCATGGCGCCCAGGAAGCCCATCTCGCCCATCTCGGTCATGATGGCGCGGTCGAACACCTCGTCGCGGAAGGCGGCGACCACGCGCGGCAGCAGGGCCTCGCGCGCATAGGACCGCGCCGCATCCTGAACCATCCGCTCCTCGTCCGTCAGGCGCCCCGTCAGATCAAACGGATCGTCCCAGCGGAAGGTCTGGGCGGAAGGAGCGGCGGAGTTCGACATGGTGGGCGTTCCTGTGGGACTGGAAGATGCGGGAAGGCGCTTGCCAAGGTTGCGCGTTTAGATGATATAAAACTATATCATTTAGTCCAGCAATGCCCTTGTGCGGCGCATCATCAGGAGAAGGCATGGGCCGGGGCTCCACCCTCGTTGAAAAGATCATCGCCCGCGCCGCCGGTCTGGACCGGGTCGCGCCCGGCCAACTGGTGACGGCTCAGGTCGATCTGGCCTTTGCGCACGACAGTTCGGGGCCGCGTCGCTGGGCGCCGATGCTGCGCGAGCTGGGCGTGGGGCTATGGGATTCGCAGAAGGTCGCCATCGTCTCGGACCACTATGTCCCGGCGGTTGACGCCGAATCCGCGCGTATTCTGAAACTTGCGCGCGAGTTTGCGGCCGAACATCAGGTCGGCGCCTTCTTCGACATGGTGGGCATCTGTCATCTGGTCCTGCCCGAGCATGGTCTGATCCGGCCGGGCGCCTTCGTGGCGGGCGGCGACAGTCACTCGCCGACGGCGGGGGCCTTCGGCGCCTATGCAGCAGGCTATGGCGCCACCGACATGGCCGCCATCGTCGCCACCGGCGAAACCTGGCTGGCGGTGCCCGAGACAATCCGCGTCGAGTGGTCGGGCCGGTTCGGTGCCGGTGTTGCGGCCAAGGACATCATGCTGTTCCTGTGCCGTGAACTGGGCATGGATAACGCCTTCAAGGCCATCGAATACGGCGGCGACACGGTCGAGGGACTGTCGATGGCCGAGCGCATGGTCCTGTGCAACATGGCCGCCGAATTGGGCTGCGAGGCCGGGGTCGTGGCGCCGGACCGGACGACCTTCGACTATCTGCGCGAGGTCGGGCGTCCGGTCGAGGATGAGGCGGCGGCCCTGGCCTTGGCGTCAGACGCCGATGCGGACTACGCCGCCGTCCATCGCTTCGATGCGACGATGTTACAGCCGCAGATCGCCGCACCGCATGATCCGTCGCGCACTCAGGATGTGACCGAACATGCCGGGATCAGGGTGGATCAGTGCTATATCGGCGCCTGCGTCGGGGCCAAGATCGAAGACCTGCGCATGGCCGCCGCCGTGTTGAAGGGCCGCAAGGTGTCGCCGGACACCCGCCTGCTGATCGCTCCGGCGTCTCAGAAAACCACAACGACAGCGACGCAGGACGGCACCTTGCAGACTCTGATGGAGGCGGGGGCGGTGCTCTTGCCGTCCGGTTGCGGCGCCTGCGCTGGCTATGGCGCCGGGGTGCTGGCGGACGGCGAGGTCTGCATCTCTTCGACCAACCGCAACTTCAGGGGACGCATGGGATCCAAGGAGGCGCAGGTCTATCTCGGCTCGCCCTATTCCGTGGCCGCCGCTGCTGTTGAAGGCCGCATCGCCGATCCGCGTCAGTTCCTAGGAGAGGAGGCATGAGCGGTCGGGCTTTCGTCTTCGGCGACAATATCGACACCGACGTCATGGCGCCGGGCACGCTGATGAAGCTGCCGCCCGAGGAACTGGCGCAGCATTGTCTGGCGGCTGTCGATCCTGACTTCGCCCGCACGGTGGCCAAGGGCGACTTCGTCGTCGGCGGGCGCAGCTTCGGCATCGGCTCGTCGCGCGAGCAGGCGGCGGTGTCGTTGAGCCTGCTGGGCGTGCGCGCCGTGATCGCCCGCTCCTTCGCCCGTATCTTCTGGCGTAATGCGATCAATCTGGGGGTGCCGTGCATCTCCCTTGAGCAGGCGGGCGAGATTTCCGCAGGCGACCGGCTGGAGGTCGATCTGGCGGCGGGGCGTCTGACCAATCTGACGACGGGGCTGGGCTATGATTTCACGCCTCTGCCGCCGCACCTTATGGCCATGATGGATGACGGGGGGCTGATGCCGCACCTGAAGAAGAAGCTGGCGGGCGCCGCATGAGCGAGCGGTTGAACCTGCGTCGTCGGCTCAAACAGTCGCACGCCCTTCTGGCGCCGGGATGTTATGACGCCCTGTCCGGCCTGCTGATCCAGCAGGCGGGGTTCGAGGCGGCCTATTTGTCGGGCGCCTCGGTCGCCTATACCCAGTTGGGGCGGCCTGATATCGGCTTGGTCAGCCTGGATCAGGTCGTGGACGTGGCGGCGCGCATCACCGAACGGATCGATATCCCCTTGATCGTCGACGCCGATACCGGCTTCGGCAACGCCTTGAACATGGGCCGGACGGTGCGGCTGTTCGAGCGGGCGGGTGCCCGCGCGATCCAGATCGAGGACCAGACCTTCCCCAAGCGGTGCGGCCATCTGCGCGGTAAGGGCGTGATTTCGGCACAGGAGATGGCGGGCAAGGTCCGGGCCGCCGTCGATGCGCGCCACGACGACGACACCCTGATCATCGCCCGCACCGACGCCATCGCGGTCGAAGGCTTTGAGGCGGCGATCGATCGGGCCGAGCTGTTCTTGGAGGCGGGGGCCGACGTCCTGTTCGTCGAGGCGCCGCGCGATCTGGACCAGATGCGCGCGGTGGCCGAACGCTTCGCCGCCCGCGTTCCCCTGCTGGCCAATATGGTCGAGGGCGGAGACACGCCGCTGAGTTCGGCCGACAGCCTGTCCGAGCTGGGTTATCGTCTGGTGATCGCGCCGGGGGCCATGGTGCGCGCCGTCATTCCGGCTGTCGAAGCCTTCCTGTCGGTGCTGAAGCGCGATGGCGGCACGGCGGCGCACCGGGCGCACATGACCGACCTGATGGGGGTCAACGCCCGCATCGGCCTGGATGAGATGATGGCGCTGGGACAGCGATACGAAGCGCAGGAAGAGGAGAAGGCATGACCGTCGCGGACCCCAACCTCTACGACTACTGGCCCTATCGGGATCGGCCGAAGATCGTCTGGCCCGGTGGCAAGAAGCTGGCCTTCTGGGTCGCGCCGAACATCGAATTCTATGAGTTCGATCCCGCCAGGAACCCCGGCCGCGCCGGCTGGCCCAAGCCTGCGCCCGATGTCGTCGCTTATTCCCAGCGCGATTGGGGCAACCGCGTCGGTCACTGGCGACTGATGGAACTGCTGGACAAATACGGCCTGCGCGGCTCGGTGTCGCTGAACGTCGCCCTTTGCGACCACCATCCCGAGATCATCGAGGCCTGCGTCGAGCGGAACTGGGAGTTCTTTTCGCACGGTATCTACAACACCCGCTATTCCTACGGCATGGATGAGGCGCAGGAGCGCGCTATTATCGAGGACGCCATCCGTACGGTCGAAAAGGCCAGCGGCCAGCGTATCCGCGGCTATCTGGCTCCGGCTCTGACGCACACCGAACGGACGCTGGACCTGATCGCCGAGAACGACTTCTGGTACACCTGCGACCTGTTTCAGGACGACCAGCCGCAGCCGGTGAAGACGGCGTCGGGCAGGCTGATTTCGCTGCCCTATTCGCTGGAGGTGAACGACGTCATCACCTACGGCGCACTGGGGATGAGCCCGGCGCGCTACACCGACATCCTGAAACGACATTTCGATCAACTGCTGGAAGAGGGCGAGCAGAGCGGCACGGTCATGTGCATTCCCCTGCACGCCTATCTGGTCAGCCAGCCGCACCGCATCGGCCCGTTCGAAGAGGCGCTGAAACACATCATGGGCCACGCCGACGACGTGTGGTTCGCCACCGGCGCCGAGATCGCGGGCTACTATCGCGACCACTGCTGGGACCAGACGCAGGCCGACATAGCGGCCAAGGGCTGCGCGACTGGAGGAAAGGGGTTCGGCCATGGCGCTGCCTGACGACTATCTGACCTATCCGCACCGTTCCTACGGCATGGATCAGACGCTGTATCCGTGGCGTCCGGCGACCGAGCGCCCGAAGATCGTCTGGCCGGACGGCAAGACGGCCGCCGCCATGATCGTGGTCCCGCTGGAGTTCCATCGCCTGAACCCGCAGGGCAAGCCGTTCAAGCACCCCGGCGCCATGCAGACGACCTATCCGGATCTGCGCCACTTCACGACGCGCGACTACGGCAATCGTGTGGGCGTTTTCCGCATTCTGGATGCGCTGAAGGCGAGGGGGCTGAAGGCGGTGTTTCCGACCAATGGGGTCCTGCTGGCACGCGTCCAGCCCTTGGTTGAGGCCATCCTCGCCGACGGGCACGAGATCGCCGCCTATGGCTGGGAGGCGGACTGCATCCACTGGAGCGGGCTTGAGCCGGGCGTCGAAGCGGAATGGATCGGCCGCACGCGCGACGCCTTCGACAGGGTGGGGCTGAAGCCGCGCGCCTGGATGAGCCCGGCGCGGCAGCAGTCGTTCCAGACGCTGGAGCTGATCGCCGAGGCGGGTTTCGACATCTGTCTGGACTGGGAGCAGGACACGGTTCCCGTGCCGATGCAGACCGACAAGGGCGTGGTCTGGGCGGCGCCGCTGTCGAATGAACTGGATGACCGCACCCTGCTGACCGTGCGCCTTCAGACCGAGGACGAATGGGCCGATCAGGTGCTGGAGGCGGTCCGCCTGCACAAGGCCGAGGCCGAGCGTTTCGGCGGCCAGGTCGTCGGCTTCACCCTGACCCCCTACGTCAGCGGCCTGCCGTTCCGGATGAAGTCTGTCCGTCGCGTGCTGGCCGGTCTGGCCCAGGACGATGCCGTATGGACCGCCGGCGTCTCAGAGATTGTCGAGGCGGCGCGCGGCTGAGGCCGCCGTCGTCCCGGCTCCAGGCTCGGCCGTCGCCCCCAACCTTCGGCCGGGAAGCGTAAAAGCGTAAAAAGAAGGGCGGCGGATTTCGGTCCGCCGCCCTTCGATTTTTCAGGCTGCCGTCAGCTCAGCGCGCGGCCAGCCAGTCCAGCACTTCCTGCGCCGACACCACGTCGGCGTACTTCAGCTGAAGGTCGGTCAGATTGGCGTAGTGGTAGCTCTCGTGCTTGTCCGCCACGCACTCCTCGGCGACGATGGTGCGGAAACCATAGGACAGGCTGTCCACCGCCGTGGCGCGCACGCAGCCCGAGGTCGAGCCGCCCGTCACCAGCACCGTATCCACCTTGTGCCAGCGCAGGTAGGAGTTCAGCGGCGTCTCGAAGAAGGCCGAGGGCATCCGCTTGGTGTAGATTAGGTCCACAGCCTCATCGATCCGGCAGCGCGGATCGAGGGCGTGGCGCTCGGACCCGTATTTGATGTTCTGCAGGCTGTCGGGCGTGTCGGTGCGCGTGCCCCAGACCCCGGCGTCGCCGGCGTCGGCCTTATAGGCGACATGGCTCCAGATCACCGGCATCCCCTTGGCGCGCGCGGCGGCCGAGATGCGATTGGTGAAGCCGATCTGGTCAGGGTGGGTCACATAGGCCGTCTTTGGAAACAGATCGGGGCGGGTGTAGGATTGCTGGAAATCGACGTTCACCACGGCCAGTTTCTCGCCAAAGCCGAAACGAGCGCGGGCGGGATTGGCCTTGACCGCTTCGAACAACTCGCGCGCCGTCTTGTTCTCGCGGATCATGGTTGGTTCGAAGACAAGGTCGCTCACGGTCAGTCGTCCTTAATGGTATAAAGATAGGTCAACTATAGCCCGTCCTGCGGCGGGCGCCAGTTGATCCTGAGGCGGCGCAGCGGAAATCAGGCGCTGTCCTGCCAGTTTCCTTCCTCCCGGCGGCTGAGCAGATGATAGCGGAAGCGGTCGGCGTGATAATGGGCGTGAATGTACTGGACCGGCGTGCCGTCGGCCCGGCGCATGATCCGTGCGATCCTGAGCAGGGGCGATCCGATCGCCACCTCAAGCGCCGAGGCTGCAGAGGTGTCCGCCCCCACCGCTGAAATCCACAGCTCGGCTTCATGCGGGGTCGCGCCGGCTCGCTCCAGAAGATCCAGCATGGACTGTTCGGCGAAGGCGGCGTCATCGCAGTCGCTGGCGACGAATTCCGGCAGCCAGGACACCAGATAGGAGAAGGGCGTCTCGCCCAGTCGGCGCAGGCGGATGATGCGCTGGACCGGCGCGCCCGGGATGACCGCCAGGGCGCGCGCGACATCGGCGTCGGCCGCCTCGACCCGGCTCTCCAGCAGTTCGACCTGGGTCTCGTGTCCCATGGTCTTGAGCGAATCCATCAGGGTGGAGAACGAACCCGTCACCACAGGCAGTTCGACCTGCGGCGTCACTACCGTGCCGCGCCCGCGATGACGTGTCACCAGACCAGCCTCGGCCAACTCATTGAGCGCCCGCTTGACCGTGATGCGCGAGGCGCCCAGCATTTCCGATATCTGGTGTTCGCCGGGCAGCAACGACCCGGCCGGAAACACGCCGCGCCTGATGCGCTCGGCCAGCAGCAGACGGATCTGGTGGTAAAGTGGGACGGGCAGCCGATCGTCCAGAAGGTCGGGACGAAGATCCAGGGCGGCGTCTGTCGGCGAAGCGGATGTCATGCCGTCTTGTGTGGCTTGCGGCGGCGACGGAGACAACCCGCAGTAGCCAAGCCGCTAAGGTCTGATAATAAGAACAAGTTCGCTAATTGACGACGCAGGCGCAGACGCCGGCGTGTGGAGGATAAGCTTGGCCAGACAGGGCGCTGGGGCAGGAGCCGATATCGGTCGGCGCAGCCTCAAGGCGGACGGCGGATCCAGCAGTCTGCCGATCTACCACCAACTGACCACTATCCTGCGCCAGCAGATCAAGGACAGCGCCTTTGCGCCGGAACAGCCGCTGCCGTCTGAAATGCAGCTGGCGGCGGCCTATGACGTGTCGCGGGTAACCGTGCGGCGCGCGCTTGATCTGCTGGAACGCGAAGGCTGGATCCGGCGCAAGCATGGCGTCGGCACCTTTGTCGCCCCTCGCGCCGACGAGGCGCAGCGAGAGGAGAGCCGGGTGTCGGGCCTGGTCGAGAACCTCATCACCCTGGGGCTTGAGACGACGGCGCGGTTGCTGGCCTATGAACCGGAGGTGCCGACTCCTGCCGCCGTTCTTCAGGCGCTGGATCTTTCGGCCGACGATCGCGCGCTGCGCATCGAGCGGCTGCGTTTCTTCAAGGACAAGCCGTTGTCGGTGACGACGGTGTGGCTGCCTCGCTCCGTCGCCCACCTGACGCCCAGGAGCGTTATCGATGACCGCCCGATCATGCGTATTCTTGAAGGCGGCGGGATTCGCGCGCAGCGCGCTGAACAGACCATCAGCGCCATTCCAGCCGACGACGCGGCGGCCAATAAGCTGAATGTGGCTATCGGTGCGCCGCTGCTACGCCTGCGCCGGACGGTGTTCGACGGCGACGGCCGCCCGTTCGAGCATCAGGTCGGCCTCTATAATCCCGATCAGTATGAGTATCACATGCTGCTGACGCGCGATAACAGCTCTGCGCGTCCGCAGTGGCGCCACATCGGTTGACGCGAAGCGCGGCGGGACAGGCCCGCCGCAACCCCGTCGGGATCAGACGCCGAACTTGCGCAGCGGTACGTCGGCCAGCGGAAGGGTCGTCGTCTTCTCTTCGGTAAAGAAGGCCATGGAGGCGGCGGCTCCGTCGCGGCCGAGGCCCGAATCCTTCACGCCTCCGAAGGGTGCGCGCAGTTCACGCACCATCGGGGTGTTGACCCACATCAGACCGGTCCGCACCGCCTGACTGACGCGCAGGGCCTTGTCGATGTTCTGCGTCCAGCAATAGCCGACCAGGCCGAACTGGCTTTCATTGGCCATGCGGACGGCGTCTTCCATGTCGCTGAATTTCACGAAGGCGGCGAAGGGGCCGAAGATTTCCTCCTGGCAGACGCGGTCGCTGTTGCTGGGGGCCAGGACGGCGGTCGGCTCGATGAAATAGCCCGGCTGGTCCAGCGCCTTGCCTCCGGTCAGCAGGGTCGCGCCCTGGCTCTGTGCGATGTCGACATAGGACAGGATGTGCTGGCGGTGACGGGCTGAGGCGATCGGGCCGATCTCGGTGGCGTCGTCCAGAGGGTCGCCGACACGGATTTTCTGCGCTCGTTCGATGAAGCGGCCGACGAACTCGTCGAAGATGGAATCCTGGACCAGGATGCGCGACCCGGCCAGACACTGCTGGCCGTTGTTCGAGAAGATGGAGATCAGGGCGCCGTCCAAGGCCCGTTCCTGATCGGCGTCAGCGAAGATGATGTTGGCCGATTTTCCACCCAGTTCCATCGCGGCCGGCTTCAGCCGACGCCCGGCCGCCTGCATGATGTGGCGGCCTGTCTCGGTACCGCCAGTGAAGGCGATCAGGTCGACCTCGGGGTGATCCACCAGGGCGGCGCCTGTCGCCGCGCCGCGCCCGTTCACCAGGTTGACCACGCCCGGCGGTGTGACGGTGTTGATGATCTCGACCATCCGGGCCAGCGACAGCGGCGTCTGCTCCGACGGCTTCAGCACGCAGGTGTTGCCGAAGGCGATGGCCGAGGCGACCTTCATCGAGGCCAGCGCCAGCGGCGAGTTCCAAGGCGCGATCAGCGCGGCCACGCCGACAGGATGGCGTGTGACGAAGGTCAGATGATCCTTGATTTGCTGCCAGACCTGACCCGGTTGTTGGCTGATCGCCTCGGCGAAGAAGCGGAAGTTGTAGGCGGCGCGCACAACCTGACGGCTGAGCACGTCGCGGCGGACGATCCCCGCATTCAGCGTCTCCAGCGTCGCGAGTTCCAGGGCGTTTGCGTCGATGGCGTCGGCGATCCGGTAAAGCACCGCCTGGCGGGCCTCCACCGACATGTCGCGCCACGCCGGGTCGTTGAAGGCCCGTCGGGCAGAGCGGACTGCGCGATCGACTTCCTCGGCGTCAGCCTCCTGCAGTTCCGAGATGATCTCGCCGTTGCCGGGATAATAGGCGGGCAGGCGATGGCCGTCGCGCTCACCGACATAGGCGCCGTCAATCAGGCTGGTGACGAGTTGGGGAGCCCAGTCGAAAGGAGAAGCGGGGAGGGCCATGAGCGGGCGTCCTGATACTGTGGCGACTTGTGTTGTGTTTAAGCTAATACGTGATGGGGGCGGATCGCAAGATGAGACGATGCCGTGGATTCAAAGCCGGACTGCGTCTGATCGGACTGCCTACGGTTCTGAAGTCGAACCCCGTCCGCACATGAGGTTGCGACTGCCCTCTTGCCGGATTGGCGAACAAATGTATTAAGTCAGATACAAGTAGGCATGAGGTCGCCAGTATGCAGCAATGGGACGCCCAAGTGGTCATCGTCGGCGCCGGCCCGGTCGGGCTGAGCGCGGCCTTGCGGCTGGAAGCTTTCGGGATTTCGGCCGTCGTCCTTGAGGCGGAAGCGGAGTTGCCGGAAGACCTGCGGGCCTCGACGTTTCACCCGCCGACGCTGGACATGCTGGCCCAGTACGGCTTGGCCGATCCGTTGATCGCCCAGGGATTGAAGTGCGAGCAGTGGCAGATTCGCCAGCATGAGACAGGCGAGCGCGCCGTATTCGACCTGTCCTACCTGAAGGGCGAGACCCAGCATCCCTTCCGGCTTCAGTGCGAACAATTCCGTCTGTGCCGCATCCTGGCCGACCATCTGGCGGACGCCCGTCACGTCGATATCCGTATGGGCGCGACGGTGTCCAGCGTGACGCAGGACGAGGACGGCGTCAGCGTGCTCTATGAGCAGGATGGCCAGGCGCAGACGTTACGCTGCCGCTATCTGATCGGCGCCGACGGCGCCCGCAGCGCGGTGCGGACCCTGCTGGGCTGGGACCTGGACGGCAAGACCTATCCCGAGACGACCATTCTGGCGATTACGGATTTCCCCTTCGAGGACCACCTCGACGGCCTGTCGAACGTCAATTACTGCTGGACCGAGGGCGGGACCTTCTCCCTGCTCAAGCTCAAGGATTTCTGGCGCTGCAGCCTCTATCCGCGCGGCGAAGAAACCATCGAGGACGCGCTGGACCGCGCCAGCATCGAGCGCAAGCTGCAGGCGATCGTCGCTCGGGATGAACCCTATAAGGTGCTGGAGATCCGCCCCTATCGCGTGCATATGCGGATCGCGCCTGATTACCGCAGCGGCCGGGTCGTCCTGGCGGGCGACGCCGCCCACATCAACAGTCCTTCGGGCGGCATGGGCATGAACGGCGGCGTCCACGACGCCTTCAATCTGACCGAGAAGCTCAAGGCGGTTCTGGAGGGCGCCGATGAAGGTCTGCTGGACCTCTACACTCGGCAGCGCCGTCCCATCGCGGAGCAGGAGATTCTGGCGCAGGCGGATCGCAACCGTGGGCGGATGCAGGAGCGCGACCCGGAACGTCGCAAGGTCATGATGGCCGAGATGCAGGCCATGTTGGCCGATCCCGTGCGGCACAAGGACTATGTGATGCGTTCGTCGATGATCGATGGCCTGCGCAAGGCGGCGACGCTGACCTGAGGCGAGCTCCTCCGCGCGTCGCTGCTTGAGGGAGCGTCGGCGAAAGCGGAGCGGGGCGAGGGGCCGCGGGCCGGGATGCAGGGCGTCCCGGCCCGTTTTCATATCAGGCGCCCAACTGCCCCTTGAGGGCCTCGACCTCTTCCTGAAGCACATAGAAGACGCGGTCGGTCAGCGCCGCGTGGCGCGCGCGACGGGCCGTCTGCTGCGCCTCGGTCAGAATATGATGATCGACCGCGTCGGCTGTCAGGACGCCCTGGGCGGCCAACAGGTCCTCAAGCGTGGCGACTCGGTCGCTCAGGCCCGCGACCTCGGTGACGAGGGCGGTGATGATGGCGGTCAGGCGGTCGTTGGCTGTGTCCTCGAAGAAGGTGGGGCGGGGCGGTTTGGGCGTGGACATGAGAAAACTCCTCGAAACGAAATCAGAATAGGATGTCAGGCGCCCATCAAGCGGTCGCGAACGGCGGGAAAGCGGCTCCATAGCCGTTCGCGCCAGGGCGCATCGGGCGTCAGCCAGTCCGTGATCGACGGGCGGTCTTCAATTCCCAGGTTGCGCGCGACGGACCAGGCTGTGGCCAGGTTGGATGACAGGATCGGGACGTCGGTCTCGTCGCTGACGACGGCTAGGGCGGCCAGACTGGGCGCACCCGTTCCCATGGCGATCACGGCGTCGGCTACGCCGGCCTTAGCGCCCTGGCGCAGTCCCGTCAGCAGGGTGGAGGCCGTCTGGCCGTAAATCGGGTGGGCTGCGCCGGGCGCCAGGGGCGACTGGACGACGGCGACGACATCATAGCCGGCGGTGCCCCAATGAATCTCGGCGGCTGTCGTCAAGGCTGACGGATAGGGGCTGACCAGGATGATGCGGCGCGCGCCGAGAGACTGCAGCGCGTCTTTCAGGGCGTCGGCGGCGCAGACGACGGGGCAGGGACCATCGAGACGTTCCAGCGCCTGTGGTCGACGTCGCGAGGGGCCCAGTAGATAGGTCGAGCCCGTGCAGGCGAAGGCGACGGCGTCCAGCGGCGCCTCGTTGAATGGCGTGAGCCATTCCTCCAGTCGTGTTTCATAAGCCCTGAGCCTGACGTTCATCTCGGCGTTCGGCGCGTACATGCGCGTCGTCAGCAGGTTGATGTCGGGGGGCAGCAGGGCTGACAGTTCAGGCTCGGCTGTCGGGTTCTCGGCCGGGGTCAGCAAGGCGACGACGCCGCGCGCGCCTAGATCCGGTCGATGGCGATCCGTCGAGCGGATGGCGCGAGCAGGAAGCGACGTTGAGGTCATGATCCGGTCCGACGAAGAGACTTCCGCACAAGAGGTATTTGAGATAATACATCATGAAGGACTGAACGCCAGTCGAACATGGAGGAGAGCGCATGATCATCGACCGTACGGCCACCCATGAGCTTCTGGCTCGGCCGCTTCACGACGAGGCGGCGCGCACTCAGTACATCGTCCAACTGAAGAACCGACTGCGCCGCTACGAGGCCGCCAACAGGACTGCGCTCGACGCCCGCGCCGGCCCTGTCTACGCCGCGACGTCCGGCAAGGCGCCTGAAACGGTCGAGGAGATCACGGCCGCCATGGTCGGCGATCCCTTCTACCAAATCTGGAGCGCCTTCAGCCGCAGCGCCCAGGATGTCATGTGGAACTCGGTCGGCGAGACCATCCAGCG
>PJTY01000838.1_pt1 | contig 13400 bp, 10 predicted proteins | sample 1512121 | NCBI WGS metagenome assembly PJTY01 (sample SAMN08177680, study PRJNA422409) | Soil metagenome, whole genome shotgun sequencing project. | isolation source: Soil enriched (2) on filter paper: alkali lignin treatment | place: USA: Madison | collected 2015-01-15 | reverse complement strand
GGGCGCAGCCCCCCGGGGCAATCTATCCACTTTCTTCAGTATCGAATGCACCAAAAGAGTGCATACAGGACGATGTGTGACAACCGCCAATGCGTTGAAGGTCCAGGCTTTCCACACCACTGATGTCACCGAGCAAGTGCGCGCCACCCCTGGCTGGCAGCAGCAGTACCGGCAGATGTCGCCCGGCTACTTCAGCGGTGAGCTGCGTTGTCTGGGGCTGGAGGGTGTGGAGGTGTACGAAGAGCGCCTGAACACCCGGGTGGAGCAGTTTTTCCGCGCGCCAAGCGGCTCGCTGGCGTTTTGCTTCGACCGCAGCGAGAACAGCCTGTACCTGCTGAACGAACAAAGCCGCAATATCTGGATCACACCGGAGAACTACCACGAAGTGGCGGTCGTGTTCGACCAGGCGTTCCTGGCCCGCCATGGGCTAGACCCGCAGCGTCTGGAAGGGTTGTTCATGGTGCCATTGGGCAGCGGCCAGAATGCGCTGTTCGGCAGCTGGCTCAGCGCCACCTTGACCCGGCTGGGCGAGGAGGGTTGCCCGTTGCAGGGGCAGGCCCTGGCTGAGCAGTTGCTGGAGGACTGCCTGTTCATTCTTGACAACGCCAGCCAGCGTTTACAGGGCGTGGCCCTGGGGCGGCGGGACGAGGAAAGGGCGATCATGCACCGGGTCAGCGAATGGGCGGCCGACTGCCCGGAAGAAACGCTGAACCTGCTTGAGCTGGCAGATGTGGCTGGCGTTTCCCTGCGCCAGTTGCAGCAGGCGTTCAAGGCGTTTACCGGCATGCCGCCGGCGCACTGGCTGCGCCTGCGCCGGCTCAACGGTGCGCGGCGTGATTTGTTGCGCGGTGGCGGCGTGACCGTGGCCGAGGTGGCGATGCGTTGGTCGTTCTGGCATTTAGGAAGGTTTTCAGAGAGTTACCGGCAGTTGTTCAAGGAGTTTCCCAGTGAAACATTGAAGCGCTGCAGGGTTTGAGGTGGAGGCGGGGCTGCCGGCCTCTTCGCGGGCTCGCCCGCTCCCACAGCGCCAGCATGGTTTCGTGAATCGCACGTAGCCTGGCGTCCAGGCAAGTCCGCGAAGAAGCCAGCCCAGGCAACACTGAGCCCAGCATTCCACGCCGAAAGTTGCTATCGTGCCGCCCTGATTTCACCCGAGGTGCCGATGTTCTACCTGCCTTTGCCCAGCGACCAGGCCGACCGCCTCGCCAGCGCCGCCGTAACCGAGTTCTTCACCACCGCCAGTGTGCTCGATGCCGCTGCCGTGCTGTTCGTGCAAAACCTGCCACGCCAGCCTGCCACCGCGTCGGCCGACGCGCAGGAGCGTCGTTTCGCCGAAATCGTGCGCATCGCAAACGAAGTCGAAGGTGTCGCCCCCGGGCGCTTCCAGGCCCAGGTAGCGCAGCAATTCGATCGCGAAGCGTTCGCCATGGGCCTGGGCATGCTGGGCGAAAATGGGATTGCACTGCTGTCGGCCGAAGTGGAGTACCAGGCGGACGAATGGCTGGACGACGAAGGCCAGTGGAACTTCCAGTTCGCCGACCGCTACCGCCAACGGGCCACGCCGCTGCACCCAGTGTACCTGCCGTCGCTGGCCAGTGATTTGATGCTCAGCGACCAGCAGAACCGCCTGCTGCGTGAATTCCTCAGTGGCGTCGACGAGTCGGTGGCTGTCCAAGGTTTCGCCGGCACCGGCAAGACCTTCCTGATTCACCAGTTCGCCCGGCTGCTGGAGCCACAGCGCACCTTGCTGCTGGCCTTGACCGAAGGGCAGTTGCGCGCGCTGCAGGCGCGGGTCAAGGACGCTGCCGCCTATACCGCGCTGACCTTCGGCCAACTGGCTGACGAGCTGCTCAACCGTGACCTCACCAGCAACGGCTGGCGATTGCGCGATCCATACCGCACCAAGCTGTCCTGGCGCCCCCAGGAAGCGCAAGTGGTGCGCTGGCTGGCCATCCCTGATATCGGCCCGCTCGCAGCGCGTGACGTGGTTGCCTTGTGCATCCGCGCCGTGCGCACGTTCTGCCACAGTGCCGATACCCAGCTTCAGCTGCACCACTTGCCCTGGGCCGGGCCTGGCACCTCGCCGCTGGATCAGGAGGTGCTGCTGGAAAAGGCGCGTCTGTACTGGCAAGAGCTGATTCGCCCGTCGGCGCGGGACATTCAGCTACCGGTGCGTGACTACCACCGGGTCAAGCTGCTGTCGCTGACCGAGCATGTGATCGACAGCCGTTACACCCATGTCATCGTCGACGAGGCCCACGAGCTGTCGGCACCGATGCTGGTGGTACTCGATCGCAGTCCGCAGTCGATCATTACCCTGGGTGACGAACTGCAGAACCTCAACGGCCTCAGCCCGCACCATGGCAGCTTCATCCGGCAACGCTGCATCGACCATTCACTGCGCGCCGGGCCGGCAATGGACAATGTGCTCAACCCGCTGATCCAGGCGCACCCGGCCACGATCCAGGCGGCCTTCAGTGGCAACGCCGAGCACTACACCCGGGTCAGTTTCTTCGATACGGTGATGGTGCCGGAACAGCCCACGGCGCTTATCGTCGATGATGAATGGGGCCTGTTTGGCTGGTTCCAGCGCCTGACGCATCAGGGGGTGCCGTTCTTGTTGCTGAAAAGCGCTCGCAAGGACTTTGAACTGTTCGTCGAGGACTGCATCGAGCTGTACCGCTACGGCACCCGGCCGCGCCACCCGATGCTGTTCCGCTATGCCAGCTGGCAGGCGCTGGAACAGGACAAGGGCGATGACAAAGCGTTCGTCGCCGTGGCCAATATGCTGCGCAAGGGCTACACGCCGGAGCACTTTGCCAAGGCCAAGAGCCGTTACCGCTGGGACAAGGCGCCGAAGCTGTTCCTGGGGCGAGTACGGGATGTGAAGAACATGGAGTTTGCCCGGGTGATGGTGTCGCCGGAGCTGATGGTGGCGCCACAGGTGGCGGGTAACCGCAATGAGCGGGCGCGTATGCTGGCGGGGTTATATACCGCCTGTTCGCGGGCGCGGCATGAACTGATCGTGCCGGGGGGGATGCTGGACTGGGTCAAGGACCAGGTTCGGGATTGACGCAGCTGGGGCTGCAAAGCAGCCCCAGGGTCATGAATCAGTTACGGTCCAGCCACACGGTCTGGGCATTGGTGAACTCGCGCACACCAAAGTGCGACAGCTCACGGCCGAAACCGCTCTTCTTCACACCACCAAACGCCACGCGGGGGTCGGAAGCGCAGTAGCCGTTGATGAACACGCCACCGGTATCCAGTGCGGCGGTCATGCGTTCGGCCAGCGCATAGTCGGCTGTGTAGATGGTCGAGGCCAGGCCAAACTCGCTGTCGTTGGCCAGTTCCACGGCATGGTCGGCATCGCGTGCAGTGATGATCGCCGCTACCGGGCCGAACAGCTCCTGCTTGAACGCGGTCATGTCCGGGGTGACATTGGCGAACACGGTCGGCGCGTAGAAGTTGGCCACGCCTTCGACCTTGTTGCCGCCCAGCAGCAACGTGGCGCCTTCGGCCAACGTCGCCTGAACCTGGCCGTCCAACTCGTCGCGCAGGTCATAGCGGGCCATCGGGCCGATATAGGTGTCGTCCTCCAGCGGGTTGCCGACTTTCAACTGGCGAGTGGCTTCAACGAACTTGTGGGTGAACGCATCGACGATGCTGGCTTCCACGATCAGGCGCTTGGCGGCGGCGCACACCTGGCCGGTGTTCTGGTAGCGGCCTATCACCGCGGCCTGGACGGCAGCATCCAGGTCGGCATCGGCCAGTACGATGAAGGGATCGGAGCCACCCAGCTCCAACACGCACTTCTTCAGCGCGGCACCGGCCTGTGCACCAATCGCCATGCCGGCACGCACGCTGCCGGTCAGGGTCACGGCGGCGATGCGCGGATCGTTGATGGCGCGGGTGACGCCATCCGGGGTCACGTTCAACACTTCGAACACGCCTTCCGGCAGGCCGGCATCCTTGAACAGCTCACCCATCAGGTAGGCGCTGCCCATTACGTTCGGTGCGTGCTTGAGCACGTAGGTGTTACCCGCCAGAATCGCCGGCACGGCGCCGCGCAGCACCTGCCAGACCGGGAAGTTCCACGGCATCACGGCCAGGATCGGGCCCAGCGGGCGGTATTCGATACGGGCTTTTTCGACCTGGGTCGGCTCGGCGGCGAGCATGGCCGGGCCGTGCTCGGCGTACCAGCGGCACAGGCCAACGCATTTGGCGACTTCACCACGGGCCTGGGCGATCGGCTTGCCAATTTCACGGCTGATCATGTGCGCGAAAGCTTCAGCCTTGGCTTCGAGGGTGGCGGCCAGGGCCAGCAGGTACTCGCTGCGCTGACCCAGCGACACCTGGCGCCACTGGCGATAGCCAACCTTGGCACGTTGCAGCGCCGCTTCCAGTGCGGCGTCGGTGTCGAACGGGTAGGCGCCAATCTGCTCGCCACTGTACGGGTCGAGGGAGATGGCGTGGGTCAGGCTGCTGATCGCGCTCATGGCGGGACACTCTCGTTGTTGTTAATCAATGAGGCCAGACTAGTGGGCTATGGCTTTAATGAAAACTGAATAATAATGAGCGAAACATTCACGTTTGGAGAATGCCTGTGGACCTGGTGCAACTGGAGATCTTCAAGGCCGTGGCAGAGCAGGGCAGCATCAGCGCCGCCGCGCAGCACATCCATCGGGTGCCGTCGAACCTGACCACGCGCATCAAGCAACTGGAGGAGGACTTGGGTGTAGAACTGTTCATTCGGGAGAAGAGCCGCCTGCGCCTGTCGCCTGCGGGTTGGAACTTCCTCGAATACACCCGGCGCATCCTCGACCTGGTCCATGAGGCGCGGCTGACCGTGGCGGGTGAAGACCCGCAGGGCACCTTTGCCCTCGGATCGCTGGAAAGCACGGCGGCGGTGCGCATCCCGGCGCTGCTGGCCGCCTACAACCAACGCTACCCCAAGGTTGACCTTGACCTGTCCACCGGGCCCTCCGGGACCATGCTCGAAGGCGTGCTGTCTGGCCGCCTGGTGGCCGCGTTCGTCGACGGCCCGGTGCTGCACCCGACGCTGGAGGGCATACCGGTGTTCGAGGAAGAGATGATGGTCATTGCGCCGCTCAACCATACACCGGTGACCCGCGCCCAGGACGTGAACGGTGAAAGCATCTACGCCTTCCGCGCCAACTGTTCATACCGCCATCACTTCGAGAACTGGTTCGTGCAGGACCAGGCGGTACCGGGCAAGATCCACGAAATGGAGTCGTACCACGGCATGTTGGCCTGCGTCAGTGCGGGTGCCGGTCTGGCCATGCTGCCGCGCAGCATGCTCGACAATATGCCCGGGTGCAGCACCGTCAGCGCCTGGCCAATGTCGGAGGACTTCCGCTATCTGAAAACCTGGCTGGTATGGCGACGGGGGACGGTCTCGCGCAGTTTGAGCATGTTCGTGAAGTTGCTTGAAGAAGGCCGCGCAAGCTGATGTTTTCACTCGATAACCTGATTATCTGAAGTGAATTTCATCTCCATGACCAGGCATCAGCACGAACACCCCTTCGCTGGGAGGATCAAATGCTAGGTAAGCCATCCTCGAAAGGAGGGTCGTACCATGCGTAACCATCACTATGCGCTCGGCGCAGCCTTACTGATCACCCTGGCCCTGCCATGGACCCTGGCCGCCGCCGCCGACCTCAATGCCCCCATCGACATGCAGGCCGTGCAGTTGCAACCGCAGGAGCAGAATGGCGTGCGCTACCTGCAGGGCGGTATCGGCCAGGACGAGGCCAATGCCCTGCGCAAGACCACGGGTTATGACCTGCACGTAGAGCTTTCGACCGGCCCGGAAGGCAAGTTCCAGAGCGGGGCCACCGTCGATATCCAGACTGCCCAGGGCCAGCCCGTGATCAGCGTCGCCGATGCCGGGCCACTGCTGTATGTGCAGCTGCCTCCCGGCAAATACAAGGTCATTGGCAATGCCCAAGGTCAGGCGGTGCAGCAGTGGGCGGCCGTCACGGGCAAGGCCCCCACGACCGTTAGCCTTAATTGGCGTTGATGAAGAGACAGGCAGGAGTACGGATGTACTCCTGCCTGGGGTAAGCTCACGCCTCGCGAATACCTGTGCCCGGCAAGCACATCTTTACCGAGTGTTTTAGCCAATAGTGGCAATATACTTCCAACTTTCTGATTATCTGGACAATAATCAGAAAAGTATTACTTCGTATGACCGGTCTGGATGCACCGGTCAGCGCAAAACATCGAGGGGCCCAAGCCCCCGCTTGCCGTGTAGACCATCAGGAGAGTCGTTGATGAAAACCCGTCTAGCCGCTTCGCTGGCCGTTGCAGTGCTGGCCTTTGCCGGGGCCGATCTGGTTCAGGCAGCGCAGATATCAGGCGCCGTGGGCGCCACTGGCCAAGGTGACATGACGTACCGTATTGGCCTGTCGTTCGACTGGGACAAGACATGGCTGGAAAGCAGCACCGGCTATGTGAGCGGTTACTGGGATGCGGCCTACACCTATTGGGAAGGTGGCGATGCCAGTGGTGCGCATTCGCTGTCGTTCAGCCCGGTGTTCACGTATGAGTTCAGCGGCTTTACCTATACGCCTTACATCGAGGCAGGCATTGGCCTGGCAGCGTTTTCAAAGACCGACGTGGGTGACCAGCGACTGGGGTCGGCGGTCAACTTTGAAGACCGTATCGGCTTTGGCCTGAAGTTGCCGGGAGAACAGAAGGTAGGCATCCGTGCCATGCACTACTCCAACGCCGGGATAAAGCAGCCAAACGACGGCATAGAGTCGTACTCGCTGTTCTACAGCACAGCGTTCTGACATTACGGGGCCACTGCGCGGCCCCGGCAATTCAGAAGGTATAGGAAACGCCGGCCTGCACCGTGCGCGGTGCGCCGGGGTGTACGTAGCTGTTGAACGCCCCCTCGTCATACCCCTTGTTGAACACGTTTTTCACGTCCAGGTTCAACCGCACGTGTTCGTTGACCTTGTAGAACGTCAGCAGGTCAACCACGGTGTACTGGTCCATGTTGTAGGTGACCGCCTCGGTCTGACCATTGCGGTCATCCACATACTTCACCCCAAGTCCTAACCCAACACCTTTGGCAAAACCGTCCTGGAACTCATAAGTGTTGAGCAGGCTGAAGCTGTTGCGCGGGATGTTGGCCAGTCGCGTACCCGTCGGCAGGCGGTTGTCCTTGGTAACTTCGGCATCGACATAGGCGTAGCCACCGATTACCCGCCACTCAGGCGTGATATTGCCGGCGATGTTGATATCCAGCCCGCGGCTGCGCACTTCCCCGGCGGCCAAGCTGTAGTTGGTATTCACCGGGTCGCGCGTCAGGACGTTCTCCTTGACGATGTGGTAGATCGCCGCGTCGACACTCAACTGGCGGTCGAGTGACTCCCATTTCACACCCAGCTCGTAGGATTTGCCCTTCTCCGGGTCGAAACCACCGCCACTGGCCGGCGTGCCCGTATTGGGTTTGAACGAACGTGCGGTGTTGGCGTAGACCGCCAGGGTATCGGTCAGGTCATAGATCAAGCCAAGGCGGGGTGTGACGCCGTTTTCGCCCTTGCTGAAATCGCCGGCATTGTTCAGCTTGTTGTCATAGTCATGCTCGAAACGCTCGAAGCGCACGCCTGCCAATGCCTTCAAACGCTCGGTCAGGGCCACTTGGTCCTGAATGAAGAACGCCCACGTCTGCAGGTTTTCCTTGTCCCAGGTGGTGGTGCGGTTCAGGGCCGGACGCGGCTGGCCCAGTACCGGGTTGTAGATGTCGATTGGGTAGGCTGCCGAGGAACGCTGGATGATCGAGTTGTAGTCGTAGTTCTCGTATTCGACCCCGGTCAACAAGGTATGGCTGAAATTGCCGGTGTCAAAATGCCCGGTCAGGTTCAGCTGCCAGTCGCGGTCGGTCCACTCCAGCTTGCGGTAGTTGAAGTTGCGCTGCAGCGTGCGTCCGTCTGCCGGTGCGCCGTCGGCTTCGACAGCGTTGCCCTTGAGCGAGCCATCGAGGAACTGGAACCCGCCAGCCAGCGACCAGTTGTCATTGAGCAGGTGCTCGAAACGCACCTGTGCCATGTTGTTGTCATTGTGCAGCAGGTTGTCGCTGCCTTTTTCCCAGATATAGGTATCGCGCGAGGCGCTGCCGGTCTGGGTGGGGTAGCGGGTCAGGCCGCGATCGAGGGGGTGGTTGTTGCGCATGAAATCGCCTTCGAAGGTGATCTTCGTGGCGTCGTTGACCTGCCAGCTGATAACAGGGGCGACATCGTAGCGTTCGCTTTCGACATCGTCGCGGAAGCTGTCGCCGCCTTCACCCAGTACGTTCAGGCGGTAGGCCAGCGAGCCGTCCTGGTTCAGCGGCCCGGTGGCATCAAGGGTGGCACGGTGCATGCCCTGGTCATCGAACTGGCTGCCAAGGGTGACCTTGGACTCGGGCAACGGCTGCTTGCTGACCACGTTGAACGTACCGCCGGGGTCGCCACGGCCGTACAGGCTGCTGGCCGGGCCACGGATGACCTCCAGGCGCTCGACGGTGTTGGCATCCGGAGCATTGGGGTAGCCGCGGTTGATCGGAAAGCCGTTGCGATAGAACTCTCCGGTCGTGAAGCCACGCACGGTGAACGTTGTCAGCCCCTGGCCGCCGAAGTTGTTGGCGCGGCCGACACCCCCGGCGTAGTCCAGGCCGTCCTGCAGGCGCGTGGCGCCCGTGTCTACCAGCACATCCTTGGGCACCACGCTGACCGATTGCGGGGTTTCGTGCAGCGCCGTGTCGGTGCGGGTGGCACTGGCCGAGCGGGTGGCCTTGTAGCCATCGACCGGGCCGTCGGCGCGTTCACCGTCGGCAGTACTGGTGATGCTCAGGGCCTGGAGTTCGATCGGGTTAGGGTCGCTGAGCGGTTCAGGCTCGGCAAAGGCCAGCGGGGAGACAGCATGAAGCACACAAAGCGAAACGAACGTGCGGCGCATCGACAGTACGGTCCTTGAATAGGGCGCTGAGGGGCTGGGTCGGGAAACGCCGCGAACATACTACGAATCATTATCAAATGCATTAATTTTGAGTGGCACTGGTGTACCAGATACCAGCGACGATAAAGCGTCAGTGACAACAGTGCCTGCAGGGCACTGCGAAGGGGCCGACAGGTTAGAAGCTGCTCTGTGGGTGCAAGTGCCTCTTCGCAGTACAAGGTTATTCCTGCCTGGCCCCTGGGCAGGCTGCTGAAGCTCAGCGAACAGCCTTGATCGCCAGCACATTGCACAGCGGGTGTTCCAGCACATGCGCCGTTGTCCCGCCCAGGAATGTCTGCATGGCGTCATGCCGGTGGCTGCCCATGACGATCACGTCCACCCGGTTGTGGCCGACGAACTGGGCAATGGCCCTGATCGCGGCCCCTTCGAGGAAGTGCCGGCGCTCCAGCGGGATCTGGTGATGGTCGCCCAGGCGGTTGAACGCCGCCCGCTGCGCGGTTCGCACACTGCTGTCGAAGCCGGGCATGGTGACCGTACCGGCGCCGAAGTCGGCGATGTGGGTCTTGGCCGCGTCGCACACATGCAGCAGGTGCAGTTCGGCGTTGCACTGCAGGGCCAGGTCATGGGCGCACTGGATGACCTGCTCGTCTAGGTGTTCGCCAGCGCCGTGGCTGTTCAGGTCCACCGCGGCGGCGATCTGCCGTGGCAGGGGCAGGCGAATGTCGCTGACCAGGTGCACGGCGACCGGGCTGTCCTTGAGCAACTGCCAGTCCAGCGGCGTGACCAGCAGGCGTTTGAGTACGGGCTCGTGCTGTACGTCCTTGACCAACAGATCGCAGCCCAGCCGTTCGACCCGTTCCAGTACGCTGCCCAGCGGGTCGCGGGTCAACAACAGCTCGGTGGACACGTCCACACCGGCATCGCTCAGCTGTTCGGCCTCATCCGCCAGCCACTGGCGGTTGTCGCTGAGCAGCCGCTCACGCTCACGACCATCGCTCATCAAGCCAAAGGTGTCGACGTCGTCGACGAACACATTGATATCCAGCAGGGCACCGCTGGACTCTGCCAACGCCGCCGCGCGTTGCAGCGCAGGCGTATGACGCATTTGCGGGCCGAGCATGACGAACAGACGTTTGAACTGGCTCATCGCACACCTCCACGTGTGGCAGCCCCCCGGTAACCTGATCATGTTCAGTCTAGACTGCCGCAGCGTACACCGGGGCGATGTGTCGGGTATGATGCGTGCCCCATCATTGTCACGAGGCCCGTCCCATGTCCCTGAGTGCTGAACAGATCGTTGAGTATCGCGCCTTTGCCGAGCAATTGGCCGATGCTGCCGCTGCAGCGATCGCGCCGTACTTCCGCGCCAGCCTGGATGTCGAGGACAAGGGCGGGCGTCTGTATGACCCGGTGACCGTGGCCGACAAGGCCGCTGAAGACGCCATGCGTGAGTTGATCCAGGCACGTTACCCCGAACATGGCATTCTTGGCGAAGAGGCCGGTGTTGCAGTGGGCAGCAGCCCGTTGACGTGGGTGCTGGACCCGATCGATGGCACCCGCGCCTTCATTACCGGCTTGCCGCTGTGGGGCACCTTGATTGCCCTGAATGACGGCACCCGCCCGGTGCTGGGCGTGATGAACCAGCCGTTCACCGGCGAACGTTTCGTGGGTACCCCGGCAGGCGCCTGGCGCAGTGGCACGCCCCTGAAGACGCGTGCCTGCGTTGACCTGTCTGCCGCCACGCTGATGTGCACCACGCCGGACATGTTCGACACCGCCGAGCGCAAGGCGGCATTCGAAGCGGTCGCCGGCAAGGCGCGATTGATGCGGTACGGCGGTGATTGCTATGCCTACTGCATGCTGGCCTCGGGCTTTGTCGACGTGATTGTCGAAGCGAGCCTTCAGCCGTATGACGTACAGGCACTGATGCCGATCATCGAAGGGGCGGGTGGCGTGATCACGGCGTGGGATGGCAGTTCGGCGCAGGATGGCGGGTGCGTGGTGGCCTGTGGTGACCCTGCGCTGCATGCGCAGGTGCTGGAGATGCTGCGCCACGCCATGTGATCCGGGCTCGTCGGCCCTGGCCTCTTCGCGGGCGAGTCCCTTTTTGGGGGAGCGGGTTCACCCGCGAAGAGGCCGCCACAGGTTTGCATTCTCTCCAGCCACCGCACTTTTTCCCATTTTCGGGCTCTATGCTTGGCCAGGCCGCGCTGACTCCCAGCGCAGCCGCCGAATATCGACCCGGTGCCGATGGTTGCAAGCTACCCGAATTTCCTCCCCCGCCTGCTTCTGACAAGTGCCCTGGCATGCCTGTGCGCCTGTACGCAGCAGCAGGGCCGTGACATGGTCAACCAGCTCGGCAACGGTAAACCCAGCGAGCTGTTCCAGACCAGCGTCGACCGCCTGGCCACGCTGTCGATGCGCGACAACCTGCAAAGCCTGTACCTGCTGATGAACAAGCTGTACCTGCGCAACCCCAGCCAGTGGAAGATGTCTGGTTACCTGGACGCCGCCACTGCCGAGCGACAGATCCGCATTGCCATCGAACAGCGCCGGCCGCTGCCACAACTGGGCAACCGCCGTGACCTTGCAGCCTTGAGCTACGCCCTGAGCCCCGAGTTTCGTGGGGACCGGGTCGGCGCCTTCATCTACGCCATTGGCAGTATGCTGATCACCGCGCATGGCGGGCGTACCGAGTTCTACATGACCGATACCATCGACCCCCTGTTCGTCAACAACGCCGCGCGCAATATCGAGAAGGCAACATGGATGCTCAGCCAGCGGCAAGATGCCAATGGGGTGTTGCTGCTGTTCTCGAACGAGATCTCGGAGGAGGGCAGCAACCTGAGTTTTGCCGTTGAGTTTGGCAAGATCGTCGCGCGGCTGGATTTGCTGGCCGAGTTGCTGGATGAACGTTATCGGCGCATAGGCTTGAATTACGCGCAGAGCCTGTTGCTGATGAACTTCCTGCCGGTGCAGTGAATGACGGTCGTTGCAGGAGCGCTTGTTCCGCCGTCACGTGCAGGCCACGCGAGTACCGGAAGATACTGTTCGATAAACGAACACGCATGACGCCTGACCTGTCCGCTATCCGCCCAGCCAATCCCATCGTTGCATTGCCCAACCCCCGCCTTTTTGCTGTAGTGTCCCCTATCCGCCGGCTGTCGCCTGCCCCTGCGACGCGCTGCCAGCCCGATAGAATGACCGTGATGACCGCAACCACAGCCCACAAGGCGGTAGGGCGCGGCGACCAGAACAATAACGATACCGAGTGCCTTGCCTATGGAAAGCCGCCTGCTGAGCGAGCGCAGTAGCGTGTTTCACCACGCCGACCCTTACGCTGTGTCCGATTATGTGAACCAGCATGTAGGCCAGCATTGCATCGGTCTGTCCCGCACCACCCACCCCCAGGCCAGCCTCAGCCATCGCAAGTTCGCCGAGCTCGACCTGTGCCGTATCAGCTATGGCGGCAGTGTTCGCGTGACGTCGCCCGCGCTGGAAACCATCTACCACCTGCAAGTCTTGCTCAATGGCAACTGCCTGTGGCGCGGGCACAAGCGCGAGCAGCACCTGGTGCCGGGCGAATTGCTGCTGATCAACCCGGACGACCCGGTTGACCTGACTTACTCGGAAGACTGCGAGAAGTTCATCCTCAAGGTGCCGACCCGGCTGCTGGACTCGATCTGCGATGAACAGCGCTGGCAGCGGCCTGATGGGGGCGTGCGGTTCTTGCGCAATCATTACCGGCTGGAGGAGCTGGATGGCTTCGTCAACCTGCTGGCCATGGTTTGCCACGAGGCGGAAGTGAGCGATTCGCTGCCAAGAGTGCAGGGCCATTACAGCCAGATTGTCGCCAGCAAGCTGCTGACCCTGATGAGCACCAACATCCGCCGGGAGAGCCTCAGCTCACCGGGTGCAAGCCTGGAGCGGATCATCGACTACATCGACCGCAACCTTAAGTTCGAGCTGACAGCGGAGGCGCTGGCGGAGCAGGCGTGCATGAGCCTGCGCTCGTTGTATGCGCTGTTCGACCGGCACCTGCAGACCACACCCAAGCAGTACGTGCGACAACGCAAGCTGGAACAGGTGCGTGCCTGCCTGGGCGATGCCAGTTGCTCGGTACGTAGCGTGACCGAACTGGCCATGGATTATGGTTTTCTGCACCTCGGGCGTTTCTCCGAGGTGTATCGACAGCAGTTTGGCGAATTGCCGTCCGAAACCTTGCGCAACCGGCGTTAAACCGTACCGGTCTCTCGCGGGTACGCCCGCGAAGAGACCCTTGAACCTGTCACCTCAACCTGCACAAAACGGATAGCACCCCGCACAAACCGGATATTGCGACCCAATCCCAGCCTCTAACCTGACCAGGTCTAAACAATAACAAGGGAGACCCTGGCCATGTCCCTGGGATTCGACTACCTCAATGCCATGCT
>PJTY01000837.1_pt1 | contig 13411 bp, 11 predicted proteins | sample 1512121 | NCBI WGS metagenome assembly PJTY01 (sample SAMN08177680, study PRJNA422409) | Soil metagenome, whole genome shotgun sequencing project. | isolation source: Soil enriched (2) on filter paper: alkali lignin treatment | place: USA: Madison | collected 2015-01-15 | reverse complement strand
GCGCCTGCGCCAGACGATCGCCAAGCGCCTGAAGTCCGCGCAGGACAACGCCGCCCTGCTCACCACCTTCAACGACGTCGACATGTCGGCCGTCATCGAAGCGCGTGAAAAGTACAAGGACGTGTTCCAGAAGAAGCACGGCATCAAGCTGGGCTTCATGTCGTTCTTCGCCAAGGCTTCGGTCCTCGCGCTCAAGGACATCCCGGCCGTCAACGCGCAGATCGACGGTGACGAAATCGTCTACCACGACTACGTCGACATCTCGGTCGCCGTCTCGGCCCCGAACGGCCTCGTCGTTCCGGTCGTGAAGGACTGCGACAAGCTGGGCTTCGCGGGCATCGAGAAGGCCATTGCCGAATTCGGCAAGAAGGCCAAGGAAGGCACGCTGACCATGGCCGACATGACCGGCGGCACCTTCACCATCTCGAACGGCGGCGTGTTCGGCGGCCTGATGTCGACCCCGATCATCAACCCGCCGCAGTCGGCCGTGCTCGGCCTGCACCGCATCGAGGACCGCGCCGTGGTGCGTAACGGCGAGATCGTGATCCGCCCGATGATGTACATCGCGCTGTCCTACGACCACCGCATCATCGACGGCCGCGAAGCCGTCACCGCGCTCAAGACGATCAAGGAAGCGATCGAGGATCCCACCCGTCTCCTCATCGACCTCTGAGTTAAAAGCCCCGCCCGCCCCCATCCGGTCGGGCGGGGTTTTCACTTGAGCCGAAACGACTATTTTCCGCTCGTAGCTATTAGTGCGAAGCACGAGCGTACGGAGGCCTGAACAATGGCTGATTACGATTACGACGTCCTTGTCATCGGTGCCGGCCCTGGCGGCTATGTCGCAGCGATCCGCGCCGCGCAGCTCGGTCTGAAGACCGCCTGCGCCGAAGGCCGCGAGACGCTGGGCGGCACCTGCCTCAACGTCGGCTGCATCCCCTCGAAGGCCCTGCTCCACGCTTCGGAATACTTCGATGCGGCCAAGGGCGGCGCGATGGCGGCGATGGGCATCAAGGTGACCCCCGAGCTGGACCTCGACACCATGCAGGGCCAGCGCAAGGACGCCGTGAAGGGCCTGACCGGCGGCATCGAATTCCTGTTCAAGAAGAACAAGATCGACTGGCTGAAGGGCTACGCCCAGTTCAAGGACGCGCACAGCGTCGAAGTGGCCGGCAAGACCGTCACCGCCAAGAACATCGTGATCGCCACCGGCTCCTCGGTGACCCCGCTTCCGGGCGTCGAGATCGACAACGCCGGCGGCGTGGTCGTGGACTCGACCGGCGCGCTGGAACTGGCTTCAGTTCCCAAGAAGATGGTCGTCATCGGCGGCGGCGTGATCGGCCTCGAACTCGGTTCGGTCTGGCGCCGTCTCGGTGCGGAAGTCACCGTCGTCGAGTACCTCGACCAGCTCCTGCCCGGCATGGACGGCGAAGTGCGCCGTGAAGCCGGCAAGATCTTCAAGAAACAGGGCATGGTCCTGAAGCTCGGCACCAAGGTCACCGGCGTGACCGTGGAAGGCAAGACCGCCAAGGTCACCGTCGAGCCCGCCAAGGGTGGTGATGCCGAAGTCATCGAAGCTGACGTCGTGCTGGTTTCGATCGGCCGCCGTCCCAACACCGAAGGCCTCGGCCTCGACAAGATCGGCCTCGAACTGAACGCCCGCGCGCAGATCGAAACCGACCACGACTTCGCCACCAAGGTGGACGGCGTCTGGGCCATCGGCGACGTGATCCCCGGCCCGATGCTCGCCCACAAGGCCGAAGACGAAGGCATCGCCGTGGCCGAGAACATCGCGGGCCTGACCGGCATCGTGAACCATGACGTGATCCCGGGCGTGGTCTACACGCAGCCGGAATTCGCGGGCGTCGGCCTCACCGAGGAAGCCGCCAAGGAACGCGGCGCGATCAAGGTCGGCAAGTTCCCGATGCTGGCGAACTCGCGCGCCAAGACCAACCACGAGCCCGACGGTTTCGTGAAGGTGATCGCCGATGCCGAGACCGACCGCGTCCTCGGCGTGTGGTGCATCGCCTCGGTGGCGGGCACGATGATCGGCCAGGCCGCGCAGGCCATGGAATTCGGCGCGACCTCGGAAGACATCGCCTACACCTGCCACGCGCACCCGACCCACTCGGAAGCGATCAAGGAAGCGGCCATGGCCGTACTGGGCAAGCCGATCCACATCTGATCGGCGCCTTCCTTTAAGGCTAAGAAAAAGGCCGGCGTTGCAGATGCATCGCCGGCTTTTTTTCGTTTCGGTGCACATGTTTAGCACCATACTTGCAAACGTGCCTTCCTCCGGAAAAAAGGGGCCCGATAGCACCCGCCCCCCAAAGAAAACGCCCTCTCCACCCGCTCAGGCTGAGCTTGTCGAAGCCCCCTGCGGCGTGGCGCTGCGAGCCAATTGGCTAACCAGCAGCCAGTCCCCGGCCATCATCGCCTCCTTCTTGGCACGGCTCCAGCCCTTGAGTTTGCGTTCTGCTGCAAAGGCCTCGTCACGGGTCTGGAAATCCTGTGCCCACAGGAAGATGACGGGCAGACGCCGGGACGTGTAACCTGGAAGCACACCGCTCTGGTGCTCCGCAATACGGCGTTCGAGGTCATCGGTATGGCCGACGTAGTAGGTCCCGTCGCGGCAACGCAGGATGTAGGTATGGAACGCCATCGGGTTAAAAGTCTGGCGTTGCGGGTGGGCTTCGACAAGCTCAGCCTGAGCGGGGTTGGGTTAAAACCAGGCAAGCCTGAACCCGCTTTGCTGCGCTGACGTGCGTTCACTCCATCAGTCGGTACGCTGCCCGACAGTCCACCTCGCTCAGTTGCGGTCCCAATTCCTGAACACCGTGTCGAGATCGGCGCCCGGCTTTGCCATAGCCTCTTCAACGCGCTTGCGGCCCTGCCAATAGAGCAGTCCGGGGTGGCTGGCCCCTTCCGCAAGCAGCTTCCGCGCCTCGGCATCGGAAAGCGTGCTTTCGCCCGCCACGAAGTCACAATAGCCTTCGCGCAGCATCGCCGGATAAAGCGGGTCTGCGAAAAACCCGAAATGGGCGCGGATCGAGCCATGCGTCATCTCATGCGCAACGACACCGGCCAACCCGCGCACGCCGCCGAGGGTTCGCCCGTTGTACACCTTGCCGTCGGAAGTACGGTTGATGACGATCGTATCGGTCACAGGCCGTGTCAGCGCAAAAGCGCCGCCGCTGGGCAGCGACAGCCACTTCCAGCGCCACCCCCCATCGGTCAGGTAGATTGGCTGGTCGGGCGCCCGAAAGCCCCGGCCGGGAGACCGCGCGACCCGCTTGTCCGCTTCGTGAAGCGATCGAACGAGATCCGGTGAGATTTCCTGCATCGCATAGACTCGGTGCAAGCCGACTTGCCCCCGATAGGGAAAGGCGAGCAAGCTGGGAGCAAACAACGGCATTGCGGCCAAAACCGCCATTGCCGTAAATCCCATTCCCAACCGAGATGCCTTCATCCCTATCGCTCTTCCTTTTGCAAAGACGGGAAAATCTTGAGCCGCTGCCACACCATTTTCAAGTGAAGCCTTTGAAATGACGGCACATGGCTATTCGTCCCCATCCCCGCTATCCAACCGCTATGACCCTGCGCCCGTTTCACCTCGCCTTCCCCGTCCATGACCTTGACGCCGCGCGGGCGTTCTGGGGTGGGGTCATGGGGTGCCGCGAGGGGCGCAGCAGTGCGGCCTGGATCGACTTCGACTTCCATGGCCACCAGATCGTCGCCCATCTCGTGCCCGGCATGGCGCGCGGGGATGCCGGGTCCAATCCGGTCGACGGCCACGGCGTGCCGGTGCCGCATTTCGGGATCGTGCTGGCCATGGAAGACTGGCAGGCCCTCGCCGACCGCCTGCGCGAGGCCGGGATCGCCTTCGGCATCGAACCCTATATCCGCTTCGCCGGACAGCCCGGCGAGCAGGCGACGATGTTCTTCCGCGACCCTTCCGGCAATGCCATCGAGATGAAGGCCTTCGCCGATCCCGGCCAGCTTTTCGCAACGGACTGAGCATCCTCGAAGACCGGCAAATTCAAACCCCGGAAACAAACCGGACACGTCCACCTGCTACCTCTCGTGCATAACAATTGAGCAGATGATGCCTCATTTTTAGGCACAACGAGAGGATGTAAGACGTGAGCCTCCTTGCCCTGACCACCGCAGCCGCCGCCCTCATCGGCCCGGCCCCTGCCCATAGCGTCCAGATCGACCATCGCGGCGCCAGCTATGCCGTGGAATACGTCACCCATGTCGAGACCAGCGCCAAGGCCATCGGCATGTCGCCGGGAACGCGGCCGAGCACCCGCCGCTGCATCGTCAGTGCCGAAGTCAGCGTGGAGCGCCGCATCCAGCCCGCCGGCGGCGGCCGCGCCATCGCCTCGCGCCTGCCCGGTAGCCGCAGCTTCACCCAGAACCATCCCGGCGACTGCCGCAAGGGCAGCGACGACGGTGCAAAGCTGGTCGCCGCGCGCTCCGATGCGATCGAGGCCCATGTCCGCCAGCTCGCCTCGGCCGACCACCACGACACTCTGGCCGCTATCGATGCCGCCCGCGATTTCGCGGTGAACTGAAAACAGGCTACAGCCTGCGAATGAACCGTTTTCTGATTCCGGCGGCGCTCTCGGCCGCCGCTTTCGCCGCGCCGACGACCGTCCTTGCGCAGTCCGCCTCCCCCAGCCTCTCGGTCGAAGCGACCACGGACTTGCGCGAGCGCGGGCTGAGCTGGTCGGACGGCAAGGCGGCCATGTCGCTCGACGCCACCCTGCCCGTCTCGCCGAGCATCTCGGTCGATCTCGGCGCCGCCAGCCTGCGCGACAGCACCCGGCACGGCGGCGCCGACCTCGGCCTTTCCGTCGCGCCCGAAGTCTCGCTGCTGTCCACCGGCGGCTGGACCCTCTCGGCGGGAGCAACCGGGCATGTTTTCGTCGGCGCATCCGGCCTCAGCTACGGCGAGCTGAACTCAACCCTTGCCTATGCCATCGGCCCGGCCCAGCTCTCGTTCGGCGCCAGCTTCGCCCCCTCGCAGAAGGCGATCGGCGGCAGCGACCTCTATCTGGAGGGCAATGCCACCGTGGGCATTCCCGGTACCGCGCTGACCCTCTACGGCGGCGGCGGCTACAGCACCGGCTCCACCCGCGACACTGCGCTCGCCGCCGAGCGGGTGCGACGCCTGCGCCCGGACGGCAGCTACTGGGATTACTATCTCGGCGTGGAGCACCAGATGGACCGCCTCGCGCTGGGCCTGCGCTTCACCGGCACGTCCATCGGCGACGACCTTGCGCCCGGCCGCTACGTCGATCGGGACACCGGCACGCGCCTCGCGGCCTACTTGCGCTTCACGCCATAAGGCGGGCTGGGAACCGGCGCATGTCTCGGGTATTGTGCCTAATTCAGGGGCCATATCCGGGGCATTCACGGCATGACGACACGAGGCGTCCGGGAAGCTATCACGGCGGGAGGGATCGTACTCTGCCTCGCCTTCTCGGTTGCAGGCTGCAAGCGCCATGCCGACCATGAGCCACCCCCGCGCGCCAACGACACCATCGCCGTGGAACCCCGCGCCTCGCTGATTACGGTTCCGCTGCACGCCGACGTAACCGGTCTCGCCGCCGCGCTGGAAAAGGAAATTCCGCGCAGGCTCTGGGCGATCGACCGTCCCGAGACCACCTGCGTCCCCTCGAAGCGGGTGAAAGTGGCCTTCGTCAAGCTCAAGACCCCCACGCTGAAATGCCGCGTCGTCGGCGAAGTGACGCGCGGCGCCCTGCGTTTCCAAGGCAAGGGCCGCGACATCGTGCTCACCATGCCGCTCCACGCCGTGGTCCGGGCCGAAGATATCGGCGGCGTGCTCAAGCGCGAGACCGCCACGGCCGACGCCGATGCCCAGGCCACGATCCGCCTGACGCTCGGCTCCGACTGGACCCCGCGCGGCACCGTCAACATCCGCTACGACTGGACGAACACGCCGCATCTCGACTTCCTCGGCCAGCGCATCGACTTCACCGACAAGGCCGACGAGAAGCTGAGGCCCGTGATCGCCCGCCTGGAACGCACCCTGCCCGGTCATCTCGCCCGGCTGCAACTGCGCCCGCAGATCGAGAAAGCCTGGGCCGCGGCCTTCACCTCGCTTGAGCTCAACGCGAAGAACCCGCCGGTCTGGATGCGGGTGTCCCCGGAGGAACTCCAGTACGGCGGCTACGAGCTTCAGGGCAATCGCCTGCTGCTGCGCCTCGGCCTAAAGGCCGTGACCGAGACCTTCATCGGCGAGCGCCCCGCCGACCCCAGGGTCAAGCCGCTTCCTCCACTCCGGCCGCTCGAACAGCAGGCGGGCAGGCTGGCGTTCTTCATCCCGGTGATCGCCGACTACCGCCAGCTGGAACCCGTCCTGATGCGCGCCCTGCGCAAGCGGGCGGAGCGGCCGTTCGAAGTGCCGCATTTCGGGCCGATCCTGGCGGATTTCGAGAAAGCGACGATCTACGGCACCACCGGCAGGCGCATCGCCGTGGGCGTGACCTTCACCGCCCGCGACAAGGCCGGACGGGTCAAGCCCGCCCACGGAACCGTCTGGATGACCGCCATGCCGGTGAATGCCGAGAACTCGCGCAAGGTCGATTTCGCCGACTTCCAGGTCAGCGGCACCACCGATGCCGTCGGCGGCGACCTGCTGATCGGTTTCGCCAATACGCCCGGCATGTCCGGCACGCTCGCCGCCGCACTCGGGCAGAACTTCGAGAACGACTACCAGGAACTGCTCGGCAAGATCGCCCGCGCCATCGACGACAAGCGCGAAGGAGACTTCGTGATCCGCGCCGAAGTGCGCCAGGCCCATACCGGACGGATCCAGGCGACCGGCGGCGGACTCTACCTGCCGGTCTCGGCACAGGGCACGGCTTCCATCGTCCTGAGGCCGGCAATCGCGAAGCATGCTCCGTAACGGGACGCAAGAACTATGCGACAGACTTGACGTGCAAACGATTTACACAGACTTGTCCAACATTCCGATTGTGGACCGACGACGGTAGGGTTGCTTGCAAGCTGTATTTTGCTCCGGGATCGGAGGACAATCGAAACTCACCTTCGGCGATGCTCCGGAGCCGGAACTCGCGGCGGACAAAGTCCTGATCCGGGTGGAACTGGTTTCGATCGAGGCCATCGACCTCGTGAAGCTGGCCCTCTATCGCACCGGAATGGCCGAAGTCCCTGCCGAGGGCGTGGTCGGCTGCCAGGCGACCGGCACGGTGATCGCGGTAGGTTCGCGAGTCACCCGGTTCCTGCCCGGAGACCGGGTCGTCGCCTACGACACCTGCGGCAGCCACGCCGAACTGTTCGCGGCGCCCGAGTCCTCGACATGGCTGCTGCCGCAAGGCCTCGGTTCCGAGATCGGCGCGGCCCCCGCCTATACCCTCGCGGCGGCACACGGCACCCTGTTCACCCGCGGCGGCCTGCGCGCGGGGGAGACCGTGCTCATCAACCATGCCACCAGCAGCCTGGGCATCGTCGCCGCGCAACTGGCGGCGCAAGCCGGAGCCACGGTCATCGGCGTGACTCGCGACGGCAGCCGGCATCGACGGCTCTCCTGCCTCGGCCCGCACCATCTGCTTTCCCTCCGCGGCGATGACGTGATCGCCTGCTGCCTGGAACTCACCGATGGCAAAGGCGTGGATTTCGTCTTCGACGTCAGCGCCGGAGAGCGCTTTTCCGAGCTGGCCCGTTTGGTGATCCCCGGCGGACGCTATGCCTCGATCTCGGTGGCGGGCGAGATATCACCGCCCGCCTACGGCCGGGAAGGCGCGAACGCCCCGCTCATCTCCCGCTTCACGATCACCCCCGCAGGACCGATGCGCGACCGCCAGGTCCATGCCGAAGTCACGCGCCTGCTGGATCAGGTGGGCGTCGGCGCGATCCAGTTGCCCATCGAGCACGAATTCGCGCTCTGCGAAGCCGCCGAGGCCTATGACTTCATCCTCGGCGGCCTGCCTTTCGGCCATGTGGTGATGCGCCCCTGAGGGGAATTCAGATCCCTTCGGGATAGACCGGACGGATATCCACCGGCAGGTCGGCCATGCTGGCGATCACGCCTTCCGCTTCGGGATCGAGCTTCGCCCAGCGCGCCATGAAGGCCTTGGTGCCCTCGTAGTCGCCCTTGGCCTGAAGCATCAGCATGTCGTGCAGCAGGTCGCGCAGGCCCGCTTCCATCTTCGCATCGTCATAAGTGTAGCGCTTCGTCGCCGCATCGTACGTGAAGGCGCCCTTCGCGCGCAGATAGCCGTATTGCAGCGCCGCACCCTTGCCGTGCGCCTCGACCGCGCCGAAACGCACCGCACGGAAGATCCCCGCAACGTACGTGGCGAAAAGCTGCGGGCGCTCGGCAGCCGGAATCTCGCCCTTCTGCATCATCAGCAGGATATCCCAGACGCCCGCGACATCGGCCTTGGCTTCCTCGATCGCCGAGTTCTGCTCCTTGAGCGCCTTGTCCACCGTGGTCGTCTGGCCGTTCACCACGATCGTGCCCGGCCCGAGGCTGTGCGACAGTTCGTGGAACAGCGTTTCAAGCTGCATGTACTTGCGATCGACCTGCGCCGCCTGCGACGGCACCAGCACCAGCGCCCCCATCGGCTTCAGGATACGCTCGAACTTGGCGCCGAGCACGTTGGAGAGGATCACCTTCTTCGCACCCTTGGCCTCGCGCACGCGCTCGTCGTTGGGCAGGTTGAAGGCCACCGTCTGCGGCCCCGGCACATTGTCGCCGCCGCCGCGAATCTGCTCCGCCACGGCGATCGGGCTTTCGAAACCGCGCTGGAAGTTCTTGTACTCTTCCGCGATCGGCAGGTTCGCTTCCATGTCGCGCAAGTAGTTCTTGTACTTGGCGAGCGCGGCCGATTCCACCGGGTCCTTCAAGGTCACGAAGCTCTCGAACGAGGTCTTCGCGCCCATCAGGCGGTCGGTGTAGACCTCATAAGGCCCGATCGCGACTTCGATCGGCGTGTCCTTGAGGTCCATCCACGCCAGCTCGCTCTGATAGTAGTCATCCGTGCGGAAGGCCTTGGCGCGCAGCGAAAGGAATTTCTTCAGACTGGCGTTGCTCGTCCGCACCGCCGCCTGGTCGAGCAGCTTCGCCGCAGGCTCCAGCCATTCCTTGTAGGCGACCGAGTAAGGCACCGCGACCAGCTTCGCGCCGTCACGCCGCACCACGGTGTAAGGGCTGGTCAGCGCCGCCTTCTCTGCCGGATGCGCCGCAAGGTAAGCCTCGAAATCGGCGCGCGTCAGGTCCTCGGGATAGAACCCGGCACCCTCCGGCATCGCCGTGGTGCCCCAGAACGGATGGAGGTCGGCCAGCTCGTCCCACGGTCCGAAATTGCGATCGAACATCTCGACCAGCAGATCGCGGTCGGCACGACGGTTCATCGATATCGCACGGCGCACCTGCGGATTCTCGGCATAGCGCTGGCGAAGATAGACCTCGCTCATCAGGTCGGACGCCTTGATGAGCAGATTCACCACGTCCCGCTCCTCGGCCGAGAGGAACTTCGTGTCCACATCCATCGGGATCGTCGCCAGCTTCGCCTTCTGCGCGGCGAGGTCGTAAGCCGGTTCAGCAGCAAGCACCGGAGCCGAAACGAGGCTGGTCGCGGCCAGAAGCGCGGAGGCGAGGAGGAATTTGGGCATGGGGTATGATCCGTCTGGGGAATTGTTGGGGCGGACCCTAGGCTTCCTGGGTGGCAGTGCAAAGGGAGGAAAAGGAAAAGCAGGGGAGCATAGCCCCCCTGCACCCCCAGGAATGTCGAGGTCTGGCGCCACCTATCCGTTGCGCGCGCATGGCGGCGTCGGGAGACATATTGGCTGCGCCGCAGGGAGCGCACGACCGATAGGTAGCGCGCGAGGTAGACATTCCGAGGGTCCGGGGGATCATCCCCCGGGTCTTCCCCCTTCTAAACTTCCAGCAACCGATCCGCCTGCGCCCGCGCCTCGGCGGTCACTTCCGCGCCGGAGAGCATCCGCGCGATCTCTTCCTTGCGCTCGCCGTCATCGAGCAGCGCCACCGAGGTCCGCGTGACGGTGCCTTCGCTGGACTTGGCGATCATGTAGTGCCGCCGCCCGCGCGCCGCGACTTGCGGGCTGTGAGTCACGGCGAGCAGTTGCCCGTCCGAAGCGAGCCGCGCCAGACGCTCGCCGATCGCGCTGGCGACTGCTCCGCCGACACCGCGGTCGATCTCGTCGAAGATCACCGTCGCCGCGCCGCCTTCTTCCGCCAGCGCCACCTTGAGCGCAAGGATGAAGCGCGAGAGTTCGCCGCCGGAGGCGATCTTGGCGAGGGGTGCGAAGTCCGCGCCGGGGTTGGTGCTGATGAGGAATTCGACCGCGTCCATGCCCTGCGCGTTCCAGCGCTCCTCGGGCAGGCGGATCACCGAAGTCTGGAACCGCGCGGCGTCGAGCTTGAGCGGCGCGAGTTCGGCGGCGACCGCCTTGTCGAGCCGCTTGGCGGCGGAGCGGCGAAGGTCGTGCAGCGCTTCGGCCTGTTCGCGGTAAACCAGCGCGGCCTTCTGCGCGGTGCGTTCGAGGGCCGCGACATGGCCCTCCCCGCCCTCGATGGCGTCGAGCGCGCTGCGCATCTCGCGCATCTTTTCCGGGAGGTCGTCCACCTGGCAGCCCTGCTTGCGCGCGGCGGCGCGAAGGTCGAACAGGCGGGTCTCGATCCGGTCGAGTTCGTCGGGATCGAAGGCCAGCGCCTCGGCGGCGCGGTCGAGCCGGTCTTCCGCCTCGCTCGCCTCGATCACGGCGCGGTCGAGCGCCTCCAGTGCCTCGGCCAGCAGGGGGTGCTCCCCGGCGATCCGGTCGAGCCGGCGCGAGGCCCCGCGCAAGGTCGCCAGCGCCGAATCGGACCCGGTCCAGAGATGCTGGAGCGCGACGAGATCGTCCGAAAGCTTCTCGCCCTTCTGCATCCCGGCGCGGGTCTGGGCGAGTTCCTCTTCCTCGCCTTCCAGCGGAGAGAGGGCATCGAGTTCGGCAAGGTGCGCCAGCAGCAGGTCCTGGTCCTCTGCCGCCTTGGCGACTTGAGCGCGGGCAGTGTCGAGCGCCTGCTGGGCCGTGCGCCAGGCCTTCCACGCGGCTTCCACGCCCGCGACATCGCCCCCGGCGAAACGGTCGAGCAGCGCGCGGTGCCCTTTGGAATTGACGAGGCCGCGATCGTCGTGCTGGCCGTGGATCTCGACGAGCGCAGGTGCGATCTCGCGCAGCAGGGCAACGCCGACGGGCTGGTCGTTGAGGAAGGCGCGGCTGCCGCCGTCGGCCTTGAGCTGGCGCTTGAGGATCAGCGGCTCGCCCGGCTCGATCTCCACATCAGCATCGTCCAGCACGGCGCGGACATTGGCGGGAAGCTGCGGAAACTCGAAACTGGCGGTGACGGTGGCGCGGGCTTCCCCGGCACGAACGAGGCCGCTGTCGGCGCGATTGCCGATGACGAGGCCCAGCGCGTCAAGCAGGATCGACTTGCCCGCGCCGGTTTCACCCGTGAGAACGCCCAGTCCCCTGGCAAAATCCAGGTCGAGCGCTTCGATCAGCACGATATTGCGGATGGAGAGGCGGTTCAGCATGTTCGCGATCCGTTCTAGCGAAAGAAGTTCCGCCCGTCACGCCTGTTTGCGCGCGCCTCTCTTCTCAACCCTCAGGCCGTAACGTTCTTCGGCGCATACTTGCCCATCAGCTTGTAGGCACGGTCGTACCACTTGCTGTTCGGATAGTTGTGCTCCAGCACGGCCGCCGCCTTCTGCGCCTCGTCGGGAACGCCGAGTGCGAGGTAGCCTTCGACGAGGCGGAACAGCGCTTCGGGCGCGTGGCTGGTGGTCTGGAAATTGTCGACGACGTTGCGGAAGCGCAGCGTTGCCGCCAGCCACTTGCCGCTGGCCTCATAGGCGCGGCCGATGGTCATTTCCTTGCCCGCGAGGTGATCGTTCACGAGGTCGATCTTGAGCTTGGCGTCCGAGGCATAAGGCGAGTTCGGATAGCGGCGCATCACGTCGGTAAGCGCCTGCTTGGCCTGCTCGGTGGTCTTCTGGTCGCGCGTCACGTCGCTGACCTGCTCGTAGTAGCAGATGGCGATCAGGTAATAGGCGTAAGGCGCGTCCTTGTTGCCCGGATGGATCGAGAGGAAGCGCTGCGCCGACTGGATCGACTTGGTGTAGTCGCGCGCGGCGTAGTAGCTGAAGGCGCTCATCAGCTGGGCGCGGCGGGCCCAGGGCGAATAGGGGTGCTGGCGCTCGACTTCGTCGAACAGCGCGGCGGCCTGGCGGGTACGGCCCTGGTTCAGGCGTTCCTGCGCGGCGGCATAGAGCGTGTCCACGTCGCGTGCGACATAGGCGGTATCCTTGTTGCCGCCTCCACGCCCGGCACATCCGGCGGTCAATACGAGCGCCCCGGTAGCGGCGGCGGCGAGGGCGATCTTGAAGCGCGAACGTTCGAACATGGGGCCGGTCTATAGCCAGCGGTTTGCTGAACGCCAAGTGAAGTTGCGCGGGGATACACTTTAGCATCGACGACACGCCCGTCCTCGGCAGAAATACTCGGGAATAGGGCGGCTTCGCCATTGTCTCGCGCGCCGCGCCTGCCATAGTCGGCAGACAATGGCAGGCAGCAACGCACTCTCTTCTCCCGTCCTCTCCGACGCGCTCGTGATCCTCGGCGCGGCTGGCATCGTGATTCCCGTGTTCAACCGATTCCGCATCACTCCGGTGATCGGCTTCATCCTCGTCGGCCTGCTGGTCGGCCCGTTCGGGCTGGGCAGGCTGGTGTTCGACACGCCGTGGCTGTCCTGGGTGACCATAACCGACCCGGACGGGCTGGAGATATTCGCCGAGTTCGGCATCATCCTGCTGCTGTTCTCGATCGGCCTCGAACTCTCGTTCGGCCGATTGTGGGCGATGCGAAGATTCGTCTTCGGGCTGGGGTCGCTGGAACTGATCCTGACCGGCAGCGCCCTCACCTTCTTCTTCGCGGCGATCGGACAGGGCTTCTCGGGCGCCATGGCGCTCGGCCTCGCGCTGGCCCTCTCGTCGACCGCGCTGGTCCTGAAGATGACCGACACGACCACCCCGGTCGGCCGCGCGGCGCTGGCGATGCTGCTGTTCGAGGATATCGCGCTGGTGCCGATCATCTTCCTGCTCGGCGCGCTCGCCCCCCATGCCAAGGGCGCGGGCGTGGACGGCCTGATCCACACGCTGGTCTGGGGCACGCTGGTAGTCACCGCCCTGCTGGTGCTCGGCCGCTACCTGCTGCCGCCGCTCTTCGCCCAGGCGGCGCGCACCAAGAGCCCGGAGCTGTTCCTCGCCGCCAGCCTGCTGGTGGTGATCCTCGCCTCGCTGGCGACCGGCGCCACCGGCCTCTCCCCGATCGTCGGCGCCCTCGTCGCCGGACT
>PJTY01000828.1_pt1 | contig 13561 bp, 11 predicted proteins | sample 1512121 | NCBI WGS metagenome assembly PJTY01 (sample SAMN08177680, study PRJNA422409) | Soil metagenome, whole genome shotgun sequencing project. | isolation source: Soil enriched (2) on filter paper: alkali lignin treatment | place: USA: Madison | collected 2015-01-15 | reverse complement strand
TGTGCTTGCGTCAAACAGATTCCGCCAGCATAAGGCGGGCCACGCCGGTTTAGCTCAGCTGGTAGAGCAGCGGTTTTGTAAACCGAAGGTCGCGGGTTCGATTCCTGCAACCGGCACCACTCTCGCGGCCGCCTCCTTCATGTCCGAGACGACCAACAAGCTGGGTCACAGGATCCGAACGCGGGGCGCCCGCACCCGCCGCGCCCTGCTGGACGCCCTGCGCGCCCTGCTGAACACCAAGCATCTGGGCGAAATCCGCCCGGCGGACGTGGCGATGACGGCCGGGGTTTCGGCGCCGACCTTCTACACCTACTTCGCCTCGGTCGAGGAAGGCCTGCTGCTGCTGTGCGAGGAGGCCGGGGAGGACTTCCAGCGACTGGGCGCCCATATCCACGCCGACTGGTCGGGCGAACGCGCCTTCGAATCGGCGCGCGCCTATGTGCTGGAGGTGCTGGGCTTGTGGAGCGACCACGGGCCGGTGCTGCGGATCGAGCACATGCTGGCCGACATGGGCGAACCCGCCTTCGCAGAGAGCCGCATCCGCCGCCTGCGCCGCCTGCACCTGGCGCTGGAACGCCGCATCGCCCAGGCCCACGCCAGCGGCCTGCACCCCGAGGGCCTCAATCCCCGCCTGGCGTCCTATGAAACGGCGAACCTGGTGGAATCCGTGGCCGCCGGCTTCGAACTGATGCGACGCGCCGACACGCCCGAGGCCATCATCGACACCACCGCCCATATCGTGGTGAAGCTCACCACCGGCCGCTGACGCCGCCCGCCTGCGCTTGGACAAGCTGTCCATTGCGGCGACGCCCCCATGGGCTAAAGCATGCCCCTCGGCCAAGGAGTGCGTCATGTCCCGTCTTTCGTCCTTCCCCTCGATCCGCCGCGCCGCCGGCCCGGCTATCGTGATGGCCGGCGCCCTTGGCCTGGCCGCCTGCGGCCAGAGCGCCAGTCCCGCAGCCGACAGCGCACCCGAAGCGCCCAAGGCCCCGGCGCCCACCGAGGCCGAGAAGCTCGCCATGCTGGCCGCCCTGCCCGCCCCCTATAATGATGGCGACCTTGAGAACGGCCGACGCGCCTTCGCTCGCTGCCGCTCATGCCACACGATCACGCCCGGCGGGCCGAACATGACGGGGCCGAACCTCTATGGCGTCTTCGGCAGCAAGGCCGGAGCGCGGGAGAAATACAGCTATTCCCACGCCATGCGGACGGCGGACTTCACCTGGGACGCCGAAACCCTGGATCACTGGCTGCAGAACCCGCGCACCTTCCTGCCCGGCAACAAGATGAGCTTCGCCGGCCTGCCCGACGCCACGGACCGCCGCGACGTCATCGCCTTCCTGAAGGTCGAGACGGGGTTCAAGCCAGAGTAACCTCCCGCCCTTCTCCCCTTGTAGGAGAAGGTGGCCGAGCGCAGCGAGGTCGGATGAGGGGTTGCGGGACGTCTGACGCGCGCCCCTTCATCCGAGGTCGCGAGACCCCTCATCCGTCTGCCTTCGGCAGCCACCTTCTCCCACAAGGGGAGAAGGAAGCCATTTCACTACTCCGCAGGGCTCATATCCGGCTCCAGGCCGTCGCGTTTCTCCTGGGCCTCCCACTCCTCGATCTTGCGGGCGGTGTATTCGGGCGACTTGGTGAAGCGCGCCAGCACGCCGTAGATCACCGGCACCACGAACAGGGTCAGCACCGTCGCGAACATGGCGCCGGTGAAGATCACCACGCCGATGGTCTGACGGCTGCCCGCGCCCGCCCCTTGCCACAGCACCAGCGGCAGGGCGCCGAAGGCGGTGGCGATCGAGGTCATGATGATCGGGCGTAGACGCAGCGACGAGGACTCGATGATGGCCTCGCGAATGGTCCGCCCCTGGTCGCGCAGCTGGTTGGCGAACTCCACGATCAGGATGCCGTTCTTGGCCGCGACCCCGATCAGGATGATCAGGCCGATCTGGCTGTAGATGTTCAGGCTGGAGCCCGCCATCAGCAGGCCGAACAGCCCCCCCGCCGCCGCCAGAGGCACGGTCAGCATGATAACCGCCGGCGTGATCCAGCTCTCGAACTGGGCCGCCAGCACCAGGAAGACCAGCAGCAGGGCCAAGGCGAAGGCCCAGCCCACGGCGCTGCCCGCCTCCTGCTGGTCGCGGGCGGCGCCGCCCCAGCGGATGTTGGTCACGCCCTGGGGCTGTTTGGCGACCTCGGCCATCAGGAACTGAACGGCGTCGTCGATGGTGGTGCCGGGGTTCAGGTCGGCCTGAAGGGTGATGGCCCGCTGGCGATCCAGACGGCGACGGTCGGGCGTGTCGCCCGAGGTCTTGGTCGTGACCACCGCCGACAGCGGCACCAGTTGTGCCGTGCCGGTCGAGACGTAGAGCGCCTCCAGGTCCGAGACCTCGCGCCGGTTGTCGCGGTCGGTCTGCAGGATGACGTCATATTCCTGGCCGCCCTTGATGTAGGTCGTGGCGCGGCGCGAGCCGAACATGGTCTCCAGCGTACGACCGATCTGTTGGGTCGAGACGCCCAGGGCCGCCGCCTTCTGCGGATCGACGTCGACCAGCAGGCGCGGAGCGTTCGGTTCATAGTTCAGGCGCGGACGCGAGAAGCCTGGATTCTCCTGCGCCGCCGCCAGGATCGGCTGCAGCCAGTTGTAGATGGCGGCGTACTCCGACCCCGTGACGATCATGTCGATCGAGTTGGAGTTGCCGCCGCCGCGCTGGAAGGCGCCGGGCGTCGAGGCGTTGACCTGGGCGCCGGTCTGATTGCGCAGCTTGACGTTGATCTCCTGGGCGATCTGATCGGCCGAGCGTTCGCGCTTGGACCAGTCGACCAGGGTCAGACTGGCGTTGCCCGAGTTGAAGCTGCCGCCGCCGAAACCCGGCGCCGAGATCAGGAAGGAATCGACCTCGCCGTTTTCGCGGTACTCCGCCAGGATCGGCTCCAGGCCCAACATGATCTGACGCGTGTAGTCGAAGCCCGTGCCCTCAGGCCCGCTGACCCGGATGCCGACACGGCCCCGGTCCTCGCTCGGCACCAGTTCATTGGGCAGGTGCAGGAAGATCCCCCCGGCCCCGGCCGCCACCAGCACGATCAGGGCGCCGACGCCGACAATGGCGATGCGCCGCCCCAGTAGGGCGTCCAGCGATGCGGCGTAGGACCGCTTCAGCGTCTCCATGGCCGCATCGACGCGACGGGCCAACCAGCCGCCGGTCTGGGCCGGCTTCAGGATCTTGGACGCCAGCATGGGCGACAGGCTCAGCGCCAGGAAGGCGGAGAAGGCCACGGCCGCCGCAATGGCCGCCGCCAGTTCGACGAACAGGCGGCCGACATAGCCCGGCAGGAACAGCAGGGGCGCGAACACCGACAGCAGGACGATGGTGGTGGCCACGACGGCGAAGAAGACCTGGCGCGCCCCACGCTCGGCCGCCACCAGCGGCGGCTCGCCGTGGTCCAGACGGCGCTGGATGTTCTCGACGACGACGATGGCGTCGTCGACGACCAGGCCGATGGCCAGAACCAGGGCCAACAGGGTCAGCAGGTTCAGCGAGAAACCCAGCGGAGCCAGAACGATGAAGGTCGCCAGCAGGCAGATAGGCGCCACGACCGAGGGGATGATCGCCGCCCGAAGGCTGCCCAGGAAGATGAAGTTGACCAGGGCCACCAGCGCCATCGAGATGCCGATGGTGATCCACACCTCGTCGATGGCGTGAGAGGTGAAGACAGAGTTGTCCGAGCCGACTTCCAGCGTCGTGCCGGGCGGCAGGCTGTGGCGGACCTCTTCGATCAGGGCGCGCGCGCCTTCGGATATCTGCAGGTCGTTCGACTGGGCCTGGCGGGTGATGGCCAGGCCGATCTGGTCGATGCCGTTGCCGCGGAACAGGCGACGCGCCTCGGCGGGCGCCTCCTCGATCCGGGCGATGTCGCCCAGCCGGGTGACATAGGCGGCGTTGCCGATCAGGGCGCCGGTGACCCCGTTGGTCATGGCCGCCGACGCCGCGCCCAGGGTGCCCGACGCCTGGGCTCCCGTGGCCGTCGAGGCCGAACCGCGCGTGCCGATCGGCAGTTGGGCGAAGTCCGCAGGATCGGCGTAGTTTCGGGCGACCCGGACCGTATAGTCCTTCTGGGCCGACTCCAGCGAGCCGGCGGGCAGTTCGACGTTCTGGTTGTTGAGGGCGCTCTCGACGTCCGTGACGGTCAGGCCCCGCGCCGCCATGGCGCCGGCGTCCAGCCAGATCCGCATGGCGTAGCGTTGCTCGCCGAAGATATTGACCTGGGCCACGCCCGGCACGGTGGCGAAGCGGTCGACCAGATACCGACGGGCGTAGTCGGTCAGCTCCAGCCGGTCCATGGTGGTGGAGCGCAGGAACATGATGAGGATGGGCTGGCTGTCGGAATCAGCCTTGGCCACTTCCGGCGGATCCGCCTGGTCCGGCAGGCGGCCCAGCACGCGCGAGATGCGGTCGCGCACGTCATTGGCCGCATCGTCGATGTTGCGGTCCAGCGAGAACTCGATGTTGACGTTGGACCGGCCGTCGCGGCTGGTCGAGTTGATGCGCTGGACGCCCTGGATGCCGGCGATCTGCTGCTCGATCGGCTCGGTGATCCGGCTCTCGATCACCTCGGCGGAGGCGCCGGCGTAGCTGGTGCTGACCGAGACGATCGGCGGGTCCACGTCCGGCAATTCGCGCACCGGCAGGAAGAAGAAAGCCGCCAGGCCGATGACGCACAGAACGATCGCCGCCACCGCCGCGAAGACGGGGCGACGGACCGAAACATCAGACAGCATCATGGGCGGGCCGCCTGCGTCGCGCGGGCGCCGCCCTTCGTTTGAGCACGGCCTTGGGCGTTTTCACCCTCGACGCTGATGGGCGCGCCGGGCTGGATGCGGTTCAGACCCGAAGCGACGATCCGATCATTGTTGGCCAGGCCCGAGACGATCTCGACATAGCCGCTTTCGACGGCGCCCGTCTGAACCTCGACCCGCTGGGCGGTCGCGCCCGTCTCGCCGCGCGCGATGCGATAGACGAAGGCGCCCTGGCCTTCATACTGAACGGCCGCCTCGGGCACGGCCAGGCTCTGGCGACGGCCCTGATGCACGGCGACGCGCATCATCATGCCGGGGCGGATGCGATTGCCGGGGTTGGGGAACTCGGCGCGGGCGATGACGGCGCGGGTCTGTTCATTGACCCGCGTATCCAACAGGGAGATGCGGCCGTTGACCTCTTCACCGGGGAAGGCGTCCGTGGTCGCCGTGAGCGGCGCGCCGACCGGCAAGACCCCGAGATAACGCTCCGGCAGCGGGAAATCGACGCGCACGCCGCTCATGTCGTCCAGGGTGGTGATGACCGAACCCGGCGAGATCAGCGTCCCCGGCGTGACCGAGGTCAGGCCCAGAACGCCGGCGAAGGGCGCGCGCAGGATGCGGTCGCCGCGACGGGCCTCCGACGCCGCCAGGGCGGCCTGGGCGGTCTTCAGCGCCGTCTCGGCCGTCTCGGCCATGACGCGCGGCGCCACCCCGCGCTCGGCCAGGATGCGATAACGATCGTACTCGCGCTGAGCGTTCTCCAGCTGGGCGCGCGCCCGGATCAGGTCGGCGTCTTCCTCGCGCGCCTGCAGTTCGACCAGGGGCGCCCCCGCCGCCACCGACTGACCGTCGGTGAACATGACCTGGGTCACCAGTTCGGTCGTGTTGGAGGTGATGTTGACCGAACGACGGCTGCGCGCGACGCCCAGCACGCGAATCTGATCAGCGAACTCTCGCCGCTGCGCCACGACCTCGGCCACCAACTGGCCGCGCCCGGCGCCAGGTCCCCCCGGACCGCGCTGATGGGCCGCGTCGCCGCCGCTGAAAGCGATCCTGACGACCGCCGCCACGACCATCAGCCCCAATAAGCAGGCTGCGCCGATAATGAAAAAATGGCGTTTGAACACGCGACGCAGTCTCCCCGACAACAAGCGCCCCCGCTTAACGGCTCACCGCCATTACGCAAATAACGTATCTGTAACGTGAGGAACCTCGGATTCCGTCGCGGAATTCCGGATTAAAATCGACGCCAGATTCCGATGACGGGCCCTCTGCCCGCAGGAATTTCACGCCCGGCCGCCGCGTGGCGCCACCCCGCCTGCAGCCGCCAGTCCCCGAATTGGCGCACCACCGAACCTTCCAGCGACAGCCAGCGCGCCCCGCCGTCGCCATCCGCCGCCCCGCCGAAGGCCTGGACCATCACCATCCAGTCGCGATTGATGTGCACCCCGGCCGTCGCGTCCGCGCGAACCTCGTCCGGCAAGCCGTCGCGCCAGCGGCGCGCCGCCTGGAGGTCGACGAAGGCGCGCTCGAAGGACCGCCCCGCCAGCAACCGGACCTCCCAGTCGCTGTCGCCCGCGCCGGGCGGGGCGTAGCCGGCGTTGCGTCCCGCTCCGCCCTCCGCATAGCCCACATAGACGGCGGCGACGTTGCGATCATCACGGTAGGCCTGCCAGCGTACGCCCAGTTCGATCGGGCCCAGCCCATGATAATCGAGAAACTCATCGCGGCCGTCCTGCCATTCGCCCTTGGCCTGCAGGGTGAGACGATCCGTCAGTCCATATTCGACAAACACGCTGGCCACGATATCCCGGCGACCGCCGGGCAGGTCGACCCGGTCCCCGTCGGCGGCGTAGAACTCTTCCGCACGGATGTTCTCGTATTTGACGATGACCTCGCCCTGCCCCTTCGGCGGGCTCCAGGCGCCGGCCTGCGCCGCGTGAGTCGAGGCCAGCGACGCCAGGCCGGCCAGAAGGCCGATGCTTCCTCTCCCCCGCACGGTCCGTCCTTCCTAGACGTCGTAGCCGGGCGATCTTCGCTGCAACTGGCGAAGGGCGCCGGGCCAGGCCAGGGACGAGACGAAGCCGATGCCCCGGCCCTGCTCCCTGGTCTCGGCCTGCGCCGGGTCGGGCGCGATCAGGACATTCTCGCGCCCCGCAGACAGGGCCGCGACCTGCTGGGCGCAGGCGCGCTCCAGGAAGAAGATGCCGATCCAGGCCTCGGCCGCCGTGCTTCCGACCGCCAGCGTTCCGTGATTGCGCAGCAGCATCAACGGCTTGTCGCCCAGGTCCGCCACCAGGCGCTCGCGCTCGTCATGATTCAGCGCCAGTCCCTCATAGCCGTGATAGGCGACCTGGTGCTGCAACAGGCAGGCGTTCTGGCTGATCGGCAGAAGGCCCTCCTTCTGGGCCGCGACGCCGACGCCGTTCACCGTGTGCAGATGGATGACGAAATGCGCCTCTTCGCGGGCCGCATGGACCGCCGAATGGATGGTGAAACCCGCCGGATTGATGAAGCTGGTCGTGTCCTGAACGACATTGCCGTCCAGATCGACCTTTACCAGGGAAGATGCTGTAATTTCATCGAAATACCAGCCGTAGGGATTAATCAGAAAGTGATGCTCCGGTCCCGGCACGCGGGCCGAGACATGGGTGAAGATCATGTCGTCCCACCCGTGGAGCGCCACCAGACGATAGAGAGCCGCCAGTTCGACCCGCGCCTTCCACTCCGCCTCGGACACCTGGGACTTCAGCGAGGTTGCGTCCGTCATCGGCCTTCTCCCCTTATCAGCGTTCAGGTGAAACCTCTCTCCGCCTCCGCCCTGCGTCAAGTCGCCGAACGCCGTGAGGGGACCGAAAACGGAAGACTTGGTTAACCCTGTTTTCATCGACGCGAGCGAACACTGCCTGCTGCGCGGCGCGGCCGCATCATCGGGGGATGTTCCGTGGACTCAATCGTGGCGTTCGCATCGTCCCGATCCGGCGATCCCCTGCCGCTGGCCAGCCTTCATCAACTGATCGGCCTGGCCGCCGGACGCCCGCCACAGGAGCGACAGCGCCTGCTGCTGGGCGTGGCTGATCTCTACCATTCGGTCGGCGGTCAGGCGGACGCGCCGGCAGCCCTGACCGAGGTGTTCATCGCCATGGTCCGCGCGGCCGAGCAGGACATCCGGCGCGTCCTGGCCGAGCGGTTGGCCGACGCCGCCTGGGCGCCGGCGGATCTGATGCGCCTGCTCGCCGCCGACGCAATCGAAATCGCCCGCCCGGTGATCGCCGCCAGCCCCCTGCTGCTGGACGCCGATCTTCTGGCTCTGCTGCAGGACGCCTCGCTGGAGCATCAGGTTCAGGTGGCTTTGCGGCCGGACCTGGGACCCGGACCGGCGCGCGTCATCCTGGATCGCGGCGAACCCGCCGTCATGACCGCTCTTGCCGTCAACCGGACCGCGCGGCTGGAGGCGCAGGACATGACCCGCCTGGTGGACAAGGCGCGCTCCATCGCCGCCCTGCGCGCGCCGCTGACGCGCCATCCTCAGTTGAGCGAGGATCAGGCCCTGCGGCTCTACGCCTGGGTCGGCGACGCCTTGAGACAGGCCATATCCCAGCGCTTCAGCCTGGACGCCTCGGCTCTCGCGACGGCGGTCGCCGCCGCCGCCCAGGAAGCGGCCGGGATCACCCCGGACGGGGCGGCCGCCCGTTTGGCCGCCAAGCTGCATGCGGCGGGACAGTTGCGCCCCTCCACCCTGATGCGGGCGCTGAGGGAGGAGAAGCTGGACCTGTTTATCCACGCCCTGGCCCGGCTGAGCCGCCTGGAAACAGAGGCCCTGCGGCGCGCCCTGCGCGGCGACAGCGCCCGGCCCCTGTTCCTGGCCTGCGCCGCCGCGGGCCTGGACCGCGCCGCCTTCCCCGCCCTGCTGCGCGAGGTTCGCCAGCTGAATCATGGCCTGCCGCATGACCCCGACGGCGAAGCCTGGCGTCCGGCCGAACGCTCGGCGACCCAGGCCGCCTATGAATTTCGCCTGCTGACCGCGCCCGAAGACGGGCCGTCGGTTTGACAGCGGGCCTCCGCTCCGCTTGCGTAGCGCCGTGACTCAGTCCTTCCAGCCCACCGCCATCACCTTTGTCGCCAGCGACCGGCCCGAGGCCGAGGCCGCCCGCAAACGGTTGAGCGAACGCTATGGTTCTGTTCCAGCCGCCGAGGCGGAGGTGATCGTCGCCCTGGGCGGCGACGGCTTCATGCTGGAGACGCTGCACAACAACCTGCAGCTGCGCACCCCCGTCTATGGGATGAATCGCGGCTCGGTCGGTTTCCTGATGAACGACTATGAGGAAGACGACCTGCTGGATCGGCTGGCCCAGGCCGATCGCACCGTGCTTCACCCCCTGCAGATGGACGCCTGGGTCGAGAGCGGCCAGGTCCACAGCGGCCTGGCGATCAATGAGGTCTCCCTGCTGCGCCAGACGCGCCAGAGCGCAAAGCTGCGCATCAGCATCAATGACAAGGTGCGGCTGGAGGAACTGACCTGCGACGGCTGCCTGGTGGCGACGCCGGCGGGTTCGACCGCCTACAACCTGTCGGCGCACGGGCCGATCATTCCCCTGGACGCGCCCAGCCTGGCGCTGACGCCGATCAGCGCCTTCCGGCCCCGGCGCTGGCGCGGCGCCCTGCTGTCGCACACGGCGCGGGTGCGGTTCGACGTGCTGGAGCCGGACAAGCGGCCGGTCAGCGCCACCGCCGACAATTTCGAGGTGCGCCGCGTCTCGCGCGTGGAGGTGCGCGAGCGACGCGACATCACCCTGGCGATGCTGTTCGATGCGGGCCGCTCCTATGAAGAACGGGTCATGGCCGAACAGTTCGCGGCCTGAGCCGCGCCGATGAGCGTTGTCACCGGATTTTAAGCCTCTGTGCGACAGACTGGCGTTTGCTGTTGAGGAGTCATCTCGTGACCAACCAAGTCATCCGCCCGCCCAACCCCCTGCGCGCCAAGGTCGGCGGCGGATTCGGCGGCATTGACGCCAGCGCGATCGCCAGGGCCGAAGAGGCCCTGAAGGCCATGTCGGCCCAGTTCGGCCAGTGGCTGAATGATGAGGTGGCCAAGCTCGACAAGGCCCAGGCCGACATCCGCAACCGGGGCTATACCCCCGAAACGGCCGAGGCCCTGTATTTCCGCGCCCATGATCTCAAGGGGCTGGGAACCACCTACGAATATCCGCTGGTCACGCGCATCGCCGCCTCCCTGTGCCGGATGCTCGACGACGCCGACAAGCGGATGCAGGCCCCGCTGGCCGTGGTCGACGCCCATATCGACGCCATCAAGGCCGTGGTGCGCGACAAGATCCAGACTGACGACCATCCGGTCGGCCGCGACCTGGCCGAGACCCTGGAAGCTCGCGCGGCGGAACACCTGGGCTAAGGGGGCGCGGCTCAGGCCGCGCTGACGGCCCCAGGCCGATCGTCGCCGGCCGGGCGGTCCAGCCGTTCCAGCAGATAGGCCAGGTCTTCGCGCGCCGCGTCCGGACGCTGGCTGAGGAAGCGCTCCAGCATCCGCTGGCGGAAGGCGGCGCTGCCGGTGTCGCCGCCCTCGGCCTGCAGCGTCCGCCAGGTGTCGACCCCGGCGCGAAACGCCTGGAACAGGCGCGGCGGCATTCCCGCGCGGTCATAGATGGCCTTCAGCCCCAGAGGCCCTGCGTCATGCACCATCAGCCAGGCGCGATGGTGCGGCGTGCCCGCCAGTTCGGCCAGGGCGTGTTCGAACAGACCGATCTGGCCGCGCGCCAGCGCCCGCAGCAGCAGCGACGGCGTCAACACCCGACGACTGTTCAGCCCGGCCACGAAGGCGGCCAGATCGTCCGTCATCCGCGCCTGATCCACCAGGTCGATCGTCGCCCGCTCCCGCGCGAAATCGGCGAACTGTATGGCGGTCTCGGGCGCCAGGGCGTGGCGGGTGATCAGATGCTCGCGCACCGCCTCGCTGGCCAGAACCACCAGCCGCTCGGTCACCGACAGCGGCAGGACCTGACGATAGGCCAGGGCCGATATCACCTCGGGGGCGTCACTGAATCGATCCAGGGCGACGCCCAGCGCGGCCTCGGACAGGTCGGCGTTGTCATTGGCGGCCAGGGCGGCGACCGCCTCCTGCTTGCCTTCTGCAGCCAGGACCGTCGCCACGTCACGCGGCACGCGCGGGCGGGACGCCACCGCCACCTGGCGCAGCGCCGTCCCGGCGCGCACGATCTCGATCAGGTCGTCGTCCGTGAAGGCCGGGCAGCTGTTGATGATGGGCAGGGCCACGCTATCCACGTCGCCCGCCAGCCGGCGCGCCGCCTCGCGCGGCATGATGTCCGAAGCCTTGAGCGTCACCGCCACGGCCCGACGCACCAGTTCCGCCGCATCCGCCGTCAGCACGCCCAGGATCTTCTGCGCCGCCTCGCGCCCCGCATCGTCCAGCGGCATCCGGTCGATGCTGCGGCACAGCTTGTGAGCGGCGGCCGCACGCTCGTCCTCCAGATCAGACTTGATCAGGCGCCGGATGTCGCTTTCCGTCAGTCTGGCGCGGTAGGCGGTCATGGCTCGGAGGCTCAGGGTCAGCGAGGAATCAATCGTCACCCCTAGCGTTACATAGTTAACGCTCTCTTAGGAATAAGGCGGAAGCGTGGTCACGCCACCTTGTCCGCAGGCGGAGCGAAGGCACCGCCGAATCCGCCGCCCGATCCCTGCCCGTCCTGGCCCAGCAGAAGCGCCAGAAGACTCTGATCCTGCTTCAGCCGGTCCAGACGCGCGGCCAGCATCCGATCCTTCTCGCTAAGTTCAGGAACCGCCTTGCCCGCGCCGACCCCGGACGCCGGGAAGGCCTCGCCCGCCGTGCGCTGCAGGTTGGCGTGAACCTCGGCCGCCGTCGCTGGTCGACCGTTGCGGTAGAAGATGGAGCGGTTGGCCGAGGCCGCTTCGGGGAATAGAGCCGCCGCGCTGGACTGGGGTCGCGACTGCACCGCCTCCAGCAGCTTGGCCGCGCCCGCCGGGCCCAGGAAGTGGGCGGCGTAAAGGTCGCCCGCCCCCGGCTCGCGCCCCGTGCGGCCGCGCAGATAGGCGGCGTTGGAGGCCGTCAGCTCGGCCGCCATGGTCGAGGCCGCATGGGGGTCGAAACGCAGGTCCAGCACCACATTGCGCGCCGAGCCCCGCACCTGCCAGCGTCCGTCCCCGCCCTGGTAGATCAGGTCCGCATACTGGCCGTAGCCGTGCTTGGCGCCATGCCGCTTCACCGTGCCCAGCCAGGTCTGTTCGATGAACTGGAACAGGCCCGAGGCCGAGGAGGTCGGCGCGCGCGCATTGGGGTTCATCGCGCTTTCGCGGCGCGCGGTCTTCATCAGAAAGTCGAAATCCACGCCGGTCGAGGTCGAGGCGCGCCGAATGGCCGCCTCCACGCCGCCGGATGATGGAATCGCTTTCACGGTCATGTGTGAACGGTCGCTAACCTAGGTAAACCAAACCTTAACATCGCAGCTTCGCCGTTAACAATTCGAAGCGCCACAATAAGGCCGCAAGCAAAGCGCGAACTCTGTTCCGTGGGTGCTGGGGAGGGCCTGCGACAGGAGGCGCGTAAGTCATGATGATGCGTATCGCCGGCGGCCACGGCGTGGTCAGCCCCCTCGACTTCCAACAACGCAAGAAGCCCCTGCCCCGGTGGGTGTGGGCGATGATCACAGCTTCGGCCCTGGTCCACGTCGGCGCCGGCGTCTGGCTTTATCAGCAGCGGTTCGAACTGGCGGACGTGCCGCCCGCGCCGACGGAGCCCCAGCCCACGATCGTCGATCTGATCCGGCCGCCCTCGCCGCCCAAGCCGGAGACGCCGCCCATGGCCTCGCCCGCGCCGACGCCGCCGATCCACCGACCGACGCAGGTCACGCCCAGCGACGTCGCTCCGCTGGAGGTCCCTGTCGCTCCCGTCGTCAGCCACGACGCCGGACCGGTCATCAACCTGACTGAGCCTGCCGCCGAACCGGCCGCCGGAACCACGGTCACGCCTGAGCCGCCGAAGCCCGCCCCGGTCATCACCCAGCCCGACTGGGTGCGTAGGCCGACGGCGGATCAGCTGATGCGCACCTACCCCTCTTCGGCCGAGGCGCGCGGCATCGGCGGGGTGGCGGAACTGTCCTGCCTGGTGCGGGTAAACGGCAGCCTGACGGGCTGTTCGGTCACGTCAGAAACGCCCGGCAACCAGGGGTTCGGCCGGGCGGCGGTGAGCCTAAGCCGCTACTTCCGCCTCAGCCCGCGCACGGTCGACGGTCAGGCGGTCGACGGCGCCCGCGTCACCATGGCGATCCGCTTCACTCCGCCGACGGACTAAAGGAATCGCGAGGGATGGAGGGTCGGCTCGGCGACGGGCCGGCCCTCTGTCGCGTCGGCGACGACGGCGCCGATCAGCGGACCCAGCAGCCAGCCGTTGCGGCGCGGCCCCAGCGCGACATGCAGGCCCGGCGCGACCTGCCCCGCCATCGGCAAGCCGTCAGGCGTCGTCCCCCGCACCCCCGCCCGCCAGTCGATACCCAGCGGGCGCGGCGCTTCATCCAGCACGGCCCAGGCGGCGGCGAGCATAGCCTCGCAACGCGCGGCATCGGGGATCACGGAGCGTTCGCCTGGCTCCATCGTCGCCCCGATCACGGCGCCCTCGCCCATCGGCGCGACATAGGCGCCCGGCCCGCGCACGACATGATCGACCAGCTTCTCCTTCACCAGACCGATCTGACCGCGAATGGGAGTGATGCAGGCGAC
>PJTY01000827.1_pt1 | contig 13565 bp, 15 predicted proteins | sample 1512121 | NCBI WGS metagenome assembly PJTY01 (sample SAMN08177680, study PRJNA422409) | Soil metagenome, whole genome shotgun sequencing project. | isolation source: Soil enriched (2) on filter paper: alkali lignin treatment | place: USA: Madison | collected 2015-01-15 | reverse complement strand
TCGCCGCGGACGCATGGCGCAATTGGATAGCGAGCAACAGGGAGAGCGGCCGTGAACGATCCGTTGCCTTCCGATGCCGGGCGCCCCCGGGCGCCGCGCTGGGCGATCTGGCTGCCGCTCGTCCTGTTCGTCGCTTTTGTCGCGCTGGTGATGATCGGGCTTTACCGCCCGGCCGACAGGACGGTGACGAGCGCGCTCGTCGGCAAGCCTATGCCGGCCTTCGCCTTGCCCGCTGCGCTGCCGGACCGTCCGGGGCTCGCCAGCACGGACATCGCGGACGGACGGCCCCATCTCGTCAACATCTTCGCCTCCTGGTGCATTCCCTGCCGGGTCGAGGCGCCGCAACTCGGCGCGCTGGCCCGCGCCGGAGTACCGATCGAGGGCATTTCGGTGCGCGACAGCACCGAGGCCTTGCAAGGCTTCCTCAAAGAGAACGGCGACCCCTTCCAGCGGGTGGGTGCCGACGACGATGGGCAGGTCCAGCTGAAGCTCGGTTCCTCGGGCGTGCCGGAGACTTACGTGATCGATGGCAAGGGTGTGATTCGCTACCAGCATATCGGTGAGATTCGCCCCGAGCATGTGCCGATGATCCTCGAAAAGCTGAAGGAAGCGGGGCGATGATCCGCTTTGCTGCCGCGCTTCTGCTCGCTCTGGGATTCTGCCTCGCCGCGCCGATCTCGGCGCAGGAAGAGCAATCGACCGCGCCTTACGCCTACCGCCAGCTCGACGATCCGGTGAAGGAGGAGAAGGCGCAGGCGCTGATGGAGACTTTGCGCTGCCTTCAGTGTCAGGGGCAGTCGATTGCCGATTCGGATGCGCCGATCGCCGGGTCGATGCGCTCGCTCGTGCGGGAGCGCATCGCTGCGGGCGAGGAACCGGAAGCGATTCGCGGCTGGCTGATCGAGCGCTACGGCGACTATGTCAGCTATGCGCCGCAGCTTACCACGCTGACCTGGCCGCTCTTCGCGGTACCGCTGTTCCTGGTGGCGCTGGCGGTGCTGCTTCTCCGCAAGCGCTTTCGCCGGGGAGATGGGCGATGACCTGGATATTCGTGGCGCTGCTGGCGATCCTGTCCTTCGCGGCCATCGTCTTCCTGTTCAAGACGCCCAGGGGCGGACGCGAAGCGGTTGCCGCAGCGCTGATGCTCGGCGTCGCGGGCTATGCCGCGCAAGGCCGACCGGACGAGCCGGGCGCGCCCAAGCCGCAGGCCGAGGCGCAGAACCCGGAAGCCGGGCAGTTCTTCGTGGAGGCGCGCGCCAAGCTCAGCGGCGGGGGTATTCCGACCGGCAATCGCTGGGTCGTCATTTCCGATGGCCTCGCGCGCAATGGCCACTACAGCGACGCCGCGCAGCTCTTGCGGGGCGCGATCGAGGATAACCCCAAGGATGCCGAGGCCTGGGTGGCGCTCGGCAACGTCCTGGTCGCCCATGCCGAGGGCGTGCTGACGCCGCCGGCGCTCTATGCCTATCGCCAGGCGGCCAAGGCCGATCCGAAGGCGCCGGGGCCGCCTTACTTCCTCGGCCTCGCCATGGCGCAGTCGGGGCAACTGGATCAGGCGCGGGCGCTCTGGGTCGATCTTCTCAGGAAAGCGCCGGAGGATGCGGAGTGGCGATTGCCTCTGGCCGGGCAACTCCAGCGGCTCGATGCGTTTATTTCCAGCCAATCGGGCATTTCCAGCCAGTCGGGTCAGAAACCCGAGCCCGAATCTGCGCCGCAACCGGAACCTGAATCTCGGCCCAAACCTCAAGCCATGCCGTCCGCTCGATGAACCTTCGGCTAACGGTCGTTGCTAGGCTCCTTTCATGCTGCTAACGGCGGGCGCTTGTTGCGGGGGCGAATGTCGACGCGGCAAAGCCATTACGGGGCGCTGGAATGAGTGATACAGGTTCGGACACGGCTGTCGTCCCGACGGTGATCGATCCGGCAACGGGGCAACAAGCCCCTGCCGCACAAGGAAATGGTTCCGGGCACGGCTCCGGAAACATCACCAAGCTGGCATTGGGCGCGGTGGGTGTCGTCTTCGGCGACATCGGTACCAGCCCGCTTTACGCCTTTCGCGAAACTTTCGTCGGCCCGCATCCGCTGGCGATCGACGAGTTGCACGTTCTCGGTGTCGTCAGCCTGATCTTCTGGTCGATGACGCTGGTGGTCTCGGTGCAATATGTCGGCGTGCTGATGCGCGCGGACAACAAGGGGCAGGGCGGCAGTCTCGCCCTCGTCGCGCTGATCTCGGGCGTGATCCGCAAGAGCCGGTTCGGCCCGCTGGTCGTGCTGCTGGGCGTCTTCGCGACGTCGCTGTTCTACGGCGATTCGATGATTACCCCGGCGGTCTCGGTATTGTCGGCAGTCGAGGGTCTCACCGTCGTCGAATCGCGCCTCGCGCCGCTGGTCCTGCCGATCGCGCTGGTGCTGCTGATCGCGCTCTTCGTGATCCAGAAGAGCGGCACCGCCAAAGTCGGCGCGCTGTTCGCGCCGGTCATGGTCGTCTATTTCTCGGTTCTCGCGATCCTCGGCATCTACCATCTGGTGCAGATGCCTTCGGTGCTGGTGGCGCTGAACCCGTGGTACGCGATCCAGTTCTTCCTGACCGACAAAGTGCTGGGTTTCCTCGCGCTCGGTTCGGTCGTGCTGGCCGTCACCGGCGCCGAGGCGCTCTATTCGGACATGGGCCATTTCGGCCGCGGTCCGCTGCGCCTCTCGTGGTTCGCTTTCGTCATGCCCTGCCTGCTGATCAACTATTTCGGCCAGGCGGCGATGATCCTCGGCCTCGACGATTCGGCGGCGCTCGATGCGATGAAGAACCCGTTCTTCAACCTCGCGCCCGAAAGCCTGCGCCTGCCGCTGGTGATCCTGGCGACCTGTGCCACCTTCATCGCCAGCCAGGCGGTGATCTCGGGCGCATTCTCGATCACCCACCAGGCGATGCAGCTCGGCTTCATCCCGCGCCTTTCGACCCGCCATACCAGCGAGCACGAAGTCGGCCAGATCTACATTCCCTTCGTGAACTGGGCGCTGATGACCGGCGTGATCGTGCTGGTCCTGGTGTTCCAGAACTCGTCGAACCTTGCCTCGGCCTATGGCATCGCGGTGACCGGGGCGATGCTGATCGACACCTGCCTGATGGCGGTGCTGGTGATCGTGCTCTGGCGCTGGAAGCTGTGGCTGGCAGTGCCGGTGATCGTGACCTTCTTCGTGGTCGACGGCGCCTACTTCGCCGCCAACGCCACCAAGGTGCCGGACGGCGGCTGGTTCCCGCTGCTGATCGGCGGCATCGCCTTCACCCTGCTGACCACCTGGAACAAGGGGCGCCGCCTGATGCGCGAGCGCATGACCGAGGCCGCCCTGCCGCTCAACGTCTTCGCCAAGAGCGCCCACGGTTCGGCGGCGCGAGTGCCGGGCACGGCGATCTTCATGGCGTCGAGCAATGCGGGCGTGCCTTCGGCGCTGCTGCACAACATCAAGCACAACAAGGTGCTGCACGAGCGCGTGGTGGTGCTGACGGTCGAAGTGCAGGACGTGCCCTATGTCGAACCTGCCGAGCGCTATTCGGTGACCGATCTCGGCCAGGGCTTCTACCGCATGAACTTGCGCTATGGCTTCATGGAAGAGACCGACATTCCGGTCGCGCTCGCCCATGCCGACTTCTGCGGCGGGGCCTTCGAAATGATGAAGACCAGCTTCTTCCTCTCACGCCAGACGCTGGTTCCCTCGGCCAAGCCGGGCATGGCGATCTGGCGGGAAAAGCTCTTCGCGTGGATGATGCGCAATGCTGCCAGCGCCATGGAATTCTTCCGCCTGCCCACCAACCGCGTGGTCGAATTGGGCAGTCAGCTCGAAATCTGATCATCCCTCTGGCCGAGTGCGGAGCATGGCTCTAAGGCGCGCGCTGTCGGTGCGATTCGCAAGTGATCGCGTCCGGCATTTGCGGGGGCAATTTCGATGGCGGGGATGAATGCGGGCGTGGCCGGTGACGGCCATGCCGGTTGCGTGGGCGCGAGTGTGTCCGGCGAAGCGCCGGACCGGCCGTGGCTCAGTATTCTGGTGCCGGTCTACAATGTCCGGCCTTTCGTGGAAGAGTGCCTGGCCTCGATCATCGCGCAGATCGGGGGGCAGGGCGGTGTCGAGCTCGTCATCGTCGACGATTGTTCGACGGACGGTTCGGCGGATCTCTGTCGGCATGTCCTGGACGGCTGCGGCATCGACAGCCGTCTTCTGCAGCACCATGACAATCGCGGCATCGGCGTGACGCGCAATACCCTGCTGGAAGCGGCTCGGGGCGATTACCTGTGGTTCGTCGATTCCGACGACACGCTACTGCCCGGTGCGATTGCGGGACTGCGCGATGTCGTCCTTGCGCATGGTCCCGATGTCGTCCTGTGCGACTACGTGCGGGAAAAGGGCAGGCCCTTCGCCACCTTCTGCGGCAGGAGCGGCGTGGAGAGCGGCGTGCCGATGCAATGCACCGAGACGCTGATCGCGGGCACTTTCGCCCGGCGGCGGCTTCATGCCTGGTCGAAAGTGTGGCGGCGGGACCTGTTCGGTGATGCGATCCGCTTTCCCGAAGGCGCCCGTTTCGAGGACGTGGCGACGGTGCCTTGGCTGCTGCTCGGCGCAAAGAGCTTCGTCTACATGGCCCAGCCATGGATCTATTATCGCACCCGCAAGACCAGCATCATGGCCCAGCTCAACTGCCGGGGCCGGTTCGACCGCTGCGGCAACGACGAACTCGCGGTGGCCCTGCAAGGGTTCAGCCGGGCGCTGGCGCAGCGGCTACCGGAGGCGCGGTCGCGGGTCGACAGCGCCGTGGCCGAGTTCTGGGCGCGGGAGTTCGTGAAGATCGTCAAGCGCCTTGCGCGATCGGGGGGCGTCGGGGCGCAGGGCAAAGGCTGGAGCGCATTCCAGGCCGAAGCCCGGCGCTATCGGGAACTGATGGAAGCCTCGTCGCCGCAGAGTTTCGATGCGGTGATGCGCGATTATCTGCGCAAGGGGCGGATCGTGCGGGGCGGGGCGCTTGCGCTGTCGCTGGCGGTCGCCATGCCGCGTCGGATTTCGGTGAATGCGGAGCTAAGTCCGGAGATCTGAGAAAGAAGGGAGCCGAATGGTCGGCCCCCTTCGATAAATCAGTCGTGCGGGGGATTCTCGATCACTTCTTCCTTCGCCGCTTCGCCCATGCCGTGCTTGAGCACCATGGGAAGCTGCGAGAAGGTGAAAACGAACGAAAGCACCGTGAAGCCCCAGAGCTTGGCCTGGAGCCAGGTGTCGAAGCTGACGGTGAAGACCAGCGCGGTGTTCAGCACGGCAAGCAGGACGAAGAACCAGGCCCAGTTGCGCGACAGCTTCATCCAGCCTTCCTCGTTCAGCCCCTCGAAGGCCGACTGGAGGAGGTACTTGAGCATCGGCTTGCCGCGCATCAGGCCGAAGAACAGCACGCCCGCGAACATCAGATAGACGGCGGTGGGCTTGATCTGGATCCAGAAGGCATCGTGGAACACCACGGTCAGCGCGCCGAAGCCGACGATCAGCACGGTCGTCAGCCAGAGCATCGGCGAGATGTGGCCGAGCCGCCATTTCGAGATGCCCAGCGCGATCACGGTGGCGACCATGAAGGCGATCGTGCCCTTGATGACGGCGGAAACGGTGCCGATGGTGTCGCCTTCGCCGGTCGGGGAGAAGTGCCGGTAGGCGAGGAAGAAGACCAGCAGCGGGCCGAAGTCGACGACGAGGTTGACCCAAGAACTCTTGGGCTTCTCGGCGGGCGGATTCTCGGTATTCATCAGGCGATCCCGGCGATGACCCGCGCCAGCAGGTCCGGGTTGAAGGGGCGCAGGTCGTCGATCTTCTCGCCGACGCCGATGGCGTGGATGGGCAGGCCGTATTGCTCGGCCGCCGCGACGAGGACGCCGCCGCGCGCGGTGCCGTCGAGCTTGGTCATGATGAGGCCGGACACGCCCGCCACTTCCTTGAAGATCTCGATCTGCGAGAGCGCGTTCTGGCCGTTGGTGGCATCGAGCACGAGCACCACGTCGTGCGGGGCCTCGGGATTGAGGCGGCCGAGCACGCGGCGGATCTTGGACAGTTCGTCCATGAGTTCGCGCTTGTTCTGGAGGCGCCCGGCGGTGTCGACGATCAGCGCGTCGATGCCCTGATCGGTTGCCGCCTTGACCGCGTCGAACACGATCGAGGCGGGGTCGCCGCCCTCGGGGCCCTTGATCAGCGGAATGCCCAGGCGGTCGGCCCAGACGCCGAGCTGGCCGATCGCGGCGGCGCGGAAAGTGTCGCCCGCGGCCAGCATGACCGAATAGTCCTGCTCCTGGAACAAGTGTGCGAGCTTGGCGATCGTCGTCGTCTTGCCCGAGCCGTTGACGCCGATCACCAGGATCACCTGCGGACGCGGGAAGGCCACGACGTCGAGCGGCTTGGCGACCGGGCGCAGGATCTCGGCGATCTCGCGGGCGACCACTTCCATGATCGCGCGCTCGTCGGCATCGCGTTCGAAGCGTTCGTCGGCGAGGCGCGCGCGGATGCGGGCGGCGGCGCGCGGGCCGAGGTCCGACATGATCAGCGCGTCTTCAATATCGTCGAGCTGCGCCTCTTCCAGCTTCGTCTTGCCGACGATGCCGGAAAGGTTCTCGCTCAGGCGTTCGGAGGTCTTGCGAAAGCCGCCGAACAGGCGGTCGGACCAGTCGCGCTCAGCCTGCTGGCCATCGGTACTCATGATTCCAGTATTCCTTCGACTACCCTTGCGGGCGTAACGCGGATCAGCGTGCCGGGCTGCGCATCAGGGGGCAGGCGCACGGCAGCAAAGTTTTCCGCATGGCCTTTCGCGCCTCTTTCGGCAAGCACGGATAGCGGCCGGCCGACGAGGCTTGTCAGCCAGTTCGCCCTGACTTCGGCGATCTTCGCGCGCAGTTCGGCCGCGCGCGTCTTGATGGCGGCGGCATCGACTTGCGGCATGCGCGCCGCCGGGGTGCCGGGGCGCTGCGAATAGGGGAAGACGTGGCCGTGAACGACCTGCAATTCTTCGACGATGGAGAGGTTGGCGGCATGGGCCTCCTCGTCCTCGGTCGGGAAACCGGCGATGAGATCGGCGCCGATGGCGATCCCGGGGCGGCGCGCTCGCAGGCCCGCGACGAGATTCACGGCATCGGCACGGCTGTGGCGGCGCTTCATGCGCTTGAGGATCAGGTCGTGGCCGTGCTGGAGCGAGAGGTGGACATGCGGCATGACCCGCGCCTCGCCCGCCAGTAGTTCGAACAGGGCCTCGTCCACTTCGGCACCGTCGATCGAGGACAGGCGCAGGCGGGGCAGGGCCGGGAACTTTGCGAGGATTGCTTCGCAGAGCGCGCCGAGGCGGGGCGCGCCCTCAAGGTCGCCGCCCCAGGAGGTGAGGTCCACGCCGGTCAGCACGATTTCGTTCACGCCCGCGTCCAGATGGACCGCCACGTCGTGGAGAACTTCGGCAACGCCGCGCGAGCGGCTGGGGCCGCGCCCCTGTGGGATCACGCAGAAGGTGCAGGCATGGTCGCAGCCGTTCTGCACTTGCACGAAGCCGCGCGTATAGGCGCGGCGTTCCGGCGGAGCAGGGGCGACGGGCACGTTCCAGGCGCGCGGGTCGAGCTTGGCGGTGTTGGGCACCAGCCCGTCGACTTCCGGCATGGCGGCCAGCATTGCGCGCTCGACTTCGGCGGCGCAGCCGGTGACGATCAGGCGGGCCTCGGGACGCTCCTTGCGGGCGCGGCGGATCGCCTGGCGGGTCTGGCGCACGGCTTCGGCCGTGACCGCGCAGGAATTGACGACCACCAGGTCTTCCGCGCCGCGCAGCAGGCCGCGCAGCGTCTCGCTTTCGGAAATATTGAGGCGGCAGCCGAGCGAATGGACTTCGACGGTCAATCTGGAATCCCGTAGTCCGCCGCGTCGAAGGAGCCGCGGAACGATTCGGTGGCGGGACCGGTCATGACGATCTCGTCGTCGCCGCGCCATTCGATGGTGAGCGGGCCGCCGGGCAGGGTGACGGTGACCTCGCGGTCGACCAGACCGCGCTTCATCGCGCCGATGGCGGTGGCGCAGGCGCCGGTGCCGCAGGCGCGGGTGAGACCGGCGCCGCGCTCCCAGACGCGCAGGGTCAAGGCGTCGCGGGCGGTCACGGCGGCGACATTGACGTTGATGCGCTCGGGGAACAGCGGATCGTTCTCGATCAGCGGGCCGAGGCGGGCCATGTCGATGCGGTAGGGGTCTTCGACGAAGAAGATCACATGCGGATTGCCGACGTTGACGGCGATCGGATTGATCAGCTCTTCCCAGGCCACCGGCAGGCTATGCGTGTCCATCGGATAGCCGAGCGGGATCAGGTTCCAGTCGAAACGGGGCTTGCCCATTTCCACGCTGATGCCGCTGTCGGTAGGTGTCGTGGCGACCATGCCGCCGAGCGTCTCGATGCTTGCGGGACGGCCGTGGAGCAGGCCGATGGCGCGCGTGGCGTTGCCGCAGGCTTCCACTTCGCTGCCGTCGTTGTTGAAGATCCGCATGCGGAAGTCGCCGCGATCGGACGGGGCGAGGACGATCAGCTGGTCGCAGCCGATGCCGGTATGGCGGTCGGCCAGCGCGGCGGCAAGCGCCGCGTCCACGACCGGCAGCGTGCCGGAACGGCCATCGAGCACGACGAAGTCGTTGCCCAGCCCATGCATCTTGGTGAAATCGATCCGCATGGCGCGCGATTTATGCGCTGCGGGGCGTTAGGTCCAGCGAAAGCGGCAGGAACGCCGGAGTTCGCCTGTAAACCACGCCTCCCGGCGGATGGGCCGGGAGGCGTAAAGGATCACATCTTCAGGCCGATCTCGCGCAGACGCTCCTGGAGGTAGTCGTCGGCAGTGATGCTGACCGGATAGCGGTCCGGGTTTTCCTGCGTGATGCACTGGTCCAGCGTCTTGAACGGGAAGTCGCTGCGCAAGTGCAGGAAGAACGGCATCGAATAGCGGCTGTGCGCGGCGCGGTCGCCATCGGGATTGCGGACGCGGTGCGTGGTCGAGGGCAGAACGTGGTTGGTCAGGCGCTGGAGCATGTCGCCGATGTTGATGACCACGGCGCCTTCCGGCGGGGCGACGGAGAGCCACTCGCCGTTCTTGCCGAGCAGTTCGAGACCCGCTTCCTGCGCGCCGAGCAACAGGGTGATGAGGTTGATGTCCTCATGGGCGCCGGCGCGGATGGCACCGCCGGCGCCTTCGCCCACGGGGGGGTAGTGCAGCAGGCGCAGCACCGAGTTGCCGTCCTCGATCGCCGGATCGAACCAGCGCGCGTCGAGGCCGAGGTAGGTGGCGATGGCGGAGAGGATTTCGGCACCGGCCTTGTCGAACTGGGCGTAAAGCTCGGTGAAGGTCTCCTGGAAGCCTTCGACCTCGCCGGGCCAGATGTTCGGCGGCATCGAGGCGGCGAGCGGCGAACCATCGGGAAGGTCGCGGCCGATGTGCCAGAATTCCTTGAGGTCCTTCTCGGTCGCGCCCTTGGCGACTTCGGTGCGGAACGGCGTGTAGCCGCGGGCGCCGCCCTGGCCGGGGATGAAGTGGCCGCGCTTCACGTCGTCGGGCAGGGCGAAGAACTGGGCGGTCAGCTCCCAGGCGCGGTCGATCAGCGCCTGGTCGATGCCGTGGTCGCGGACCATCGCGAAGCCGAAAGTGCGGAAGCTCTCGCCGATGCGTTGCGAGAACTCGGCGCGGTCGGATTCGAGGCTGAGGACGGGGATCTGGGCAAGGTTCATCATGGTCTTCCAACAAGGCTCGGCGGGGTGTGACCGATGCCCCGCGAAGGGCGCCGAATCACCGATGTTGTTTCCGCCGATTGAATCGTTATGCCGCCCCCTTATAAGTTTATTGCCGCAAGGCGAAATCGAAAGGCACGAGATGGCGAAGCGCTACTGGCTGATGAAGTCCGAACCGGATGCCTACGGCTGGAAGGATCTCGTGGCCGAGGGCGAGGGCACCTGGGACGGCGTGCGCAACCACCGCGCCGCCAACAACCTGCGTGCCATGCACGTGGGGGACGAGGCGTTCTTCTACCACTCGAACATCGGCAAGGAGATCGTGGGGATCGTCACCATCAGCCAGTCCGGCCTGACCGACCCCAGCGACCCCGAAGGCAAGTGGGCGGCGGTGAAGGTCAAGCCGGTGCGCAAGCTGGCGCGTACCGTGACGCTGGCGCAGATGAAGGCCGATCCCAAACTGGCCGAGATGGAGATGCTCAAGCTGTCGCGCCTGTCGGTTGCCGAAGTGACGCCGCAGGATTGGGATTATATTCTGTCGCTGGCGGGTGGCTGAGCTTCGTCGCTCTCAGGCCACGTTCCGGCGCAGGGCGCGGCAACTTCCGCGCGGTCTGGCGGGTTTCTTCGATGTGCAAACGGCGGAATTCCGCCGGAACCGAGAAGGAGCAACGACCATGGGCGAACTGAAGGACACCATCAAGGGCCTGGGCAACGAAATCGCAGGCAATGCCAAGCAGGCCATCGGCAAGGCCCGCAACGACCCTGCCCAGCAGGCCGAAGGCAAGATCCAGGAAAAGAAGGGTGAGGTCCAGCAGGGCGTCGGCAAGGTCAAGGGCGCGCTTGGCGACCGGATCTGACCTTCCACTCCCACATTTACGCAAGGGGTCGCCTTCGGGCGGCCCTTTTTCGTTTCGGCGCAGGTGCTTGTTAAAAGTTCTTCACCCGGCGGCTCGTTTCTTACCGTCCCGGATCGGGATGGCCCTTTCGGATGAGTGGCCAAAGGTAAACAAAGTCTTAAGCTGCGTGTCATGTCTCGACGCGCAAGCATCCTCGCTCACGGTAAGGCCGGTCATCCGTTCCGGCGTTCACTGCCTCGCCATGTCTGCCGCGGCGTCAAGTCGCCTGCGGTCGAGGCGGCGGAGGATGCCCGGGCCAAGGCCCATTGGCAGATGACCGGTGGCGACTGGCGCCGCTTCCTCTCGGCTTATTGCGCCGCGCTGGTGGTCGTGACGACCTTCATCGCCTGAAGGCCGGGGTCAGGGCCGCTTGGCGGCCCGCTCGGCCCGGTAGAGCAAGTGGCCGAGCCAGGCCGAGGCGACGCAGCACAGCGCCACCACCATGAGTTGGGTCACGACCGCCAGCCCGAGCAGCGACATCAGGCCGGTCGCGATCGCGCCGACCACCATGGCGCCTGAATTGACGATATTGTTGGCGGCAATGGTGCGGGCGGTCTGCGACTTGTCCACGAACGTCGTGAGGAACGCGTAGAGCGGCACCACGAACATGCCGCCACAGACGGCGATGCCCAGCAGCGTCAGCAGCAGCGGGATCGCCAGCGGCTGGACCACGAAAGTTGCCACGTTCATCAGCGCTTCCGGTCCGCCATGCGGGGGCCAGGAGGCGCAGACTTCCTGGAAGGCCAGCAGGAACAGCCCCATGCCGATCACCGAGAGCGGCGACCAGCGCGCCGAGACCGTGCCCTTGAGCAAGGCGTTGATCGCCACCGAACCGATGGCGACGCCGACCGAGAACATCACCAGGAACAGGCTCGCCACTTCCTTGCTGGCATGGAGCATGTTCTTGGCGAGCGGGGGGAAGTGCACGAAGAGCACCGTGCCGATCGCCCAGAAGAAGCTGATCGAGCAGATCGCCAGATAGACCCGGCGGTCCTGCATCGTCGTGCGCACGAGGTTTATCGAGGAGCGGATGACGTGGTAGTCGATCGGCTCCGGCTCACCCTGCGGGGGCGCGGGGGGGACCTGTCGGCCCGCCAGATAGCCCACGGCGGCGATCACCACGACCATTGCCGCGGCGGTGTCCACGCTGATCCAGCCTGCGACGATCGTGCCTGCCAGAACCGCGATGTAGGTGCCTGCCTCGACCAGCCCGGTGCCCGAAAGCACTTCGCCTTCCTTCAGGTGCTGCGGCAGGATCGCGTACTTGATCGGGCCGAAGAAGGTCGAGTGGATGCCCATGGCGAACAGTGCGAGAAGCATCAGCGGGATCGCCACGGCGTGGAGCGCGATGCCCTGCCAGGCGAGCGCCAGGCCGGTGCCGCCCACCAGCATGATGACGATCTCGCAGAACTTGACGATGCGGATGATCCGCGACTTGTCCCGCATGTCCGCCATCTGGCCGGCCAGCGCCGAGAGCAGGAAGAACGGAATCACGAAGATGCCGGACGCCAGCGCGCTGAACCGCGCCTCGGCGGTCTCCGAGTTGTAGACGCCGTAGACCACGAACAGCACCATGGCGTTCTTGAACAGGTTGTCGTTGAACGCGCCAAGCAACTGGGTGACGAACAGGGGCAGGAAGCGCCTGGCCCGGATGAGTTGGGTCGTCGTTGTCATGTCGGAGAAATTCGGCGGCCTCGCTTCATCATGGGGGCGACACTTAATGCGGTAAGGCGAGGGCACAAGCCCTGTAAGCCGTTTTTTGCCTTTCTGGGCGGTTAGCGGATGAGCGTGGAAATCGTTCCGCAACAAACGTTCCAGCAAATATCCCCGCCGTGAGGTGTCCCGAGGCAGGGTCGCGTGCGGGGCGCTCCACAAGCCAATTCTCAAACGCGAGAATCGCGGCTATGGGCAAGGGAACATGCTGACCTTGCCGAATATCCTCACCCTGTCGCGCATCGTGGCGCTGCCGCTGCTGGCCTTCCTGCTCTGGTGGCCGCGCTGGGAGTTCGGCTACGGCCTGGCCTTCGGTCTCTACTGCCTGATGGGCATCACCGACTATTTCGACGGCTATCTCGCCCGGTCGAGCGGCACGGTGTCGAAACTGGGCGTGTTCCTTGATCCCATCGCCGACAAGATCATGGTGGCGACGGTGATTCTGGTGCTGACGGCGCAGGGTATCCTCACCGGGCCTTACGTCGGCGACATGCATGTCATCGCCGGGCTGATCATTCTCGTGCGCGAGATCGCGGTTTCGGGTCTGCGCGAATTCCTCGGCGGCTTGCAGGTCTCGGTGCCGGTCAGCCGCCTCGCCAAGTGGAAGACCACCTTCCAGATGATTTCGCTCGGTGCACTCGTGCTCGGCGCGGCCATGCCGTGGTGGAACGTCGATCTCGGCGCGCTGGAGGTCAATGTGCCGCATACCGTGGGCCTGACCACGCTGTGGGGCGCGGCGGTGCTGACGCTGATCACCGGCTGGGACTATCTGCGGGTCGGCCTGAAGCACATGGACTGAGGCTCCTCGCGAATATTGCTGCATTGCGAAAATTGCGCAGCGGCTTGAACTCGTTGCGTTTGGCACAATCGCCGATGCCCGGCAGGGGCGGCATGGGGGCCATTATCAGCAAGGAAAGTCCCATTACCGCGCCCCGTCCCGTTTCCGCCGCCCCGTCTCGCAACCGCGCCGAAGGGGAACGACCGTCCCGCGAGCGCGGCTTCGGCCGTGCCCTTGTCTTTGCGCTTGCCGCTTCGGCCGGGCTGACGGTCGCCAATATCTACTACGGCCAGCCGATGCTCGGCCTGATGGAGCGCGACTTTTCGGGCGCGGCGATCACCTATGTCCCCACCGCGACCCAGCTCGGCTATGCGGCGGGTCTGCTGCTGCTGGTGCCGCTGGGAGACCTGCTGGAACGCAAGCGCCT
>PJTY01000825.1_pt1 | contig 13572 bp, 12 predicted proteins | sample 1512121 | NCBI WGS metagenome assembly PJTY01 (sample SAMN08177680, study PRJNA422409) | Soil metagenome, whole genome shotgun sequencing project. | isolation source: Soil enriched (2) on filter paper: alkali lignin treatment | place: USA: Madison | collected 2015-01-15 | reverse complement strand
GGTTCGGCCTCGACACTGCGCCGGCATGCAGCGCAATCGAGCAGCAGTTCGGCGATCAGGCGCTTGCCGCTGTGCCGGCGTGCCAAGCGCTGCGCCTGCTGGTCGTCGATCAGCCGTTGCAGCGCCGGGCGGGCGTTTTCCAGCAGCAGCGCCAGGCTTTCATACAAACGGCGCTCGCCATCTTCCGGCGGGGCCACGCTGTCGAACCGCACCAATGCGTGAAGCCCAAGCCGGGCAAGGGCTTCACGCCATTCCGGTTCGCGGTGCTGGCTGCTGGCGACGAAGTTGAGCACCGGCAGCAACGGCTTGCCGCAGTTGGCCAGTACTTCCAGTTCGTCGCGGTACTTGGCCAGCACCGGCTCGCGCGCATCGATCACATACAGCCCGGCATTACTGGCCAGCAGTTGGCGCAATACCTTGGCCTCCTGCTCGAAACGTTGGCGCGCTTCGCTGCCCTGCAGAAAACGCTCCAGCCGGGCCGGGCCGTCCAGGCGCTCGCCCGGGCGTTCCAGACGTTCAAGGTAGTCGAGCAGGGCGATGGCATCTTCCAGGCCGGGCGTGTCGTACAGCTCCAGCAAGGGTTCACCGTCCACAGACAGCCGCGCACCTTCCACATGGCGGGTAGTGCTGGGGCGGTGGGACACTTCGCCAAAACCGACGTCGCGGGTCAGGGTGCGCAGTAGCGAGGTTTTGCCAACATTGGTATGGCCGACCACGGCCAGTTTCAGTGGCTCAGTCATGGCCATGCTCCAGCCAGGTCAGCGGTGAGGTGTCGGCATGTTGCAGGCCAAGGCGGTCAAGGGCTTCGTGCCAATCGCCCAGGCGCTCGGCATCGAGGGGCTGGCCTGGTGCAGCCTGCAGCAGCCAGATACGGGTTGCGCCGGCATTGCGCGCCAGTTCGGCGAGCAGCGCCAAGCTGCCGCGGTCCGGCGAGCGGCGTGGGTCGCAGGCGATGGCCAGGCGTGCCGGTGGGAAGCGGCTGAGCTGCTCCAACAGCCGGTTGCGTGATTCGCGGCTGTCGAGCACGCCGGCATCGGTCACGCTTTTCGGCAGGGCGGGTGGCCAGGGGCGCTGGTCGTCCAGCTCCAGGCCCACCAGCAGGGCACCGCTGCTGCCGCTTTCCAGCTGCCCGGCGGCAAACTGCGGCAAGGCTTGCGGGGCAGCATCCTGCACGCCCATGCGCTCGCTGCGCGGCATCAGTGCCTCGCGCAGTTGCGCGTAGCCGGGCAACCCCAGGTCCAGCGTCAGGCGTTCACGGCCCTGGCGCCAGCGCCACAGGCATAGCCCGGCCAGCAGCAGGCGGGGCAGCAGGCCGTATACCAGCACCACGCCGAGCAGCCAGCTGGCCCAGGCCTGGCGTGCCATGTCCAGGGCCGGCAGGCTGTCGCCGCTGGCGCGGATCATGGCTTCGTCGGGCACGGCGAAGCCCAGCAACGAGGGGAGGGCGCCCAGCGCTTGGGTCAGGTGAATGAACGGGTCGGCGGCGAGCAAGGTGGTTTCCCAGACAAAGCCATAGCGTCGGGTCGCCAGCAAGACCAGCAGCATGCCCAGCGCGGTGAGCATCGCCAGCAGCCACAGGCCGTGTACCAACAGGCCGAGCAGCCACCGGTTGAGGCGTTGACGTTGCAGCAGCACCAGCAGCGCTGGCGCCAGGTGCGCGGCCTTGGCATCGCGGGCAAAGCGTTCGCTTAGCCACAGCCACAAGCGGCCCAGCCCTGCGCCATGCTCGCCGCTCAGGGCAAAACCCATGCCCCAGCCAAGTAGCATCAGCAGGTTCAGCCCGAGTAGGCTGCCCAGCGCCCAGAACACATTCACCGGGCGCTGCCCGTCACCGAGGGCGGCCAGCCCCAGGCCCGCGCCGCTGAGCACGGCCATCAGCAACAAGGCCAGCAGCGCCAGGCGCGCGCCCTGCTTCCAATGGCGCAGGGCGCCGGTCATGTCATCGCGCTCGGCCAGGAACAGCGCACGTGTTTCGATGCGCGTGGCCAGGTCGCCACCTAGCTGGCGGGCGTAGCGGTTGGCTTCCTGGTCTTCCAGCGGGCCGGCATGTTCTTCGCGCAGGCGTACCGCTTCGGTGAGCCAGCGCTTGTCCAGTGGCGTGGGTGCAGTCACAAGGTCTTCCATTGCACAGGTCAAGGCAGAAGCATAACCCACACGCCCGGTGCTATCCTCGCTGGCATGAATACATCACTCCCCCTCAGCCTGATCGCGGCTTATGCCGAGAACCGCGTGATCGGCATCGACAACTCCATGCCCTGGCATTTGCCGGGGGACTTCAAGTACTTCAAGGCCACCACCCTGGGCAAGCCGATCATCATGGGGCGCAAGACCTGGGACTCGCTGGGGCGGCCGCTGCCTGGGCGGCTGAACATCGTGGTCAGCCGCCAGCCGGGGCTTGAGCTTGCAGGTGCCGAAGTGTTCGCCTCGCTTGAAGAGGCGTTGGTGCGGGCCGAGCAGTGGGCGCGCGAGCAGGGCGTCGGTGAGCTGATGCTGATTGGTGGGGCGCAGCTGTATGGGCAGGCGCTGGAGAAGGGGCTGGTCAGCCGCATGTACCTGACGCGGGTTGAGTTGGCGCCAGAGGGGGATGCGTGGTTCCCGGCGTTTGATGAAGGGCAGTGGAGGCTGACTTCTAGCGAGGCACAGGCTGAGGAAGGTAAGCCGGTGTATCACTTCGAGGTTTGGGATAAGGGTTGAGATTGTTGGGGGCTGCTCTGCAGCCCTTCGCGGGTGAACCCGCTCCTACAGCGGCCTGTGTCCAACCCCCGATGTGTATCCACCACCCTGTAGGAGCGGGTTTACCCGCGAATACGATAGCGGCGGCAACGGTGGACGGCGGGTGAAAATTGGCCAGCAGGCCTGGCCCTTTCGCGGGTGAACCCGCTCCTACGGGGGACCGCAGGGTGTTCAGATTTTGAGCAAGATACAAGCGGCCTTGTTGCGAAAGGGGCGCAACGCGCCCCCGGCAATCTATCAGGTGTGGCTCAGCTCGGCATGTTCATCACCGGCCAGCACTTCCTTGTCAGTCTCTTTCAACAGCTGGCTGGTGACAACGCCCGCCGTCATCGAACCGTTCACGTTCAACGCCGTTCGACCCATGTCGATCAGCGGCTCCACCGAAATCAGCAACGCCACCAGTTCCACCGGCAAGCCCATGGCTGGCAGCACGATCAGCGCGGCAAAGGTGGCACCGCCGCCCACGCCGGCAACCCCTGCAGAGCTCAGCGTGACGATGGCCACCAGGGTAGCGATCCACAGCGGGTCGAAGGTGTCGATGCCCACCGCTGGCGCGACCATCACCGCCAGCATGGCAGGATAGAGCCCGGCGCAGCCGTTCTGGCCAATGGTGGTGCCGAACGATGCGCTGAAGCTGGCGATCGATTGTGGCACGCCCAGACGGCGGGTTTGTGCTTCGATGTTCAGCGGAATGCTGGCGGCGCTGGAGCGGCTGGTGAAGGCGAAGGTCAGCACCGGCCACACCTTGCGGAAGAAGCGCAGCGGGCTCACGCCGGTGGCGGCGAGGATGATGCCGTGCACCACGAACATCAACCCCAGGCCCAGGTACGACACCACCACGAAGCTGCCCAGCTTGAGGATGTCCTCCGTGTTGGAACTGGCCACTACTTTGGTCATCAACGCCAGCACGCCATAGGGGGTCAGCTTCATCACGACCCGCACCAGGCGCATTACCCAGGCCTGCAGGGTGTCGATGGCCGACAGGGCGCGCTCGCCCTTCTCGGCGTCGTCCTTGATCAACTGGAGCGCGGCCAGGCCGAGGAACACGGCAAAAATCACCACGCTGATGATCGAGGTCGGCTTGGCCCGCGCCAGGTCGCCTACCGGGTTGCTGGGGATGAACGACAGCAGCAGTTGCGGGATGTTGAGGTCGGCAACCTTGCCCGCGTAGTCACTGTGGATAACCTGCATGCGTGCGCTTTCCTGGGCGCCGGCCACCAGGCCCTCGGCGCTGAGGCCGAACAGGTTGGTCAACACAATGCCGATCAGGGCGGCAATGGCCGTGGTCAGCAGCAGGGTGCCGATGCTCAGCACGCTGATGCGGCCCAGCGAAGAGGCAGTGTGCAAACGTGCCACGGCACTGAGGATCGAGGCGAAGATCAGCGGCATGACGATCATCTGCAGCAGGCCGACATAGCCGTTGCCGACCAGATCGAGCCAGGCGATGGTTGCCTTGAGCACGGGGTGGCCAGCGCCATAGATCGTGTGCAGCACAAGGCCGAAGACCACGCCCAGCACCAGGCCAAGCAGTACCTTCTTGGCCAGGCTCCAGTCGGTGCGGCGGGTTTGTGCCAGGCCCAGCAACAGGGCCAGGAACGCCAGCAGGTTGAGTGACAGCGGCAGGTTCATTGAAGCTCCAGCAGAAAAAAGCAGAAGTGGCATCGCCTCTGTGAGCGATTGCGAACGGAAATGCTAACAGCCTGAAAACAAACGAATTTATACCCAAATGGAATTTGCATAGTCGTTTATGGAATAACGGGATGTCGCAGATTGCAATGAACAAGGCGTTTGCGGCTGCCTGGAGGTCGTTATCGGGGGCTTGCAGTGGGGAATGTTGCACTAGCGTTTCTGGGTCATTTCAGGAGATTCGTACATGAAAGTCGCTGTGAAAGCCGCCGCAATTGGCCTGTCCCTGCTGTTCAGTATCGAAACCTTCGCCACGGAGCTCAAACACTGGCCCGCCGACGCGGCCAAACAGCTCGACAGCATGATCGCCGCCAATGCCAACAAGGGTAACTACGCGGTATTCGACATGGACAACACCAGTTACCGCTATGACCTGGAAGAAGCCTTGCTTCCGTTCATGGAAAACAAAGGCCTGCTAAGCCGCGACAAGCTCGACCCTTCGTTGAAGCTGATGCCGTTCAAGGACACTGCCGAGCACAAGGAAAGCCTGTTCAGTTATTACTACCGGCTGTGTGAAATCGATGACATGGTCTGCTACCCGTGGGTAGCCCAGGTGTTCTCCGGCTTTACCTTGCAGGAGCTGAAGGTGCAGGTGGATGAGCTGATGGCTTCGACCAAGCCGATCCCCAGCACCTATTACGAAGGCGACCAGGTCAAGGCCATCGAGGTTCAGCCGCCCAAGGTCTTCAAGGGCCAGGCCGAGCTGTACAACAAGCTGATGGAGAACGGCATCGAGGTCTATGTGATTTCGGCGGCCTCCGAGGAGCTGGTGCGCATGGTCGCCTCGGACCCCAAGTATGGTTACAACGTGAAGCCCCAGAACGTGATTGGCGTGAGCCTGCTGCTCAAGGACCGCGCCAGCGGACAGCTGACCACTGCGCGCAAGCAGATCAGCGCCGGGCACTACGATGGCAAGGCTAACGAGGGCCTGGAGCTGACCCCTTACCTGTGGACCCCAGCCACCTGGATGGCGGGCAAGCAGGCGGCGATCCTTACCTACATCGATGAGTGGAAGAAACCGGTGCTGGTGGGCGGCGACACGCCGACTAGCGATGGCTACATGCAGTTCCACGGGGTGGATGTAGGCAAAGGTGGTATCCACCTGTGGATAAACCGCAAGGCCAAGTACATGGACCAGCTCAACGGGATGATTGCCAAAAATGCAGCGGCGCAGGCCAAGGAAGGGTTGCCGGTGACGGCAGACAAGAACTGGGTGATCGTCACGCCGGAGCAGATCCAGTAACGGGAATATCAACCATCGCGGCCCACAATGAGGGTCTGGGCCGCTTTCTGGTCAATGTTCTGTGCCAACAGGGTCACTTGTTCAATGGCATTTTCACGAATCCTGGCGCCCTCAGGGCCGAGGGTCTGTTCGACCACTACACTGTGCGCCTGGTTAATCCCAACGAAGCGAAACCATGTGTCGATGAAGGTTTTTTCCAGGCCAAAAAACTGGTCGGGTGTCTGTGAGGTGGGCCCGTACCCCAAACCACGGGTGTAGATGGCAACCGCTCGACGCCCGCCAAGCATGCCGTTCAGCCCGTGTTCATCGAAGGTGAACAGCACGTCTTTGTGCGAAATTGCGTCGATCAGGTGCTTGAGCTTGTACGGAATGCCGAAATTCCACAACGGTACGCTGAACACCAAGGTATCCGCCCGGTGGAACCGTTGAGCGAGGGTCTTGATCCGATCCCATGCAGCTGCCTGTGCGGTTGACAGCGGGGCATCGCCAAGCCCTGCGTATTTCGCCGCGAGCAAGGCGCCATCTACTTCAGGCAGGTCGCATTCCCAAGGATTCAGGTGGTCGATTTCCACCGCTTTGCGCTCGGCCAATGCCGCCAGGAATGCGTCGGTAATCTGAGCGGAAACGGACCGCTCTCCTCTGGGTGAGGCGCAGACATACAAGATACGTTCAACCACGGGGCTTCTCCCAGGTAGTGTTGATGAGCCTTGCCTGACGCTTCACCGCCCAGGCGTTCGGCGCACAGTCTGATTCAGGGCGATTCATTATAGAAATGACGTATGCTCGCGAGATTGAGTGAGATAGGTGATGAATCTGTGTTCGATACTGTGCTTTTGCGGAGCTTGATTGCCGTTGCCGACACCGGTGGTTTCACCCGCGCTGCGCACAGGCTGCACCTTACGCAGTCGGCGATCAGCGCTCATATTCGGCGGCTTGAACGCGAAGCTGGACAAAAATTGCTGGAGCGTACGACCCGTTCGGTCAGCCTGACACCCGCAGGCGCTCGGTTGGCAGGCTATGCCCGCACCATCCTGGCGTTGCACGATGATGCCCGCGCAAGCCTTGGAGCAGGGCGGCGGGTGTCAGGCACGGTGTACGTGGGGTTGAGCGAGGAAATGGTGAAAGCCCCGATCATCGACTGCATGCGTCGTTTTTCGGTGGCACATCCCGATGCAGAGGTGTCCCTGACCGTCGGCCTGACTGGGGAGTTGCTCTCGCTCGTCCACTCGGGTGGGCTGGATATCGTATTGGGCAGCCGCTGCAGCGATGAAGAACGGGGCGAGGTGCTTTGGTCCGAACCATTGGTGTGGGCGAGAGGGCCGATTGCGCTGGGCAGCGATGAGGTCACCACGCCTGTGCCCTTGGCGGTATTTTCTGATCAATGCCCTTATCGGGCCGCAGCTATCGAGGCCTTGGTACGCGCCGGGCGGCAATGGCGCATCGTTTGCCAGAGCCCGAGTGTCGGGGGGCTGATGACCGCCGTAAGTGGGGGGCTTGGGGTAACGCCTGTCACGCGATCGTCTGCTCTGGCTGCCGGCCTTGTAGAAGTGTCGACGTTGCCAGCCTTGCCTCAAGCACAGTTCGTGTTGACGTCGGCGGCGACACCGAAGCGCTCGGCTGCCCTGCTGCTGGCGCAATTACGCCAATGTGTCGCGAAGGGAGAGCTTTGATCCGGCCTTTATCCACAGGCAAAAAAAACCGGCGTACGAGACGCCGGTTGTGCCAATGCCAGAAAAGCCCTTACAGCCCTTCGAGCATTGCCTTGTTACGCACTGCGCCTTTGTCGGCACTGGTGGCCAGCAGGGCATAGGCCTTGAGCGCGGTGGTCACCTTGCGTGGACGGACCTCGGCTGGCTTCCAGCCCTTCTTGTCCTGTTCGACACGGCGTTCCGCCAGCTCTTCATCGCTGACCAGCAGGTTGATCGAACGGTTAGGGATGTCGATCAGTACCTTGTCGCCGTCGCGCACCAGGCCGATGGCGCCGCCCGCCGCGGCCTCTGGCGAGGCGTGGCCGATCGACAGGCCCGAGGTACCGCCCGAGAAGCGACCGTCGGTGAGCAGGGCGCAGGCCTTGCCCAGGCCTTTGGACTTGAGGTACGAGGTCGGGTAGAGCATTTCTTGCATGCCCGGGCCGCCTTTCGGGCCTTCGTAGCGGATGATGACGATGTCGCCGGCTTTCACCTCGTCGGCGAGGATGCCGCGCACGGCGCTGTCCTGGCTTTCGAAGATCTTCGCGGTGCCCTCGAACACGTGGATCGATTCGTCCACACCGGCCGTTTTGACCACGCAGCCATCCAGTGCGATGTTGCCGTACAGCACGGCCAGGCCGCCCTCTTGCGAGTAGGCGTGTTCGAAGCTGCGGATGCAGCCGTTTTCACGGTCGTCGTCGAGGGTTTCCCAACGGGTCGACTGGCTGAATGCGGTCTGGGTCGGGATACCGGCCGGGCCGGCCTTGAAGAAGGTGTGCACCGCTTCGTCATCGGTCTGGGTGATGTCCCATTTGGCGATGGCTTCTTCCATGCTGCGGCTGTGCACGGTCGGCAGGTCGGTGTGCAGCAGGCCACCACGGGCCAGCGAACCGAGGATGCTGAAGATGCCGCCGGCGCGGTGGACGTCTTCCATGTGGTACTTCTGGATGTTTGGCGCCACTTTGCACAGCTGCGGCACTTTGCGTGACAGGCGGTCGATGTCGCGCAGGTCGAACGCCACTTCACCTTCCTGTGCTGCGGCCAGCAGGTGCAGGATGGTGTTGGTCGAGCCGCCCATGGCGATGTCCAGCATCATGGCGTTTTCGAACGCTTTGAAGTTGGCGATGCTGCGTGGCAGGACCGACTCGTCATTCTCGCCGTAGTAGCGCTTGCACAGCTCGACGATGGTGCGGCCGGCCGTGAGGAACAGCTGCTCGCGGTCGGAGTGGGTGGCCAGGGTCGAACCGTTGCCCGGCAGGGCCAGGCCCAGGGCTTCGGTCAGGCAGTTCATCGAGTTGGCGGTGAACATGCCGGAGCACGAACCGCAGGTCGGGCAGGCGCTGCGCTCGTATTCGGCGACTTTTTCGTCGGAGGCCGTGGAGTCGGCCGCGATGACCATGGCATCGACCAGGTCCAGGCCGTGGCTGGCCAGCTTGGTCTTGCCGGCTTCCATCGGGCCGCCGGAAACGAAGATCACCGGGATGTTCAGGCGCAGGGCGGCCATCAGCATGCCGGGGGTGATCTTGTCGCAGTTGGAGATGCAGACGATGGCGTCAGCGCAGTGCGCATTGACCATGTACTCCACCGCGTCGGCAATGATTTCGCGGCTTGGCAGCGAGTACAGCATGCCGTCGTGGCCCATGGCGATGCCGTCATCGACCGCGATGGTGTTGAATTCCTTGGCCACGCCACCGGCGCGTTCGATTTCGCGAGCCACCAGCTGGCCCAGGTCCTTCAGGTGCACATGGCCCGGTACGAACTGGGTGAACGAGTTGGCGATGGCGATGATCGGTTTCTTGAAGTCTTCGTCCTTCATCCCGGTGGCGCGCCAAAGGGCACGGGCGCCGGCCATGTTGCGGCCTTGGGTGGAAGTCTTGGAACGATAATCAGGCATGAAACACTCCTGGCGGCTTAATCAGGTCACAAATAGGGGAGTGAGCTTCTCTTGTCCTTTGCGCCGCAGGCCGGTTGCCACTGGCACGGATGAGGCCAAGACCGCGCGGGATCGCCGCGTGCTTGACCAGAGCTCATAAACCCGCCGGGGATGACTGGCGATGAATAGGCCGATTCTACACCGCTGGCGCGGTGAGGGAATGCAGATGTGGATGGTTGGCGGAGGGATTGCGGCAGGAAAGGGCCGCTGGGCGGCCCTTTTTGGCAGATATCAGCTGTTTGGCAGTAACCGGCAGGTGATGCTTTTGATGTAGCGGGTTTCGGCGATGGCCGGGTGTACCGGGTGATCCGGGCCCTGACCGCCTCGCTCGAGCAGCTGCATGTTGCGGTCCAGGTGGCGGGCGCTGGTCAGCAGGATGTTGTTCAGGTCGTCCTCGGGCAGGTGCATCGAGCACGAGGCGCTGACGAGGATGCCGTCTTTGTTCAACATGCGCATGGCCTGTTCGTTCAGGCGGCGGTAGGCCGCTTCGCCGTTTTTCAGGTCTTTTTTGCGCTTGATGAAGGCAGGCGGGTCGGCAATGATCACGTCGAAGCGTTCTTCGGCCGCCTTGAGCTCGCGCAGGGCTTCGAACACGTCGCCTTCGATGCAGGTCAGCTTCTCGCTGATGCCGTTCAGTGCAGCGTTACGCTCCACGCCGTCCAGGGCAAAGCCCGAGGCATCGACACAGAACACTTCGCTGGCGCCGAAGGCACCGGCCTGTACGCCCCAGCCACCGATATAGCTGAACAGGTCGAGTACACGCTTGCCCTTCACGTACGGTGCCAGGCGGGCGCGGTTCATGCGGTGGTCGTAGAACCAGCCCGTCTTCTGGCCTTCGCGCACCGGGGCTTCGAACTTGACGCCGTTCTCTTCCAGCGGCACCCAGTCCGGTACTTCGCCGTAGACGGTCTCGACATAGCGCTGCAGGCCTTCGGCGTCGCGCGCGGCCGAATCGTTCTTGAACAGGATGCCGCTGGGCTTGAGCACCTGCACCAGTGCGGCGATCACGTCATCCTTGTGCGCTTCCATGGTGGCCGAGGCCAACTGCACCACGAGGATATCGAAGAAACGGTCGACCACCAGGCCTGGGAGCAGGTCGGAGTCACCGTAGACCAGGCGGTAGCACGGCTGGTCGAACAGGCGCTCGCGCAGCGACAGGGCGACGTTCAGGCGGTGTACCAGCAGCGACTTGTCCAGCGGCAGCTTGATGTCGCGTGACAGCAGGCGGGCGCAGATCAGGTTGTTCGGGCTCAGTGCGACGATGCCCAGCGGCTTGCCGTTGGCTGCCTCGAGAATGGCCTGCTGACCCGCCTGGAAGCCTTGCAAAGGGGTCGCGCTGACATCGACTTCGTTGCTGTAGACCCACAGGTGGCCGGCGCGCAGGCGGCGGTCGGCATTGGCTTTGAGGCGAAGGCTGGGCAGGGACATGACGTCGCTCCGGGAAAAAGAGCGGGATTATAGCGTGTCTGCAGTGCTTTAGCTTTTACAGGTGTGGTGCCCGGGGGCGCTTAGAGGGTTAAAATCCCCCGTCCTAAACGAGTGTGTACGTATGTCCCAAGAACTCAGCGCCGAACAGATCCAGCAAGCCTTGCAAGGCATCACCATCCCGCCTCAACCGCAGATCATGGTCGATCTGCAGTTCGAGCAGTACATGCCTGACCCGGACCTGGAAACCATCGCCAAGCTGATTTCCCAGGACCCGGGCCTCTCCGGCGCCTTGCTCAAGCTGGTCAACTCTCCGCACTTCGGGTTGTCCAACAAGATCGGTTCGATCCAGCGTGCGGTGAACCTGCTGGGGAGCCGTTCGATCATCAACCTGATCAACGCCCAGTCGATCAAGGGCGAGATGAGTGACGAGACCATCGTTACCCTCAACCGCTTCTGGGATACCGCCCAGGACGTCGCGATGACCTGCCTGACGCTGGCCAAGCGTACCGGCATACAGGCGGCGGACGAGGCCTATACCCTTGGCCTCTTCCATGACTGTGGCGTGCCGTTGATGCTCAAGCGCTTCCCCAATTACATGGACGTGCTGGAAGAGGCATACGCCAAGGCCGACGAAGAAACACGCGTGGTCGATACCGAAAACCGCACGTTCAACACCAACCATTCAGTGGTCGGCTACTTCACAGCCAAATCCTGGCGCTTGCCCGAGCACCTCAGTGCGGCCATCGCCAACCACCACAATGCCTTGGCCGTGTTCCGCGACGATACCTCGCGCAATACCCAGAGCCAGCTGAAAAACCTGCTGGCGGTGCTGAAGATGGCCGAGCATATCTGCGCGTCCTACCGTGTGCTGGGCAACCAGGCGGTGGACCACGAATGGAATGTGGTCGGCCCGTTGGTGCTCGATTACATTGGTTTGTCGGAATACGATTTCGAAAACCTCAAGCAGAACATTCGCGAGTTGGGCGGACACTGACACATGCCGGAATTGCCAGAAGTAGAAACCACCCGGCGCGGTATTGCGCCACACCTGGAAGGCCAGCGCGTCAGCCGTGTGGTGGTACGCGACCGGCGTCTGCGCTGGCCGATTCCGGAAGACCTCGATGTGCGCCTGTCAGGGCAGCGCATCGTCAGCGTGGAGCGACGTGCCAAGTACCTGTTGATCAATGCCGAAGTGGGTACGCTGATCAGCCACTTGGGCATGTCGGGCAACCTGCGGCTGGTCGAGCTGGGCTTGCCGGCGGCCAAGCATGAGCATGTCGACATCGAGCTGGAGTCCGGGCTGATGCTGCGCTACACCGACCCACGCCGCTTTGGTGCCATGCTGTGGAGCCTGGACCCTCTGAACCATGAGCTACTGCTGCGCCTGGGGCCTGAGCCGCTGACCGACCTGTTCGATGGTGAACGGCTGTTCCAGCTGTCCCGCGGGCGGTCGATGGCGGTCAAGCCGTTCATCATGGACAACGCGGTGGTGGTAGGGGTGGGCAACATCTACGCCACCGAGGCGTTGTTTGCCGCCGGTATCGACCCACGCCGGGAGGCGGGCGGGATTTCCCGGGCGCGCTACCTGAAGCTGGCGACCGAGATCAAACGGGTGCTGGCGGCGGCCATCGAGCAGGGCGGTACCACCCTGCGCGACTTTATCGGTGGCGACGGGCAGCCGGGGTACTTCCAGCAGGAACTGTTTGTGTACGGGCGTGGCGGGCAGCCGTGCAAGGTATGCGGCACTGAGTTGCGCGAAGTGAAGCTGGGGCAGAGGGCGAGCGTGTACTGCCCGCGCTGCCAACGATGAAACGTTCGCTGCAAACCTGTTGAAGCAAAACCTGAACGTTGGCGCGGTAACTGTGGGAGCGGGCAAGCCTGCGAAGCAGGCGACGCGATGAATGGCACCGGCTACGCCGGTGTTCGCGGCATGCCCGCTCCCACAGGGACCGTGCAGCGAAGGGCAGTGATCAGCCCTTGCCAGTGATCCGGCGATACTTGGCCATCAGCTGTTCTTCGGTTTCCGGGTGCGCTTCATCCAGCGGGATGCAGTCGACCGGGCAGACCTGCTGGCACTGCGGCTCGTCGTAATGGCCTACGCACTGGGTGCACAGGTTAGGGTCGATCACGTAGATCTCTTCGCCTTGGGAGATAGCCTCGTTCGGGCACTCGGGTTCGCAGACGTCGCAATTGATGCAATCGTCGGTGATGATCAGGGACATGGGGACTCCGGCCGGGGCTCACAGCCCGGGCATGTTCAACGCAATGGGCACAATTGTGCCGCATTCGCGCCCGCAGTGCACGCGGGCGCGACAATCAGGCGTCAGGCTTACTTCTTGAAGCGTTCAGTCAGTGCGTCGGCCACCACCGGGTGGACGAACTTGCTGATATCACCGCCCAGCGCAGCAATCTCCCGGACCAGGGTCGAGGAAATGAACGAATAGCGCTCCGACGGCGTCAGGAACAGGCTCTCGACATCGGGTGCCAGTTGCCGGTTCATGTTCGCCAGCTGGAACTCGTACTCGAAGTCGGACACCGCACGCAGGCCACGCAGGAAGACGTTGGCGCCCTGTTCCTTGGCGAAATGCGCCAACAGGGAAGAGAAGCCGATGACTTCGACATTGGGCAGGTGCTTGGTGACCTCACGGGCGAGCTCAACCCGTTGTTCCAGTGGGAACAAGGGGTTTTTCTTGGGGCTGGCCGCCACCGCGATGATCACGTGGTCGAATAGCCGCGAAGCGCGCTCGACCAGATCGCCATGGCCTTTGGTAATGGGGTCGAAAGTACCCGGGTACAACACTCGGTTCATCGCGTCATCCTGGCTGGAGTGCGTTGGGGAGTCGGATGGTAGCGCAGCGACG
>PJTY01000822.1_pt1 | contig 13609 bp, 12 predicted proteins | sample 1512121 | NCBI WGS metagenome assembly PJTY01 (sample SAMN08177680, study PRJNA422409) | Soil metagenome, whole genome shotgun sequencing project. | isolation source: Soil enriched (2) on filter paper: alkali lignin treatment | place: USA: Madison | collected 2015-01-15 | reverse complement strand
GCTGCCGCTGCTGGGCCAGATTGCGGGCACGTTCAACAACCAGAACGCGATGCTCGGCAAGGGTATCGACTTCTCGGCCGATGCCCATTTTAACCTGACCAACTCGATCAGCTGGCAGACCAAGGCCAATGCTTCGTACCTGATCCGTCTGGAGCAGGAGAACGACAACGGCGAAGTGTGGCGCTACGACGGTTCGCTGGGCGGTTGCAACCTGACCTCGTGCTCGGGTGCCCCGCGCTTCCGCCTCACCTGGCAGAACACGCTGGACTTCAACGATCGCGCCAGCCTGACGCTGACCGCGAACTACACCAGCGGCTATTCGTCGACCTCGGCTGATGCCGGTGGCACCTACAAGGATTGCCAGAAGAGCGGTAAGGCCGGGCAACTCCTGACCTACGACAACGGCGATCCGGTCCAGTGCCACGGTCCGAGCACCTTCGACCTCGACGCCCACGGTGAAGTCAAGGTAGCGGACCAGTTCAAGCTCTACTTCGACGTTCTGAACGTGCTCGACGGCAAGCCGAAGTACGATCCGAACGCGGGTTACGGCCTGTACCAGTTCAACCCCGCCTGGCAGGACCGCCTGTTCATGGGCCGCTACCTGCGTGTCGGCGCCAAGGTGGACTTCTAACAACCCTGTGACTCCCCCGCGGTGCCATCGTTTCTCGATGGCCCTGCGGGGGAACGCGAAGCGGCGCCTGGGGCGTGTCCCTTGCCCCAGGCGCCGTTTCGCACCTTATGCTTCGCGGCCGCTGTCCTTTCCGGACGGAGATCGGCCGTTTCCGTTCCAGACCATGCCGGTATGGGTCGCGCCGACTTCGGTTTCGAGAAAACCCAGTCGGTCATAGAGCACGCGCGCGCGCGGATTGTCATGCGCGACGCTCAGCCGCAATTGCGCTGTGCCCGCGACAAGGGCCGAGTGCTGCATCCAGCGGATAAGCGCGCTGCCGATGCCTTTCCCCTGGGCCTCTTTCGAAAGCAGGATGTCGATCAGCCTCCAGTCGCGAGCGCTACGATCGCAGTAGATGCGTCCGACAGACCGTCCAGCCTGGATGACCACACGGTAGTCGCCCTTGCGATGGACTTTCAGGAAATGGCTGTGCTGAAGGGCGAACTGATCGTCGAGAAAAGCTTGTTTCCGTTCGGCAGGCCAGGGCGTCATCAGCAGTTCGGCAAGGCGCGAGGCTCTGTATAGCGTAAGAAGAAATGGAATGTCCGCGGCGGATGCAGGCGGAAGTTCGACGTCCGATGCCCGAAGTTCTTCGGTCAGGGCCGGCATCCGGCGAGCGGAGGGAAACGGTTTCAACGCGCTGGAATCCATCGGCGAAGGCATCTCCCGATCGAGTCGACATACCGGCCCGCGTCATTGCGATCCGGCTTCACGACCGACGGTTATAGTGGCAAGTTCCGGAAACGAGGACGAAGATTCGCTCGTCCGTGGGGGAAACGGCACGTCATGACACTGCTTACACCGGAAGATTTTGAACCGTGGGTCGGCCGCAAGGTCCGCGTTGGAACGGTGCCGGAGCCGGTCGAAGTCACGCTGGGACGCGTTCATCGTCGCAATGTCATTGCCGGCTTCGATGTGCGCGCGCCCTTTTCGCTCTACTTCGAATCCGCTGTAGATACGTATCTGATCGACGGAACTTACGAGTTCGACTGCGGGAAGGGCGGCCCTCACGCCATCTGCGTCACCCAGTTGCAGCCCCAGCCCGACCGCCGGATCTACGAGGCGGTTTTCGCCTGACGGCACAACGCGGTGCGGCGCCTGTCCGGGAGGACGGGCGCCGCATCCTTCTTCGTGGCGATCGATCAGGAACGTGACGGATAGATGCCATAGAGCGATATGTTGGTCTGTACCGCCAGATAGGGATTCATGATGGAAAACGGTGCGTTGCCGCCGGCTATGCCCACCGCGATGGAGCCTTGCGGCGTGAAGCTGCCGCCGGTGATGGACACCCCGCCCAGATTGACGACGGGGCCGGTGGTCCCGCTGGGCGCATAGATCTTCACCGGGTTCGGACCGGCGTTCGCGGCATTGGTCAGCAGCGAACCCTCTGCAGGGATATTCGTCTGGTTCGTGGTTCCGGTGACCGCCTGGATCGTGCCGGTCGCCGACGTGGCGCCTGCCGTACCGGTAAAGGTCGCCGCATGGTTGTGGGCAGGCATGTTGGCGATCGTCAGCGTTGCCGTTTCGGTCCCCGCGATCTGGCCCCAGTTGTAGTTCTGCCCGCTCGCGGTGCTCTGTCCCAGCCCGAGGAAGGAGCGACCGGCGGCGTTCGGCAAGGCGAACGTGGTCGTGCCGTTTCCGCCGAATGTCGTGCCGAGCAACGAGAACAGGACATTGTTCTGGGCAATGCTGAGTATTTGCCCATTGCAGGTCGCCCAGCCGTTCGGGGCGAAATTGAATCCAACCTGCATTATCTGTCCGACAAACGGATCGCTCATATTGCCTCCCTGAATTAATGATCGAATCCAGAGATTTTGCAGCCCCGCGGATTCCGATTACTCATGCCGTTTGTGAAATGGATTGCCAACAGTGCTGTTCGTGGCGGTGTATGAATTTTAATTTCATAAGATTTAAGTCCGGTATGGGTGTAAATTTCATCAACTCGTAATGAATAAATGCCGTCGTTTTTTGCATTATTATTTCAGAAGGGCACCTGTTTCGATGTGCGGTATTCGGGTGCCTGATGCGGTTCTGCGGACCTAATCCCTTGGGTCGAAAGGCGGCGCGAATGACTGAAGGTGCTATGCTTCCGGGGGATTGCCGGAAGTGCAGGGCGCGGTGCACCTTGGCGGCGGAACCCGTCGCAACAGGAAGCCGCTTTTGAACCGCACCGATACCGTCGTCGCCACCGGCCCCATCCTCATCGTGGGCGGCAAGCCGCTGGAGGCCGGATGAGCGGCCCTGTGGACAGGACGGCGCTGCTCGGGCGCGAGGCGGCGATACTGGCGCGTTTCGTGCTGGTGGGGCTGGCCAATACCGCGATCGGCTATGGCCTGATCCTCGGCTGGCTGCGGCTCGGGCTGGGCGACTATGCCGCCAATGTCGCGGGCTTTGCGATGGGCTTGCCGATTTCCTACGGCCTCCACCGCCACCTGACCTTCCGGGCGCGTAACCGGGCTACCCTGAGCGAGGCGCTGCGCTACGGCACGGCGTTCCTGATTGCCTACGCCGCCAACCTTGCCGTGATCGCGCTGGGCCGGGGTGCGGGGTTCGAGCGCAGCGCCCTGGTGCAGGGTCTGGCGATCTGCACTTATGCGGGCGTGCTCTTCGTGCTCACCCGCATCACTGTCTTTCGCGCGCAACCAGCGAGATCACTTCGGGAAAGTTGAGCTTCTCCTCGACGATCGGCTTGGTGCCGGGCTTGGCCTGAAGGAACAGCCGTCCGACATATTCGCCGAGAATGCCCATGAACACCGCGTTGATCGAGATCGACATGAGCAGCAGGATGGTCGTGGTCGCGAAACCGGCGGGCCAGGCCTGACCCAGCAGGACCCGGCCGACGAGATAGATGAACGTCAGCACCATGCTCAGCACGCCGATGACGATGCCCGCGATCGAAGCGATCCGCAGCGGCATCAGCGAGTGGTTGAGCACCCCGTCCACCGCCAGCGAGATCATCGACTTGAGCGGGAACTTGCTTTCCCCGGCGATGCGGTCTCCGCGGTCGTATTCGAGGCCGATCTGCGAGAAGCCCATCGCGCTGATCAGCCCGCGAAGGTACGGCGAGGCATCCTCCACCTTGTGCAGTTCCACCAGGATGCGGCGGTCGACGAGGCGGAACTCCCCGGCATTGACCGGCAGGTCGTCGTCGCTGATCCAGGTGATGAAGCGGTAGAAGGCGCGGCGCAGCGTGGCGACGAAGAAGCCGTCCTTCAGCGAGCGGCGGATGCCGTAGACCACCTGATGGCCGACCCGCCAGAGACCCAGCATCTCGGGGATCAGTTCGGGCGGGTCCTGAAGGTCGCAGTCGAGCTGGATCGAGCAGGCGCCGGTCGCCGCCTTGTAGGCGCAGAGCAGCGAGCGCTGGTAGCCGTAGTTGCGCGAGAAGCGGATGACCTTCAGGGCCGGGTCCCTGCGGGCGAGCTCTTCCAGCAATTCGAACGTGCGGTCGGTCGAATGGTTGTCGGTGACGATGATCTCGTAACTGTAATCGGGAAGCTTCTCGAAGACGCGCACGATCGCCTCGTAGCAGCGCACGACGTTGAGTTCCTCGTTGAAGGCGGGAACCAGTATGGAAACCAGGGTTTTCGGCTCGGCGTTCACGGATCTATCCTGCTTTGGTGCAGAGGGCGTTTTCGCCCGCAATGGTGCGGGAGAGGCCATGGTCGAGGGCGATGCGGGGATGCCAGTCGAGGCGCGTGGCGGCGAGGTCGGGGCTGGAGCGCAGTTCCACGGGTTCGTCTGTGATAGCGCCCCGCGAGAGGAAGCCTTCGCCGCAGCCGGTCATCGCCTCGATCCGGCAGGCGAGCTCTTCCATCGTCGGCGCTTCCCCGGTGCAGATGTTCACGCAATCGAGGTCCTGGGCGTGCGGCGCGCTGCGGGCGATGTGCAGCAGGGCATCCACCGCGTCCTCGACATGGAGCAGGTCGCGCCGGTCGTGGGGGCGGCGGATCGTCATCGATCGGCGCGAAAGGCAGGCGTCGATCATGGCGGGCACGAGGAAACTCGGCGCCTGCCCCTGGCCGTAGCAGAGCGCGAGGCGGGCGGTGATGACCGGGAAGGGCAGGCGCGGCGCCAGCATGGCGATGGCCTCGGTCGTGGCCAGCATCCCTGCGCCGTAGGGCGTGGAGGGAACCGCCCGTGCCTGCTCGCGGTAGGGCAGTGCCGCGCGGCCATATTCGGCGATCGTCCCGGCGCGCACCACCACTTCGGGCGGGCGGGACAGTTCGGCCAGCGGTTGCAGCAGGTTGAGCGCGGGCTGGAGGTAGATCGCGGCCGTGGCGCGCGCGGCGGTGAAGTCCGGCTCGGGCGGCAGGCGGGTCTCGGCGGCGAGATGGAATACGCGGCGGGGGGCCATGGCGCGGATGCAGGCGCGGATCGCCAGCCTGTCGGAGAGGTCGATGCGGTGGATCGTCAGGCGCTCGGCGAAAGGCGAGAGGCGGCCCAGTTCGGTGGAGGGGCGAACGATCGCATGGACTTCGCCCCCTTCCTCCAGAAGACGATTGACGAGATGGGCGCCGATGAAGCCGCCGGCACCGGTCAATAGCGTTACGCCTTCGGCCACTGGGCAACCCTTCCGAAAGGGTCCGGGCCGGATTGGTTCCGGCTCCGGACGGTTCAGTTCAGCACACGATCCTGGGCACCGGCAGCGGCACCAGGAACTTGCCCCCGCGGGCGCGGAACGCCGCCTGCTGCTCGAAGATCTCGTCGAAGAAGTTCCAGGCGAGCACGAAGAGCACGTCGGGCCTTTCCTCCTCGATGGCTTCGACCGGGCGGATCGGAATGCGCGTGTTCGGCGAATAGAGTCCGTGCTTCAGCGGGTTCCGGTCCACCAGGAAATCGAGATATCTCGTGTCGATGCCGTAGTGGGTGATGAGCGTGTTGCCCCTTGCCGAAGCGCCGTAGCCTGCGATCTTCAGCCCGTGGGCCTTCATCTCGTCGAGCATGGCGCGCACGTCGCGGCCCATGTCGTCGACCTCGCGCGCCAGCATGTCGTAAGTTTCCGGCACGAGCATGCCGCCCGCCAGTTCGTCGCGCAGCATGTCGGCGACCGACTGCGAGGGACCGATCCCGGCGGCCTTGCGGTTCAGGAACACGCGCATCGAGCCGCCGTGGATGTCGGGCAACGAGAGTGCGTCGGTCACTTCGAGGTCGAAGAAGGCGGCGAGCTTGACGATCGAGAGCAGGCTGAACTCGGAGACGTGCTCGTGGTAGATGTTGTCGAATTCGGTGTGGTCGATGTACTCCTTGGCGCGGGGCACTTCGATCACGAAAGTTCCGTCATCCGCCAGCAGAATCGTGATCGCCGCCATGAAGGTATGGAGGTCGCCGATGTGGTTGAAGGTGTTGGTGGTGACGATCACCCTGGCCGGGCCGCGCTGCGAACGGACCAGTTCGGCGGAGGTCGGCGTGAAGTAGTCGATATGGGTTTCCACGCCCCGCTCGGCGGCCATCGCAGCGATGTTCTCGGCCGGATCGAAGCCCAGCGTCGTGCAGCCCAGCGCATTGCAGGCGGCCAGCAGCAGTCCGTCGTTGCTGCCGATGTCGACGATCAGCCCGTCCCCGGCGCGTTCGGCCAGGACGCCTGCGAAGTCCGCGAAGTGGCTGTGCATCCGCGCCGCGCCCGAGGGGACGTAGAGGTAGTGGCGGAAGAAGTCGGCCGGGATCTGGTCGGCGATCTCTACCAGCCCGCATTCCAGGCAGACCTGGGTATTGAGCGGGAAGGCGGGCTGCTCGCTCTCCAGATCGTCCGGGCGGATCAGCATCTGGCCGGGGGCATGGTCGCCCAGCGGCAGGAACAGGTAAGGCGCTGGAGCCTTGCAGGCGCGGCACTCGGACAGGATGTCGGTGGCTTGCTGTTCGGGGATCGGCATCTCAAGCATTGGCCGCCTCCCGCGAAGGTGTGGTGGAGAGCGAGCGGACGAAGCCTTCGAACGTCTCGTGCATGAAATCGAGGTGGGCCTCGGTCAGGCCGTGGTGGCAGGCGAGCAGGATGCCGCCCTTCATCACCGCGTCGGCGACCGGATAGCCTTCCGGCGCGGCCTTGAGCGGCACGCCCTGCATGGCGGGCTGGCGCAGGATGTTGCCGGTGAAGACCGGGCGGGTCTGGACGTCGCGCTCTTCCAGCCAGATCTGCATCTGGGTGCGGGTGAAGGGCGCGTCCTCGCGGATAGTGAGCGGGAAGGCCAGCCAGCCGGTGCGCGATTCGGGAAGCTGTTCGGGCAGGACGAACCAGTCCTCGTACTGCTTGAAGAAGGCGTATTGCCGCTCGAAATTATGCTCGCGCGCTGCAATGTTGTTGTCGAGCTTCTTGAGCTGGACGAGGCCGAAGGCGGCGCCCATTTCCGAAGGCTCGACGTTGAAGCCCAGCTCGTCGAACAGGAACTTGGCGTCGTAGTCGATGCCGTCGAGCGCGACGTTGAAGCGCTTCTCGATGCTTTCGGAATCGACGTAGAGCGAGCTGGTCCGTCCCCACGAACGCAGCAGCAGCGCGCGGCGGGCGAGGTCCTCGTCCGAGACGCAGAGCATGCCGCCGTTACCGGCCGCGTTGATGACGTGCGAGCCGTAGAAGCTGGTGGTGGAGATATGCGAGCGGGTACCGGTGCTGGTGCCGCGCAGCGTGGCGCCGAGGGTATCGGCGCTGTCTTCCACGACCATCAGGCCGTGCCTGTCGGCGATTTCGCGGATACGGTCCCAGTCGGGCAGGTTGCCGATCAGCGAGGGGATCATCATCGCCTTGGTGTTCGGCCCGATCATCGCCTCGATCTTCTCGACGTCGATGTTGTAGGTGCCGACTGCCGAGTCCACGAAAGCCGGGACCAGGCGCGAGCGCACGATCGGCGCGACGGTGGTGGCGAAGGTCAGTGCCGGGGTGATGACCTCGCTGCCCTCGGGCAGGTTCAGCAGCTCGATCGCGAGGTAGTTTGCCGAGGAGCCGGAGTTGACCATGATCCCATGATCCTTGGCGAAGAGCGCCGAGACCTGTTCCTGCATGGCGCGCACTTTCGGCCCCATCTGGGTGGAGGTCCGCAGGACTTCCAGGACGGCGGCGATCTCTTCTTCGCCGTGGACGGTCTGGCCATAGTTCACGCGCATAGTGCTGCTTCCCCCTGAAGTGTTTCGGTAAAATCGCCGGAATAGCGGGCGATCTGCGCCTCGCTGAAGGCGCGCATGTCTTCGTCTCCGGCCGCGAAGGCGCGGTACCATTCGGCGCTCATCGTCACCGCCTGCTCGGTCGAGAGACGGGGGCGCCAGCCGAGCCTGGCATGGGCCTTGCTGCTGTCGAGCGTCAGCATCCCGGCCTCGTGCGGATCGTCGGGTCGCCGCCCGAAGGCGATCTGGGCGACGCCCGGACCCCAGGCCCGCTGGAAATGGCGCGCGATCTCCTCGACGTCGATGAAGCCCTCGGCGCTGGGGCCGAAGTTCCAGGCTTCGGCAAAGCACGGCGCCTGCTCCCCAAGCAGCCGCGCACCCAGCATCAGATAGCCTGCCAGCGGCTCCAGCACATGCTGCCAGGGGCGCACGCTGGCCGGATTGCGGATGGTCACGGCGGTGCCCGCCATAGTGGCGCGCACCACGTCGGGCAGCAGGCGGTCGAGCGAGTTGTCGCCCCCGCCGATCACGTTGCCCGCGCGCACGGTGGCGATCTGGCACCCGGCAGGGTTGGAGAAATAGGAGCGCCGGAACGCGGCGGCGACCAGCTCGGTGCAGCCTTTCGAGGCGCTGTAGGGGTCGGCCCCGCCGAGGGCGTCCGTCTCGCGGTAGGGCCATTCCCACTCGCGGTTCTCGTAGCACTTGTCGCTGGTGACGACGACCACGCCGCGCACCGATGGCATCCGCCGCACCGCGTCGAGCACGACGGCGGTACCGGTGACGTTGGTGGCGAAAGTCTCTACCGGATCGTCGTAGGACGGCCGCACCAGCGCCTGCGCGGCGAGGTGGAACACGAGATCCGGTTCCAGTCCCTCGCAGGCCTCGGCATAGGCGCGGGCATCGCGGATATCGGCGATGCGGTGGTCGACCAGCCCCCCGAGGTCGACCGAATGAAACATGTCAGGGCCTTGCGGGGGGCGGTGCAAGGCGACCCCGGTGACCTCTGCGCCCAGTTGCCTGAGCCAGAGGCATAACCAGCCACCCTTGAAGCCGGTGTGGCCGGTCACCAGAATCCGCTTGCCCCGAAATGCCGAAACAAGCGCCTGATCCAGTGTGCCTTGTTCAGGCATGTTGCAGCTTTGTCGGGACATCGGTGCTCAGCACCGGCTGTCCGTTCTCGAAATCCATCCACGGCGGCAGGGCCTGGGTGCCGAGCTTGTCCAGCGTGTCGCGGTCGCGCACGGTGTCCATCGGGTGCCAGAAGCCCTTGTGCTTGTAGGCCATGAGCTGGCCGTCGTGGGCAAGGCGCGTCAGCGGCGCCTGTTCCAGCGGTTCCTCGTCGCCGGTGAGGTAATCCAGCACGCCCGGCTCGAAGACGAAGAACCCGCCGTTGATCCAGGTCTCGTACTTGATGACCTTTTCGGTGAATTCGACCACCTGGCCGCCGGTGCCGTCGCAGGCGCCCAGTTCGAGGTTGCCGAAGCGCGCAGGCGGCTGGACCGCGGTGACGGTGGCGAGTTTGCCGTGCGAACGGTGGAACGCCAGCAGGGCGTCGAGGTCGATATTGCCCACCCCGTCCGAGTAAGTGACCATGAAGGTCTCGTCGTCCAGCCATGAGCGCAGGCGCTTCAGGCGCCCGCCGGTCATCGTCGCGAGGCCGGTATCGACCACCGAGACGCGCCAGTCGATCTTGGACGTGGGGCGCAGGGCCATCTCGCCATTGCCGATACCGACCGTGAAGTCGTTCGACATGAGGTGAAGGTCCTGGAAAAAGCTCTTGATCGCCATGGCCTTGTAACCGCAGGCGACGATGAAGTCGTTGTGCCCCCAGCGGTCGTAGATATCCATGACATGGAGCATGATCGGACGGCCGGCCACTTCGACCATGGGCTTGGGAACCCGAACCGTTTCTTCGGCAAGGCGGGAGCCGAGGCCCCCCGCCAGCAGGACGACTTTCATGACCGCACCTCCGGTGTCGGAATTTTCTGGAGAAATTCTCCCGTCGATGGGGGAAGGTTAAGAGCAGTTCGGGCCGGCGGAGAAGTGTTCATCCGGGTTAGGCAGCTTTAGCCAGCCGGGGTGCCAAAGGGCTAAGCGCTCCCCTGCAAATGCGCGGCGGGGCCATTTGGGGAGGGTCCCATACGTTTTCGCCGCCCCGGATCCTTCGCTTTCGCGGCAGGGAACGGGGCGGCGGTCATGGCGGGCAGTTATGGTGAGGCGATCACTCCAGCCCGGCGGGTTCCGGCGCTCGGCGGTAAAGCACCGGTCCGGCGTTGCCGCGCTTGCCGGTGAAGGCCGTGTAGCCATGGCTGCGGGCATAGTCGGCGAAGGCCTGCTCCAGCGGCTCCTCGCCGCTCACCAGGATGGCCGAGGGCCGGTTGGCGTCCAGCCAGGACGCGAGGTGAGTGGGCGAAGTCGTCGTCCAGTAGGTCCGGTCCTGCGGCGGCAGGTAGTCCGCCACGCGGTAGACGAACTGCCCGGCAGCGAATTCGCCCGGCAGCGCAAAGCCGCCTTCCAGTGCCAGTACCGGCGAGAGCGTCGCCACGGTATCGCCCGAGGAAGCCCCTGCACTGCGAGCGAGGTCGCGCATCTCGCGGTGGATCTTCACGCCTTCCCAGGTGGCGGGGCGCGACAGCGAGATCAGCCCCGGGGCCAGTCGCGATCCCGCGCAGAGCAGGGCCACGAAGGCCAGCGAAAGCAGCACCGCGTCGGCCGCCGTCCGGTTCTCGCTCAGCGTGCGGGCGCGCAGCAGCACCACCAGCAGTACGAGGAACGGGATCGGCGGCACGAAGTACTGCGGGAACGAGGGGGTCGGCACGAAGGAGATGACCACGCCCATGACCGCCAGCGCGGCGGCCAGGATCACCGGCCAGGACCAGACCGCGAGCACCCCGTCGCGCCAGCCGCGTCGCCATAACGGCAGGGCGATGAGCGCAACCATCCCGACGAGAGCCAGCAGCGTTGCGTTCGAGGTCCAGATTTCCTCGGCGAGCAGAATCTTCTGCGCCGCGGTCATGATCTTGGGATCGGTGGAATGGGACCAGTAGGCGGGTTGCAGCTGCGTGAAATAGCGAATGGTATGGGCGAAGAAGGCGTCCGGGTCGGAAGCGATGGCGATCAGCGCCGGAACGCCGCCGGTCAGGCCGCCCAGCGCCAGCGGAACCGTGCCGCAGACCAGACGCTGGCGCAGCGGATGGGCCAGCGGCGCCAGCACCGTGGCGAAGGCCACGAACGGCGCCAGGAAGATGTAGTTGGCCTTGAGTCCCACCGCGACCGAGACCAGCACGCCCGCCACGAAGCAACACATCCACGAAGGCCGCTCGCGGTCCAGCCCGCAGAGCAGGAAATGGATCGCCATCAGCGCGAAGGGCAGCGGCAGGAAGTTGTTGCTGACCATCAGGCCCGGTGCGCCGATCAGCAGGACATTGCCCATCAGCAGCATGGCGCCGGTGAAGAAGGCGGGAAAGCCGGCACGCTGGCGCCGTGCGATCAGCCAGAGCGCGGCGATCGCCATGGCCCAGGACGCCGCCACCAGCAGCCGCCCCAGAAGGAGCAGGTGCCCCGTGCCGGTCAGCCAGTACAGCCCGCCGAGCATGTAGGGCAGGTAGGGCAGGTGGTTGTAGCCGAAGTCGCGGTAGATATCGCCGCTGCCCCAGAGACGCGCAACGGCGATGAAAAGGTTCTCGTCCCGCCCGATCGGATAGGCGAGCAGGCGCCCGACGAGGCCGAGGTACAGCACCGCGAGCAGCCCCGATGCGGCGATCGTCGCCAGGTTCGGCGTCGCGCGCAGCGACAGGCCACCCGGTCCGTCGCTCAGCCCCGTGGACATCGAGGCGGCCAGCCCCGGCGCTTCGGCCCCGATGCCGCCGTCCGGCATGGCCGGCGGCGCGGCAAAGCCCGGGTCCTGCGGCAGGTTTGCCCCGGCGTCCTGCGACACGTCGCGTTTCATCATCGGACTCCCCTGTTGCTCGCCCTTCGCGGAAGTGTGGCGGATGGCGGGGCAGACCGTGAGCGCGATTAGGGCGTACCCACTCCGGATGACGACCGCCCGTACTGTCTCGGAATCGAACTCTCCAATAAAGGGTTAGACCGCATGAACGCCTGTCCGACGCTCCGGCATCGATTAGGTTCGGGGGCAATCGAACGAACAGCTTTTCACCCAGGCGGACTTTTTTCCAGGCGAACGAGGGGTAGCCTTGGCACTTACACCCGGCACGATGCGCATCGCAATTCTCGCCTCCGGCCTTGGCGCCGGCGGGGCGGAACTGGTGATCGCCCAGCTTGCGCACCACTGGTGCGGCGCCGGTCAGGGCGTGGACGTGATCGCCTTCGACCGGCCGGAAGACCCGGTGTTCCATCGTCTGCCGGAAGAGGCTGCATTGCACCGGCTGGGGGGCAACAGCGGCTTCTTCGGCATGGCGGGCCGGGTGCTTGCCCTGCGCAGGGTGCTGCAACGGCAGCAGCCTAACGTGATCGTCTCGTTCCTGACCAAGAACAACCTGATCGCCGCGCTCGCCACCATGGGTACGCAGACCCGTCTCGTCTGCGCCGAACGCAACAATCCCGAGCGGCAGGACACGCATCCCTTGTGGAACCTGCTGCTGCGCCTGCTCTATCGCCGCGCCGACGTCATCGTCTGCCAGACGGCGGCGGTGCGGCGCTGTTTTCCCGCTGCCGTGCAGGAAAAACTGGTGACGATTCCCAATCCCGTTCCGCTGCCTGACGTCGCACGCCCCGCGGCCGAGATGAAGCGCCTCTGCGCGGTGGGACGGCTGGCGCATCAGAAGGGCTTCGACCTGCTCGTTGCCGCTTTCGCCAAAGTTGCGCCGCGCTGGCCCGACTGGCGACTCGACATCTGGGGCGAGGGACCGGAACGCGCCGCGCTGGAGGGGCAGGTCCGCGATCTTGCCCTGGAGGAACGCGTGGTGCTGCGCGGAATCAGCCCCCGGCCGCGGGGCTGGGTGGCGGAAGCGGGGATCTTCGTGCTGTCCTCGCGCTACGAGGGATTTCCGAACGTGCTGGGCGAGGCGATGGCGGCAGGTCTGCCGGTGATCGCCACCGACTGCGACTTCGGCCCGGCCGACATGGTGGAGCACGGCCGCAGCGGGCTGCTCGTGGAAAGCGAGAATGCCCTGGCGCTGGGCGAGGCGATGGCCGGGCTGATCGGCGATTCCTGCGCTCGCGCCCGCATCGGTGCGGCGGCGGAGGAAGGCATGGTGCGTTTCCAGCCGGGGCGGATACTGCAGCAGTGGGATCAGGTGCTGGTGCAAGTCCTGTCGCCCCGGCATGGTGGCGAGAGATTTGCACCTGTCTCGGCCAATGCCGGGCGAAGGGCCGGCGCCAAGGGATGATCGGGGGGAACAGGGTGGTACGGATACTTTTCACCTCGGCCGGGCGCCGGGTCGAGCTGACTCGCTGTTTTCGCCGTGCGGCGGAGAAGCTGGGATTACGGGCGGAGATCCATGCCTGCGACCTCGAACCCGAACTCAGCGCCGCCTGTCTGGAGGCCGAATCGGCCTTCGCGGTGCCGCGCTGCACCGCGCCGGATTATGTCGAGCGCCTGCTGGATTATTGCACGCGCGAGCGGATCGAACTGCTGGTGCCGACCATCGACACCGAACTGGACGTGCTCTCGCGGGCGCGGGAGAGATTCGCGCAGGTGGGCACTCTGGTCCACGTCAGCGCACCGGACGTGATCGACGTCGTGCGCGACAAGGAGCGTACCGTCTCGGTCCTGGCCGAGGCGGGCGTGCCGGTGCCGCGAACCGCCCGGATCGAGGATCTGCGGGCCGATCCGTCGGGCTGGACGTTCCCGCTTTTCGTCAAGCCGGTGGGCGGAAGCGCCAG
>PJTY01000818.1_pt1 | contig 13643 bp, 9 predicted proteins | sample 1512121 | NCBI WGS metagenome assembly PJTY01 (sample SAMN08177680, study PRJNA422409) | Soil metagenome, whole genome shotgun sequencing project. | isolation source: Soil enriched (2) on filter paper: alkali lignin treatment | place: USA: Madison | collected 2015-01-15 | reverse complement strand
CGATCAGCGCCTTCCTGGCCAAGGGCGACCACAGCGTTTCGGAGATCTACGAACACCTGGCCATCGCCGACATTCAGGCGGCGGCGGCGGTCCTGCGTCCGGTATTCGACAGGACGGAGGGGCGAGACGGCTACATCAGCCTGGAATGCTCGCCCTATCTGGCGGATGACACCCAGGCCACCATCGTCGAAGCCATGCGTCTGCATCAGGCGATCGACCGACCCAATGTCATGATCAAGGTGCCGGCGACTCCGGCAGGCATCCCGGCGATCCGCGAACTGACCGGGCGCGGGCTGAATATCAACATCACCCTGCTGTTTTCCCTGGCGGTCTATGAACAGGTGGTCGAAGCCTACCTCTCCGGCCTCGAACAATGGCGACAGTCGGGCGGCGACCTGTCGCGCATCGCCAGCGTGGCCAGCTTCTTCCTCAGCCGGATCGACACCGAGGTCGACAAGCGACTGGACGCGCTGGCGGACAAGGCTCTGGCGGACGGGCTGCGCGGCCAAGCGGCCATCGCCAGCGCCACCCTGGCCTACAATCGCTACCAGGCCCTGTTCTCCAGTCCTCGCTGGCAGACTCTGGCCGCCACCGGCGCGCGGACCCAGCGCCTGCTATGGGCGTCCACCAGCACCAAGAACCCGGCCTACAAGGACACCCTTTATGCCGAGGCGGTGATCGGTCGCGACACCGTCGACACCCTGCCGCCGGCGACCCTGGACGCCTTCCGCGATCACGGGGTCGTCGTTCCCGACGCCATCGAGCGCGGCGTGGACGAGGCCCGCGCCCTGCTCATCACCCTGGAGCAGCACGGCGTGTCGATGCAGGCCGTCACCGACGCACTGGTGGTCGACGGCGTTCGCCAGTTCACCGACGCCTTTGACAAGCTGTTCGCCGCCCTCGCCCGACAGCGCGACGTCCATCTCGCAAATCCGCGCCGCTCGTAGAGAAGGAAGGCCGTCATGCAGATCGCCATGGTCGGACTGGGCCGCATGGGCGGCGCCATGACCCGTCGCCTGATGGCCGCAGGTCACGATTGCGTCGTCTACGCCCTAGACGCCAAGGCGCGCGACATCCTGGCGAGCGAGGGCGCCACGGCCGCCGTCTCTCTAACGGATCTGGTCGAGAAGCTGCAGAAGCCCCGCGCGGTCTGGCTGATGCTGCCCGCCGGTCAGGCCACTGAGGACACAGTTCAGCAGTTGCGCGACCTGCTCGCGCCCGGCGACGCCATCATCGACGGCGGCAACAGCTTCTACAAGGACGACATTCGCCGGGCCAGGGCACTGGCCGACAAGGGCGTGGCCTATGTCGATTGCGGCACTTCGGGCGGGATCTGGGGCCTGGATCGCGGCTACAGCATGATGATCGGCGGCCCGCCGGAAGCCGTCGCCCGTCTCGATCCGATCTTCGCCGCCCTGGCCCCCGGTTTCGGCCACATCCCCCGCACGCCAGGGCGCGACGGCCAGCCCTCGACGGCCGAGCGCGGCTATATCCATGCGGGCCCGACGGGCGCCGGACACTTCGTCAAGATGGTGCACAACGGCATCGAGTACGGCCTGATGCAGGCCTATGCCGAAGGCTTCAACATCCTGCGCAACAAGAACTCTGAGGACCTTCCCGAAGACGAGCGCTACACCTTGAACCTGGCGGAGATCGCCGAGGTGTGGCGGCGGGGCAGCGTCATCGCCTCCTGGTTGCTCGACCTGGGGGCAGCCGCCCTGGTCAAGGACGGCCAGCTCAGCGACTATTCGGGATACGTCCAGGATTCCGGCGAGGGTCGCTGGACCGTGGAGGCGGCCATCGAGGAAGCCGTCCCGGTGGACGTGCTGTCCACCGCCCTCTATGCGCGCTTCCGTTCACGCAAGGATCATACCTTTGCCGAGCACATGCTGTCCGCCATGCGCTTCGGCTTTGGAGGGCACATCGAAGGTGCCGAGGCGATCGACCCCATGCCGCCGTCGCCTCGGCCATGAAGGACCGTCCGGACATACGCCTGTTGCTGGCGGATGTGGACGGCACCCTGGTCACATGCGAAAAGGTTCTGACCGAGGCTGCGATGCGGGCCTCGCGAGACTTGGCCGCTGCCGGGATCGCCCTGGCGTTGACCAGCGCCCGGCCGCCGCGCGGCATGCGGATGCTGATCCGGCCCTTGGCCTTGCAGGGCGTTCTGGTCGGCTTCAATGGGGGGCTTTACGTGCGGCCTGATCTGTCCGTGATCCGGCGTCATGCGATCGATGCCGAGACGGCCAGGGCGACCGTACACCTGCTGCGCGATCAGGGGCTGGACGTCTGGCTCTACACGGAAAAAGACTGGCTGGTCCGCAACCCTCATGGACCGCATGTGGCGCGCGAGGCCTGGATCCTGCAGTTTGACGCCAAGGTCGTGAGGGACTTCAGCGACGATGATCTGAGCCAGACGCTGAAGATCGTCGGCGTCTCCGATGACCTGCCTCTGGTCGCCCGCTGCGAGACGGCGGTTCGGCATAGGCTTGGCGATCGAGTCAGCGCGGCCCGTTCGGAACCGCACTTCCTCGACGTGACTCATCCTCAGGCCAACAAGGGCGCCGTCGTGCTCGCCCTGGCCCGGCGACTGAACATCGCGCCCGAGCAGGTCGCGGCCATCGGCGACATGCCTACGGATGTGATGATGTTCAGCAAGAGCGGCCTGTCCATCGCCATGGGCAACGCCAGCGAGGCGGTCAAGGCAAAGGCCGACGTCGTGACCGACAGCAATGAGAACGACGGGTTCGCCCATGCGGTCAGGCGGTTCGTCCTGCCCGCCAGCTCCACGCCCCCACGATCATGACGCCGTGCGCCGCCCCGCGCGCTGAAGACTGGGCTTGGCGCTTCGCGTCAGGTTCTGCGCCGTATTCAACAGGCCGACGTGTGAGAAGGCCTGCGGGAAATTGCCGACCAGCCGCCCGGCTCCCGTATCATACTCCTCGGACAACAGGCCGACGTCGTTGCACAGCCCGAGCAGGCGCTCGAACAGACGCCTCGCGTCCTCGATCCGGCCGAGCATGACGTAGGCGTCGGCCAGCCAGAAACTGCAAGGGAGAAAGGCCCCTTCGCCAGGCGGCAGGCCGTCGTGCACGCGGAAGCTGTCATAGCGCCTGACGAAGCCCTCGGGCGTCAGCAATTCTCGCTCGACGGCGGCGACCGTAGCGGCGAAGCGCGGATCATCATTGTCGACGAAGCCCAGATCGCCGATCAGCAACAGACTGGCGTCAGGGCTGGGATCGTCATAGGCGCGTTTGAACGCCCCGGTCGCGGCGTCTAAGCCGTTCTGAAGCACCGATGTCTTGATGGTCTGACGCAGAGCGCGCCATTCATCGACCGGCCCGTCGAGCCCATGATCCTCCACCGCCCTGACGGCCCGATCCATCACGACCCAGGCCATGATCTTGGAGAAGGTGAAGTCATGAGGCCCGGAGCGCACCTCCCATATGCCTTCGTCCGGCTGATCCCAGACCTTGGCGACGTGAGCGACCACTGCGCGCTCCAACGCCCAACTGCTGTCCTCGACCAAGCCCCAGCGTCGCGCTTGATGAAAGGCGTCCATCAGTTCGCCGTAGACGTCGAGCTGGAACTGCTGGTGCGCCGCATTGCCGATCCGAACCGGCGCGGCGGCCTCATATCCCGGCAGCCAGTCGACGCCCCATTCCATCAGCCGCCTCTCTCCGGCGAGGCCGTACATGATCTGCATCTCGTCGGGCGCGCCGGCCACAGCGCGCTGAAGCCATCGGACCCAGGCTCGGGCTTCCGTGAAATGCTCGGCGTTCATCAGCGCCAGCAAGGTCAGGGTGGCGTCACGAATCCAGCAATAGCGATAGTCCCAGTTTCGCGTCCCGCCCAAGGCCTCCGGCAGGGAGGTCGTCGGGGCCGCGACCAATCCGCCGGTCGGAGCATAGGTCAGGGCCTTGAGCGTCAGCAGCGAGCGTTGGATAGGCTGTGCATAGGGGCCTTTGACCTTGCCGCGCGCCGCCCAGCGCGACCAGAATCTTCGCGTGGCCTGCAAGGCCACCTCGGGATCAACGGCCCTGGGGACCGGCCGATGAGACGGGCCGTAGGTCAGGACGAAAGGCATGGTTTCGCCCGCGCTGATGGTGAAGCGCGCCACTGTCGACAGGCCTTCGCCGCGGATCGGCGCCGGCGTGCGCAGGATGACCATGTCCGGACCGGCGATCGCCTTCAGAGCTCCGTCATCGCCTCGGGTCACCCAGGGCAGCGTCGCGCCGTATCCGAAGCGAAGGATCAACTCCATGTCCATCTCGACGAGCCCGGTCTTGCCCACGACCATGCGGATCAGGTTCGAATCGCGTCCGCGTAACGACATGAAGTCGACGAGAGCGATCGTCCCCGTCTCGGTCTCGAACGTCGTTTCCAGGATCAGGGTGTCGGGCTCGTAGCGGCGCGTGACCCGCGCCGTCGGGTCGGTCGGCGCGATCTTCCATCGACCGTGGCGGGGCTCGCCCAACAGCGCGGCGAAACAGGCCCCGGAATCGAAGCGCGGCCAGCACAGCCAATCCACAGAGCCGGTTCGTGAGACCAAGGCCCCGGTCTCGCAGTCTCCGATCAGCGCGTAATCTTCAATGCGCGCCGGCACGGCCCATCCCCAAGATCGCCATCTTCAGCCTCTCAACTCCTCGCCGATCCGCAAACTTTCCAGATCACGGCCGAGCGTCGCGGCGGCGAGCAGACGGTCGCCGGCTTCGAAACGGACGGTGGCGTCAGCGTTCTCGATTGAGCCGTCGAGGCGAATGGCGTCCCAGGCTTGCGCGTGGCCGACGTAGCGGATCGCCTGATCGTAGTGCTGGCTCCAGAAGAAGGGAGCGTCGATGAACTCCGTGGGCTCGCCCAGCATGTTCAGGGCGGCGACCTGCCCCTGACGCTCGGCCACGACCCAGTGTTCGATGCGCCAGGCCTCGCCGGCGACTCGCCCGGGATAGCGCGCGATGTCCCCGGCGGCGTAGACCCCGGGATGGCTGGCGCGCATCGTCCGATCGACGATCACCCCGCCGTCGACCGCCAGCCCGGCGTCGATCGCCAGTTGCAGCCGAGGCCGCACGCCGACCCCCAGCACCACGAAATCCGCATCCAGACGCGTCCCGTCGGCCAGGGTCACCCTGTCGCCGTCAAAGGCCACGGCCGTGGCGTCCAGGTGAAAACGCACGCCCTGTTGTTCATGCAGGTTCCGCACGAAGGCGCCGAGCCCCTGCCCCATGACGCGTTCCAGCGGCGTCGTTTCCGGAGCGACGACATGCACCTCCAGCCCCCGCGCTCGCAACGATGCGGCGGCCTCCAGTCCGATGAAGCTTGCCCCGACGATCACGACGCGATGAGCATGATGCGTCGCCGCGATGATGGCCCGAGCGTCGGCCAGCGAGCGCAGGACGTAAACATTGTTCCGCTCGAAGTCCGGCCCTTTCAGTCGGATCGGTTCCGCTCCGGTCGCCAACAGAAGGGCGTCATAGCCGATGCGTTCGCCGCTGGACCCGACCGCCTCCTGCGCCGGAAGATCCAACCGGGCCACTTCGAAACCCAGGCGCAGGTCGATGGCTTGCTCGGCATAGAATTCCGGCGGTTTCAGCGGAATCCAGTCTTCGGGCGCTGTTCCCGCCAGATAATCCTTCGACAGATTGGGCCGGTCGCATGGCGGCGCATCATCCGCGCTCAGAAGGGCGAGGTTTCCCTGATAGCCGCGCCGCCGCAGCATCTCCGCCGCTGCAAACCCCGCCGCGCCGCCGCCGATAATCACGATGCGCCCGGGATGCGCCGGCTGCGCGGGCGGCGTCCGCCGCGACGCCTTTTCTCTCGCGCGCACGAACACCAGGTCGCCTTCGATTTCGACGCGCCAGGTGTCCAGCGGACTCATCGCGGGCGCGGCCAGCGCCTCGCCGCTACGCAGGTCGAAACAGGCATGGTGCCAGGGACAACGCACCGTATCGCCGACCGCCAGGCCTTCACTCAAGGGGCCGCCGTAATGGGTGCAGGTCGCGCTTACGGCCCAGAAACCATCGGTCCGCCGCGCCAGCAGAACGGGCTCGCCGCCGACATGTCCCGTCAGAAACCCGTCCAGCGGCGTCTGCGCGATCGCTACGCCTCGGTTGAAGTCCGGCCCTGCAGCCTCCTCGGTCCGTGACCCGTCCATGCCCGTCCTCCTGGCCATCTGCAGTCATCCCCAGACATTGGATGCGCGACCAGGCGGAAGGTTCCAGCGCGTGCTGGCGTTGCGGGTTTCAAACGGCTTTCAACCCGTCAGTCGTTCAGGCTGGACGAGACGATATCGGCGAGGTCCTGACGAAAAAGCCGCCGCGCCTCTTCGTCCCGATAGAACATATGACCGCCATTGTAACAACGATACGTCATCGCCGCCGCCAGGGGCTCCGGCAATCGAAGCTTCAGCGCCTCGTCACGGGCGCAACTCGCCAGGGAATCATAGCGACCCGAAGCGACCAGCACTCTCAGGTCGGGTTCCTGCGCCACGGCTTCTTCCGTGCCCGGCAAAGGCGGTCCGATACGCGGGGGGCCTCCGCCCTTCTGAACCGCCTCGCGGATGGCTGTCTCAACCTGCTCCGGCGTGGCGTCGATGGTGGCGTAATTCCAACGGGAGCCCACGTTCTGAGGATAGCGATCAAACGGCGCGTAACCGGCCTCCGCCGCCTGGAGGCCAAGGTAGGGCAGATCCGTCCGATAACCCAGGTCATGCCGCAGGTAACGGTCGATAGCCCTGCGGAAGTCGGAGCGCGGCTCTTCGGTCAGGCGCATGTCAAAGATGTTCAGCGTCCGACCTGCATCCGCCAGCAGGCCGCGCAGATACTGGCGCGGCGTGAAGCTGAGCGTCGCAAGGTCGATGGAATCGAGCGGCACGCCGGTGAAACGCGCCAAGTCGGCCGCCACGGCGGCCCGTTCGGCTGCGCTCATGTCCTGGCTCTGCAAGGCGGGCAGATAGGTTTGCTCGATCCAGGCACGGGCGCGCGCCCTCACGGTCTCGGCGTCGGCGCCCAAGGCGGGATCGAGGCGGCCGTGATACAGGGCGACAGGGGCCAGATCGATGGGACGCAGCGCAGTCGCCATGGGCCTGGGCAGATATTCGGTCGTCAGGCCGTCGCCGCCGGAGATCAGGACCAGTCCCTTCACCGGGACGCCTTGCCGGATCAGCCTGTAGCCGACGCTGGCGGCGCGCCCCGCGCCCCAGCTTTCCCCCGCCAGGATGACCGGCCGCTCTTCCGCAGCGTGCTGCAGAAGCCACGCGCGGACGAACTCCGTGACCGAAGCGACGTCGCCAACCGTGCCGTAGAATTCTCCGGCCGTCTCGGCGCTGACCGGTCGGCTGAACCCCGTACCGATGGGATCGACGAAGACGAGGTCCGCATCCTCCAGCCAGGTCTCGGGGTTCTCGACCAGGCGATCGCCCTCCCCCCGCCTCGGCCCGGCGACTTCGAAATGCAGGATGGTCGAGTTCGACCCGGGACCCCCGTTCCAGACGAAAATCACCGGACGAGGCGCGACGCCCTCGACCCGATAGGCGATGTAGCCCATGTAGCCGCGCGCCTGAGCGGTTTCGACATCACGGATGGCGATGCGCCCCACCTCTGCGACATAGTCCAGGGTTCGCCCGCCGACCTGCACGCTGTGGCGCGTCTCGACCGGGTGCTCCGGGACGGCTCGCGTTTCGGAGAGGCTCGCGACATCGGCTCGAGCGACGCTGTAGGCGCTCCCCATGGCCGCCAGCATCGCCATGCCCGCCGCCAGACCCAGACGCACCGTCCGCCGCCTCATGCCAACCTCCCCAGTCGTGGAATGAAATCTTAGCGTCATGCCGTCGGCAGGGTTATGCGAACACGCTGCGTCGGTGGGCGCGCCTCGCTCCGTTCTCTCTTGCAGGCATGGTTCTGCGCATAGATCACTCAGTGTGTTGAACAGGACCGCAATCACTCGAACCAACCTGCGCGTACCACGCATAGAAGCTGCTTCGCCTGCCTCAGGCGCGCATGTCATTTGCAATCTCCCCGCCAGCCTCGATGCTTTTGCAAAGAACGTCCGGCGTCCGCCCGGCACAATGACCTGGTGATCTGCTTGGGAGGGCTGGGATGTTCAGGGGCCTATACAGGAACGCCGCAGGCGCGGTGATCGGCGGTCTCGCCGCGAGCCTTTGTCTGGCGGCCATGCCCGCCTCGACGGCGATCCCGGAGGCGCCGGCGACGCATGACGGCGTGACCGCCCTCGCGCCCTTCGTCACCCGCCATCAGACGCAAATCCGGGGTCAGCACATCGCCTATACGGCGACCGCCGGCGAGACCCTGTTGCGCAATGGTCGAGGTCAGCCGACCGCCGCCCTGTTCAGCTTCGCCTATGTGAAGGATGACGCGCCCGCCGATCGTCCTGTCATCTTCGTCTTCAACGGCGGCCCCGGCTCGTCCTCGCTATGGTTGCACATGGGCGTGGTCGGCCCGCGCCGGGTGCAACTGGATCGCGAGGTCAACCCCAGCAATGTTCCGCCCTTCGGCGTCGTCGACAACCCGGACAGCCTGCTGGACGTGGCGGACCTGGTCTTCATCGACCCCATCGGCACCGGCTTCAGCCGCATCGTCGGCGTCGGCGAGCCTGAGGATTTCTACGGCGTCGACCAGGACGCCGAGAGCGTCGCCCAGTTCATCGAGCTGTGGCTCAGCGCCAACAGCCGTTGGAACGCGCCGAAATACCTGATGGGCGAAAGCTACGGCAGCGCCCGCGCCGCCCTTTTGCCCCGCGCTCTGATGGGCGGGCCGACCACCTATTCCGGGGTGATGCGCGGCATCACGGTCAACGGGATCATCCTGCTGGGGTCCAGCCTCAACAGCCAGGGCGCAGGCCCCGGCTCCGCGCGTGCGGCGGCGCTGAACCTTCCGGCCATGGCGGCCACGGCCTGGAGCCACGGGCGGATCGAACGCGGCGGGCGAAGCCTGGCCGATTTCGACGCCGAGGTCTCGGCCTTCGCCACCGGCGACTATCTGAACGCCGTCGAGAAGGCCGCCACCGGCGCGCTGAGCCAAGCGGAACGCGCCGCCGTCGTCGCTCGATTGATCCGCTATACCGGCGTGCCGGCCGAGGCCTGGCCCGAGACTCTGGTGCTGTCGACGCGCGCCTTCTCCCAACTGCTGCTGGCGGACCAAGGGCTGGCGGTGGGGCTCTATGACGGACGCTACACCCTGCCGCTGGCGGGCGACGGCGGCGAACCCGTGGCCGATGACCCCGCCATGGGCCGCTATGTGCCGGGATTTGTCTCCGCCTTTCATCAGATGCTGGCGAAGGACCTGAAGGTGCGCATGGACCGCCCCTACGGCGCCATCGTCTGGCGCAACCTGCTGTTCGGCTGGATTTGGAAGCGGACGGGCGTGCCCGAGGGCCAGTCCTTCGCCGCCGATCTGGCCACGGCCATGCGCCGGAACGGCGACCTGCGCGTCCTGGTCGCCAGCGGCTATTTCGATCTGGTCACGACCCCCGCCGCCGCCAAGGACGCTCTAAGACAGGCAGGCGTGCCCGCCGACAGGACGACCATTCGCGACTATGAGTCCGGGCACATGCTCTATCTGGGCGACACGGCCGCCGCCTTTTCGGACGACGTGCGCGCCTTGATTGCGGCAGACGCACGCTGAGGCGCGGCCGCCTTAAGCCGTTTCAGGCTCGATCACGCCGACGCATTCCCCAAAGCCGATGGAGACGAAGCCTTCCCGCACGGCCTGACCGCGCAGATGAAGGGCGTCGCCGTCCTCCAGGAAGGTGCGGCTTTCGCCGTTGGGCAGGACGATCGGTTGTTTGCCGCCGCGCGTCAGCTCCAGAAGACTGCCCATCCCGGTATCGTCAGGCGTCGAGATGGTGCCCGAGCCCAGAAGATCGCCGGGGTTCAGGCCGCAGCCGTTCGAGGCGTGATGCGTCACCAGTTGGGCCATGGTCCAGTAGAGATTGGTCGTGGGACCGACGCCCAGGCGATGGGGCGCCACGCCCGCCTTTCGCATGGCCTCGGTCTGGATCAGGGTCTCCAACTCCAGCGCGAAGGCGCCGTGCGCCTGATCCGCCTCGTCCCACAGATAGGGCAAGGGGGCCGGATCGCCTTCGGGCCGAGCCGGCTGTGCGGTGCGGAACGGCTCCAGCGCTTCGGCGGTGACGATCCAGGGGGACACCGTGGTCAGGAAGCTCTTGGCCAGGAAGGGCCCCAGCGGCTGATACTCCCACGCCTGAAGATCGCGCGCAGACCAGTCGTTCAGCAGGGACAGGCCGGCGATCCGCGCTCCCGCCTCGGCGATCGACAGCGGCTCCCCCAGCCGATTGCCCTGAGCGATCCAGACGCCGAGTTCAAGCTCCAGATCCAGCCGCCGCGTCGGTCCGAAGGTCGGCGCCGACGCATCCGGCGCCCGCGTCTGACCTGACGGGCGGCGCACGGTCCGGCCAGACGGCACGACGGTGGACGCCCGGCCGTGATAGCCGATGGGCACATGCTTGTAGTTCGGCAGCAACGGGTCGTCCGGCCGGAACAGACGTCCGACGTTCATGGCGTGGTGAACACCCGCGTAGAAATCGGTGTAGTCGCCGATCGCCGCGGGCAGATGCATGATCGCATCGGACGCCTCGACCAGATGAACTTCTACCTCGCTGCGGCGAGCCGTATCCGACAACAGGGCGGAGGCCGCCCGGCGCAGGGCGCGGCGCGGCGCCGGCGCCAGAGCCAGAAGCGGATTCAGCGCGGGGCCGGAGGCCGCCTCCGCTGCGGTGTGCGCCTCGCCGTCGAACAGACCCGAACGCGCCGCAGAGGCCAGATCCAGAATTCGTTCGCCGATAGCCATGCCGCCGCGAGGCGCCTCGCCCGGACGGCTGAACACGCCCAGCGGCAAATTCTGGATCGGGAAGTCGGCGTGGCCGTTCGCGGTCTCGACCCAGCTGACGCGCGCCGGATCGTGGGTTTCGTCGATCCCCCTCACGCCGTGCGGCCTTTCTGGAAGCCGGTCCAGCAGTCGTCATAGTCGAGCTGCATCAACGGCGTCTGTTCGGCCCAGGCCGTGGTGCGGATGGGCATGCGCGTCTCGAACATGAAGGCCAGGGTGTTCTCGATCTTGTGCGGCTTGAGATCCGCCCTGGTCGCGCCGTCCCAGCTGGCCTGATCCGGACCGTGGCCGCTCATCCGGTTGTGCAGGGAGGCGCCGCCAGGGGCGAAGCCGCCCGCCTTGGCGTCATACTCGCCGAAGATCAGCCCCATGAACTCGCTCATGACGTTGCGATGGAACCACGGCGGACGGAAGGTGTCCTCGGCCACCATCCAGCGCGGCGGGAAAATGACGAAGTCGCAGTTGGCCGTCCCCGGCGTGTCCGACGGACTGGTCAGGACGGTGAAGATCGACGGGTCCGGGTGGTCGAAGCTGACGGTGCCGATGGTGTTGAACCGGGCCGTGTCATAGCGGTAGGGCGCGTAGTTGCCGTGCCAGGCCACAACGTCCAGAGGGCTGTGGTCGAAGGTCGTGCTCCACAGCTGGCCGCCGTATTTCTGAACGCACTCGGTCGCGCGGTCCACGTCCTCGAAGGCGGCGACCGGCGTCTCGAAATCGCGCGGATTGGCCAGGCCGTTGGAGCCGATGGGGCCGAGGTCCGGCAGGCGGAAGGGCGAACCGTAGTTCTCGCAGACATAGCCGCGAACCTCACCGTCCACCTCGACGCGGAAGCGCACGCCGCGCGGGATGACGACCACGTGGCCCGGCGCAACCTCGATCACGCCCATCTCGGTGACGAAGCGCTGCGCCCCCTGCTGCGGCACGATCAGCAGCTCGCCGTCGGCCGAATAGAAGACCCGATCGATCATCGAGCGGTTGGCGACATAGAGGTGGACGCCCACCCCCGTCCCGGAATCGGCGTCGCCGTTGCCGCCATAGGTGGTCAGCCCCTCGACCCAGTCGGTCGGCTGGTCCGGCATGGGCAGCGGGTCCCAGCGCATCCGGTTGGGATTGGGCGGCGTCTCGGTGAAGGGACCGGAGCGCACCTTCCCCTGCGCGAACGGCTGATAGGGCCCGTGCTGGGCCGACGGCCGCAGGCGATAGAGCCAGCTGCGCAGATTGTGATCGCGCGGCGCGGTGAAGGCCGTGCCCGACAGCTGTTCGGCATAGAGGCCCAGCGCCGGACGCTGCGGCGAGTTGCGACCCGCCGGCAGGGCGCCGTCTACCGCCTCCGTCGCGAAGTGGTTGGCGAAACCGCTCTGATAGGCGGGCGCGTTGGATCGCGTCATGTCGTTTCTCCCTTGCCGGGAGATGTAAGCGATCGCCGCGAAACCGTCACCCCAAGCCGCACGGCTTTGCCCTGGATCAAACGGGAAGCGTCAGAATCCTTGCGCGCTGGCCAGGCGTTCAGCGTGGAAATGGGCGTCGCCGAGCAGTTCGTTCAACACCCGCACCCGCTTCATGAACAGGCCGACGTCGAACTCATCCGTCATGCCGACGCCCCCGTGCATCTGGACCGCCTCCTGCACCGCCAGTTCGGCGACGCGGCCCGCCTTGGCCTTGGCGATACCGGCGGCCTGTCCGGCGTCGGGGCGGCCCGCGTCGATGGCCTGAAGCGCAGCCAAAGTCGCGGCCTTGGCCAGCTCCAGCTCGGTGAACAGGTGGGCGGCGCGGTGCTGCAGGGCCTGGAACTCGCCGATCAGCCTGCCGAACTGCTTGCGGGTTTTCAGGTAATCCAGCGTCGTCTTGAAGGCCTGATCCCCCGCCCCGACCAGCGACGAGGCGGCGCAGGCGCGGCCCAGCGTCAGGGCGGCGTTCAGCGGCCCCTGCCCCTCGCCCACCGCGCCGATGACGGCGTCGGCGTCGACCTGAACCTCGCTCAGGGTCACGCGGGCGGCGTTGTGGGCGTCGACCATGATGGTGCGCTCGACCGAGACGCCCGGCGTCGCCGGATCGATCAGGAACAGGGTCAGCCCTTCGTCAGTTTGCGCCGCGACGATCAGGGCGTCGGCGACATGGCCGTCCAGCACGAAGCCCTTGGCGCCGTTCAGCTTGAAGCCGTTGCCCGAGCGTTCGGCGCGCGCAGCGATCTTCGCCGGGGCGTGTTTGGGTCCTTCGTCGACGGCGAGGCTGAGGATGGCCTCCCCCGCCGCGATCCGGCCCAGCCATTGCTTCTGCGTCTCTGACCCAGCCGCCTTCAGAACCGTCGCCGCCAGCACGGACGAGCCCATGAAGGGCGACGGCGTCAGGGTGCGACCCAGACTTTCAGCGATGACGCCCGCCTCGACCGCGCCGAGGCCCGAGCCGCCGTCTTCCTCAGGAATGACGACGCCGGAAAAGCCCATCTCGCCGAACGCCCGCCACAGGTCGCGTGAGACGCCGTCAGCGTCGCGGCTGTCGCGCAGTTGGCGCAGATGGGCGATGGGCGCGCGTTCGTTCAGGAAGCCGTCGGCGACGTCCTGAAGCATAAGCTGCTCTTCGGTCAGGATCAGGGGCATGGACTCAGGCTCCCGGCAGTTGCAGCAGGTGTTTGGCGATGATGTTCAGCTGGACTTCGCTGGTCCCGCCTTCGATCGAGTTGGCCTTGGTGCGCAGCCAGTCGCGGGCGGCCTGGCCGTCGTTCGAGCGCTCGCCCTCCCATTCCAGCGCGTCCGATCCGCCCGCCGCCATGGCCAGTTCGTG
>PJTY01000816.1_pt1 | contig 13651 bp, 10 predicted proteins | sample 1512121 | NCBI WGS metagenome assembly PJTY01 (sample SAMN08177680, study PRJNA422409) | Soil metagenome, whole genome shotgun sequencing project. | isolation source: Soil enriched (2) on filter paper: alkali lignin treatment | place: USA: Madison | collected 2015-01-15 | reverse complement strand
TGACCGACAAGGTCAGGCCGGCCTTGCGGCCTCGTCTGTCGGCGTAGACGCCCATGATCCAGGCGCCGATGGGCCGCATCAGGAAACCGACCGCAAAAACGGCCGCGGCGCCCAGAAGTTGGGCCGTTCCATCCTCACTCGGGAAAAAGATCGGCGCAAAATAAAGCGCGAACGCAGCATAGGCATACCAGTCAAACCACTCGACTAGATTGCCTGTTGATCCGCCTATGATGTTCTTGAGGCGGCGCGCGTTAGTCATTGAAGACATATCACCGACTCCGGGAGAATCTATTCTTGCAATCGAAGTGATCCCGGCTCATCAAATCTGACATATCCGCGCCCCCAATCCCTTAAACCGCTCTGCGACGGCTCGATGAAGAATGATAGTCATGGGGATGATCGGGGCGGCAACGCAGTCGCGCGAAAACTTCACAACACGATGTTTCTCTTCACTTTAACGCCTGTCTCGTCCCGATCCCGCGCCGCTCCGGCGTGCCGAAAACCGCCCATGTGAGACCGCCTTTTGTCCCGCAAACCACACAGTTCCGTGCGAAACGCCCTGCAGCCGCGACACCGCATGCTGACGCTGGTGGCGGTCAGCCTCATCCTGGGCTGCGGACTGGCGGTCTGGAGCGGCGCCTACTGGGCTGCGCGCCAGGCCCGGCTGGCGACGGACGCCGCCGCCGCCGAGCAGGCGGACAAGCGCGCGCGTCAACTGGCCGGCGCCCTCCAGAAGTTCCGCCTTCTTCCCTTGGTGCTGAGCGAATACCCCGACGTCCACGCCGTGCTCAGCGACGCCCGTCCCGATTCCGTGGCGCGGCTGAACGGCAAGCTGGAGCTGCTGGCGGAGCGGACCGACGCGGCCGCCATCTATGTCATCGCGCCGAACGGCCTGACGCTGGCGGCGAACAACTGGAACGAGCCCGGCAGCTTCGTCGGACAGAATTTCAGCTATCGCCCCTACTTCCTCAACGCCATGGCCCATGGGGAGGCCGAACTCTTTGCGGTCGGCTCGGTCACCGGGCGTCCAGGCTTCTTCATCGCCCGCAGGATCGACGACGGCACTCGAACCCTGGGCGTCATCGTCGTCAAAATCGATTTCGCCGATCTGGAAGCGCAATGGAGCGGAACGGCCGAGCACACCCTGGTCGTCGATCCTCGCGGCGTCGTCATCATCACCGACCACGACCCCTGGCGATTTCGCGCCACACGCCCGCTGACGCCTGAAGATCATCAGGGCATCCGCAGCGCCCTTCAGTTCGCCTCCCTGCCGCTGTCGCCGCTCCGGTTCATGCAGAATAGAGACGGGGACCTGAGCATGGCCGATGCGGAAGGCCGCTTTCGTTCGTCGAGAACGGCTGCCGCCATCGAAGGCGCATCCCTGCTGCATGTGGCTTCGCTGGAGCCGGCCTACAGGAGCGCCAACCTCCAGGCCCGCCTGGTCGTCTTCGCCGTCCTGGCCGCCGCCGTCATGGCCTTCGCCGCCTATTGGCGCATCCACATGGGCCGCCTGGCCCAGGTTCGCGCCCGTCAGGCCCTGGAGGAGGAAGTGGATGCGCGCACCAGCGAGTTGCGCGACGCCAATCGCCGCCTGCGCGAGGAATCACAAGGGCGCCTGGCGGCCGACCGTCGGTGGCGCGCCGCCAGCGAAGAACTGGCCCAGGCCAACCGCCTCGGCCTGATCGGCCAGGTCACGGCCGGCGTCGCCCACGAGATCAACCAGCCGATCGCCGCGATCCGCGCCTTCGCCGAAAACGGCGCGCGCTATCTGCAGCGCGGCAGCATCGCCAAGGTTCAGGACGATCTGGCGTCCATTGTCGATCTGACCGACCGCGTCGCGCGGATCACGACGGAGCTGCGCTCCTTTTCACGCAAGCGGACCCCGCTGGTGGACTAAGTCAGCCTGAACGAGGCGCTGGAGGGCGCCCTGCTGCTGATCGGCGACCGTTTACGCACGGCCGGCGTTCGCCTGGACTGGACCCCGCCTGTGGAGACTCTGCGAGTCTGCGCCGACAAGATGCGGCTGGAGCAGATCTTCATCAACCTGATCCAGAATGCGACCGACGCCTTGCAGGGTCGGCCCGACCCGACCATCGCCGTCGTCATGGAGATCGGCGAAGAGGATGTTTCCATTGTCATCGCCGACAACGGTCCAGGCGTCTCTCCCGAGCTGGCGGGGTCCCTCTTCACGCCTTTCGTCACCAGCAAGCCGACTGGATTGGGCCTTGGCCTCGGCATCGCCCGAGACATCGCCCGTGAGTTCGGCGGTTCCCTTTCCCTGGCGGCTTCGCCCTTGGGCGGCGCTGCGTTTCGTGTTCGATTGAGACGCGCATGACGACTCCGGAAACTCCCCCCTCGGTTCTGTTCATCGAGGATGACGCCGAGTTGCGGCGCGCGATCGTCGACGCGCTGGATCTTGCATCCATCGTCGTTCAGGCCCTGCCTGACGCCGCCCAGGCCCTGGCCGCCCTGACGCCTCAGTTCCGCGGCGTGGTGGTGTCCGACATCCGCATGCCGGGCATGGACGGACTAGAGCTGTTCTCGCGCATTCGCGAACTGGATTCGCAGATTCCCGTCATTCTGATCAGCGGGCACGCCGATGTTCCGATGGCGGTTCAGGCGCTACAGGACGGCGCCTTCGATTTCCTGACCAAACCCTTCGCCATGGATCGGCTGATCAACGCCGTGAATCAGGCGCAGGACTATCGGACCCGCGCCCTGGCGCATCGCGCGCTCCGCGCGGCGACGGAAGCCGCCGCCCACGCCAACGCTCTGCTGATCGGCGAAAGCGCCGCCATGGTCGCCCTGCGCGAGGCCATCGCCCGCATCGCCGCATCGGATCTGGACGTCCTGGTCGAAGGGGAAACCGGCACCGGCAAGGAGCTGGCGGCCCTGACCCTGCACCGTCTCAGCAAGCGACGCGGCAAGAGCTTCGTACCGGTCAACTGCGGCGCCATCCCCGATCACTTCGCCGAGGTCGAGCTGTTCGGCCAGACGCTGGACGGCTCCGGCTATCGTCGCACCGCCCAGGTCGGCCGGATCGAGGCGGCGGACAAGGGCACGCTGTTCCTTGACGAGATCGACAGCATGAGCCCCGGCGTCCAGGTCAAGCTGTTGCGCGTCCTCGAGGAACGCACCCTGACGCCGGGCGGCGAGCCCTATCCTGTCGATATCCGGGTCATCGCCGCTTCGAAACGCGATCTGGAAGGCGCGGCTCGAGAGGGCGCTTTCCGATCCGACCTGTTCTATCGCCTGAACGTCGTGCGTTTGCGGATGCCCCCGCTGCGCGAACGACGAGAGGATATCCTGCCGCTGTTCGCGCATTTCCTGGCGGACCGAAAGCAGGGGACGGAGATGGACGCCTACGCCGTATCCGACCCCATTCGCCGACACCTTATGGAGCATAGCTGGCCCGGCAATGTGCGGGAGTTGCGCAATTTCGCCCTCAGCACCCTGGTCAACGCCCCCGACGTCGAACCCGCCGCGACGTCGTCGCCTCAAAGTCTCACAGATCGGGTGGATGCCTTCGAGGCGGCTCTGATCCGCGAAGCCTTACAGGCCGCCAGGGGCAACGTCTCCGAGGTCATCGCCCGCCTGGCGACACCCAGGAAGACGCTTTACGGCAAGTTCAAGCGCCTCAACATCGATCCGGCGGACTATCGCTAGCCCGACTTTCGCGACCGCTTCGTGCGGATACGCTCCGGCGAGACGCGTTGCGCGCCCTGAGCGACGCTCGCAAAACCCACTGCATCGCACACCACAGAAAGGCCCATTGCTGCCGGAAAGCAGCAAACTAGAGAAAAAATCTTCCGGTCGGTTACATTTTTAGCCAGATTGAGAAAAAATATTTTGTCAGCCGCCTCGCCACACCGTTTAATGAGCGGATGCAAAAAGGCGGACGATCCAACCCTGGCGGTTTCCTGATTGAACAGCGGCGGCTTGAGAAACAGCCGGCCGAGCAGCGCGTACGCGCCTTCACGGAAATCACGCTCAAACCGACCGCCGAGCGCGGTACGGCCCAGGCGTCGCGCTGCACCGACTGCGGGGTGCCCTTCTGCCAGAACGCCTGTCCGCTTCAGAACAACATCCCCGACTGGCTGGCGTTGTCGGCGGACGGCGACCTGCGCGAGGCCTGGCGCGTCGCCTCGGCCACCTCGACCATGCCCGAAATCTGCGGCCGCATCTGTCCGCAGGACCGTCTGTGCGAAGGCGCCTGCACCCTGCAGCAGTCCGGCTGGGACGGCGTCACCATCGGTTCGGTCGAGGCCTGGGTCGCCGACGCGGCCTTCGATAACGGCTGGGTCGAGCCCATCCGCCCCCAGGCCGAACGCGGCCAGAGCGTGGCCATCGTCGGCTCCGGCCCCGCAGGTCTGGCCGCCGCCGACCGTCTGCGCAGCGAGGGTTATCAGGTCACTGTCTATGACCGCCACGACCGCGCCGGCGGCCTGCTGACCTACGGCATCCCCGGCTTCAAGCTGGAGAAGCGCATCGTCCAGCGCCGCGTCGATCGCCTGATCGAGGGCGGGGTCGAGTTCGTGCTGAACACCAATGTCGGCGTCGATGTGACGATGGACGAGCTGCGCGCGCGCCACGACGCCGTCCTTCTGGCCATGGGCGTCTATCAGGCCCGCACCCTGAGCGTTCCAGGTCGCGGTCCGAACGACACCGTCGCCGCGCTCGACTTCCTGATCGCCCAGAACCGAGTCGACTGCGGCGACGCCGCCGATGCCTCCGCCCCCCACGCGGCCGGTCGCGACGTCGTCGTCGTCGGCGGCGGCGACACGGCCATGGACTGCGTCCGCACCGCCGTCCGTCAGGGGGCCGCCAGCGTCGTCTGCCTGTATCGCCGCGACCGCGAGAACATGCCCGGCTCGGCCCGCGAGGTGCAGAACGCCGAGGAGGAAGGCGTCCGCTTCGAATGGCTGGGCGCGCCCAAGGCCCTGATGTCCACGGGCGAGGCCGTCGTCGCCGTCCGCGCCCACCGCATGGCCTTAACCGAGGCCGCTCCCGGCGGCCGTCGCGACATCGCCCCGGTCGCAGGCTCCGACTTCGACCTGCCCGCCGACCTGGTGATAGAGGCGCTCGGCTTCGAGCCCGAAGCCTTTGGCGAGCAGCTAGACGCCGGGCTCGGCCTGACCAAATGGAACACCCTGCAGGTGGCGCGCGGCGGTTTCGCCACCACCCTGCCTGGCGTGTTCGCCGCCGGGGACGCCGTGCGCGGCGCCTCCCTCGTCGTCTGGGCCGTGCGCGACGGCCAGGACGCTGCTGCCGAAATCGACCGTTACCTGCGCGCGCGCACCGAGGAAGCCGCCGCATGACCGACGCATCGCAACAGAACTGGCTGGCCCAGTACGAAGAAGACCGCGCCCGACTGATCGAAGGCGGCGCCTATGATCCGTCCTCGGAACGCGACGCCTGCGGCGTGGGTCTGGTCTGCGCCATCGACGGCAAGCCGCGCCGCGAGATCGTCGAGATGGCCATCAGGTCGCTGAAGGCCGTGGCCCACCGCGGCGCGGTCGACGCCGACGGCCTGTCCGGCGACGGCGCCGGGGTCATGATCGAACTGCCCCAGGCCTTCTTCGCGGCCCAGGCGCGCGCGGTCGGCCAGACCCTGCGCCCCGGCCCCATCGCCGTCGGCCAGGTCTTCCTGCCGCGCACCGACCTGGGCGCCCAGGACCACGCCCGCGCCATCGTCGAGGCCGAGGCCATCCGCTCGGGCTTCTACATCTACGGCTGGCGCCAGACGCCGATGGACCTGTCGGTCGTGGGCGTCCGCGCCGACGCCACCCGACCCGAGATCGAGCAGATCATGCTGGCCGCGCCGGAAGGCATGGAGATCGAGGAGCTGGAGCGCGAGCTCTTCCTGTGTCGCCGCCGCATCGAAAAGGCGGTGCAGGCGAGCGGCCTGAACGGCTTCTACCTGTGCTCCCTGTCGGCCCGCTCCATCGTCTACAAGGGCATGGTTCGCGCCGAGCTGCTGGGCCAGCTTTATCACGACCTGAACGACCCCACGGTCGAGGCCGGCTACGCCGTCTTCCACCAGCGCTATTCGACCAACACCTTCCCCGAATGGAAGCTGGCCCAGCCCTTCCGCATGCTGGCCCACAACTGCGAGATCAACACCCTCCAGTGCAATCTGAACTGGATGCGCAGCCACGAGATCCGCATGGCGGCCTCGGCCTTCGGCGACCGCGACCAGGAGGTCAAGCCGGTGGTCCAGCCGGGCGGCTCGGACTCGGCGGCCCTGGACAATGTCTTCGAGGTTCTGGTCCGCGCCGGGCGGCCCGCCCCCCTGGCCAAGGCCCTGCTGGTCCCCGAAGCCTGGTCCTCGGACGACGTGGTGATGAAGCCCGAGCACCGCGCCCTCTACGCCTATTGCAACGCCGTGATGGAGCCGTGGGACGGCCCCGCCGCCCTGTGCGCCGTCGACGGCCACTGGGTCGTGGCGGGCAAGGACCGCAACGGCCTGCGCCCCCTCCGCGCCGTCGAGACCGTGGACGGCCTGCTGCTGGCGGGCTCCGAGGCCGGTCTGGTCCCCCTGCCCGAGGGCCGCATCAAGCGCCGCCTGCATATCGGCCCCGGCAAGCTGATCGCCGTCGACCTGAAGCACGGCCGCCTCTACGACGAACATGAGGCCGTCGACGCCCTGGCCGCCGCCCAGCCCTATTCCGACTGGCTGGACAACATGGTCGATCTGGAGCCGATCATCGGCCCCGGACCGGAGCCGCGCGCCGCCACCGGCGAGGCCCTGATCCGTCGCCAGATCGCCGCCGGTTTCAGCCGCGAGGATCTGGACCTGCTGCTGGACGCTCTGGTCCGCGACGGCAAGGAGGCCGTGGGTTCCATGGGCGACGACGCCCCGCCCGCCGTCCTGTCCAGCCTGCCGCGCCCGCTGGCGCACTACTTCCGCCAGAACTTCAGCCAGGTCACCAACCCGCCCATCGACCCCCTGCGCGAAGCCGGGGCCATGAGCCTGAAGACCCGCTTCAAGAACCTGGGCAACATCCTGGCGCAGGACGAGGCCCAGACCGAGGTCTTCGTGCTGGACAGCCCGGTCCTGACCACCGGCATGTACCAGCGCCTGCTGGGCGTCGTCGCCGACGGCTCGACCACGGTGATCGACTGCACCTATCCCGTTCCGGCAGAAGGCGACCGCCCCGGCGCCGGCCTGCGTCAGGCGCTCGACCGCATCCGCGACGAGGCCGAGGCCGCCGCCCGCGACGGCGCCACCCTGATCGTCCTGACCGACGAGCACGCCTCGGCCGAGCGTCTGGCCGCGCCCATGATCCTGGCCACCGCCGGGACCCACGGCCGCCTGATCGCGGCGGGCCTGCGCACCTATTGCTCGCTGGTCGTGCGCTCCGCCGAGACCCTCGACCCCCACGCCTTCGCGGTTCTGGTCGGGGTCGGGGCCACCGCCGTCAATCCGTGGCTCGCGCAGGAGTTGTTCCAGGAGCGTCTGGATCGCGGCGCCTATCCGGGCCTGACGCTTCACGACGCCTGCCTAAACTATAAGAGGGGCGTCGAGGCCGGCCTGCTCAAGGTGCTGGCGCGCAAGGGCATCAGCATCATCTCCGCCTATCGCGGCGGCTGCGAGTTCGAGGTTCTGGGCCTGTCGCGCGCCCTGGCCGCCGAGTTCTTCCCCGGCGCGCCGTCGCGCATCTCCGGCATCGGTCTGGCCGGTCTGGAGCAGGCTGCGCTCAAGCGTCACAGCGCAGCCTTCGGCGCGGCGGTTCCCTCCCCGTCCATGGGCGGTTTCTTCCGCATCCGCGCGGGCGGCGAGGCCCACGCCCATGACGCGAAGACCATCCACCTGTTGCAGGACGCGGTGAACCGCGGCGACTACAAGCGCTTCAAGCAGTATTCCGAAGCCGTTCGCGAGCAGCCGGACCTTTCCTTGCGCGACCTGCTGGACTTCAAGGACGGTCTGACCCCGGTCCAGTTGCACGAGGTCGAGAGCGTCTCGGACATCCGCCGCCGCTTCCTGTCCCAGGCCATGTCGCTCGGCGCCCTGTCGCCTGAGGCGCATGAGACCCTGAACATCGCCATGAACCGGATGGGCGCGCGCGCTGTGTCCGGCGAGGGCGGCGAGGACCCGGCTCGCTATGCGCCGCGCCCCAACGGCGACAACGCCAACTCGGCGGTCAAGCAGGTGGCCTCGGGCCGCTTCGGCGTCACCGCCGAATACCTGAACCAGTGCCGCGAGATCGAGATCAAGGTGGCCCAGGGCGCCAAGCCCGGCGAGGGCGGCCAGTTGCCTGGCTTCAAGGTCACCGAGTTCATCGGCCGGATGCGCCACGCCGTGCCCGGCACGACCCTGATCAGTCCGCCGCCGCACCACGACATCTATTCGATCGAGGATCTGGCCCAGCTGATCTACGACCTAAAGGCGATCAATCCCGACGCCAAGGTCACGGTCAAGCTGGTCTCGGCCACCGGCATCGGCGCCATTGCGTCCGGGGTCGCCAAGGCCAAGGCCGACGCGATCCTGATCGCCGGCCACAACGGCGGCACGGGCGCCTCGCCCCAGACCTCGGTCAAGCATGCCGGAATGCCGTGGGAGATCGGTCTGGCCGAAGCCCATCAGGTGCTCAGCCTGAACCACCTGCGTTCCTCCGTGTCCTTGCGTGCCGACGGCGGCATCCGCACCGGCCGCGACGTGGTCCTGGCCGCCCTGCTGGGGGCCGAGGAATACGGCATCGGCACCTCGGGCCTGATCGCCATGGGCTGCCTGATGGTGCGCCAGTGCCATTCCAACACCTGCCCGGTCGGCGTCTGTTCGCAGGACGAGCGCCTGCGCGCCAAGTTCACCGGCACGCCGGAGAAGGTGGTCAATCTCTTCACCTTCATCGCCGAGGAGGTCCGCGAGATCCTGGCCTCCATCGGCGCGCGCACGATCGATGAAATTGTGGGCCGCACCGACCTGCTGCGTCAGACACGGCGCGGCGGTTCGCATCTGGACGACCTGGACCTCAATCCGCTGCTGATGAAGGTCGATGTCGACCGGCCCGGCCGCTGGGCCGACAAGGCGCGCCAGCCCGTCCCCGAGAGCCTGGACGCCCAGGTGCTGAAGGACGCGGGCGCCTTCCTGGAGCGCGGCCAGACGCTGGAGCTGTCCTATCCGCTGAACAACACCCAGCGCACCGCGGGCGCTGGCGTTTCGTCCGCCATCGTCCGCAAGTTCGGGCCTGAGGGCCCGCAAGGCCGTCTGAAACTGAAGCTGGAAGGCATAGCCGGTCAGAGCTTCGGCGCCTTCGGCGCGTGCGGCCTGATCCTCGACGTCACGGGCGAGGTCAATGACTACGTCGGCAAGGGCCTGTCGGGCGCTGACATCCATGTCCGCCCCCATGAGTGGCGCGAGAACCAGCAGGTCTGCGGCAACACCACCCTCTATGGCGCGACCTCAGGCCGTCTGTTCGTGGCGGGGGCGGCGGGCGAACGCTTCGCCGTCCGTAACTCCGGCGCCGAGGCCGTGGTCGAAGGCCTGGGCGCGCACGGCTGCGAATACATGACCGGCGGCCGGGTGGTGGTGCTCGGCGCGGTCGGCTGGAACCTGGCCGCGGGCATGAGCGGCGGCGAACTGTTCGTGCTCGATGTCGACGGTCGCGCCGCCCAGGCCCTGAACGGCGACCTGGCCGGGATCGGCCGCATCGATGCTGAAGCCGAATCCCGGCTGAAGACCCTGATCGAGGCCCACGCCAGCGCCACCGCCTCGCCCCTGGCCCGGCGCATCCTGGCGGACTGGCCGAAGTACGCGCCCCGCTTCGTGCGGATCGCGCCGAAAACCGTCCTCGCCGCCGAAGCCGCTGAGACCGACGTCAGGCTGGCCCAACCCGCCTGACGTCATTCCCCCGTCGCGTCAGGCGCGCGCCACCTGGAAGCCGGCGAAGGACTGGCTGACCGGCATCAGCTCCAGCGCATTGATGTTCAGGTGCGCCGGCAGGGTCGCGACCCAGAACAGGGTCTCGGCGATGTCCTCGCCGGTCATGGGCTGAGCGCCGCCATAGAGGGCGTCGGACGCCGCCTGGTCGCCGCCGGTGCGGACCAGGGTGAACTCCGTCTCGGCCATGCCCGGCTCGATGGAGGTGACGCGCACCCCCGTCCCGTGCAGGTCCGATCGCAGGCCTAGCGAGAACTGGCGCACGAAGGCCTTGGTCCCGCCGTAGGCGTTGCCGCCCTTGTAGGGATAGGTCGCCGCCACCGAACTGATGTTCAGGATCGCCCCCTTGCGCGCGATCAGGCGCGGCAGCAGACGGTGGGTCAGCGTCACCAAGCCGGTGATGTTGGTGTCGATCATCTGGCGCCACTGGGCCAGATCAGCCTCCTGCGCCGTCGCCGTGCCCAGCGCCAGACCGGCGTTGTTGATCAGCACGTCGATGTTGCGGAAGCCTTCGGGAAGTGCATCCAGCGCCGCGTCGATGGCGGCTTCGTCCCGCATGTCGAAGGCGGCGGCGTGGACCCGATCCGCGCCCAGTTCGGCGACCAGTTCGTCCAGACGTTCCTGACGGCGGCCGGTGGCGATCACCTTCCAGCCCGCACCGGCGAAACGGCGCGCCGCCGCCCGGCCGATGCCCGAGGTGGCTCCGGTGATCAGAATGACGCCGCTCATGATATCCGTCCTGGCTGAGGCTCTGCTGTGGGGGTGACTTAATCCCGCACCAGGCCGCCGTCGACCACCAGATTCTGCCCCGTCACCGCTCGGCTCCACGGCGAGGCGAAGAAGAGGGCGGCGTCGGCGAACTCTTCCGGCGTGGTGACCGAGCGCAACGGCGTCATGCTGGCGATCAGGTCGAACACCGCTTCCGGCGTCGCCGCGCTGGCGTCGGTGGTGCGCAGCAGGCCGCCCGAGATCATGTTGACGGTGATGCCCGACGGCCCCAGATCGCCCGCCGCCGTCCGCGTCAGGCTGAGCAGGGCGGCCTTGGCGGCGGTATAGTCATGATAGGGCACGACCGGATTCTGGAACAGGTTGGTGCCGATGTTGATGACCCGGCCGAAGCCTTGCGTCCCCATGCCGGGCGCCGTGGCCTGGATGACGTTCAGGGCGCCGCGGATCACGGTCGCGAACTGACGCTCCATGTCCGCCCACGGGATATCGGCCATCTGGGCGCGGGCGTCGCCGTTGAAGCTGTAGTCCAGCGCATTGTTGACCACCGTGCTGACCGGTCCGCCGAAATGCGCCTCGACCCCGGCGACCATCGCGTCGACGCCTGCACGATCCGTCACGTCAGCCTGAACGGCGAGCGCGCGCTCGCCCAATTCCGCCGCCAGCGCCTCGGCCCGTTCGCCGCTGCTGCGCCAGTTGATCGCCACCCGCGCGCCCTGCCCGGCGAAGGCCCGCGCCGCCGCCGCGCCCACGCCGCGCGCGCCGCCGGTGATGAGAACGATCTGATCGCGGATTTCCATGAGAACAACTCGCAGCTTCTGAACCGACCTCAGCCATAGGCCGCGCCTGTCGTGAACGCCAGCACGCCTCGCCAAACACGGGTTGTATTTAGGGAGTTTCCTAAGTACGCTTTTCCCATGAACAACCTGTTCAAGGCCCTGTCCCATCCGGTGCGGCGGCGCATCATCGCCATGCTGCGCAAGGGGCCGATGGCGTCCGGCGACATCGCCGCCGCCTTCGACATGAGTTGGCCGACCATCACCGGCCACCTCAACGCGCTCAAGGAGGCCGGTCTGGTCAGCCCCGAGCGCGAAGGGCAGTCGATCCGTTATCGGCTGGAGATTTCGGCGGTCGAGGAGGCCCTGGCCTTCCTGATGGATCTGAGCGGGACGGGCGCAGCAAAAGGAGGAGGACCGTCATGACTAGAGTGAAACCGGACGCCCTGGATCTGGCCTCGATCGTTCTGATCGTCGCCGTCGCCTCCCTGGCGATCTGGGTCGGAACCGCAGGCCCGACGACGCCGATCCCCATCCATTTCAACCTGGCGGGAGAAGCCGACGGCTGGGCCCCGCGCGGCCAGGTCGCGTGGATGATCGGCGGCCTCGGCGTAGTCGCCGCCGCGACCGTCGGCGGGTGCAGCCTTTACGCGCGGCGAGCACAGGCCGATCCCGCGCGCCGGCGCAGCCTCAAGAGCGCTCAGTTGGTCAGCCTGCTGGCCTTCGCCGGCTGCATCGGCCTGATCGCCTTTCCCCTGTTCAGCACAGCCGCACCGAGCCAGGGCGCGCACATGGCCGTGACCGCCCTGCTGTTGCTGGCGGTCGGCGCCTTCCTCGGCCGCGTCGGGCCCAACGTCGCCGTCGGGGTGCGCACGCCGTGGAACTACAAGAGCAAGCTGGCGTGGGAACGCTCCAACCGCCTGGCCGGACGGCTGATGTTCGGCCTGGGTCTGGCCGGGCTGGTCGCCGCGCCGATCGCGCCCCAGCCCCTGGGGTTCAGCGCCCTGATCATCGGCGTCCTGATCGCCACCGCCTGGTCGGTGTTCGAGAGCTGGCGCGTGTGGCGCGCCGATCCGGACCGACAACCCTTCTGACCCCTGCTCATCTGACGACGGAGCCAAGCATGCTGACCCTCGCCGCCGCCCTGCTCCTCTCACCGGTTTCGACGCCGGTCGAGTCGCCGTCCAGCCCTGCGCCCTTGCACGGAACCCTGCTGACGCCCGAAGGCGAGACGCGCGCCGCCGCCGTCATCATTCCCGGCTCGGGACCGACGGATCGCGACGGGAACAGCCCGCAGTTCGGCATTCAGGCCGCGACCTATCGCCTGCTGGCCGAAGGCCTGGCCGAGCGCGGCGTCGCCACTGTCCGCATCGACAAGCGCGGCATCGGCGAGAGCGCCGCCGCCGGTCCCTCCGAAGCCGACCTGCGCTTCTCAACCTATGCCGAGGACGCCCGCGCCTGGGCGACCGAGGCGGCGGCGAAGACGGGCCGCCCCTGCGCCTGGCTGATCGGCCACAGCGAGGGCGCGCTGGTCGCCCTGGCCGCTGTCGCCGCCAAACCCGACGGAGGGGGCGACAAGGTCTGCGGCCTGGTGCTGCTGTCCGGCGCCGGTCGCCCGGCGGGCGTGGTGCTGCGCGAACAGTTGAACGCCCTGCCCGAACCGTTGAAGACTGAAGCCTATGCCGCCGTCGACGAACTGGAAGCGGGCCGCACGGTCGCCGATCCGCCCGCGTCGCTGGCCGCGCTGTTCCGACCCTCGGTCCAGCCCTACCTCATCTCCTGGCTGACACTGGACCCGGCGAAGCTGGCGGCCGCCTATGACGGCCCGATCTTCATCGGTCAGGGGACGACGGACATTCAGGTGACGATCGCCGACGCCGAGGCGCTGAAGATCGCCCAGCCGCGCGCAGAACTGTCGATCTGGGACGGCGTGAACCACGTCCTGAAGGTCGCGCCCGCCGAACGCGCCGCCAATATCGCGACCTATATGGACCCCGCCCTGCCGCTGGCGCCCGGCGTGGTCGAGGCGGTGGCGGATTTCGTGCTGAAGTAAGCCCTTCTCCCGCATGGGGAGAAGGAAAGCGGTCACCCGTCCAGTTCCGCCCGCGCCTGCTCGGCCAGGTCGAAGAAGCGACGGCGGACTTCAGCGGCGAAGGGGTTGTCGTGTTCGATGGCGCGGAACACCGCCGCGCTGTCGTGGCGAACCATGTCGACGCCCTGCACGACGCGTTCGAAACTGGTCGTGGTCATGCGCGTCGGCAGCGGCTCC
>PJTY01000814.1_pt1 | contig 13714 bp, 13 predicted proteins | sample 1512121 | NCBI WGS metagenome assembly PJTY01 (sample SAMN08177680, study PRJNA422409) | Soil metagenome, whole genome shotgun sequencing project. | isolation source: Soil enriched (2) on filter paper: alkali lignin treatment | place: USA: Madison | collected 2015-01-15 | reverse complement strand
AACTGAAAAATAAATTAGGGGGTCAACATGAGCCAGTATGGCAGTTGAATAACAGCTTTAAACGCAATATGCATCCCTAAATCTATTTCAATTTTGAGGGGTCAGCTTGTTCAAGTATATCCACTGATCTGCTCTTTTTGAACTTTTTCATTGATGAAAGATTCTATAGCACTCACAGGCACATCTTTTAAGGATGGATATTCATTGAGATGCTTCAAAAATAGGCTAGCATAGTCCATATATGACTTAATAGTATTCTTGGCATATCTCTGTGTATTCAATTTTGTTTGAAATGTTTTCAATATAACTTCGCTTTCCATATTTACAATAACTATGAAATAATAAGATTTGTTTCGCTATTCATGATTTTTAAATTAATTAAACGGTTAAATAATAGCGTATTGTATTATATTTAATGCTTGTGACACGCAATTCGTCTATAGAGATGGGTTAGCGAATATTTTTGTATTTTAGTTTCGTGAAAAAGAATTGTTATATGCCATTTTAAACCAAGCCGTATGAATAAATATAAAGACCAAGATTTAAAATCTTTTTTCAATAATCTAGGGGCTGATTTAATCGAAGAAAAAAATAGACAACAAGATGAAGAAAACAAACGAATTCATCAAGAGTTTATTTCAAATCTGAAAATTGGTAAATGTTTTCTCTGCGGTGGGGATATGGATTCTTTTGAAGAATCTAAAACTTGTTTTCATTGGTTTACTTATCCAAAAGGAATTAGAAAAAAACATTTTGAATCATATTTAAAGAAACCTATCGGTTTTTTTAAACTAGATAGTTATTTTCGTTGGTTAGCAAATAGTGAAGTTTTTTTAACGAACATCAACGATTTAAAAAACGAAACTTCTTCAACTTCTTTCTTAGAATCCACATTTAAATATAAAAATATTGAATGGGCTTTTTCTGTTAGTAATACAGATTTGGAAGGTCATCAAAATGCGAAAATTGGTGCAGAACCGCATTATCATATTCAAATGATAGTTGATGACAGAATATTTTTAAAATTCAATGATTTTCATATTCCTTTTAGTGATGAAGATTTATTTATGATAGAACTTCAAAAACAAATGGAAGGTCAAATATTAATAAACCAAGGTTCTATGAATGCTGGTGTTGGGATACTTGAAAATGAAGAATTGTTTGAAGAAATAGAAAAATTAATGGTTAGAGCTGACGATGTAAACACAGCACCATTTAATAGACAATCTATGATTATTGCTCCTGAAGGTCAAACAATAGATGGAGAAATTATACAAAAAGCAATTGAAGAAAGTTCAAGAACCAAAGAACCCGTTTCAAAAATAATTCAAAGACTTATTAAAGACGTAAAAGTCATTACTCAAATAATACCTGGAGAAGCAGTTCCAGATATGACAAAAAGAAGCGGCAAAAAATAAAAAAAACGGCATATAACAGGGGTTTGGCGCAATGGCGGGTTAAGTGCAAAATTGAAGTTTAGGCATTCTATTCCGCAAAAAGCCAATTATATTTACTTTTTTCTTAAATTTATTCAATTAATTGGCTTTTGCTTACTGTGTCGCTAAATTGAAACTTTTCGCTTCAATTTCCGCCACTGACGCCAAGCCCCAAAACGTTGGCGGTAATTATAAAACAGACACGTAGATGACACAGATAACAATAAATCAAATTGCAAATGCTTTTGTTCCTGCAAAAGAAATCAGTGACGCAAAACTTTTTGCAGGTAGACAGCCTCAAATTAAGGACGCATTATTTGCACTTAATACTGACGGTGCCAATATCGCAATTGTAGGTGGACGTGGTATTGGAAAAAGTTCGTTAGCAAGACAACTAATAAATTTAGGACAAGGCAATAATGATTTGCTTGACAAACTTGGGATTTACCACGACTCGAAACTAGACTACTTGACTATTTATTTCGCTTGTGGAAATAATATTAAATCAATCAACGATTTACTATTAAGACTACTTACGACTAGAGATTGTCTTTTAGAATGGATTTATGACATTCCTACTGCGACTAAAGAATTAAGCAAGATTAATGGTGGTTTAGATGTTGGTGTTGCAAAACTTGGTTCGGATTTGTCAAGTGAAACAACTTCTATATCATCAGTGCAATCTCACGAAGTTGATGTTGTTTTTCAGAATATTATAAGCGAGATATTAAAATCAAAGATTGCAAAAAATGGGATTCTAATTGTTATTGATGAATTTGACCAAATAGAGAATCCAGAAGGCTTTGCCAAAATGCTTAAATCACTTGCTACAAATACTCCTGGTCTTAAATTTTGCATTGTAGGCGTAGCGCAAGACATACAATATTTAATGAAAGAACATGGAAGTTCAGACAGATTATTTGCAGGTAGTGTAATCAATTTACCTTCCATGAATCCTGATGAATTAAATGAAATTATTACCAATGCAGAAACTACCATTGAAGGACATATTAAATTCAATGAATCAGCAAGACAGAAGCTGGTTGAGTTGGCAAATGGTCATCCATATATTATTCACTTAATTGGCAAGCAGGCATTAAAAACAGCTTATTTAGAACCTCGTTATGAGTTAGATGAAAATTTCATTAACGACACTCTGAAAGAAATTGCCGAAAAAGAAGCAGACCCTGTGCTTGAAGGTCGATATAAGAAAGCTGTTGCGTCATCTTATCAGCGAGAAGGTGTGTTAAAATCACTAGTTGCTGTGATTCAAAAAGATGGAGAAATTTTAACCACCGATGCTTACAAAATTGCAATTGACTATGATGTAGATAATCCAAGTCAATATGTGGGACACTTGATTTCAGATGAATATGGTGGTGAACTAATAAAACTTAGAGAAAGATATTACCGCTTCAAAGACAGCTTATTCACCACTTATGTAAAAGCAAGGCCATGGTTGACATCGAAAAAATAACTACCGCCAACATCGGTTTGGACACCGTCTCATAAAGTGTGTAAGTTATAAAAATGCGGAGTTGGAAAGGACTTCGCATTTTTTATTTAATTAACTTTATAAGAGTATGATTGACAAAGAGTCACTATTAAACGACAAGGAGTTCTTAAAGAGTTTTAAGGACGGGTTAGAGCTGCAATCATTTTTCCGGGAATTACAGGCACGTGCAGTATCGCAGATGCTTGAAGGAGAAATGGACGGCCACCTTGGCTATGAAAAGCATGAACGCAGTGGTCAGGGCAATTCCCGAAACGGGCATACCAGCAAAAAGGTTCGTGGGGATCAGGGAGATCTGGAAATTCAGGTCCCACGGGATCGCGATGGTACATTCAACCCCATTATCGTTTCCAAGCGCAAGAACATGATTGACGGAGTTGAGAACGTGATCGTTTCGCTATATGCCAATGTCTCGTCCTGAAAAAACTTTACAGGAAATAACCCATTACTCCGAAATACCATCCTCTTGCATTTTTCAATATAATAGTTTGGAAACTTCTTTATTGCATATTCCGCACCATACTACACCACTATTCCACTCCAAAGTACACCAGTGATTCCGCTGCAAAATGCACCACTTTGGTGTAAATTTTTAGCAGCCTAATTATAAGTTGGCGGTCTTTTAAACTGTTCTAGAAAGACTGTCATTCCGACACAAAGTGCACCAATAATTCCGCGGCAAACTACACCACTGGATATTTAAGAAAAAAAAGATTGCTAAGTTGGGCCTGTATTAGACCTAACGATATGGCAAACAGACCTCTAAATATGCAGAAGATAAGACAGATATTGCTGTTTTTGGAACGTGGCTTTTCCCAGCGTTCCATCGAAAGGGAGACCGGAATCAATAGACGCACCATCGCAAGTTATTTGCAGCGGTTCGCCGACAGCGGATTCAGTATTGCGGAACTGCTCCTTTTTTCAGATGCCGAGCTGGAGGCTTATCTTAATGCGGGCAAAGCGGAACAGATAGAAAAAGATCCCCGCCGGATACATCTTGAATCGCAGTTTTCCTATCTATTTTCCGAACTCCGTCGTGTAGGTGTTACGCGTCAGCTGTTATGGCAGGAATATATTAATGAATATCCCGATGGCTTTGGCTATTCCAGATTCTGTGAGCTTCTACAGGAACATATCCGCAAACAGGGAGCCACCATGCGTTTTGAACATGAGCCCGGGAAGCTGCTGCAGGTAGACTTTGCTGGTGATATGCTCCATTATGTGGATACCGACAGTGGTGAACTGATAGCCTGTCCCGTGCTGGTGGCCATATTGCCCTTTAGCGGCTATAGTTATGTGGAAGCGCTGATTAATGCATCCCTGCCGCAGGTATTACGGGCGCTTAACAATGCTCTCGGCTATTTTGGAGGTGTACCCTTATCGGTAAAGTCGGACAATATGAAACAGTGGGTCGTGCGCAGTAACCGTTACGAACCAAAGTTCGCCGATATGCTGGAGCAATGGGCCAATCATAACAACATAGCGCTCCTGGCCACACGTCCTGCAAAACCCAGGGATAAGGCATCAGTGGAAGGTGCTGTTAAAATAACCTATCAACGGATATACGCTCCACTCCGAAATGAGACCTTTAAAAGTATCAGTGAACTGAACCTGGCGATAGGTCTACAGCTTAAAGAACACCATCAGAAAAACTTCCAGCGCAAGACTTTCAGCAGAACAGAGCTTTTTGAAAGTAGTGAGAAACCGATCTTAAATCCACTGCCGGAAAGCTCTTTCATAATAAAACACTATACACGTGCAAAGGTGCAACGTGATTATCATGTGGTACTGGGTGAGGACTGGCACTTCTACAGTGTACCTTCCAAACATATCGGAAGCACGGTAAATATTATTTATTGTACCGATACCGTTGAAATATACATCGGAAACATCCGTGTAGCCCTTCACAGGCGCAGCTATAAAAAACACGGTTATACGACCGACAGAAATCATGAACCACCACATCACCGCCACTTTCGCGAGCGCCTGGCCTGGAATCCTGATGACTATCTTTCAAGGGCAGAAAAATACGGCGTTGCCACCCGCGAATACTTTCAAAAGGTAATGGACAGCAAACTGATCATTGACCAATCCTATCAAGCCTGTCAGGGACTCCTCAGACTGGCATCACTTTATCCAGACCGCATAGAAGCCGCCTGCCAAAGAGGGCTAAAAGGCCACCGCTTTAATTATATGGCCATAAAAAATATCCTTGACAACAAGATGGACATGCTGGAAAAAGATGATCGCCACACTGCCGGTTATAGCATTCCACTACACCGGAACATCCGGGGGGCTGATGAATATAAATAAAAATAGACACATAAATCAACAACAGAAATGAACACAGATCAAACTATCGAGCAGCTCAGATCAATGCGGCTGACTGGCATGGCTCGCCGCTATGAAGCAGTCGCCTCCTTACCAGTACACGAAATCCAGGATGTCCATGAGCTATTGGGATCTATGGTACAGGCCGAACTCGAATACCGGGACCATGCCAGAACCCAAAAATATCTCAAAGCCAGCCGGCTCAGGTACAACGCTCTTCCGGAAGAGATCATCTGCAATGCAGAAAGGGGCATCACTCGTGAACAGGTGCTCCGACTTTCAGACGGCTCTTTTATACATCGTGGAGAAAATGTTCTTATCACAGGAGCTACAGGATCAGGTAAGAGTTTTTTAGCCTGTGCACTGGGAAGGTCGGCCTGTCTGCTAGGCTTTAAAACACTATACTTCAGCATGAACCGTTTTATGGATACCGTTGTACAGACCAGGCTTGATGGTACGTATCTGAAATGGATAAAGGGAATTGCAAACCAAAAGTTACTCATATTGGATGACTTCGGGTTAAAATCTATAGACGCCGACACTCGGCTTGCACTGCTGGATATATTGGAAGACCGATATGGAAATAGCTCAGTTATCATAACTTCTCAGCTTCCGGTTGAAGCATGGTACAACTTTATTGATGAGCCAACACTTGCGGATGCGATAATGGACAGATTGACAGCTTCCGCACACAGACTCTCACTACAGGGGAAGTCTTTGAGAAAGAAAAAAAATCATTAAGTTTGAAAAGTTAATACAATCCAGTTGTAAAATAGCTCGGGTTATTGGTCACTAAATCTGGTGTACTTTCGTCCGGAACCCGTGGTGTACTTTTGTCGGAATATTCATCTTCCAGAATAGTCATCCCCTCGCCTGCACCAACACGGCTATAGATAAAGGCCGACAGCTGACTGCTGTCTTCGGCTCCATATAGTGGAAAACGTTTGATTGCTTCTTCAAATCGGAGGTCCTGTAGAGTGCTATCGCTTGAGATATTATAATTGTGGAGATAACTACAGGCCGAGATCTGGATTGGCGCTTGTTCCTGATAAAAAGCGCTGTTATTTTCCTTAAGATAATATAGGTAATTACCGACTTGTATACTCGGATGCAAAACGGATCTGTGCCCGCCACCTACCCATGTAAGGACGTAATCGGAATCGTACTCGGTAAACTCGCATTTCTCCCATTGTTTGAGTTCGACGATCACAGCCTGCTTATGCTGCTGCTCATCGCGTCCATAGATAACGACATCGATACGCTTGGCACTGAGCGGAAGTTTGTATTCCACCATGACGCCTTGATCTTGAAGATTCTGCCGTTCCATAACATAGGAAAGGCGAAACAGCGAGTTGCGCCAGGACATCGCCTCATTGTGCGAAGGGCTATATCCAAACTGTTTTAAAAACTGCTCTCTAAGTAAATCGACAAGTTTATTTTCTGCGTTGAGATGAATAAAATCGCTTGCCGAACCAGCGTATAATCTCATTATAATTCGTTGTATTTTTTTGCGGTTCCCTTGGCTTTTTCGACGGGATACTTTTCATTGTTGAGTTTTATCTTGTCCTCGATAATCTGTTTGACATCGATGCCATGCTTATCAGCTGCTTCGTGGCTAGAATTACTCATATGGATTTTCAGATGCAGCAATCAAAGACTCAACGGTGAGCAAAAACATAACTTTGCTGGTCGACTCCACAGCATGTCCCACATTGAGCAGCGTAGCCACCAAATCCTCATATATTGCTTTTGTTTTCCTCACTTGGCGCTCCACGGCCTCCCACTTTTTTTCGGACTCAAAATATATTTCCAATAATTTCTCTAATTTTTTATCCCTGCCTGAAAAAGTCTGCCCGTAATAATCATCAATGGTTTCCTCAATAGCCATAACCCATAAACTTATTTTTTCAAAACTCTGGCACTCAATATAGCTATCTTCATCTGTAAGCTGTTCCACCTCCACCAACAATAGCAATAGGAGATCATTTTGTTCGTACGCATGATCCAAAACGCGGATAAGATCGCTCTTTTTGATTTCACCTACATCTGAAATTGTAAATTCATCGACCAGCTTTTGTATAAGGGTATGGTACAGCTCGACAACTTTTTGTGGTTTGTCTTTCTCTCCTTTTTCCACAAAATGAGATAATGGTTTAAACCCCAAACGGTCCTGTAGGTATTCAGCGACGATGGCCCCCGCTTCTCTACTATCGTCAAGTTTGTCCAAAGGAAGTTCCATATCTGGAATAAACCTATTCAAGAGTCCGCCAAACTCGCGCATACTCAGATCGTCGACATAAGGTTGCCCGGTATAACGTGTATAAAACTCCAGCTGCTCTTCATTGGGCCTACGAAGCTCAAAGGACTGATAGCAGACTGTGATAATACCTTCTTTGAGGATAAATTTTTCATCCTCTGTCAAGGTAAACTTCTTCGCCTGCTCGTCCAATTGCCTCGCCATCCAATAATACGCATCGGCTAATTGGTCCACTGCATCCCCCATGACTTTGTAATAGCAGGTTCTGACATCTTCCATGAGTGCCTTATATTCCACCTCTCTGCGTTTATTGTCAAGATATTCCTGTTTAACTTCTTTAAAATGAGCTATTAACTGGTCTCTGCTATAGCATTGTAGAGACTCCAGTGACCACTTTTGCTTTTCTGTAAACACATATCCTTCCAGATCTAAAAATGCACTTCTGGGAGTCCGTTCGATAGCATCTATTGGTAGAGGCTCTACAACAACTGGAATCTTCATGGACTGTAGCAATAGAAACTCACATAGATGAGTAAAACGTTGATGGCTTACCTGATAGCGTCTAACCTCACGCAGTATGTCGCCAATAAAATCCAACGTCTTGCTATCCACTGTATCCACAAATACGTCTAGCTCGCTATACGATGTCGTTGCGGTAGCAATCGCCATTTCTGCTAAAACAGGGTAGCGACAAGCCATTTCCTTAAAATAACTGGGCCGGATAAACAGATTAAAATAAATTGAATCTTCCGGCGCTGGATCATAAACTAAGGTTTGATGATTTTGCCAAAATAGACGAGATTGATGTGGTGAATAATCAACTTGACGCTTACTGCCGTCAAATCTAGCACTGCATTCGTTGGACACCTGAATATGAAAGGTGACTACAGGCTCAGCAGGAATTGAATAGATTGTCTTTCCTTGTTCCATGTAACAGGATGAAAAACGGACCGTAATATGATTACTGTAGACGTATTGACATTTTATATTCGAATAGCCAAAAACATGTTCTTGGAAACTGAAAATAGGTTCCTGAGCACTTAAATCAAAATGTATACGATCATGTGGGATCTCTGGCTTATCATTGAGAAAAACTTGCAGAATCGAATCTTGTTGCCTTGGCTGTTGGTTCATATCGACAATCGGTTAAACGCTGCTTGTACTGCTAAACATCACAAGCTATTTGGTTAAAGCTACAATCCGGCCCCTGACAAGACCGAATAATTGTAGCCTTAAGATAAGAAAAATTATTTCATTAAAGAAATAACTATTTAAACAATGAATGGAAAAGAAGTTTCTTTTGTGAATCTCCATCTTGCAAAAGAAAAACTACTTTCCTCATTATCTAAATGTTGTATCTTTACCTCTGTCAAGTGAAATGGAAACGTCCTCCCATGGGGAGCAGCACACCAGCGATAACCTGACTAAATGGAATGGCCCATGGGAACAAAAAAACCACTTTCAACTATATGTCCATTGCAAGAGATCATAGTTTGGAAAACCCAAATTTGAGCGTATAAAAAATGCCCCAACTGTCAGATCAAGTCCTAACTTTTACAGTTTAGACATCTAAAAGTTTATCTAAATTTATTTTTCTACGTTCCACCAGTTGCCACACTCAAATAAAACAACAACGCCCAATCCGATAAAGATTGATCGTTGTTGTTTTATTTATAGCTTATAACCTTACTCCTTAAGACGATGATACGTCGGAATAATCATTCCAACCCAAATGTGAAAAAATAGATTCTATTGTACCTATTTTTGAAAACACCTGTTTTAGTGTTCCATCATTTAATAGTTTCTCAACAACAATGCATATACTGTCATAAGACAAATCTTTCAAAATAAGCATATCTGTCGACCAAAAATATATATCGCTATTGCTCTCCATAAGATCCTTGATATTTTGCAAAGTAAACAGAGTTCCAAAATAAACTTCACCGTTCTCTAAAACAATATTTAAATCAAGGTTATCATTGTAGATATCACGCACTTGATATGGTGCTGGAAACATTATTTTAAATTGCATTTTTACTTTTTTAAACTTTTATTGACCTCTATTAGCCTATTAATTACAGCCTGTTGATTTGCTTTATTTAGAATATTGCTCCGTTTTCTTTCCCTAATCTTTCTACTAATTCTTTTACTTATCTTTCTCTTAGCTCTTCTCCAAATTTCTTTCCCTAATCTTTCCCTAAACTGTAATCTTCCCTAAAAACAGCTACGATTATTAATGTAGTTTTATAATTTAGGGACAATGAAAAAGAGTAAATTCAGCGAATCACAAATCATCAAGATTTTATCACAGCAGGAATCGGGTCAATCGGTTTCGGACATCTGCCGTGAGCACGGTATCAGCCAAGGAACGTTCTATTCATGGAAAAGCAAATATTCTGGCATGGAGGTTTCCCAGCTCAAGCAGCTCAGAGAGATGGAAAAAGAGCTGGCGCAATATAAAAAGATCGTTGCCGAGCAGACCCTTCAGATCACGGTTTTAAAAGACGTTATCGAAAAAAAGCTTTAGGGCCTGCCGAAAAGCGTGAGCTTGTAGGTTATGTCCGTGAAGATTTTGGGATGAGCCTACGGCAGGCCTGTGCCACATTTAACATCAGTACATCTGTTTTTTATTACCGCGCAAAGCGCAGAGATGACACGGAAGTCATCGAGCAACTGTCAAAGCTGGCCGATCTGCACCGCACGTGGGGTTTCTGGATGATGTACCACCGGCTTAGAAAGTTACAGTACATGTGGAACCACAAACGTGTTTACAGGATATACACGGCCATGCGTTTAAATCTGAGGAACAAGCGCAAGAAACGTCTTCCAGCTAGGGTAAAGTCACCTTTGCTCTGTCCTATTGGACCAAATATCACCTGGAGTCTTGATTTCATGCACGACACTTTGGCCAGTGGAAAGACGATCCGTACACTGAACGTCATCGACGATTTCAGTCGGGAGGCACTTTCCATTACTGTTGACACAAGCCTGCCTGCTCAGCGGGTGATTCGGGAACTGGAAAAATTGCTGGAGTGGCGTGGCAAACCCGAAAAGATCCGTTCGGACAATGGGCCGGAGTTTGTCGCTGAGGCCATGCGTGGATGGTGTGAGCAGAACAACATACAATGGGAATTCATCCAACCTGGGAAGCCCACACAGAACAGCTTGATTGAACGGTTTAACAGAACTTTCAGACAGGATGTACTTGACAGCTATATGTTTGACAGCCTGCCTGAGATAAGGAAATATGCAGAGGCGTGGGCATGGATGTACAACAATGAAAGACCTCACTCTTCTTTGGGGCAGTTAACACCGACAGAGTTCCTGTTGAAATATGGAAAACTCTCCGAGTTTCCCACATTCCAACAGGATAGCAATAGCAATTCTGATTGGAATTCTTTAGTTTTGAATGTAGCTAGCTAAGGGAAGATTACAAAACCATTCCTTAATCTTTATCCTAGAATCAACTCAATAATTCCCAAGATGAGTTTTTACGAGTTCCTTTGTTGATAATTTTGTTAAGCTTTCGAAGCTCCATTATTAGATTTTCAACTTTCTTTACTTTGGTAGCAGCGTTTAACACTTTGAAAAAAGCTAGCATCGCAAAATAAAAACGCATTCAACAATAATCCTTCTAATAAATTTTACGTAAACCTTCTCCTTGTCTCACTCTAAACACCTCTTAACACACTTTTTCTAATAATTCTTCTAATAAAACAATCATAAATTACGGTTTTATTAGAACCCACCTCGGCATCTTGAACGTTCCTTCGTTTACTATCTTATCGTTCCGCCTTAGTTCCCCAGTAAGTTGTATCAGATTTGATTCTACGTCCAGGGTCGCAGACTTGTTGAACAGATCGCTTAATATCAAGGATACTGATTTAAAATCCTGTTTTTTTTCAGTTTTAAGGTGCGCCTTCATCCTCGTAACTACATCAGTACTTTCTCCGACGTAGGCGTCCTTTTTATTCTGCAAAAAATAGACAATAGGCCAAGACAAATAGTCTCGCTGTTGTTGGAGTAAGGTATAGACAGTTGCCATTAGTGGAGTCATTGACACGTTCCCAACCGTCCCTCGACACGCGTCGTTCGCCATATAGCCGCGATCCATGATCAATACCAATTCAACACACCCTGGTCGTACAGTTCTTTGCCCGAACATAAAATAATATGTGATTCACACAGACGTTCCCAGCTTATAATCTCTCGTGATCATTTTCCATTTCCTTTATCAATTCCATATATTGCTTTTCACTATCTCTAGAATAGGTAGCTGAAGCTCTCAAAGTATTATACTCTTGTCTACTTAGAGCGGATACGTTCCTCAAAAATACAATTGCATCATACCTCTTTTTTATATTGCCAAAGTCAGTGTAGTCACTTCCTAATTTAAACCGTGGGATGCCTAGCATCTGATTAGGAGGCGCGTTTAATTTATCGCTTGGAAAATAGAAAAAATCTGCGTTTGATTGAAAAGCATAACTTTCCAGGGTGTACACGGGCGGTCTATGAATCGTATCGGTAGTAATAGAGAAAGATTTACATTTATCCTGAAGAAAAGTGCCTGTCCCAAATGTAAAATTGATAGAGAAATAAGCATCCTTATAAAAACGATCTAAATAGCTTCCCAGCATATTTTCTGACGTGAGAGCCGTAATTAACGGTGTTTTTTTTAAGTGCCAGGAATGTGCTAAAACCGCAATCTTCTCCCCTGCTTCGCAATACAAGGAATCCAAAAAACGAACGGCCATAAACATACTCTCGTCTCTATTAGACATACTCGGTTTATAAGAAAAATCACCAGATCGATCTTTCTGATCGATATAACTTGACATAAAGTACTTGTAAAATTCTAGATCCTTGCTATCTAATACCTTGTCTATGACTTGATCTATCCTAATTTTATTTAAAGTCTCTTCCGCACCCTCTTTCATAAACATCGGTATATAGGGTCTCATAATTTCACGTCCGAATGAATGAAAATGAAAATCCATTAATGGGTAGCCGATTTTACCCATTTTTGCGGCAACGTCTATCCCCAAGACCTTGACGGGTTTTGAGTATGAATGATTGTAATTTCTAATCCATTCCAGCAATTCAGCATCAGCCGCACCGAAAAATGTTAAATCCATATTTTTCTTTAAACGGGATTTTCCGAGTGTGTCCAATTTATCTGTGACATATAGGTTCATCAAGAGTGTCAGATCAAAAGGAACTTCAAGCAGCACCAACTTACAATTATGTTGAGTGATCAGGTCTTTAACAAAAAGATTACGTGCTTCAGATATGTCTTTGCTACCATGGGTAATTTCGCCTAAGCCTATCACCTTAATATTTTCTAAACCTGAAATTGGGTTTTCAAACAAGCTATCCGATCTATTTAATGTTTTAAGATAAGTCTTATCAAACACCACATGTGTAGTATCAATGGGATAGTTTATGATAGCCCTTGTAATATCTTTTTTTCCTCGTTTAATTGAGATATTCCGAAGGCTGACCACCTGATTAATATCCTGATCCCCCTGATAAGAAATTATAACTTTTATTGCTGCCATTTTTCCATTTGCCGCAGAAACTACATTCTTTTTCCAAGTCGGGGTAAGTTTGGCTTCAATAGTATTTGTTTCTAATTCTCTTTCACTGTCATCATAGCTGATCAGCTTAACAGATAAGGGATAGCTCGTACTACCTCGCACTTCGATACCGATATCTATTTTTTGAGATTCAATATTTTCCGGAAAAATCAGCGTGCGCAATAAAATAAAAGACATTCCTGTGCGATTTCCCTTTATATACTTAAGATTTAAAAATCTATTTCCCTTTTCTTCCTCATGCTCGAAATGCACGCTTCTATATGCAGTTACCCAGTTCCGGTCACAGTCATCAACTTTTGATAATCCTAAGTCAAACCGATCCTTAAATGTTTGTTGCGCCCGTAAATTTGTACAGACATATAATAGTATGAACAATATGTATAGTCTCATCAGTTTACTTTCCTTCCCGGGATTTGTCATCAACCTTAATTTGTACACTGTCTATTAGTCCATATTCGGGAACATACAATTTAGCTTCTCGATGACGGTTATTATTCCATATACTTCCGAGTTTAGGCATATGTTGCGCATATATAGAAAACGATAACAACGTTAGATAAATACTTAAAAACATCTTTTT
>PJTY01000813.1_pt1 | contig 13719 bp, 9 predicted proteins | sample 1512121 | NCBI WGS metagenome assembly PJTY01 (sample SAMN08177680, study PRJNA422409) | Soil metagenome, whole genome shotgun sequencing project. | isolation source: Soil enriched (2) on filter paper: alkali lignin treatment | place: USA: Madison | collected 2015-01-15 | reverse complement strand
TCTTGACGACCATAGAGCATTGGAACCACCTGATCCCATCCCGAACTCAGCAGTGAAACGATGCATCGCCGATGGTAGTGTGGGGTTTCCCCATGTGAGAGTAGGTCATCGTCAAGATTCAAATCCAAAGCCCCTGTCTGCGATGCAGACAGGGGCTTTGTCTTTTCCGGTGGGGCATCAGGCGAGCGCGCTTCCCGTGTAGGAGCGGCCTTGTGTCGCGATCGGAAGCGCAGCGGCCGCCATAGACTCAGAACTGATAGCTGACCGTAGCGCTGACATTGCGCTCTTCACCCATGTAGCAGTAGTTCAGGCTTGCACAAGAGGCGATGTAGCTTTCATTGGTAAGGTTGTTGGCGTTCAGGCGCACATCCATCCCCCGGAGGCCGACCTTGCCCAGGTCATAGCCGATCGAGGCGTCGAACAAGGTATAGGAAGGCACCTTCATGCTGTTTTCCGCATCCACCCAGCTGTACCCCACGTACCGCACCCCACCGCCCAAGCGCAGGCCATCCAGTGCCCCCTGGTGGAAGTTGTAGTCAGCCCAAAGCGAGAACATCTGTTTCGGTGCCTGGGTTGGTGAATTGCCCTTGTTATCAAGACTGGCCGACACCAGGCTGGGCATCGACTTTGCGTACTCGATATCGGTAAAGGTATAGCCGCCAAGCAGTTTCAGGCTATCGGTCAGCTGCACATGGGCCTCCAGCTCTAGCCCTTGTGAGCGCACTTGCCCTACAGGGCGATAGAAGTCCTCGTCAGGCTGCTTCGAGGCCAGGTTCTCCTGCTCGATGCGGAACACCGATGCGGTGAACAGGTTGTCGCTACCCGGCGGCTGATACTTGATACCAGCCTCCCATTGAGTGCCCTCGGTCGGTGCCAGAGGGCGGCCTTGCTGGTCGGATACGGTATTGGGGTTGAACGACTCCGAGTAGCTGGCATAGGGCGCAATACCGTTCTCGAACAGATAGAGCACACCCGCGCGGGTAGTGAACCTGGAGCGCTGGTCACTGATCTTTGTGTTGCTGTCGCGATTCTCCTCGGACACCTTCACCCAGTCCTGGCGCAGCCCCAACGAGAAGCGCCATTGGTCCAGCTCCACCAGGTCCTGCAGGTAAACGCCCGTTTGCTGCAGGCGCCGCTGGTAGCGGTTCTCGCCAAGTACCTGAAGGTTGCCATTGCCGTACTGCGGGTTGCCGGCATCCAGCGGGTCGACTGTGCCATAACGCCAGGCCACGTCGGCCTTGCGTCGCTGGTAGTCGGCGCCCAGCAGCAGGGTATGTTTGGCGGCCCCGGTGAAGAATTCGGCCTGCAGCATGTTGTCGATGATGTACGAATGCAGGCGTTCGTCGCCGCCGGTATAGGCGCGGTTGAGGATATTGCTGTTGGCGTCCGCCCAACCGGCGGAATACACCTGGTCCATCGACACGTCAGAATCCTGGTAGCGGAAGTTCTGTCGCGCAGTGAACACATCGTTCAAGCGATGCTCGAACTGGTAGCTGAAGGATTGTTGGGTGCGCTCGTAGTTGTCGATACCTGGCTCGCCTTCGAAGAAGTGGTCCGACAGACGCAAGCCGTTGCGCTTGTGCAGCATGCCGTCTGCAGGGTTACCGCCGTGGTAGCCGCCGTTTGGATCGTGTTGCAGGTAGGCCTGCAGGGTCAGCGAGGTGTCTTCGTTGAAGTCGATACTGACGGCCGGCGCGATGGCGTAGCGTTCTTCCTTGTTGTGGTCGAACTGCGTGTCGGAAGCATCCGCCAGGCCTGTCAGGCGATAAGCGATACGCTTGTCGTCATCCAAAGGGCCGCTGAAGTCGAAACCCGTGCCACGTTGGCCCTGTGTACCTAGGGTAGCCTGGACTTGATGGTAGGGGGTAAACAGCGGCTTCTTGGTAGTCAGTGCCACCAGGCCTCCTGGGGAGCTACGGCCGTACAGTACCGAAGACGGTCCCTTGAGAATATCGATGCGCTCAAGGAAGTACGGGTCCACCTGCATGGTGCTGTAGGTTCCGTTATCGCCCATCGACTTGAGCCCGTCGACGTAGATGTTGTCTACCGAACGGTCGTTGAAACCACGCATGGCCACATAGTCATAACGATGGGTCGCACCGTAGGGGTTGGTCAGCACCCCCGGTGTGTAGCGCATGGCTTGGGCGACGGTTTGGGAGCCTTGGTCGTCCATCTGCTGACGGGTGACCACCGAGACCGATTGCGATGTCTCTACCAGTGGCATGCTGGTCTTGGTCGCAACCTGGCTGTGGGTAGCGTTGTAACCCTCCATGCTGCCCAACGCATTGCCAAGGGTGAAGCTACGGACATCGGTGTCTGGCAATGACAATGCAGCGCCCTGGGGTTGTGCCTGCAGCACGTAGCTGCGGCCATCCTGACTGACGGCTTCCAGGCCGCTGCCATTGAGCAACTGGCGCAGTGCCTGATCGGTTGGGTACTGCCCCTGCAGGCCGTTCGACTGCAAGCCTTGGGTGAGCTGAGGTGTACTGGACAAGGTAATGCCAGCCTTTCGGGCGAACTGGTTGAGCACGTCATCCAGTTGGCCGGCCGGGATCGCATAGTAGTGGCTCACCTGGGCCGTTTCAGCTGCCATGGAAAGTTGCGGTGCGGCTGTCAGGCCCAACGCGGTGCCGAACAGGGCAGCACGGACTGCTTTGCGCAGTGGCGCTGATTGCAAGACAGGTCGAAAATCATTCGCGTTAAATGTGTGCGCGGAGTCGGTAGGCATGAGGGGTCCGTTGAGGTGTGAGGGCAGGAGGTGTCGCTTACTGTCCTAGCCGGACCGGCATTCAAAACCCGTCAAAAAAGTTGTTGCGGCGCGAAGCGGCCCTGAACGCAATAGCCGCCTTCAGTTCAGGCCAGCCCCTCCACGCGAACCCACCAGCGTGTACGTTGGCGAAGCCGAATGGGCAGCGTCCGTGGCAGCAGCTGCAGCAGTTGCTCCGGGTCTTCGAGGCGGAATACACCGGACAGGCGTAAATCGGCAATGTCGTCGCTGCAGCCCAGGTAACCGTGGCGATAACGGCTGACCTGCGCGAGGAAGTCGAGCAGGCGCATGTCCCGGGTGACGATCAGGCCCTCGGTCCAGGCCATCGCATCCATCGCCACCTGCTCTAGTCGGTGTGTACCTAGCGCATCCAGGCGCCAGTTCTGGCCGCTTTCGATCCATTGCAACTGGCCAGGCCGGTGTATCGCCACTCTGCCATGGCTGACACTGACCTGCGTGCAGTCGCTGTCCTGGCGTACCACAAAGCGCCCTTCGAACCCTTCCAGTAACGCGTCTCGAGTTTCTACAAGCAAGGAACGCTGCGGGTTGCAGGCAATCATCAATTCCCCTTGCTTCAGGCGGACCATGCGCTGCTGGTTATTGAAGACCAGGTCGACGGCACTGCGGGTATTGAGTTGCATCAGCGAGCCATCGGGAAGCGTAAAGCTGCGTCGTTCGCCCGTGCCGGTGGCGTAGTCCGATGTCCAGGCGTTGACCGTATCAAGGTCTTTTCCCACCCATGCCGCCGTCCCCACCATGGCAGCGCCGCCAAGCAGCTTCAGTGCCTGCCGACGGTACAGGCGGCGCTGGCTGGTTTCCAGGGTCTGCAAAGCCAGCCCGGCGCCAGGGACGGCACGCAGGTCGAGGTCCTGATGCAGGTGAGTCACCCGTTGCCAGGCCTGTTCGTGTTGGTGGTGGGCTGTGCGCCATTGCCTGCACTCTTGCTGCAGGGCAGGGTCATGCCCGCTCTCGCGCAGCCTCAGCATCCACTGAATGGCCTGCTTTACCGCTGTTGCGCCAGGCTGTGCGGCGGTCATCGCGTCAGCACTCGTCGGCGTAACGCAGCAGGTAGCAATGGTAGAGCGCGTCGGCAATGTAGCGCTCCACGGTACGTACCGAGATCCCCATCTGGTCGGCAATGGCCTGGTGCTTTAGCCCCTCGCATTGGGCCAGCAGGAATGCGCGGCGTACTTTGGGCTTGAGGCCGTCGAGCATGCGCGCGATGCGCTCCAGCAATTCCAGCAGCAGCTCACGGGTTTCGGCCGAGGGGGCCTGTGCTTCCGGCACCTGGGCAAGTGCCTCGAGGTAGGCCTTGTGCAGTTCCTCGCGCCGCCAGTGATCGATCACCAACCCACGCGCAACAGTTCGCAGGAAAGCCCGAGGAGTGTTCAGCTGCAAGTGTTCGCGACGCTGCAGCAGGCGCACGAAGGTATCCTGGGCCAGGTCTGCGGCATCGGCGGCGTTGCCCAGCTTGCTGCGTAGCCAGGCATGCAACCAGCCGTGGTGGTCACTGTAGAGCGTTTGCACGGAATCGTTGCTGGGCATGGGGAGGGCGCTGCCACCAATGGACATGAATGATAATTAGTCTCATTGTTGACAAGTGCCGATCAATTTGCAACCCATCCGACCGCCCATGATGCAATCACTACTTGCTAGCGGCGCAGTTGAGTATCCAGGTACTTGCGGATTACCCGCGATGCGTTATTCAGGTGCCGTTCCAGCACCGTTACCGCTTCATCCACCAGCTTGTCGCCAGCGGCATCCGCCAGTGCGTTGTGATCATCCTGGGTGAGCTTGCCCAGGCCCATGGACGAAAGATGAAACCGCAGGAAGCGCTCTTCCTCGTTCAGTTCGTCCTCGATCAGGCGCAGCAGCTTCTTGTTCGGCGCTTTGTTGTACAGCGACATGTGGAACAGGCGATTGAGGCGGCCGATTTCAGCGTGACGGGTTTCGTTTTCCAGTTGCTGGATATACCCGCGCGCGCTGGCGATGTCGTTGGCATCGAGCAACGGAATGGACTGGCGCAGCGCCTCGGTCTCGAGCAATACGCGCAGGGCATAGGTGTCCACCGCGTCCTCGCCGATCAACGGCGCAACAACCGCGCCCTTGTGCATCTCAACCTTCAGCAGCGATTGCGCTTCGAGCTGGCGCAGGGCTTCACGAACGGGCATGCGGCTGACACCGAACAAGGTAGCGAGCTCTTGCTGGCGTATGGCAGTACCTGGGGGCAAGCGGCCATCAAGAATGGCGCTGCGCAGGCGTTCTTCAATCACGCCACGGGCCTGGTGCGGCAACAGCTGCTCGCTGGCCAGCACATTGCTCAATTTGATTTTCTCGGCCACGCGACGCCTGCCTCAACGATGACTAAAGTTGGATCCAATGACACTAGTAACAGCTCTTCGGGGTGTCAAACCTGTACTTGTGATGGAACAGGCGCCCCAAAGCGCGGCTATGGTGGATGAAGTCGCCGGGCAAAGGAAGCGACCTATAGAAGGTTATAACCAGAAAGTGTAGGTCGACTGACCGGCGGGTGCATGATTGCAGGGTGCCATTGTTTTTTGCCCTGGCAAGCCGCACCATCGCTGCTTTCGACTGGCCTGAACAGGGCTACGCAGTGGCGATATCCTGGATGCTCAAAACCGTTGTGCAACGTGTCGGCCTTGCTGCGCTGTTGGGCAGCCTGCTGCTGGGCGGCTTGCACGCGGATTGGGACTTTTCCCAGATCAGCCGCAAGTCGCAGGCCCTGTATGGCCCCTTGGGTGCCGGGCAAGGCCGTATCGATGCCTGGCAGAACCTGATGGCAACACAGAAGCAGGGTACGGAGCTTGAGCGGCTGCAGGTGGTCAACCGCTTCTTCAACCAGCAATTGCGCTATGTCGAGGATATCGACCTGTGGCGCGAGGTCGATTATTGGGCCACGCCGGTGCAGGCACTGATCAAGGGCGCAGGGGACTGCGAAGACTACGCCATCGCCAAGTATTTCAGCCTGCGGCGCATGGGCATCCCCAGCGAAAAGCTGCGCATCACCTACGTCAAGGCGCTGCGACAGAACCGGGCACACATGGTCCTGACCTATTATTCAAGCCCACAGGCACAGCCATTGGTGCTCGACAGCCTGATGGATGCCATCAAGCCGGCCAGCCAGCGTACCGACCTGCTGCCGGTATACGCCTTCAATGGTGAGGGTTTGTGGCTGACAGGCGCCGCAGGCAACAAGAAGGTCGGCGATACCAAGCGGCTGTCTCGCTGGCAGGATTTGCTGAAGAAAATGCAGGCCGAAGGGTTCCCGGCCGAGCCGGTTTACTGAAGGAGCACAGATGTCACTGTTCAAACAATTGCTGTTGGCCATTTGCCTGTTCCTGGTAGTCGCCTTCAGTGGCAGTTTCATGGTCAGCCTGGAAAGCTCGCGCAGCCAGTACGTCAACCAGTTGCGCTCGCACGCCCAGGATGCGGCGACAGCGCTGGCGCTGTCGCTGACGCCGAATATCGATGACCCGGCGATGGTCGAGCTGATGGTCAGTTCGATCTTCGACAGTGGTTACTACTCGAGCATCAAGGTTGTCGACCTGGGCTCCAATGCTGTGCTGGTGGAGCGCCACGCCGAGCCGGACCCCGGCGGTGTGCCGCGCTGGTTCGTGCACCTGATCGGCCTGGAAGCCGCCGGTGGCGATGCCATCGTCAGCCGCGGCTGGCAGCAGGCCGCACGCGTTGAAGTGATCAGCCACCCGATGTTCGCTGTTGCCAAACTCTGGCAAAGCGCCTTGGGCAGCCTGGGTTGGCTGCTGTTGTGTGGCGCGGCCAGTGCGGTACTCGGCGCCTTGCTCCTGCGTCGCCAGTTGCGGCCGCTGGACTACATGGTCGAGCAGTCCCACGCCATTGCCCGCCGCGAGTTCCTCAGCCTGCCCGAGTTGCCCCGCACGCCGGAGCTGCGTCGGGTAGTGCAGGCGATGAACCAGATGGTAGAGAAGCTCAAGGCATTGTTCACCGAGCAGGCCGAGCGCAGTGAGCGGCTACGTACCGAGTCCTACCAGGACAGCCTGACCGGGCTGTCCAACCGCCGTTATTTCGAGATGCAGCTGAACACCCGGGTGAGCAACCTGGAAGAAGCGCGTGCTGGGTACCTGCTGTTGTTGCGGGTCCAGGGGCTGGCAGGATTGAACGCCCGCCTTGGCGGCCAGCGCACCGACCAGTTATTGCAGGCCGTGGGTGAGCAGTTGCGTCGCACCTGTGCCAGCTACCCGGAGACCAACGACCTGATTTCCCGCAGCCGCGGGGGCGAGTTCGCCGTGCTGGCGCCGGGCATGGTGCATGAAGAGGCGGTGCAGCTTGCCCAGGCCTTGGAAGCAACACTGCACAGCCTGCACGAAACGGGTGCCAGTGATATCGACCCGGTGGCTTGTATCGGCCTGGCGCCGTTCAGTCCCGGTGATTCACCACAGGCATTGCTGAAGCTTGCCGACGAGGCGCTGGCCCGCGCCGAGAACCAGCCAACGCCGGGCTGGGTGTGCCTTGAACAAGGTGTGGCAGCAGTTGCTGCGGATAGCCAGCATGTCTGGCACGAGCGGCTGGACCAGGCGTTCAACAACGGGCATTTCGAACTGTTCTTCCAGCCAGTGGTGGATTGCGCCTCTGCGCAACGGGTACTGCATCACAAAGTGATTTCGCGTTTGCAGGATGGCCAGGGCGAGGCGCTGCCGGCAGGCCGCTTCCTGCCCTGGCTGGAGCGCTTCGGGTGGATGCCGCGGCTTGATGTGCTGGTGTTGGAGAAGGTGCTGGCGCACCTTCGAGGGCATGATCAGGTGCTGGCACTGAACCTGTCCGCCGCCACCCTGGCCGATCCCAAGGCCCTTCAGCGTGTCTTCGAGCTACTGGGCCAGAACACGGCCCTCGGCCCTAGGCTGGTTTTCGAAATTGGCGAGGAACAGTTGCCTGAGCAGGCGGCCCTGGAGCAACTCACCCGGCGCCTGCACGCGCTTGGCTTCGGCCTGGCGCTGCAACGCTTTGGTGGGCGTTTCAGCATGATCGGCAACCTGGCGCACCTGGGCCTGGCGTACCTGAAAATCGATGGCAGCTACATCCGCAACATTGACCAGGAGCAGCACAAGCGGCTGTTCATCGAAGCGATCCAGCGCGCCGCACACAGCATCGATCTGCCGCTGATTGCCGAGCGGGTCGAGACGGAAGGTGAGCGGTTGGTGTTGAGGGAAATGGGTGTGGGCGGGATTCAGGGGCAGTTGGTTGGTGAGCCTGCCCCCTGGCGCTGACAACTTGCAAGTATCGACGAGGTATGCAGTCCCTTGTAGGAGCGGCCTTGTGTCGCGAATGGGCCGCACAGCGGCCCCAGGATTTCAGCAAATATGCATAAATCGCTGGGGCTGCTGTGCAGCCCTTTCGCGACACGAGGCCGCTCCTACCGCGATCACGGTAGGGATGGCGATCAACGCTCGCGCAACGCTTCCGAACGCGCTTTCATGATCGGCTTGAGCAGGTAGCTCATGATGGTTTTCTTGCCGGTCATGATATCGACCGTCGCCACCATCCCCGGAATGATCAGCAGTGGCTTCTCGTCAGTGCCCAGGTGGCTGCGGTCGGTGCGCAGCTTGATCAGGTAGTAGGTGGTCTTCTTGTCTTCATCGGTGATGGTATCGGCACCGATCTGCTCCAGCTTGGCCTTCAGCCCACCGTAGATGGTGTAGTCATAGGCCGTGAACTTGACCGTCGCCTCTTGCCCCGGGTGGAGGAAGGCGATGTCCTTGGGCAGGATCTTCGCCTCGATGACCAGTGAGTCGTCCAGCGGCACGATTTCTATGATGTCGCTGCCGGGCTGGATCACCCCGCCAATGGTGTTCACCAACAGCTGCTTGACGATACCGCGTACCGGCGAAGTGACCATGGTCCGGTGCACGCGATCATCCAGCGCCTTGCTGGTCGCCGTGGCCTTGCTCAGCTCGGTGCGCGCTTCGTTCAGTTGGGTCAGTGCTTCGCTGCGGAATTTGCCACGGGTCTCTTCGATCTTGCTTTGCACCTCGCGAATGGCCGCCTCGGCACGCGGGATGGCCAGCGCCGTGGAATCCAGCTGACCGCGGTTCTCCACTTCGGCACGGCGCAGGCGCAGCACCTCAACCTGGGAGATCGCGCCGGTGGCCACCAGGGGCTCGGACATGCTGATCTCCTTGCGCAACAATTGCAGGCTGTTGGCGTACTGGGCGCGCTTCGAGCTGAACTCGCGCAGTTCCTGCTGGCGCTGGACCAGTTGTTGTTGCAAGCCACCAATCTCATCCTGCAGTTGCTGGCGCCGGCTCTGATACAGCGATTCTTCGTTTGCTGCCTGGCTTGGCGCGGCTTTGCGCAGTTCCTCATCAATCTTCAACGGGGTGTCACCCACTTCGGCACTCAGGCGCTCGACGCGCAAGGCCATGGCCAGGCGGTCGGCCTCGGTTTCACCCACGTTGGAGGCGAAGCGGGTTTCATCCAGGCGCAGCAATGGCTGGCCGACTTCGACAATCTGCCCTTCCTTGGCGAAGATCTCGGCGACGATACCGCCCTCCAGGTTCTGGATTTTCTGCACCTTGGACGACGGAATGGCCTTGCCTTCACCCCGCGTAACTTCGTCGATGGGCGCGACGCTGGCCCACACGATCAGGAACACAAAGAACAGGATCACGCCCCAGATGGTCAGCCGCACGACTCGTGGCGCATCCTCGATCAGGGCCTTGTTGACCTCTGGCAGCGGCTGGCCACCCAATGAATCGGAACCTTTGAAATAACGCCGCAGGCCGTCCTTGAATTGCCCTACATCCAGCTTATGCAACACTGATCTGCCCCTTCTTCAGCGCATCCATGACCGCGGCTTTCGGGCCGTCGGCGACAATCTGCCCGCGATCGATCACGATCAGTCGGTCCACCAGTGACAGCAGCGAGGCACGGTGCGTGACCAGCAGCATCGTCTTGCTTTCCACTACCGCCTGCAGCCGTTGCTTGAGGCGTTCTTCGCCGGTGTTGTCCATGGCGCTGGTCGGTTCGTCCAGCAGCAGAATCTGCGGGTTGAGCAACAGTGCACGGCCCAGGGCGACGTTCTGTCGCTGGCCGCCGGACAGGTTCTGCCCACGCTCACCCACCTGCAGCTCGTAGCCGTCCGGGTGCAACCGGGCGAACTCGTGCACGCCTGCCAGTTCGGCAGCCTGCAGAATCAGCTCATCCTCGATGTAGCGGGCCCCGCTTACCAGGTTATCGCGCAGGGTACCGGCCAGCAGCTGGATGTCCTGAGGCACGTAGCCGATGTTGTGGCGCAGCTCGCTGACGTCGATCTGGCGAATGTCCACGCCATCGACCAGCAGCGAGCCGCCATCGGCCTCGTACAGGCCGACGATGAGCTTGGCCAGCGAGCTCTTGCCCGAGCCGCTGCGACCGATAATGCCCACTTTCTCGCCGGGGCGGATGGTGAGGTTGATGTTCTTCAGCGCCTGGTTCTGTTGGTTCGGGTAGGTGAAATCGACCCCGCGGAACTCTACGCTGCCCTGTAGCACCTTGCGGCTCAGCGGGCGTTCTTCGAAGTTGCGCTCTTGCGGCAGTTCCATCATGTGATCGGTGGAGACCATGGTCACCTTGGCTTGCTGATAGCGAGCGAGCAGCCCGTTGAGCTGGCCCAGCGGGCCGAGGGCGCGACCGCTGAGCATGTAGCACGCCACCAGGCCGCCCATGCTCAGGTTGCCGTCGATGATCAGGTACACGCCAACGCAGATCATTGCCACGCCTGCCAGTTGCTGGATCAGCAGGGTGATGTTCATTGCCAGGCTCGACAGCACCTTCACCCGCAGTTCCAGGCGGCTGAGGGTGCCGAGTGTCTGCTCCCACATGTACTGGCGTTCGCTTTCGGCATTGTTGACCTTTACCGCATCCAGGCCGGCAAGGGTCTCGATCAGGCTGGACTGGCGCTCCGAGGCCAGGGCCATGGTCCGCTCCATGGTCGCCATCAGTGGCCTTTGCAGTGCGTAACCGATGCCCAGGGCCAGCGGGAAGGCGATGATCGGGATCCACACCAGGTGCCCGCCGATGACAGCAATGACGATCAGGATCAGGACGGTGAACGGCAAGTCGATCAGGCTGGTCAGGGTCAGCGAGGCGAGGAAATCACGCAGGCCCTGGAACTCGTGAATGTTCTGGGCGAAGCTGCCGACTCTGGCTGGGCGGTACTTCATCGACATGCCGACGATACGTTCGAACAGCGTTGCCGAAATGATCAGGTCGGTCTTCTTGCCAGCCAGGTCCAGGCACAAGCCGCGCAGGCCCTTGAGGATCAGGTCGAAGATGTAGGCGCCGGCGATGCCGATGGCCAGGACCCAGAGGGTCGAGGTGGCCTGGTTTGGTACCACCCGGTCATATACGTTCATCACGAACAGTGGCGCGGCCAGGGCGATCAGGTTGATCACCAGGCTGGCAGCAATGGCGTCGATATACAGCCATTTGCTGCGCAGCAAGGTATCGCGGAACCATGACTTGGCCCGGGGAATGAGGTTGCCGTGGTTGACGTCGAACTTGTGCTGCGGCTGGGCAAAGAATACCCGGCCACTGTAATCGCTCTGCAGGGCTTCGCGGCTGACATGCACCTCGCCGCCATCGCTCTCGCTGAGCAGCAGGCGTGCGGTGTCTTCGTTCTCCCAGCCCAGCAGGACGGCGCTGCGGCCTTCCTTGAGCAGCAACATGGCTGGCATGGCGATGCTCGGGATCTGCTCCAGCTTACGCTGCAGCAGGCGCCCCTGCAGGCCGGCCCTGGCGGCAGCGCGGGGCAGCAGCTCGGGGCTCAGGCGCTGGGCCGGCAGCGGCAGGCCGGTCGTCAGCATGACCCGGCTGGCGGGCTTCTGATGCAGTACACACAGGCTCAACAGACTATCCAGCAGGGGATCGTCATGCTGACTGCGTGGATCGTGGCTGAGTTGGACTCGACTGACTTCGGATTCCACGCGGCGCTCTCTTCATCCTTGGGTAGGTGGGGTGGGTGTGCCGCCGTTCAGGCTGGCTCACCCTGGCTTTCAACGGTGCTGCCAGGCAATGATCATGAGGCTACGGCACCTTGGCGTACGGGCCAATGGTCGCCTTGAATCGGTATTGAGTAAACAATTCTACGGTCTTCATTCCTGGCAGACGATGCTGGGAGGTGGATGTTTCATTTTTGATCCAGTCAGCTCCAAGCCGAATCAGTTTCAGCATAGCCTGCCATCCGGCTGGCGACAGAGGTGTAGTCGGTATCGACTCATGCCATGTCAATAAGCAGGCGCTTATTTATTGACAGTGTTCAGTAAATAAGTGCGCAAGATATATTTGTTGGCAAGCAGGTCGCCAACAGACTTGGCTCGACAACCGGCAAAGCTTTCTCATTTTCGGGCTTGCAGTATTTGTACAGTGTCGCTATCTCCTTGATCTACAGCAAGTTACGCAGCGGTACCGCCTTCAGGCAAGGTTTGTGCTTGTGTCCAAGCAATGGCCCGAGCTAGCGAAAGTAACTTGACGCTTGAATCTTTGTTAGCTGCCGATGAGCGGTTGTCCTGGCGCGGTCTTTACGATACTCAGGTCGGGAGAAGATGCTGAAAAGTACCCACTGAACGCGCTTTCGATGATGTACGGCACTTATTTACAAAACGCGTGGCTAGGATCCAAATATCAATGTGACATTACATTGTTGATTGTTTAGGATTGCATTATATAAGGTCAATTGTTTGGCATTTGGTCAATTCCAAAAAGTTATAGACGGGATATTGACGCCAGTAAGCGGCCAGAGATCATCGACATAGTTCCGCCTGAAGTGGTCTGCGAGCGCCGCTCTGGCAGGGAAGTACCCATCGGGTCACACGGAGAGTCCAATGAGCAGCGTTGTAGCCATCGTCAAAAGTATTGTCGGCCAGGTTATTGCGGTATCCCCAGAGGGCATTCGACGTGTTCTGATCGAAGGGGACCGCCTGCTGGCTGGTGAGGAAGTACTCACCGGCCCGGGCGGTGCAGTCACTTTGGAACTGGCCGATGGCCGTGTGCTCGACCTTGGGCGAGACAGCCAGTGGAGCGCTGATGCGCCGGAAAGCAGCACCGACCTGAGCCAGGCTACCGCGCAGGCCGCACCGTCGGTGGAGGAACTGCAACAGGCGATCGCTGCCGGTGTCGACCCGACTACCGAGCTTGAAGCGCCCGCGGCTGGCCCATCGTCGGCGGGCGGTGGTGGCGCACTGGGCGGTGGCCACAGCTTTGTCATGCTCGAAGAAACCGCGGGCCGGGTCGACCCTACCGTCGGCTTCCCGACCGACGGGCTGGGCTTTGCTGCCGTGCTCGATGGAGAAGAGGTTGGCGTGCTGGATACCACCAGCAACAACCAGGTGACTACACCGGCGGCGGACACCAACGTTGCTACCGACCTGGTTCTTGGCGCTACCCCTTCCATCAGCGAAGCGGGTGGCGTAATCGTTTATACCGCTACGGTTGGTCAAGCGCCGAGTACCAACCTGGTCATCACCCTTTCCAACGGGGCCGTAATAGTCATTCCGGCCGGGCAGACCTCGGGTAGCGTCAACGTCGTGGTCCCGGCAAACGATACCCCATATATCGACGGCGGCCAGATTTCGGCGACCGTAACGGGCACCACCGGGGGCGGCGGGCTGACGGTGACTGTGCCGCAAACGCCAGCGATTACCCAGGTTACCGATACCGTCGACACCACGACTGCGACGCTGACCGCTTCGCCAAGCGTGACTGAAGGCGGTGTCATCACTTACACCGTGACCCTGAGCAATCCGGCGCAGACGCCGGTGACCGTGACCCTGTCCAATGGCCAGACCATCACCGTTGAAGCCGGCAAGACCCAGGGCAGTGTCGACTTCCAGACCCCGGGCAACGACGTCTACAACAACGGCTCGACTGTCAGCACGACGATTACCGGTGCTACCGGCGGGAACTTCGAGCAGCTGACC
>PJTY01000809.1_pt1 | contig 13751 bp, 13 predicted proteins | sample 1512121 | NCBI WGS metagenome assembly PJTY01 (sample SAMN08177680, study PRJNA422409) | Soil metagenome, whole genome shotgun sequencing project. | isolation source: Soil enriched (2) on filter paper: alkali lignin treatment | place: USA: Madison | collected 2015-01-15 | reverse complement strand
TCCTGCAGCACGCCCATTTCCTCGGCCAGGGTCGGCTGGTAGCCCACCGCCGACGGCATGCGGCCCAGCAGCGCGGACACCTCGGTGCCGGCCAGGGTGTAGCGGTAGATGTTGTCCACGAACAGAAGCACGTCCTTGCCCTTGCCGGACTCGTCCTTCTCGTCGCGGAAGTACTCGGCCATGGTCAGGCCGGTCAGCGCGACGCGCAGGCGGTTGCCCGGCGGCTCGTTCATCTGGCCGTAGACCATCGCCACCTTGTCCAGGACGTTGGAGTCCTTCATCTCGTGGTAGAAGTCGTTGCCCTCGCGGGTACGCTCGCCCACGCCGGCGAACACGGACAGGCCCGAGTGCGCCTTGGCGATGTTGTTGATCAGCTCCATCATGTTGACGGTCTTGCCGACGCCGGCGCCGCCGAACAGGCCGACCTTGCCGCCCTTGGCGAACGGGCACATCAGGTCGATCACCTTGATGCCGGTTTCCAGCAGCTCGGTGGAGGAGGACTGGTCCTCGTAGGACGGGGCGGTGCGGTGGATCTCCCAGTGCGCAGACGCCTCGACCGGGCCGGCCTCGTCGATCGGGCGGCCCAGCACGTCCATGATGCGGCCCAGGGTACCGGCGCCGACCGGCACCGCGATCGCGCTGCCGGTGTTGGTCGCGACCAGGTTGCGCTTGAGGCCGTCGGTGGAGCCCAGCGCGATGGTGCGCACGATGCCGTCGCCCAGCTGCTGCTGGACTTCCAGGGTGATGGCGGTGCCATCGACCTTCAGCGCGTCGTACACCTTCGGCACTTCGGCGCGCGGGAACTCGACGTCGACGACCGCGCCGATGATCTGAACGATCTTGCCCTGACTCATGTTGATGCTCCGGTTAGCTCTGTTCTGTTCGGGTGGCTCGCGCCACCTGGAAGGGTTGGGTGAGGGGTGATCCGCGATGGCGGCCGGTAAAGCGCGTTCCGCTGCTGTCCCCGGCCACCCGCCACATCACGCCATCACGGCCGTGCTCACACCGCCGCCGCGCCGCCGACGATCTCGGAAATCTCCTGGGTGATCGCCGCCTGCCGGGCCTTGTTGTAGACCAGGTTCAAGGTGCCGATCAGCTTGGTGGCGTTGTCGCTGGCGGCCTTCATCGCCACCATGCGCGCCGCGTGCTCCGAGGCCACGTTCTCCAGCACCGCCTGGTACACCAGCGATTCGATGTACCGGGTGATCACGTGCTCCAGCACCGTGCCGGCGTCCGGCTCGTAGAGGTAGTCCCAGTCGTGGGCGGGCACGTCGGTCTGCGCCGCCGGCAGTGGCAGCAGCTGGTCGAACGTGGCCTTCTGGCTCATCGTGTTCACGAAGTGGTTGTAGACCACGTACACCCGGTCGACCTTGCCCTCGGTGTACGCGTCCAGCATCACCTTGATCACGCCGATCAGGTCGTCCAGGCGCGGCACGTCGCCGAGGTGGGAGACGCTGCCGACCATGTTCACCTTGATCCGGCGGAAGAAGGCCTGCGCCTTCTGGCCGACGGTGACCATGTCCACCTCGACGCCCTGGTCGTTGTGCTGGCGGATCTCGCTCAGCAGCTTGCGGAACAGGTTGTTGTTCAGGCCGCCGGCCAGGCCGCGGTCGGAAGAAACCACGATGTACCCCACCCGCCTGACCTGCGCACGCTCGACCAGGAACGGATGCTGGTAGTCGGTGTTGGCCTGGGCCAGGTGGCCGATGACCTGCTTCATCGCCTGCGCGTAGGGGCGCGAGGTCCGCATCCGATCCTGCGCCTTGCGGATCTTGGAGGCCGAGACCATCTCCAGCGCGCGGGTCACCTTGCGGGTGTTCTGCACGCTCTTGATCTTGGTTTTGATTTCCCTGCCGCCGGCCATCTGTGCTCGCTCCGCTCGCCGGGATCCGGGACCGGGGTGGATCCGCCGAAGGCGAACCCCGTCCCGTCACGAAACCCTGTTGTTACGAATTCCCAATCCCGAATCCAGGACCGCCGGCTCAGTAGGAGCCGGTGGCCTTGAACTCCTCGATGCCCTTCTTGAACGCCGCTTCGATCTCGTCGTTCCAGGCGCCGGTGCTGTTGATCTTGGAGACCAGCTCGCCGGCGGTGTTGGCGAAGTGCGCGTGCAGGCCTTCCTCGAACGCACCGATCTTGTTGACCGGCACGTCGTCCAGGTAGCCCTCGTTGACCGCGTAGATCGACAACGCCTGGTCGGCGATGGACATCGGCAGGTACTGCTTCTGCTTCATCAGCTCGGTCACGCGCTGGCCGCGCTCCAGCTGCTTGCGGGTCGCTTCGTCCAGGTCCGAGGCGAACTGGGCGAACGCCGCCAGTTCGCGGTACTGGGCGAGGGCGATACGGATGCCGCGGGACAGCTTCTTGATGATCTTGGTCTGGGCGGCGCCACCGACGCGCGACACCGAGATGCCGGCGTTCACGGCCGGGCGGATGCCGGCGTTGAACAGGTCGGTTTCCAGGAAGATCTGGCCGTCGGTGATCGAGATCACGTTGGTCGGCACGAAGGCGGACACGTCGCCGGCCTGGGTCTCGATGATCGGCAGTGCGGTCAGCGAACCGGTCTTGCCCTTCACCTCGCCGTTGGTGAACTGCTCCACGTACTCCTCGGACACGCGCGCGGCGCGCTCCAGCAGGCGGGAGTGCAGGTAGAACACGTCACCCGGGTAGGCCTCGCGGCCCGGCGGACGGCGCAGCAGCAGCGAGATCTGGCGGTACGCCACGGCCTGCTTGGACAGGTCGTCGTAGACGATCAGCGCGTCTTCGCCGCGATCCATGAAGTACTCGCCCATGGTGCAGCCGGAGTAGGCCGAGATGTACTGCATCGCGGCCGACTCGGAGGCGGTGGCGGCCACCACGATGGTGTGGGCCAGGGCGCCGTTCTCTTCCAGCTTGCGCACGATGTTGGCGACGGTCGAGGCCTTCTGGCCGATCGCCACGTACACGCACTTGATGCCGGTGTTCTTCTGGTTGATCACCGCGTCGATGGCCATGGCGGTCTTGCCGGTCTGGCGGTCGCCGATGATCAGCTCGCGCTGGCCACGCCCGATCGGGATCATGGCGTCGACCGACTTGTAGCCGGTCTGCACCGGCTGGTCGACCGACTTGCGCCAGATCACGCCCGGGGCGACGCGCTCGACCGGCGCGGTCTGCGCCGCGGCGATCGGGCCCTTGCCGTCGATCGGCTCGCCCAGCGCGTTGACCACGCGGCCCAGCAGCTGCGGGCCGACCGGCACCTCGAGGATGCGGCCGGTGGTCTTGGCCACGTCGCCCTCGCGCAGGTGCTCGTAGTCGCCCAGGACCACGGCGCCGACCGAGTCGCGCTCCAGGTTCAGGGCCAGCGCGAAGGTGTTGCCCGGCAGCTCGATCATCTCGCCCTGCATCACGTCGGCCAGGCCGAAGATGCGCACGATGCCGTCGGACACGCTGGTCACCGTGCCCTCGTTGCGGGCCTCGGCGGACAGCTTGACCTGCTCGATGCGGGTCTTGATCAGGTCGCTGATTTCGGAGGGGTTGAGCGTGGTAGCCATGTTGGTTTCCTTGGAGTCGCGCGCCAGTGCTCGGGTTGCGACCTGAAAAGTGAACGTGTCCGGGTGCGGCGCAGGTCAGCCCGCCAGGGCGGTCTGCAGACGCGCCAGCTTGCCCTTGAGGGAGCCATCGATGACCACGTCGCCGGTGTCGATCACCGCGCCACCGAGCAGGCTGGCGTCGACCGCCTGCTGCAGCTCGACCTCGCGGCCGAAGCGGCGGCGCAGGGCGTCGCGGATCTTCTCCAGCTCGCCGGCGGCCAGCTCGGTGGCCGACGTCACCGTCGCGCGCACCACACGCTGCTCCTCGGCACGCAGCTGCTCGAACAGCCCGGCGATCTCGGCCAGCTGCGGCAGGCGGCCGGCCTCGGCCAGCAGGGCCAGGAAGCGGCGGTAACCGGCATCGGCGTCCTGCGGTGCCAGCAGCGTGGTGGCGCCCTCGTCACCCAGGCCGGGATTGGAGAGCAGCGCCGCCACGCGCGGGTCGGCGGCGACCTGCGCGGAGAACGCCAGCGCCTGCGACCAGGCATCCAGCCGGCCTTCGTCGCGGGCCGCACCGAAGGCGGCGCGGGCATAGGGACGTGCGAGGGTCAGCGCCTGGCTCATGTCAGATCTCGGCTGCCAGTTCGTCCAGCAGCGCCTTGTGCGCGCTGGCGTCGATTTCACGCTGCAGCAGCTTCTCGGCGCCGCTGACCGCCAAGAGGGAGACCTGCTTGCGCAGCTCCTCGCGGGCACGGTTGGCCGACGCGTCGATCTCGGCCTGGGCCAGCGCCTTCTGGCGGGTGGCCTCGACGACGGCTTCGTCGCGCGCCGCGTCCACGATCTGGTTGGCGCGCGCGTGGGCCTGGTCGATGATCTCGTTGGCCTTGGCGCGGGCTTCCTTCAGCAGCTCGTTGACCTTGTCCTGCGCCTGCGCGAGGTCCTTCTGGCTGCGGTCGGCCGCGGCCAGGCCCTCGGCGATCTTCTGCTGGCGCTCCTCGAGGGCCTTCAGCAGCGGCGGCCAGATCTTGGTGGCGATCAGCCAGATCAGGCCTGCGAAGGCCAGCGCCTGGGCGAAAAGAGTCAGATTGAGGTTCATTGGTACGCTCTGCCTGTGCTCAGGAGCCGGCGGCGCGTGCGCCGCCAGGCTGCCTACATGCCACCGCCGGCACCCGCGAAGCGGACCGGCGGCAGACCCGTCGAATCGTGCGATCCGACAGTTACGGGGCCAGGCCGCCGACCAGGAACGGGCTGGCGAAGGCGAACAGCAGGCCCACGGCGACCGAGATGATGAACGCGGCGTCGATCAGGCCGGCGGTGATGAACATGCGCACCTGCAGGACCGGGATCAGCTCCGGCTGGCGGGCGGCCGACTCGAGGAACTTGCCGGCCATGATGGCCAGACCCAGGCCGGCGCCCAGCGCGGCCAGGCCGATCATGATGCCGATGGCCAGAACGGTCGAAGCCTGGACGGAAGCGAGGGCGGTCAGTGCGGTTTCCATGGTTTTCTCCGGAACGGATAGCTGAGTTGGTGAAGCGGTGGGAACGAAGGTGAAGCGGAAAGCAGGATCAGTGGCTGTCTTCGGACAGGCTGAGGTACACGATCGACAGCATCATGAAGATGAACGCCTGCAGCGGAATGACCAGCAGGTGGAAGATCATCCAGCCGAGGCCGAACACCGCGCCGCCGAGCATGCCGATGAGGCCGGCGCCGCCGAGCACCCAGATCAGCAGGAACACGATCTCGCCGCCGAACATGTTGCCGAACAGTCGCATCGCCAGCGAAATCGGCTTGCTCAGCCACTCGACGATGTTGAGGATAAGGTTGAACGGCATCATCCACTTGCCGAACGGCGCGGTCAGGAACTCGTGGGTGAAACCACCCAGGCCCTTGGAACGCAGCGCGAAGAACAGCATCAGGAAGAACACGCTGATCGACATGCCCAGCGTCGCGTTGACGTCGGCGGTCGGCACCGGCTTCCAGTAGCCCACGCCTGCCATCTCGAGCGGCTTGGCGATGAAGTCCGCCGGGATGAACTTGATCATGTTCATCAGCAGGATCCAGAAGAACAGGGTGATCGCGATCGGCGTCACCAGCTTGCTGGTCCCGTGGTAGGTGTCGCGCGCCTGGCGGTCGACGAACTCCAGGCAGATCTCGACGAAGGCCTGCCACTTGCCGGGCACGCCCGAGGTGGCCTTGCGCGTGGCCAGCCAGAACAGGAACACCATGAACAGGCCCATCAGGACCGAGGTGACCAGCGTGTCCACGTGCACCGTCCAGAACCCGCCGCCCTCGCGCACCGGCGCGGTGAGGTTGTGCAGGTGGTGCTGGATGTAGCTGGTAGGGGTCAGTTCCGCCTCGCCCGCCATAGGTCCGATCTTCCTGTGCTAACAACCGGGAGTTGTTGTGTGTTGCGGTAACGGCCGCCAGGCGGCCTGAGTCGTTCAGGGATTGCGCACCATGGCCGCCATCTGGGCCAGCAGCGCCACTACCGCCGCGACCAGCATCGGCAGCGGAGGCAACCCCAGGGCAACCACGCCGGCCCCCATCAGGACGACCAGCACGGCCCACTTGGCCAGCATCCCTGCCAGCAGGCGGGTCATCGCCGGAAATGCGCCGGTGACCCCGCCCCCCAGCCCGATACGGGCCGCGATCCAGCCGCCGAGCACCACTGCCGCCCCGCCCACCAGCGCCGCCGCGCCCGACTTCCAGCCAAACCAGAGGCCAGCCAGCGCGGTCAGCAGTGTCGCTGCCACCTGCCAGGCCATCGCGCGACCGGCCTGTCGCCGGCCCGCGGCAACGGAGTTCATCACGTGAAGGCACCTGTCAGGGAGAGCGGGAGCAGCTTGCAAGCAGCGTTTGCGCCCGTTGAGCCGCAAAAGTATAGCAGCGGGACATTTTCCGGGACAACCGCCGTCGGTCACGGGGCCTGGGCGGGAACTTCCGCGGTGGCGCGCGGGTCGGACCTTCGCGCTGCCGGAAACCTCGTCGATCCGGCCCCGCCAGGCCCCGTCCCCCGCCGGGGCCTTGTTTTTTGTTGCGCAGGCCTTCACGCATCTTCGGCGCAGGGCTCACAACCCGTGGACCGCGGCCATCGGATATTGGCCGCCCCTCCACCCTCCCCACCGGACCCGATGCAACTGCGCACCGTCCCCACCCTGATCGCCGTCGCCCTGCTTGCCACGGCCGGCCACGCCGCCGCCCAGGACCAGCAGGCCGACCGTTTCACCCTGCGCCTCGGCGCGATGAGCGCCGCCGCCGAGACCGAGCTGTCGGCGTCGACCACTTTCATGGACGAGCCCTACAGCTTCTCCCAGGGCTTCGACTTCGGCAGCGACGAATGGGTGCCGCGGATCGACGGCGTGTTCCGGTTCTCCGACCGCCAGCGCCTGATCTTCGACTACTTCAACTACGACAAGAAGCGTCGCGAGACCCTCGGCGAGGACATCTCCTACGACGACATCACCATCCCCGAAGGCAGCTGGGCCGAGGCGGAGCTGGACTTCCAGCTGGCGAGCCTGCTGTACGACTTCGCGGTGGTGGAAAGCGAGCGCTTCAGCGTCGGCCTGCAGATCGGCGCCGAGTGGGCCAAGGCGACCGCCAGCCTGGAGGCGCGTGCCGGCGAGGACCGCTGGATCGACAGCACCAGCGAGGACGGTTACGCCCCGGTGGTGGGCCTGCGCCTGACCGCCAGGCCGAGCGACCGCTGGCTGCTCAACCTCCAGGGCCAGTACCTGGATGCGGGCTGGGGCGACTTTGGCGACTACGACGGCAGCATCAGCCGCGCCAATGCGCTGGCCGAATACCGGTTCACCGACAACTTCGGCCTGTTCGCCGGGTACGAGTGGTACCGCCTGGACGTCAAGCGCACTGTCACCGGCGACGGCATCCGCGACGGCATCGTCGGCTGGGACCAGCGCTTCAAGGGCCCGGTCGTGGGCGTGACCTTCGCGTTCTGACCCGGCTGGATGCGGGCGACCGGCAACGCGCCGGCCGCGCGGGAAGGCCGCCCGCCTTCCGTCCGCCCCCCAGAAAAAACCCCGGCTTGCGCCGGGGTTTTCCGTTGCCGCGTTCGGGCAAGCAGGCTTACTTCTTCTTCGGGATGTAGAGGTCGGTGATGGTGCCCTCGTAGACCTCGGCCGCCATCGCCACCGTCTCGCCCAGGGTCGGGTGCGGGTGGATGGTGTGGCCGATGTCGCCGGCCTCGGCACCCATCTCGATCGCCAGGGCCAGTTCGGAGATCAGGTCGCCGGCATGCACGCCGACGATGCCCGCGCCGATGATGCGGTGGCTGGCCTCGTCGAAGATGAGCTTGGTGGACCCTTCGGTGCGGCCGATACCGATGGCGCGGCCGCTGGCCGCCCACGGGAACTTGCCCACCCCGACCTTCAGCCCCTTGGCCTTGGCCTCGGTTTCGGTCACGCCGACCCAGGCGATCTCCGGGCTGGTGTAGGCCACCGACGGGATCACCCGCGCCACCCACTCCTTCTTCTCGCCGGCGGCCACTTCGGCGGCCAGCTTGCCCTCGTGGGTGGCCTTGTGGGCCAGCATCGGGTTACCGACGATGTCGCCGATGGCGAAGATGTGCGGCACGTTGGTGCGCATCTGCCGGTCCACCGGGATGAAGCCGCGGTCGCTGACCTGCACGCCCGCCTTCTCCGCGTCGATCTTCTTCCCGTTCGGCGCACGGCCCACGGCGACCAGCACGCGGTCCCAGGTGCCCGACTCCAGCGCCGGCTTCTGGCCTTCGGTGGCCGATTCGAAGGTCACGCTGATGCCCTTCTTCTCGGCCTTGACCCCGGCCGCCTTGGTCTTCAGGTGCACCTCGATGCCCTGCTTCTTCAGGCGGTCGGCCAGCGGCTTGACCAGGTCCTTGTCCGCGCCCGGCATCAGCTGGTCCATGAACTCGACCACGGTCACCTTCGCGCCCAGCGCGCTGTAGACGGTGGCCATTTCCAGGCCGATGATGCCCCCGCCCACCACCAGCAGCGACTTCGGCACCTCGGCCAGCTCGAGCGCATCGGTGGAGTCCATCACCCGCGGGTCGTCCCACGGGAAGTTCGGCAGCTTCACCGCCTGCGAACCGGCGGCGATGATGCACTGCTCGAAGCGCAGCAGCTGGGTCCTGCCGTCGTCGCCGGCGATCTCCAGCTCGTTGGGCGAGACGAACTTGGCCACGCCCTGCACGGTGCGCACCTTGCGCTGCTTGGCCATCCCGGCCAGGCCACGGGTCAGCTGGCCGACGACCTTCTCCTTGTACGCGCGCAGCTTGTCCAGGTGGATCTTCGGCGCCGGGAACTCGATGCCGCACTCTTCGGCATGCGCGGCCTCCTCGATCACCGCGGCCGAATGCAGCAGCGCCTTGGACGGGATGCAGCCGACGTTGAGACACACGCCGCCCAGGCTGGCATAGCGCTCGATGAGCACGGTATCCAGGCCCAGGTCGGCCGCACGGAAGGCGGCCGTGTAACCGCCGGGGCCGGAGCCCAGGACCACGATGCGGCATTCGATATCGGCCGGCTTGCCGGTGCCCAGCGCGGGCTTGGGGGCGGCCGGCTCGGCCGGGGCGCGGTGCGACGGCGCCACCGGCGGCTTGCTGCCCGGGGCGGCGGCCGCCGGCGCCGCGGCCGCGGCGCCCTCGAGCACCACCACCACGTCGCCCTGGGACAGGGTGTCGCCCACCTTGGCCCTGATCTCCTTGACCACGCCGTCGGCCGACGACGGCACCTCGAGCGTGGCCTTGTCCGATTCCAGCGTGACCAGGCCCTGGTCCTTGGCGACCTTGTCGCCCACGGCCACCAGCACCTCGATCACCGGGACGTCGCTGTAGTCGCCGATATCCGGCACCTTGACCTCCACCGGGCCGCTGCTTGCGGCCGCCGCCGGGGGCTGGGCCGCGGCGGGTGCCGGGGCAGCCGGGGCAGCTGGGGCAGCAGCGGCAGCCGCCTTCGGGGCCGCCGCGGCGCCTTCGGTTTCCAGCACCAGCACGACGCTGCCCTCGGACAGCGCGTCGCCGACCTTCACCTTGATCTCGCGGACCACGCCTGCGGCCGTGGACGGCACTTCCAGCGTGGCCTTGTCCGACTCCAGGGTCACCAGGCCCTGGTCCTTGGCCACGGTGTCGCCCACCGCCACCAGCACTTCGATGACCGGGACGTCGCTGTAGTCGCCGATGTCCGGAACCCTGATTTCGATCGTGTTCGCCATGTGCCCTCCGTTACAGCAGCACGCGGCGCATGTCCGCGAGGACCTGGGCCAGATAGCTGGTGAAGCGCGCGGCGGCGGCGCCGTCGATCACGCGATGGTCGTAGCTCAGCGACAGCGGCAGGGTCAGGCGCGGCACGAACTGCTTGCCGTCCCACACCGGCTGCATCGAGGACTTGGACACGCCGAGGATGGCCACCTCCGGCGCATTGATGATCGGGGTGAACGCGGTGCCACCGATGCCGCCCAGCGAGCTGATCGAGAAGCAGCCGCCGCTCATGTCGGCCGGGCCGAGCTTGCCGTCGCGCGCCTTCTTCGCCAGCTCGCCCATCTCCTGGGCCACCTGCAGCACGCCCTTCCTGTCCACGTCGCGGATCACCGGCACGACCAGCCCGTTGGGCGTGTCGGCGGCGAAGCCGATGTGGAAGTACTTCTTCAGGGTGAGGTTCTCGCCGCTGGCATCGAGCGAGGCGTTGAAGTCCGGGAACTGCTTCAGCGCCGCGGCGCTGGCCTTGAGCAGGAACGCGAGCATGGTCAGCTTGATGCCGGACTTGCTCTTCTCCTGCTCCTTGTTGAGCTGCACGCGCAGCTCCTCCAGCCCGGTGATGTCGGCCTGGTCGAACTGGGTGACGTGCGGGATCATCGCCCAGTTGCGCGCCAGGTTGGCGCCGGAGATCTTCTTGATCCGCGACAGCGGCTGGGTCTCGGTCTCGCCGAACTTGCTGAAATCCACCTTCGGCCAGGGCAGCAGGCTGAGCCCGTTGCCACCCCCGCCAGCGGCCGCCGCCTGGGCCGGGGCGCCACCGGACAGCGCGCCCTTGACGTAGCGCTGCACGTCCTCGCGGGTGATGCGGCCGCCGCGCTCGCTGCCGGTGACCTGGAACAGGTCCACGCCCAGCTCGCGCGCGAACAGGCGCACCGCCGGGGTCGCGTACGGCACCTTCTCCGGCAGCACGCTGTCGGCATTGAACTCCACCGGCGGGGTCCGCGGCGCGCTCGGGGCGGACGCGGGCTGGTGCGACTGGGCCTGGGCGATCTCGCGCTGGGCCAGCTTGTCGGCCTGCTCGGGCACGGCCACCGGCTCGACCCGCTCGCCGGTCTCGGCGGTCTTGACCGACGCGGCGGGCGTGGTCGGCGCAGCCGGTGCGGCGGCGGCCGCGGGCGCGGCGGCCGGTGCGGTGGCCTCGCCTTCGGCCACCTCGATCAGGGCCACCACGCCGCCCTCGGACAGGGTGTCGCCGAGCTTGACCTTGAGTTCCTTGACCACGCCGGCAAAGGCCGAAGGCACTTCCAGCGTGGCCTTGTCCGACTCCAGCGTGACCAGCCCCTGGTCCTTGGCCACGGTATCGCCCACGGCGACCAGGATTTCGATGACGGGGACGTCGCTGTAATCCCCGATATCGGGGACGCGCGCTTCCTTGATTTGGGCCATGCCAGGACTCCGGCGTTGTGCGTGGGGAAAGACGTCTATTGTGTCCGCCCGCGCCGCACCCGCCAACCTCCGCCGGCGTAGCGTCCGCACGCGCCTTTCCAGGCGGGAAGGTTCCAGGGGAAACCATCCTTCCACGGACTCCGGAACGGCGTCCTACACCGGCGCATCACGGAGCAGGCAGCGCCGGTTTTCGTGCACGCCGCCCTCAGCTGGATGAATCCGCGCAGACGCCGCCGGGCCCGCAACCGCGGGCTCCGCGGGGTGTTTGCTGAATGGCCGGGGCGACCCGCGGGCGATGGCAGGGATCGGTTCATCCAGACGCTCCTACGGTCGGCCCCGCCCACTCCACGGGCCACAGAACAACGAAAGAGGAGATCCCCCATGCGGTCCATTCGAATCCTGACCCTTGCCCTGGTTCCCGCGCTGGCGGTCGCCGCGCCGGCCTTCGCCCAGGACGGCACCGGCACCTCCACCGCTGCGGACAAGCGCTTTGCCGTGGTCGGCGGCATTGCCCACATCGAGCCTTCCGATCCCGGCAACGGCCTGCGCGTGGACGGCGGCCCGGCCCCGACCCTGAGTGCGAGCTGGTATGCGACCGACAACTTCGCGGTCGAGCTCTGGGGCGCTGCCGACAAGTTCAACCACCGCGTCCGCTCGGACGACCTCGGCAAGATCGGCACCGTCGAGCAGCAGCCCATCGCGCTGAGCGGCCAGTGGCACTTCGGCCAGGCCGGCCAGACCTTCCGCCCGTTCGTGGGCCTGGGCTACTACGAGTCCAACTTCAGCAACGAGGACCTCGCCGGCGCCGGCGGCGCGGTCGGGCTGGAAACCGCCAAGGGTGCGATCGGCACCGTCGGCGTGGACATGAACATCAACGAGACCTGGTTCGCCCGCACCGACGTGCGCTACATGCACTCGCGTCCGGAAGTGCGCGTGGGTGGCACCGGTACGGGCGAGGAGCTCGACCTGGATCCGTGGACCGTGGGCGTCGGCATCGGCGCCCGCTTCTGACCGCGGCGGCCGGCCACGACGCCTGACAGGCTGACAGGCAGCCGGCTGGAACCGGGTGACCACGCAGGCTGGCCCAGGCCCGCCTGCGTGCGTTGGGCTAGCGCGGCGAACGGTCGTAGCCGCGGTGGCGCAGGTAACGGCGCAGGCGATAGCGCAGCCCCCAGGCCTGGGCGGTGGCGTAGCCCAGCAGCAGTGCGCCCATCGCCAGCAGCCCGGCGTGGCTGAGCCAGCCACTGTCGGGCCATGTCGCGCCGGTGGTCCATACCCGCAGTGTCTGCACCAGTCCGGCGCCCAGGCGCACCGTCACCAGCAGCGCCAGCCCCGACACCAGCCAGGCACTGGAGCGGTAGTAGAGGCCATCGGGCAGGGCTTCGAAGCGGGTAAGCGCATGGCCGGCGGCGCCCAGCAGCAGCCCGGCCGGATAGGCCATCGCCACATAGCTCCACGCCAGCGGCCACAGCAGCCCGGCCAGCGCGGTGGACAGCAGCATCAGGCCGCTGGACGCCAGCGCCGACCACCACGCCAGACCCGCCACCCATGCACTGGCCCGGCGGCGCGAGCGTGCCACCCGGTAGCGCTGCCACAACGACAGCGGCAACAACAGCAGCATCAGTCCGGCCGCCAGCAGCACCGCGAGCAGGATGGCCAGCAGGATCGGCATCGTTCAGAACGCCGGCAGCACCGCGCCGCGGTACTTCTGCTCGATGAAGGCCTTGACCTCGGGGCTGGTGAGCGCCCGCGCCAGCGCCTGCACCCGCGGGTCGTCGCGGTTGTCGGGACGGGCGACCAGGAAGTTCACGTAGGGCGAATCGGCGCCCTCGATCGCCAGGGCGTCACGGGTCGGGTCCAACCCGGCGTCCAGCGCGTAGTTGGTGTTGATCAGGGCCAGGTCCACCTGGTCGAGGATGCGCGGCAGCATCGCCGAGTCCAGCTCGCGGAACTTCAGCCTCTTGGGATTGGCGGTGATGTCGCGCTGGGTGGCCAGGGCATTGGATGGGTCCACCAGGGTGATCACGCCGGCGGTATGCAGCAGGATCAGCGCGCGCGAGTTGTTGCTCGGGTCGTTGGGGATCGCCACGTCGGCGCCGTCCGGCAGCGCCTTCAGCGAGGCGTGGCGGCGCGAATAGGCGCCGAACGGCTCGATGTGCACGCCGGTGACCGTCACCAGCCCGGTACCACGGCCGGCGTTGTAGGCCTGCAGGTACGGCTCGGTCTGGAAGTAGTTCACGTCGATGTGCTTCTGCGCGACCTGGTCGTTGGGTTGCACGTAGTCGTTGAACACGCGCACCTGCAGGCGCACGCCCTCCTTCTCCAGCAGCGGCTTGACCACCTCCAGGATCTCCGCATGCGGCACCGCGGTGGCGGCCACGCTGAGGGTGTCCTCGCCGGTGGAACCGGAACCGCCGCCGCAACCGGCTAGCACCGCGCTGGCGGCGAGGAGGAGGGGCAGGAAACGTGCGCGCATGGGGAAGATCCGGAGGAAGGCGTCAGGAAGGATACGGCGCGGCTCAGCGCCGGCTGTAGCGGGCCACCAGGCGGTCGCCCAGCATCTGCACGAGTTGCACCAGTACCAGCAGCAGCACGACCGTGACCAGGG
>PJTY01000805.1_pt1 | contig 13795 bp, 9 predicted proteins | sample 1512121 | NCBI WGS metagenome assembly PJTY01 (sample SAMN08177680, study PRJNA422409) | Soil metagenome, whole genome shotgun sequencing project. | isolation source: Soil enriched (2) on filter paper: alkali lignin treatment | place: USA: Madison | collected 2015-01-15 | reverse complement strand
TGATCAACTGATTGTTGTCCAGCAAGGCGTAGTCGGACAGCGAATAGTTGATGCGCCCCACACCATACCAGCGGTCACTCAACGGCCACTGTCCTGAGACGTCAATCTGACTCAATTCGTTCGGCTTGTCACGACGATAAGTCAGGTTCAACACCTTCTTCGGTGCCGGCCTCCAGGTCAATCCGTAATTGGCACGGCTGATGGTCTTTTGCGTGGCGCTGTACTGCAGCGTGCCTTCAGTGCTCAGCGTATCCGACAGCTTCAGTGCTGCCGATGCAAGAACGTCCGACTTCTTGTCAGTACTTGGTACACGACCAGGCAGGGTGACTTGCGGCGCTTCGAAATAGTAGCGCTGCCCCAGTGCAAGACGCAGCCGCTCTTCCCCATTGTCTTCGATGAAACGCGAAACGACAGCGGCCGTCAGCTGATTGGCATCGCTGATGCGGTCGTTACCGATGAAACGATTTTCGTTGAAAATCTGCGCAAAGCTCAAATCGGCCTCGGCCGAATCGAAATTCGGCAGCATGCTCTGATCACGATAAGGCGTCTTCACATAGAACAGGCGTGGCTCGACGGTCTGTGTCATCGTTTCGCCAAGGAAGCTTGCCTCGCGCTCGAAGACGAGGCCGCTGTCGAGAGAGAAAGTCGGCACTACGCGGCTGAAATCATCCTGCACGCCACTGCGTTCTACGCTGTAACTGGTCGCATGCAGCGATACTTTCGGCTTGATGAAATAACCGGGCCGGATGATTGGATATGAAAGGCTCGGATTGATCACGTAACGCTCACCCTGCCATCGAGTCTTCTGAGGGTGTGAAAATCGCGTGACTTCGGCATTGGCAGTCCAGTCGAAGCCATTGACATCCTGACGCGCCGAGTTGAAGGTCAATTGCGGCAAACGATCGTACGGACGGCTGATTGGCGATAGCGGATCCTGCAACACCTGATAGTTGGAAGCACGCGCGCTGGCATTCCAGAAATCGCCCGCATAGTTGAAGTACAAATCACGCAACAGCAGGCGATTGGTACTGGTTGCCAGATCACGCGAAAAATCGCGTGGATAATCGTCATCCGACGCCGCATTGATGTTCCAGCGGAACATGGCGCGCGGACTCAGGCGCTGGGTGTGGACAGTCGAAATGAAGTAGCGATCGGTCTTGGTCTCCCGATCGTTAGCCAGATATTCGAAATTGGTTTCACCCGCATACGTATTACCCAGATAACGCGCTTCACCGCCGATCTGCACGCCACGCTTGGCGATGATGCGCGGTGACAGCGTGAAGTCGCGGTTGGGTGCAATGTTGAAGTAATACGGCACCATGATTTCGAGGCCGCCGCGACTGCTGGTGCCGATACTTGGCGGCAGCACGCCCGACTTGCGCTCGCCGGAAAGTGGGAAGGACATGTAGGGCGTACCGATCACGGGCACACCCTTGAAATAGATCAGGGTGGTACCCGCAGTGCCAACGTCGCGCCCCTTGTCGAGGCGCATGGTGTTGGCGCTCAGATACCAGTCAGGGTCGGGGCCTTCGCAGGTACTGTAGGTACCCTGATGAACGAAGGCGCGATCCTCCGATTCGAAATCGATGCGATTCGCGGCGCCCTGGCCATTGTTGGCCTTGATATGGTAGGTCGGATTATCGACATAGCCTTCGCCGGCATCCATCTTGTAGCGCAGCTTGTCGCCCGTGTAGCGATCGCCGAAGCGCGTCATCCTCACATTGCCGCTGGCCTCCACTTCGTCCTCGGCGATCCAGTAGGTGGCACGATCCGCATTGAGCGTGGTGCCGCCACGGATGATCTCCACATCGCGTTCCAGAAACAGCTCACGGTCGGGACGTCCCGTCATCTGCTCGGAACTGACATTGGTCGGCGCATTGGCGTCGTTGTCAGGTGAGGAGGCCGCTGTCTGCGCCGATACTGCAAACGGCAAGGCGGAAATGGCAGCCGCCATCGCCGTTTTCGCCATCATGGCCCGTGGCTGGGGAAGGAAGGAGGCAAGCCAGGTCATGAAAATAAGGAAGTGAGTACCATCGCTGGCGTCTTTTTGAAATTAATCCCTTATTATATGGGAACTCACAGCCCGCCAACCGGATTAGCCAAGCCCGCTTCATGTCATCCCCAGCCCAGCCAAACCTCCAGCCGAATTCCGCGGACGATCTGCGTCTGAACGAAATCAAGGGCTGGATCGCCACCTTCGATTCGCCTGCCCTGCAACCCGCCTCGCTGCGCCCCGCCTCGGCCGACGCCAGCTTCCGCCGCTATTTCCGCGCGGAAGACAAGGAAGGACGCTCATGGATCGTGATGGATGCGCCACCGCCGCAGGAAGACGTGCAACCGTTCCTGCACGTGAACCGGCTGTTCGCGCAGACCGGCGTGTCGGTGCCGACCGTGGTCCAGCAGGACGTGGAACGCGGCTTCCTGCTGCTGTCCGACCTCGGCAGCACGACCTACCTGCAGGCGCTGTCGCCCGATACCGCACACAAGCTCTACCTCGACGCCATCGATTCGCTGGTGCTGCTGCAGACGCAAAGCCAGCCCGACGTGCTGCCCGAATATGACCGTGAACTGCTGCTGCGCGAAATGAATCTGTTCCCGGAATGGTATGTCGGCAAGCATCTCGGCGTCGCGCTGAACGACAAGCAAACCGCGGCGCTGAACGGCGTGTTCGACCTGCTGCTGGCGAACAACCTCGCGCAGCCGCAGGTCTATGTGCACCGCGACTACCATTCGCGCAACCTGATGGTGCTGCCGCAGGGCAATCCGGGCATCCTCGATTTCCAGGATGCCGTGTTCGGTCCGATCACCTACGATCTGGTTTCGCTGCTGCGCGACGCCTACATCCAGTGGGACGAGGAACTCGTGCTCGACTGGGTGATCCGCTACTGGGAACGCGCGCGCCGGGCCGGACTGCCGGTCAACCCGGACATCGACGCCTTCTATCGAGATTTCGAATTCATGGGCCTGCAGCGCCATCTGAAGGTGCTCGGCATCTTCGCGCGCCTCTACCATCGCGACGGCAAGGACGGCTATCTCAACGACCTGCCGCTGGTCATGGAATACACGCGCAAGGTGTCCTACCGCTACAAGGAGCTGGCGCCGCTGGTCAAGCTGCTCGACGAACTGGAAAACAAGGCGCCGCAGGTCGGCTACACCTTCTGATGCCGGCGATTCCTCACGCCACGGTGACGCGATGAAAGCAATGATCTTTGCCGCCGGCCGCGGCGAGCGCATGCGCCCGCTGACCGATGCTTGCCCCAAGCCGCTGCTCAAGGTGCGCGGCCGTCCACTGATCGTCTGGCACATCCTCAACCTGGTGCGCGCCGGCATCACCGAGATCGTCATCAACCACGCGCACCTGGGTCACCTGATCGAGGAAGCGCTCGGCAACGGCGAACGCTTCGGCGCACGCATCGCCTATTCGGCCGAGGGCACCGCGCTCGAGACCGCCGGCGGCATTGCCCAGGCGCGCCATCTGCTCGGCGAGCAACCCTTTCTTGCCCTTGCAGGCGACATCTACTGCCCCCATTTCGATTTCAGACAGACCTTCGACGTACTCGAGGACAATGACGTCTGGGGCAATCCGCATCCGGCCGACCGGCGCGACGTCGCCTGGCTGTATCTGGTGAAGAATCCGGCGCACAATCCGCAGGGCGACTTCGCGCTGAACAGTTTCGGCATCGCCAACGAAGGCGAACCGCGCCATACCTTCTCCGGCATCGGCGTCTATCGTCCGTCGATGTTCGACGCCATCGAAGCGGGCCAGCCCGCCAAACTGGTCACGCTGCTGCGCGAATACGCGGCGTGCGGCCAGATCGGCGGCGAACTGTATCGCGGCGACTGGACCGACGTCGGCACCGTGGAACGACTGGCGGCACTGAATGCGCCGCCGACAGGAGGCATCATCAAATGAATCCCTATGCAACGCGCCGCGCGGCGCTGATCGCGCAGATGCAGGCCAGGGGCGGCGGCGTCGCCATCATCCCGACCGCGCCCGAAGTCATGCGCAACCGCGACGCCGACTATCCGTATCGTCACGACAGCTATTTCTATTACCTGACCGGCTTCACCGAACCCGAAGCCGTGCTGGTGCTGGTCGCAGGCGAGAAAAACGAATCCATCCTGTTCTGCCGCGAAAAGAATCTCGAACGCGAAATCTGGGACGGCTTCCGCTACGGTCCCGAAGCGGCGCGCACCACCTTCGGCGTCGATGCCGCGCATGCGATCGACGCCATCGATACCGAACTACCCCGGCTGATGGCCAATGCACCCGCGCTGTATTACGCCCTCGGCAGCGACGCCAAGCTCGATGCGCAGGTGCAGCGCTGGCTGCAGTCGGTACGCGCCCAGTCCCGCGCCGGCGTCACGCCGCCGGCCGCCGCCTACGACGTGCAGATCCTGCTCGACGACATGCGTCTGAAAAAGGACGCGGCCGAGATCGACCTCATGCAGCGCTCGGCCGACATCGCCGCCGCCGCGCATCGCCGTGCCATGCGCATCGCACGCCCCGGCCTGCGCGAATACCATCTGGAAGCCGAGCTGCTGCACGAATTCCGCAGTCAGGGTTCGCAATTCCCGGCCTACACCTCCATCGTCGCCACCGGCCCCAACGCCTGCGTGCTGCACTACCGCGCCGGCGATGCGGAACTCAAGGACGGCGATCTGGTACTGATCGATGCCGGCTGCGAACTCGACAGCTACGCTTCCGACATCACGCGCACCTTCCCCGCCAACGGCCGCTTCTCCGGTCCGCAAAAGGAACTCTACGAAATCGTGCTGGCGTCGCAGTACGCCGCGATCGAAGAGACGCGTCCCGGCAAGCGCTTCATGGACGGCCACGACGCCGCCGTGCGCGTGCTGGCACAGGGCATGCTCGACACCGGCCTGCTCGATGTCAACAAGGTCGGGCATCTGGACGACGTGATCGAAAGCCGCGCCTACAGCCAGTTCTACATGCACCGCACCGGCCACTGGCTGGGCATGGACGTGCACGACGTCGGCGACTATCGCGATCCGGCGCCGGCCGGCGCCGAGCGTCCGTGGCGCACACTCGAGGCCGGCATGGTACTGACGGTCGAACCCGGCATTTACGTGCGGCCGGCCGAAGGCGTGCCCGAGCAATACTGGAACATCGGTATCCGCATCGAGGACGACGCGCTGGTCACCGCCGACGGCGTGCACATCCTGAGCGCCGCCGCGCCCAAGACGGTGGCCGACATCGAAGTACTGATGCGTGAAACGCACACGCGGCAGTGATGCCATGCAGACCGATTTCGATATAGCGATCTGTGGCGCCGGCCCGGTGGGGATGGCGCTGGCAATCATGTTGGCAAGGCGTGGCGCCACGCCCGCGCGCATCGCCCTGATCGATGCCAAGACACCTGAACAGGCCATGCTCGACCCTCGCTCGATCGCCTTGTCGTGGGGCAGCCGGCAGTTGCTGGAACAACTCGGCGCATGGCCAACTTCTGCAGCCACCGCCATCGAACAGATCCATGTCTCGCGTCGCGGGCACTTCGGTCGCACGCTGATCGATTGCGCCGAGTACCGGTTACCCGCACTCGGTTATGTGCTCCGCTATGGCGCCATCGCCAGTGCCCTGCAAGCACAGATCGACACCAGCGGCGTCACCGTCATTCGCCCTGCCACGGTGCTCGACATCTCGGAAATCGGCGACGCGGCCAGCATCGCTTTTCAAGGTGAACAACCGACCGTCACGGCAGACATCGTGGTTCAGGCCGAAGGAGGCCTGTTCGGCGAGCAGGAACAGAAAGCCCTCCACCGCGATTACGATCAAAGCGCAGTCGTCGCGCATGTCCGAACCGATGCACCCGTCGCGCATCGCGCCTTCGAACGGTTCTGCGATGAAGGGCCGCTGGCGCTATTGCCGCAGGATGACGGCTACGCCCTGGTCTGGTGCGTGCATCCGGACACCGCACGACGCCTGCTGGCACTGGACGACCAGAAATTCCTACGCGAACTGGGCGATGCCTTCGGCGGCAGGCTGGGACGCTTCATTGCCGTTACCAAGCGCAATGCCTTTTCTCTCGGCCTGAATGCAGGGGTTGTGGACAGCGCGCACAGGGTGGCGATCGGTAATGCCGCACAAACCCTGCATCCTGTTGCCGGCCAGGGACTCAATCTGGGCCTGCGCGACGCAAGCATGCTGGCGCGCCTGCTGACAAGCGGCATCGATACGAACGACGTGCTGACACAATTTGCCGCCAGCCGCAAACAGGACCGCAATCTGACGATTCACCTGACCGACGCCATGGCGCGCCTGTTCGCTCACACCCCGGCCGGCACGCTGCCACAGACGCTGCTGGGCTTCTCGCTCGGCCTGGTGGATGGCATTGCACCGGCACGCAGGCTCCTGGCGGAACAGATGATGTTCGGACGGCGCGCCTGAATCAACGACTATCCATGCACGCCCAATAAAAAAAGCGCTTCCGAAGAAGCGCTTTTTTACAAAGGGGTAATGCAAAAGCCAGGCTCGGCACCGCAATGCCATGGCGCGCACTCATCATGCGCACCATGCTTACCGCATCAGACGCCGACTTCGGCCTGCTGGAATTCCGCCCAGTTCACCGATGCGGCTTTTTTTGCGCCGCCATCGGTCATGGTTGCGAAGCAGCGCGCCTTGGTGGACTGGATCGCATCGATCAGGAAATCCGGATCGTAGGCATTCAGCAGATGCGACTGATGCGTCTTCATGTACGCCTTGATCCATTCGCGCTCGCACGGCAGGCTCTGCAGGGCATGGAAGGTTTCGTCGTCCCAGTGCCAGCTCAGGCCGAGTTCGTAGAAGGCGGCATTGTATGCGGCCAGATGGCAGGTCACTTCCGGGCCGATCGGGCATTGCTCAAGTACGGTATTGCTCATGGGACTTCTCCTCGTATGCTGCAGGTGCTGCATCTCTGGCAATCGCGGGCTTCGCATGTTTGCCAACCTTGCCTGCATCGTAAACGCCATGAACGATTACGTATAGTTAAAGTATTTAATCAATACCATTAATAAACGTTTATATAATGATTGCACCGGATTCCGGCGCTTCTTGACGGCTGTCATGGGCGCACGCAGGAAAACCCGGTAGCCTTGCGCATCTCCTGCTTGCCCTGCGGCATTCTGCACACTCTTCATGAAGATCATCGTTCTCGGCTCCGGCATCATCGGCACCGCCTCGGCCTGGTTCCTGCACAAGGCGGGCCACGAGGTCACCGTGATCGATCGCCAGCCCGGACCGGCGCAGGAAACCAGCTTCGCCAACGGCTGCCAGATCTCCGTCTCGCACGCCACGCCGTGGGCCAACAAGACCGCGCCGCTGACGCTGCTGCGCTCGCTGGGCAGGGAAGATGCGCCGCTGCTCTATCGCTTCCGGCCTGAGTGGTTCCAGTGGAAATGGGGCATGCACTTCCTGCGCGAATGCACGCCGGCGCGCACCGCCTACAACATCCGCCAGATCGTGGCGATCGCCGAATACAGCCGCCGCACGCTGCAGCAGGTCCGCGCCGAGACCGGCATCGAATACGACTGCCTGACGCGCGGCATCCTGCATTTCTATACCGACCAGAAGGAATTCGACAATTCGCTGGCGTCGGCCGCCATCATGCGCGAACTCGGCTGTCCGCGCGATCCGCTGACCATAGCCGAAGCGGTACGCCTCGAGCCGGCGCTGGCCTCCATCCGCTCGCAGCTGGTCGGCGCCGATTTCACGCCGAGCGACGAATCGGGCGACATCCACGGCTTCACGACCGGACTCGCGCAACATGCCGCGCGCGGCGGCGTGCGCTTCCTCTTCAGTCACAGCGCAACGCGCCTGCTCTCGGAGGGCACAGGCGCGTCGGCCAAGGTTACGGGCGTGGAAGTGATCGATGCGCAGGGTCGGCACCGCACGCTGCAGGCGGATGCCTTCGTGATGGCATTCGGGAGTTTTTCGGTCGATCTGCTGCGGCCGCTGGGGATCGATCTGCCGATCTATCCGGGCAAGGGCTATTCGGCAACCTACCCTATCGTGGATGGCGCGGCGGCACCCACGGTGTCGCTGATCGATGATGAATACAAGCTGGTGGTATCGCGCCTGGGCAACCGGCTGCGCGTGGCCGGCACCTGCGAGTTCAACGGTTATTCGCGCGAACTGAATCCGGCGCGCTGCGAGGCGATCACGCAGCGCGCACGCACGCTGTTTCCGGCCGCCTGCGATTATGAAAACCCCGTGTACTGGGCCGGCCTGCGTCCGCTGACGCCGTCCAACATTCCCTACATCGGCAGGAGCCGCTACGCCAACCTGTACCTGAACACGGGCCACGGCTCACTGGGCTGGACCATGGGCTGCGGCTCGGGCCGCGCGATTGCCGACATCATTGACGGCAGGCGGCCGGAAGTGGATTTCCGCTTCGCCGGCATGTAACGGCCGACGACGGCAGGATCACACGCATCAGCGCACGTAGCGCCCGTCCTTGCCGATCAGGGTCAGTTCGACGAAATCGCTGCCGCTGTGGTCGCGTTCGCCATAGCTGATCATCACGCCGCCGATGTCGACGCGCTGCATGCCTTCCATCGCGCGGATCAATCCCTCACGCGTCAGGTTGCGTCCGGCGCGGCGCAATCCTTCCACCAGCACCTTGGCCGAGATGAAGCCTTCCATTGCGGCGTACGATACGGTCGTGCCGGAGGTTTTCGCCACGCTCTGGAATTCCTTGCCAAGGCCGGTCACCGACGAGGTCGGCGGCGGCGTGATCTGCGACACCATGACGCCGGCCGCATCCTTGCCCAGGCTCTGGATGAAATCCTGGGACGCGTTGTTCGACAAGGTCATGATCTGCATGCGACCACCTCGTGCGCGGATGGCCTTGATGACGTTCACCGTATTGACACCGGAGCTGACGATGATCAGCGCAGTGGGATTGGCCGCGATCAGTTTCTTCGCCACCGCATCGACGTCCGGCTTTACGCGCGGGAATATCTCGATGACGGCTGGCGTCAGCTTGAACTGCGTCATGCCCTTGTTGAAACCGTTCACGCCGTCGATCCCGAGCGCATCGTCCTGTTCGTAGGTCAGCAAGCCGATGTTCGTCATGCCCAGCGTGTTGAAGTGCTCGATGGCCTTGATCACTTCATCCTGGTACTTGGCGCGCACATTGAAGACCAATCGGTTGAGCGGCACGTGCAGACTCTCGGCACCGGTGCTCGGCGCGATCAGCGGCACCTTGCGCACGCCGATCTCGGGCAGGATCGCCAGGGTCTGTGGAGTACCCCTGCTCTGGAACAGCGCAAATACCTTGTCGGACTCGATCAGTGCCCGCGCGTTGACCGCCGCTTTCTCGGGGACATCCTGATCGTCGAGCGTACGCAATTCGATGCGGCGACCATGGACGCCACCCTGCTTGTTCACGTGCGCAAAATAGGCCTGCGCACCTTCGTTCATTTCCCTGACCGTACCGGCCAGCGGTCCGGTTACGCCAATGGTCTGGCCGATCAGGATCGCGCCATCGGAGACGCCGTCTTCCGCGCCCGCCGCCTGGAATGTTGCCGCCAGGCACAGACAGGACAGCACCTTCGCCCACATCGCACTTTTCATCTCTTCTCTCCTCCCGAGGGACATGCCGCCTGCGCCTCCCGCATTCGTCTTGATGCGAATTGTTAAACCGAGGATGAGACTGCAGGACAGGATTAGGAAGATTGCCTCAATGCAAGCCTGTTAGGCAAGCAGTTCGTCCATGAACCGCGGACAATCTGCAACGACAAGGCCACTTTATTTGCAGGCACACAACAAAAAACCCCTCCGAAGAGGGGTTTTCGCGGCGGGGAAACGGATTACGAAATCACGCGTTCGGCGCGCAGTTCCGCAATCAGTTCGGCCGAGTAGCCAAGCTGGCTCAGCACTTCTTCATTGTGCTCGCCGAGCAGCGGCGAACGCGTCACTTCGGTCGGGCTGTCCGACAGCTTGATCGGGTTGCCGACGGTCAGGTATTTGCCGCGCACCGGGTGATCGACTTCGACGATGGTACCGGTGTCGCGCAGGGCCTGCTCTTCGGCGATTTCCTTCATCGACAGGATCGGACCGCAAGGGATGTCGAACTTGTTGAGGATATCCATTGCCTCGAACTTGGTCTTGGTCTTGGTCCACTCCTCGACCGTCGCGAAGATGTTCTTCAGGTGCGGCAGACGGGTAGCCGGCGTTGCGTATTCCGGATCGGTCAGCCATTCTTCCTTGCCGATCACCTTGCAGATCTGCTCCCAGACCGGCGCCTGCGCGATGAAGTAAATGTAGGCGTTCGGATCGGTTTCCCAGCCCTTGCACTTCAGCACGGAGCCTGGCTGGCCGCCGCCCGACGCGTTGCCAGCACGCGGCACGGCCTCACCGAACGGGGTGTCCGGATATTGCGGGTATTCCTTCATGACGCCGGTGCGTTCCAGACGTTGCTGGTCGCGCAGCTTGACGCGGCACAGGTTCAGCACGGCATCCTGCATGGAAGCCAGAACCTTCTGGCCGCGGCCGGTGGTCTGACGCTGAATCAGCGCAGCCATGATGCCCAGCGCGAGGTGCATGCCGGTGCCGGTATCGCCGATCTGTGCGCCGGTCACCAGCGGTGGGCCATCGTCGAAACCGGTGGTGGATGCAGCGCCGCCTGCGCATTGCGCAACGTTTTCATAGACCTTGCAGTTTTCGTACGGACCGGGACCGAAACCCTTGACCGATGCCATGATCATCTTCGGGTTCAGTTCCTGGATGCGCTCCCAGCTGAAGCCCATGCGGTCCAGCGCGCCAGGCGCGAAGTTCTCGACCAGGACGTCACATTCCTTGATCAGCTTCTCGAGGACAGCCTTGCCTTTTGGATTCTTGGTGTCCAGCGTAATCGAACGCTTGTTGCCGTTCAGCATCGTGAAGTACAGGCTGTCGGCATCAGGGATGTCGCGCAGCTGGCTGCGCGTGACGTCGCCTTCACCTGCGCGCTCAACCTTGATCACGTCTGCGCCAAACCAGGCCAGCAACTGCGTGCATGCAGGGCCGGACTGTACGTGCGTGAAATCAAGAATGCGATAACCGCTCAATGCCTTACTCATCACTACTCCTTTGTCTGTACAAAAAAGCGCGAGCGAACATGAGTCCACTCACGCTGCGTTCAACTCAATCAATTCGGTAATCTGTGCCGCACTTCAGGCAAACCTTCGGTGCGAGATAGTATCACTGCAGCAGCGGTTTACATTCGCATCGTTGCAGAATAGCGCCGTACGCGACTGAAATTTCGACGCCGGCCGCCCGCGAGTTGCAACTCGCCCCATCGTAATTCGGGTGGCCGTATCATAGCGACGCCAGCCCCGCAGCGGCATTGATCGCGGTCAATTTTTCATGCGACGCCCGACCGTGCCGGCCGCATTGACGATAACCCATCCATTCTGCTCGCGAACATTTTCCGTCCGCACATAAAAAAAGCGCCCCGAAGGGCGCTTTTTTACAACAACTGTATTACACAGCCTTGTTGGCGTGGAATTCAGCGATCTGCTCTTTGGTGTAACCCAGTTGAGCCAGCACTTCATCCGTGTGCTCGCCGAGCAGCGGCGAAGCGGTGATTTCAGGCTTCAGATCGGAGAACTTGATCGGCGAACCGACGGTCAGGTACTTCTCGCCACGATCCTTGTGCTCGACTTCGACGATCGAACCGCTCTTGCGCAGCGATTCGTCTGCAGCGATTTCTTTCATCGACAGGACCGGAGCGCAAGGGATATCGAACTTGCGGAAGATATCAACTGCTTCGAACTTGGTCTTGTCTTTGATGAAGTCTTCGATGAAAGCGAAGATGTCGAAGATCTTGTCTTGACGAGCGATCGGGGTGTTGTAGGCCGGATCGTCGATCCATTCTTCCTTGCCCAGTGCCTTACAGATCGGAGCCCATGCGTGGCCTTGAACCGTGAAGTAGATGTAGGCGTTAGGATCGGTTTCCCAACCTTTACATTTCAGAACCCAGCCTGGCTGACCGCCACCGCCGGCGTTACCGCCACGCGGAACGACGTCGGTGAACTTGCCGTGCGGGTACTGTGGGTACTCTTCCAGGTAACCGATCTTGTCCAGACGCTGTTGGTCGCGCAGTTTGACGCGGCACAGGTTGAGAACGGCGTCCTGCATCGAAACGGCAACTTTCTGACCCTTGCCGGTTTTCTGACGACCCATGAGGGCGGTCAGGATACCGATGGCGAGGTGCATACCGGTGTTCGAGTCACCCAGTGCAGCAGCCGAAACGGTCGGCGGACCATCCCAGAAACCGGTGGTCGAAGCAGCACCGCCTGCGCATTGCGCGACGTTTTCATAGACTTTCAGGTCTTCGTAGTGGTGACCTTCGGAGAAGCCCTTGACCGACGCCAGGATCATGCCTGGGTTCAGTTCCTGAATGCGTGCCCACGAGAAGCCCATGCGATCCAGTGCGCCAGGACCGAAGTTCTCGACCATGACGTCGGATTCCTGGATCAGCTTTTCCAGGACTTCCTTGCCTTGCGGGGTCTTGGTATCGAGCGTCAGCGAGCGCTTGTTGCTGTTCAGCATCGTGAAGTACAGGGCGTCCTTGCCAGGAATGTCGCGCAGTTGCGAACGCGTTACGTCACCCGAACCTGGGCGCTCCACCTTGATAACATCCGCACCGAACCATGCCAGCATCTGCGTACATGCAGGACCTGCTTGCACGTGCGTGAAGTCGATGATCTTGATCCCTTCCAATGGCTTGCTCATATTGATAGCTTCCTTGTCAATTGTTTAACTTACTTCCTGAAACGGCATCCGAACTGCAATGCTTTTCAGAAATGGGAAATCCCAAGAGGCCTACGTGGAACCTTGCCGGCGCGTGCCGACTGGATTCTCTTATCCGGAGCAGTTCTGGTCTCTTTTCAGAATTTCAAGAGCCAGGCCGTCCCATTCGTTTGCCCCAAACCGCAATCAGGGAAAACAACGCGTCCGGTTTCCCGGACGCGCCAATCTTGTAACCATAAAACAATAGTCACCGCTTGTACATGGCTTGCGCCATGTACAGGTGATTATTTCTTGCCGATCGTCGAAACGATGTTCAGGTTGCCGATACGGCCCGATTCGACACCAGCGGCCGGATCGATGATTGCGTCGATGATGGTCGTTTTGCCCGACTTGATCGAATCTTCCAGCGCCTTGGCCAGTTCTTCCGGCGTGGTGACGCGAACGCCTTCGCCGCCCAGAGCGATACTCAGTTGGTCGTAGCGGGTGTTCGGGTTGAACAGCATGCACGAGAACTGGTGATCCGGGCTGGCTTCGTCACCGCGGTAGATACCGCCGTTGTTCATGACGATGACGGTCACAGGCAGGTTGTAACGGGTCAGGGTTTCGTATTCCATTGCGCTGAAGCCGAATGCCGAGTCACCGCAGATCGCGACGACAGGCTTGCCGGTTTCAACGGCAGCGGCTGCAGCCGAACCCATACCGATGCCCATGACGCCCCAGGTGCCGGTATCCACACGCTTGCGCGGCAGGTACTGGTCGATGACCATACGTGCGTTGTCGAGAGCGTTGGCGCCTTCGTTGACCAGGGTGATGTCCGGGTAGTTCTTCAGAACGTCACGGATGGCGCCCAGCGAGTTGTGGTAGTTCATGACCGGGGTGGCGGTCGACAGCTTGGTAGCCAGTTTTGCACGGCTGCCAGCAGCGCGTTCTGCCACGGCGTTCATCCACTCGGTCGGCTTGTTCATGCCTTTCAGTGCATCGCGCAGTGCGTTGACGCAGGACTGGACGTCGCCGACCAGCGGTGCGTGGATCTGCACGTTGCTGTCGATTTCGTTG
>PJTY01000804.1_pt1 | contig 13798 bp, 8 predicted proteins | sample 1512121 | NCBI WGS metagenome assembly PJTY01 (sample SAMN08177680, study PRJNA422409) | Soil metagenome, whole genome shotgun sequencing project. | isolation source: Soil enriched (2) on filter paper: alkali lignin treatment | place: USA: Madison | collected 2015-01-15 | reverse complement strand
TCGCCGAGCGCGCCGGACAGCGCCTTGTCGGGATTGCGGACGGCCTTGAGCAGGGCGCTGCGGGTGCGCTCCCAGGTGCTGTCGAGCCAGGCGCCGACGGCAAGGTTTTCGAGCAGTTCGGTCTTGATCCGCTCGACCTTGGCCTGAGTCTCGGGCCTGTTGCGGAGGTCGTCGGCGAGGCGGGTGAGGGCCTCGTCGATCCGGGCACGCAAGGGGTGGTCGGGCTGGACGATGACTTCGGCGAGCAGGCGATAGGCGCCGTCGAGCACGCCGTTGGCAAGCCGCTCGTCGAGACCGGTCCAGCGCATGATGGTGTTGGCGCGCTGGTGGATCATGTCGCGGATCATCGGCTCGTTGGCCTCGATGGCCTCGCCGATCTTGCGCAGCACGCTTTCGAGCAGGGGCAGGTGGCGCCGATCGGCAATGGCGTTCGACAGCATCTGGCCGAGCAGCGGCGCGGCCTCGACTTTCTCGATCTGGCGGCGCAGGCCCGCCTTGACCATGCCGCCCATCTGCTCGGGGTCCAGCGATTCCAGCACGTCGCCCAGCAGATTCGCGGCACCCGCGCGGATGCGGGACTGTTCCTCGCGCGCGGGGTTGGCCAGGAAGCCTCCGGCTGCGGCGGCGAGGTTGAAGCCCCGAAGGCGGCGGGCGACGACCTGGGGGGTCAGGAAATTGTCCCGCAGGAACGTCGCCATCGAATCGGCGATGCGGTCCTTGTTGTCGGGGATGATCGCCGTGTGCGGGATCGGCAGGCCGAGCGGGTGGCGGAACAGGGCGGTCACCGCGAACCAGTCTGCCAGGCCGCCGACCATGGCCGCTTCGGTGAAAGCGATGGCGTAGCCGAGCGGCCCGCTCCATTCCGGATGGAGCACCGAAACCCGCCGGAGGACGACAAAGGCTGCCGCCATGAATAGCAGCAGCCCGGTCGCGAAGATCCGCATGCGTCTGGCCCGATCGCTCACGACCGGGCCAGACCGGAAAAAGTCTTGCCGTGCCACGGGGATGCTACGCTTGAAGGCCGGCAATGTTCCTCCGATGCTATTCGGCAGCGATGGGCTGCGGCACGGCCACCGGACCATGCTCGCCGTGACCATGGGCGTGATGCGGCTCATAGGTCAACAGCTTGCGGCGCAGCCACGGCCCCAGACGCTTCTCGAAGCCGTCTGCGAGGCTGAAGGCGGCGGGAACGATCACCAGGGTCAGCGCGGTCGAGAGCAGCAGGCCGCCGATCACGGTGATACCCATCGGTGCGCGCCAGGCGGCGTCGCCCGAGAGTGAGATCGCGGTCGGCACCATGCCCGCCGTCATCGCGACCGTGGTCATGATGATCGGCTGGGCGCGCTTGTGGCCCGCGTCCATGATCGCGGTGAGCTTGTCGACGCCCTTTTCCATCTCCTCGATGGCGAAGTCGATCAGCAGGATCGAGTTCTTGGCGACGATGCCCAGCAGCATCAGGATGCCGATGTAGACCGGCATCGAGATCGGTTGGCCGACGATCACCAGCGCCAGCAGGCCTCCGAGGGGGGCCAGCAGCAGCGAGGCCATGTTGACCAGCGGCGAGACGAAGCGGCGGTAGAGCAGCACCAGCACTGCGAAGACCAGGAAGATGCCGCTGATGACGGCGACGATGAAGCTGTTCACCATTTCCGCCTGCCACTTGTCCTCGCCGACGGGGGCGTTGGACACGCCGGTCGGCAGGTTCTTCATGATCGGCAGGTTCTGGATCTGCTCCATGATCGGGCCCTTGACCTGCCCGGTACCGAGATCGGCACCGACGAAGATGCGGCGCGACTGGTTGTAGCGCTGGATCTGGGTCGGCCCGGCGCCGAAGCGGATTTCGGCGACGCGCTTGAGCGGCACCGAGCCGCCGCTGGCGGTCATCACCGGCAGGTTCTCGATCGTCGAGTAGTCCCGGCGCGAGGCGCGGGCGAGGATCACGCGGATCGGCACCTGACGGTCGCTGAGCGAGAACTTGGCGGCGTTCTGGTCGATCTCGCCCAGGGTGGCGATGCGGATCGTCTGGCTGAGCGCGGCGGTCGTTACGCCGAGCTGCGCGGCGAGGTCGAGCCGTGGCACCACGACCAGTTCGGGGCGCTGGAGGTCGGCGGCGATGCGCGGGGCGACGACGCCCGGAATCGTCCGCATCTGGTCGGCCAGCGTCTGCGCGGTCTTCTGGAGCAGTGCGGAATCGCTGCCCGAGAGCATGACCGAGATGTCGCGGCCGCTGCCGAAACCGCCCGACTGGGTGGCGAAGGTCACGCGGGCATCGGGGATGTCCTGAAGCTGCGGGGCCATGCGGCGTTCGAACTCGATGCTCGTCGCCTTGCGCTGGTCGGCGGGCTTGAGCGCGATGTAGAGCGATCCCTTGCCTTCGCGCGAGGCTTCCAGGATGTGCTGCACTTCCGGCTGGCTTTCCAGCAGGCGCGTCACCTTGTCGGCGACGGCGGCGGTCTGCTCGATCGTGGTGCCGGGCACCATTTCGAGATTGACGGTGCTGGTGTCGTTGTTGGTGTTCGGCTGGAACTGCGAGGGCAGGCCGGCCAGCAGCGCGAAAGTCAGCACCAGTGCATAGATACCGGCGCAGAAGGCGAAGAACCGGTGGTCGCGCATCCGGGCCGCGACGCGGTCGGAGAAGTAGCGATACCAGTCGCCGAAGCGGCCCATCGCGCCCAGCAGCAGCTTCAACGCCTTGCCCAGTGCAATGACCACGGCGGGGATCGCCAGCGGGGCGACGACTGCCGCCAGCACCAGCGCGGCCCGGTCGAGACCGGCCTTGGCGAGCACTGCCTTGGCGCCCATGAACAGCAACGAGGAGGCGGTGAGACCTGCGCCGAGGACGGCGAGGACGGCCACGGTCGCGACGAGGTAGTACCACCAGCGTGCGGGTGCCTTGACGAGGCGGGCCTTCAGGCGGTGCGCCTCGCTGGAATCGAGCGTCCAGGCCAGGATCTTCAGGTAGAAGTCCATGGCCTTGCCGCCGCCGTGCTCGGCATGGCCGTGGGCCTTGAGGAAGTAGGCGGCGACCATCGGCGTGATAAGGCGCGCGACGGCGAGGCTCATCAGCACCGCGGCCACGACGGTCAGGCCGAAGGCCTTGAAGAACTGACCCGGAATGCCCGGCATCATGCCCACCGGCAGGAACACCGCGACGATCGAGAACGTGGTGGCGACGACCGCGAGGCCGATTTCGTCCGCCGCGTCGATCGAGGCCTGATAGGCCGATTTGCCCATGCGCATATGGCGCACGATGTTCTCGATCTCGACGATGGCGTCATCGACGAGCACGCCCGCCACGAGGCTGAGCGCCAGCAGCGAGAGGAAGTTCAGCGTGAAGCCGAGCAGGTCCATGAACCAGAAGGTCGGGATCGCCGAGAGCGGGATGGCGAGGGCGGAGATCATCGTCGCGCGCCAGTCGCGCAGGAACAGATAGACGATGACGATGGCCAGCACCGCGCCTTCGACCAGCGCTTCCATCGAACTGGTGTACTGCCCCTTGGTGTAGTCCACGTCGGAGAACAGGCGCGTGATGTGGATGTTCGGGTTGTCCTTGCGGATCTTCTCCAGCGCCTTTTCGGCACCGTCGTAGACCGCCACGTCGGAAGCCCCGAGCGCGCGGGTGAAGCCGAAGGTCACGACCTCGCGGCCGCGCAGCTTGGCGATGCGGGTCTGCTCGGAATAGCCGTCGTAGACTTTGGCGATGTCCGAGAGCTTGACCTGCCGTCCGCCGCCGACATTGATGCGCGTCTGCGAGAGATGGTAGGCGTCCTGGGCATTGCCGAGCACGCGCACGGACTGGCGCGATCCGGCGATTTCCGCTTGGCCGCCGGCGGCATCGGTGTTCACCTGGCGCAGCACACCGTTGATGTCGTTGGCGGTGAGGCCGAGCGCGATCAGGCGCTCGGGATCGACCACGACGCGGATCTCGCGGTCGACACCGCCGTTACGCTCCACCGAGGCGAGGCCCTGGATCGAGAGCAGGGTCTTGGAGATCGTATCGTCGACGAACCAGCTGAGCTGCTCCATCGTCATGTCGTCGGCACTGACCGCGTAATAGGCCAGGTTGTCGCCGTTGGCCTCGATCTTGGTGACGATGGGTTCCAGAATGCCATCCGGCAGCTGGCCGCGAATCTGGTCGACTGCGTTCTTGATCTGGTTGGTGGCGACGTCGGGATTGGTGCCGACCGAGAAGAACACCAGCGTGGTCGAACTGCCTTCCGAGGCGGTCGACTGGATTTCCTCGATTCCCGGCACCGAACGCACGGCGCCTTCGACGATCTGGGTGATCTGCGTCTCGATCTCGGTCGGGGCGGCGCCCGGCTGCGAAATCTGGACATGGACACCGGGGAATTCGACGTCCGGCATGTTGTTCACGTCCATGCGCATGAACGAGACCACGCCGGCGATCATCACGCCGATGAAGAAGACGATCGGAATGATCGGATTGCGGATCGACCAGGCCGAGATGTTGCGAAGGCTCATCGCGCTCTATCCGCTCAGTCGGCCGCTTTGGTCAGCCGGGGCTTGACCTTGTCGCCGTCGTTCAGGAACCCACCGGCGCGCAGGACGACCTTTTCGCTGCCGTCGAGGCCCGACTTGACCGTGATGCCGCGCGCCGTGACCAGCCCGGTCTGCACCGGACGGCGGTGAACGACGTCCTTGGCGTCGACGACGTAGACGAACGAGCCCTTGTCGTCGTTCTGGATGGCCGATTCCGGCAGGAGCGGGGCAACCGTCTGGCCGCTGTTGATCACTGCGCTGGCGAAACCGCCGGGGCGCAGCGCTGCATTGTAGGCGAGGGCGATGCGGGCAATGCCCTGGCGGTTGGTGGCGTCGATCACCGGCGCGACCTGCCAGACCTGTCCGGTGAAGCTTTCGTTGCCGCCGGTGGGCGTCACTTGCGCTTGCACGCCGACCTGCAGGCGGGCGAGATCGTCCTCGCTGAGCTGGGCGAGCAGTTCCATCTCGCCGCCCTTGGCAAGGCGGAACAGCACGGAACTGCCGCCGCCGACGACCTGGCCAAGCTCGACATTGCGTTCGAGCACGAGACCGGCGGCCGGGGCGACGATGTTGAGGCGGGCGGTCTGCGCTTCGAGCTGACCGAGCGTGGCGCGGGCGACCTTGACCTGGGCCACGGCGGAATCGCGCGTGGCGGTCAGGCGGTCGACGTCGGCGGCCGAGATGAAGCCGCGGTCCACCAGCTTGAGCGCGCGGTCGAGATTGGCCTGGGCGAGACGGGCGTCGGCCTGGGCCACGGCGATCTGCGCCGACTGGCCGGCCTGCTGCTGCGACTGGACCGAACGGTCGATCACGGCAAGCACCTGGCCCTGCGAGACCCAGTCGCCCGGTTCGACGAGCACGGCGCGGACCTGGCCGCCTTCGCCGACCGAACCGACCGGCATCGGACGGCGGGCCGCCAGCGAGCCGGTGGCGGTGATGGCGCCTTCGACCGAGGCGCGGCCGGGCACGACGACGGTGACGGCAGGCATCTGGATGTCGGCGGCACCGGCCTGCTTGGCCTCGCCGCCGCCGCGCACGGCGAACCAGATGCCGGTGGCCAGTACTACCGCGGCGATGATGGCGATCGGCCACCAGCGACGCGAGCCGCCATCCTGCTCTTCCGCGCCGTCGAGCGGATTGCCGCCCAGATCCGCGCCGCCCAAGGTCGCACCTGTTGCTGCCAACCTCTCGTTCTCCGTCACGTCGATCCTGCTGTCGTAATTCATCGTGTCACCGCAAAAACTGCGATTGCCCCCAGTCCCCAATGCCTTGTCCGGAACCGGTTTCTCGCGACCCCGAGGGGTGCGCCGGGTGGCCGGAAGGCACGATCTGCCGCCGGAGCGCGGACACGTCGATCCGCGCCGCTGCAACGGCCAAATTTCCTGCGAAAGGACATATACCTGCGATGGACGGGTGGCAATCAGCAGTCGCTCTGACGCCGACCCTGATCGACCAGCGTCGACGGCAGTAACGGGCGGCGGTTTTCGTCCGGTTCCGAGAAAAGGTTGCTGGAAAAGCAGCCGGATACGAAAAACGGCGACGAACCCGAGGTTCGCCGCCGCTTGTCAGTCCTTTCGGACTTGATAGGCAGTGCACTCAATACTTCTGCTGGCGCTCGTAGAGATCGCGGTAGTGCTGGATCCGCGTGACCCGCAGGCCCTGCATGCCGGAACGATCCACGGCGCGCTGCCAGGATGCGAATTCTTCCAGCGTCAACTGGTAACGATCGCAGACATCGTCGATCGACAGCAGGCCGCCATTGACGGCAGCCACCACTTCCGCCTTCCGGCGCACGACCCAGCGCGTGGTGTTCGCAGGGGGGAGCGTATCCAGCGTCAACGGTTCGCCGAGCGGCCCGATTACCTGGGCAGGACGGATTTTCTGGTTTTCGATCATCATCACCCTCGTACGCCGGTGCTTGGAATGCCGGCGACGGAAAGGACATTGGCCTGCGCTGGCTTGCGATTGCCTGAAGTATTTGGGTTAACAGGTATTGAGACTGGCGCATACGTATGAATCACATATGCGACCGAGCCCGCAAAACTGCCGAAGCGGTGGAGTCTGGCCGAAGCGGACGTGTCGTCGAGGGCCGTGCGCAGATCGTGCGCGGCAAAGAACCGGGAACGCAAGGAAAACCAGTCTATTGGCAAAGGGACCGGTATGAACTCCTCGCCGGCGCGACCCGACGCATGTCCCGCTTTGCAGGTTTCATGATCATGAGCGATGTTCATACGGACCGCTTGTAGCGGGGCTTGGTAAAGGGAGAGTAAGGGCCGTTTTTACCTTTTCTTAATAAATCTTAACGCCGCTTTCGGCATGAGCCTTAACGGTGCCGGGAAAATCCGCTGGAACGGGGCGGGGCAGGCAGATGTCGGGAAAGGTAGGAATCCGGTGCATTCGCCTGTATGGGGCGCGGCATGACCGCCCTTTCCGATCTTGAAGGACTGGTGGCCGGCCTCGACCCCGCCACGCTGTTCCAACTGCCTGCGCCCCTTTCGGCGCGCCGCATCGTCGTCGCCATGTCCGGCGGCGTCGACAGTTCCGTCGTCGCCGCGCTGGCCGCCGCGACCGGCGCCGAGACGATCGGCGTGACGCTCCAGCTCTACGACTACGGCGCCGCGACCGGCCGCAAGGGCGCGTGCTGCGCCGGCGACGATATCCGCGACGCCCGCGCCGTCGCCGACCGCCTCGGTATCGCCCACTACGTCTTCGACCATGAGAGCGCCTTCCGCGAGGAAGTCGTCGAGCGCTTCGCCGACGACTACATGGCGGGCCGCACGCCGATCCCCTGCATCCGCTGCAACATGGGTCCGAAGTTCACCGACCTCCTGACGATGGCACGCGACCTCGGCGCGGACTGCCTCGCCACCGGGCATTACGTCCGCCGCGTCGAGGGGGCTGCCGGTTCCGAACTGCACCGCGCCTTCGATCCGGCGCGCGACCAGAGCTATTTCCTCTACGGCACGACCGAGGCGCAGCTGGACTTCCTGCGCTTCCCGCTCGGCGGACTGCCGAAGAGCGAGACCCGCCGCCTTGCCGAAGCCGCAGGTCTGCGCGTCGCCGACAAGCCCGACAGCCAGGACATCTGCTTCGTGCCCGACGGCGACTATGCCAAGATCGTGCGCGCGGTCAGGCCCGAAGGCGAGGCGCCGGGCGATATCGTCCATGCCCTGACCGGTGAGGTTCTGGGCACGCACCGGGGCATCATCCACTATACCGTGGGCCAGCGCCGGGGTCTGGAAATCGGCGGCCAGCCCGAGCCGCTCTACGTCGTGCGCATCGATGCGCCGGGGCGCCGGGTCATGGTCGGTCCGCGCACTCTGCTGGGCGTCGCTGCCGCCACCGTCACCGAGACCAACCGCATCGGCCCGCTTCCCGATGGACCGCTCACCGCCAAGGTCCGTTCGCTGGCCAAGCCGGTGCCGATCATCCTCGAAGGGCCCTTTGGCGAGGGTGCGGAGACGACGATCCGTTTCGAGAGTCCGGAATATGGCGTGGCGCCCGGCCAGGCGGCCGTGATCTACGCGGGAGACCGGGTGGTCGGCGGTGGCTGGATCGAGGGAACCGAGGCCGCGATCCCGCTGGATTGAGAGGCCCGGCTCAGTTCGTCCAGGGTTCGAGCTGGCAGCCGCGATCCGGCGAGAAAGTCGCGGTCTGGCTGGCGAGCAGGGGCACGCTGGCCTTGACCGTGCGGGCATCGGCATCTTCGGAGAGCCAGATCAGCGAGCCGGTGCGGCCAAGGCCCGCAACCGCGATCTGGCCCTTGCAACTGCCGAGGTCCTGCTGCGAGATGAAGCGGCAGGCGCAGGCGGCCCGCGCGCCGTAGGAAGTGCTCACCAGCGCCTCTGCGCGCAGGCCCCTCCACGAAAAGCCCAGCAGCAGCGCCAGAGCCAGCAGGACGAGGATCACGATGTTGCGCACCCAGCGGGTGGGCTGGCGGCTGTTCAGGTCTCGACTCCTGCGGTGAGGGTCAGTGCCACCGGGGCCATTGCCATCGCCGCCTTCGCCACGACCGTCGCCGCTGTCCCCGGTCCTGTATGTCGTGGCTGTTGCCATATTCCCGCGCCTCGCACATCACACCGCGCGTCATGCCGGTGCGCCGTCCTCCCCTTATCCTCGCCCTTTCCGTCCTGCCAGCCCTGGCGCTGACGGCGCTGGCAGGCTGTGGACAGGATGCGCAGCAAGGCCCGCCGCCGCCCAGCGCGGAATCGCAGGCGGCGGTCAAGGATGACGGCGGCGCCTCGCGCGCGGCGCTCGGCCGTGCCATCGACGGCCTCTTCGCCGAGGACGTCGGCCGCACCCAGGCTCTGGTCATCATGAAGCGCGGGTCGATCATCGCCGAGCGCTACGGCGAGGGAATCAAGCCGGAAACCCGGCTCGAGGGCTGGGGCATGGGCGAATGCGTCACGGCGCTGATGGTCGGCCAGCTGATCAGCGACGGGCGGCTGCGGCTGAACGAATCGGCGCCGATCCCGGACTGGCAGCGCCCGGGCGATCCGCGCGGCGAGATCACGCTCAAGCAGCTCCTCCAGATGCGCTCCGGCCTGCGTCATTCCGAATCGGTCGCTTCGGCGACGGGCGGTCCCCAGGTTCCGATGGCGCGGCAATCCGACCGCATGCGGATGCTCTACCTCGACGGACGCGACGACATGGCCGCCTATGCCGAGGCGCAGCCGCTGGAAGCACCGGCGGGCGCGCGATTCGTCGAAAGCGCGGCGACGTCGGTGATTCTCTCTGATCTCGCGGCGCGGGTGCTCTCGCCGGACCACAATCCGGATCGCCGCCGCAAGGCCGTGGGCGACTATCTGCGCAACCGCGTCTTCGCGCCGATCGGCATGAATTCGGCCACGGCGGGCTACGACCGGGCGGGCACGATGATCGGCTCTGCCGCGGTCCATGCCTCGGCGCGCGACTGGGCCAAGCTCGGCGAGTTCCTGCGGCACACCGGCTCGATCCAGGGCGCGCAGATCCTGCCGCGCCGCTGGGTGCAGTTCATGCTCGAATCCTCGCCGCGCAATCCGGGCTACGGTGCGGGGGTCTGGCTGAACAAGGCCAAGGCGAAAGGCGGGGCAGCGGGCGAGGAAGTGCTGTTTCCCGGCATGGCGCCCGCCAATGTCTTCGCCTGCGTCGGCGAATATGGGCAATATGTGATCGGCTCGCCCGACCAGTTGCTGACGGTGGTGCGCCTTGGCGAGAGCGACCCGCAGCAGGAGCGGCTGGTCCATGACCGGCTCGGCAAGCTGCTGGCGATGTTCCCCGGCGGAATCTGAAAGAGATACCAAAAGGGCCGGAGCAGCGAATGCCGCTCCGGCCCTTTTTTACGTCGATGGAAGCGGGAATCAGCCCTCGATCGTGGTCTGCGCGTCGCGCCCGTCGCCTTCGGGGGCGGCGAGGATCGCGCGGGTCACCTGACCCTTGGCGACCGTGTAGGTGGTCGGATCGCCGACGGTCGAACGGATCGACGGATCAGCGGGGCCGGCCATGCTGAGGGTCGACTTCTCGATATCGCTGCGGGCCTGCGGGCCGCCGAACAGGGCGTCGAGCGCCTGCTGCTGCACCGAATCGTCGGCGGGGCGAGGCTGGCCCTGCTTCGGCGGGGCAAGGGTGAAATCGGGCGGCACCACCAGCGGCGACTGGCGCTGCACGGCGAACTCGTCGGGACCGGCGTGGTTCAGCAGGCCGGTGCTTCCGCAGCCGGACACCAGCGCCGCGCCCGCGGCCACGAGAATCAGGGCTCCGGTCTTCTTCATGGGCATCAACTCAAATCTCCGGGGCGGCGCCAGGCGCCGTGTCATGTCCGCCATTCGTTTCGGGCTTGTCGCGCGAAAGGAGGGAGCGGGCAAGGATAATCAGGACGCCGACCGTGATGGCGACGTCGGCGATGTTGAAAATGAGGAACGGACGCCATTCGCCGAAGTGGAGATCGGCATAATCGATCACGTAGCCCATGGTGAAACGGTCGCGGATATTGCCCAGTGCGCCGCCCAGCACCATGGCGAGGGCAGCGATCTCGCCCAGCTTGCGCTCACGCAGCATCCAGATGAGGACGAAGAGCGCGATCAGGCCGGTCATGGCCACCAGTGCCCAACGGCCTTCGGGCGAATCCGCGGTGAACAGTCCGAGCGAGACGCCGAGGTTCTTGGTCCAGCGCAAGTTGAAGAACGGCGCGAGCTCGATCACGCCCACGTCGCGCAGCTTGAGGCCGGTGACGACCCAGGCCTTGAAGCCCTGGTCGATCATGAAGACGACCGCGGCGATCAGGAACCCGATCAGGCGTTTGCGCCAGACGGTCATGGTGCCGGTCACGCCGGGGTCTCCAGCGCGCCGACCACGTCGTCGCAGCGGTCGCAGAGGTCGCCGTCTTCCGAGACTTCGGGAAGGTGGCGCCAGCAGCGGCCGCACTTGTGGTCGGTGGAGGGGGTGACGGTCACGTCGTCTCCCTGCCCACGCGTGACTGTCGCGGTGATGAACAGTTCGGCCAGATCGCCCTCAGGCGCCGAGGCGGGAACCGTGACCGTGGCGGCGAGGCTGGAGCCGACGATCTTCTCGCGGCGCAGCGGTTCGATCGCTTCGGTCACCTTCACGCGCAGGGCACGCAGCTCTGCCCAGCGGGCGGCATCAGCTTCCACGGCAGGAACTTTCGGCCATTCGAGCAGGTGCACACTGTCGCTGCCGGGGAAGCGGCTCTGCCAGACTTCCTCGGCGGTGAACACGGTGACCGGCGCGGCATAGCGCACCAGCGCATGGAACAGCGTGTCCAGCACGGTGCGATAGGCGCGGCGCTTCGGGTCCGAAGGCGCGTCGCAGTAGAGGCAGTCCTTGCGGATATCGAAGAAGAAGGCCGAGAGGTCTTCGTTGCAGAAATCGAGCAGGGTGCGGACATAGGTGTTGAAGTCGAAGTCCGCGACTGCCTTGCGCAGCGTGGCGTCGACGCCCGCCAGCAGCGAGAGCACGTAGCGCTCCAGTTCCGGCATCTCTGCAACCGGCAGCTTCTCTTCGTCCGAGAAGCCGTCGAGCGCGCCCAGCAGGTAGCGCAGGGTGTTGCGCAGCTTGCGGTACTGGTCGGCCACGCCCTTCAGGATCTCGTCGCCGATGCGGTGATCCTCGGTATAGTCGACCGAGAGCGCCCAGAGGCGGATGATGTCGGCGCCGTTGGTCTCCATCACCTTGATCGGGCTGATGGTGTTGCCGAGCGACTTCGACATCTTGAAGCCCTTGGCATCCATCGTGAAGCCGTGGGTCAGCACTGCCTTGTACGGCGCATGGCCGCGCGTGGCGCAGGATTCGAGCAGCGAGGACTGGAACCAGCCGCGATGCTGGTCGCTGCCTTCCAGGTAGAGGTCGGCGGTGGGGCCGACATGGTCCTCGGCAGGCACCAGTTCGGGCCAGCGGCCGGATTCGAGCACGAAGGCGTGGGTCGAGCCGGAATCGAACCAGACGTCGAGAATGTCGACGACGCGCTCGTAGTCATCGGCGCTGTACTTGGTGCCGAGGTATTCCTGCGCGCGCGCGTCCGACCAGGCATCGACGCCGATCTCGCGGATGGCGTGGATGATGCGGGCGTTTACTTCGGCATCGACGAGGTATTCGCCGGACTTGCGATCGACGAACAGGGTGATCGGCACGCCCCAGGCGCGCTGGCGCGACAGCACCCAGTCCGGGCGGCCTTCGACCATGGCGCCGATGCGGTTGCGGCCCTTTTCGGGGACGAAGCGCGTTTCGGCGATGGCGTCGAGCGCGGCTTCGCGCAGCGTCGGCGAGGCTTCGGCGGTCTCGTCCTGCGGATCGATGGCGCCGCCTTCGCCTTCCCAGCGGCGCTCTGCGCGGGTCTTGGAGGGCAGGTGGCCCAGAACCTTGTCCATCGGCACGAACCACTGCGGGGTGCAGCGGAAGATCACCTTGGCCTTCGAACGCCACGAGTGCGGGTAGGAATGCTTGTAGTCGGCCGAAGCCGCCAGCAGTGCGCCAGCTTCGCGCAGGTCCGAGCAGATCGGGCCGTCCGGCGCGTTGAACTTGGGGTTGATGACCGAACCCTGGCCGCCGAGCCAGCCCCAGTCCTCACGATACTTGCCGTCGGCTTCGACCACGAACTTGGGGCCGATGCCGTTGGCCTTGCAGAGCAGGAAGTCGTCCTCGCCATGGTCGGGCGCCATGTGGACGAGGCCGGTGCCGCTCTCGGTGGTGACGAAATCGCCTGCGAGCAGCGGACGTGGCTCGGCGAAGAAGCCGCCCAGCGCGTGCATCGGGTGACGGGCGAGGGTGCCCGCGAGTTCGGAACCCTTGATGGTCTTCACAAAGGTGTCAACTTCACCGGAACGGACATCATCCGAGAAGACGCGGAGAAGTTTTGGACTGCCGAAACCAGGAATTTCGATCCGCGAAAGCTCGCGAGCAAGACGCTCTTCAAATTCGCTTACGAGGCTCCGAGCGATCAGGAACGACGAATCCAGCAGGCTGAAGCGCTCGCGAAGAGCAGCAAAGAATTCGACAGTATCGCCTTCGATATCCTGATATGCAGGGGCGACGGTATACAAGCCGTACTCAATCTCTGGCCCATAAGCGAGCGCCTGGTTGGTCGGGATCGTCCACGGCGTGGTGGTCCAGATCACCGCATAGGCGCCGACCAGTTCCGGCACCGCAGATTCGGTGATCTCGAACGCCACGTCGATTTGGGTCGAGACGATGTCTTCGTACTCGACTTCGGCCTCGGCCAGCGCGGTCTTTTCGACCGGGCTCCACATCACCGGCTTGGCGCCGCGATAGAGCATGTCGTGCTCGGCGAACTTCAGCAGTTCGGTGACGATGGTCGCCTCCGCCTGGAAGTCCATCGTCAGGTAGGGCTTGTCCCAGTCGCCGTTGACGCCGAGGCGCTTCAGCTGCTCGCGCTGCACGTTCACCCAGTTCTGGGCATAGGCGCGGCATTCGGCGCGGAATTCCTCGGCGGGAACCTCGTCCTTGTTCTTCTTCTTCTTGCGGTACTCTTCCTCGACCTTCCACTCGATGGGCAGGCCGTGGCAGTCCCAGCCGGGGACGTAGGGTGCGTTCTTGCCCAGCAGGGTCTGGGTGCGCACGACCATGTCCTTGAGGATGTGGTTCAGCGCATGGCCGATGTGCATGTCGCCGTTCGCGTAGGGCGGGCCGTCATGCAGCACGAACTTCTCGCGGCCCGCGCGGGCTTCGCGGGTCTTGGCGTAAATGTCCTGTTCCTGCCAGCGCGCAAGAATACCCGGCTCCTTCTGCGGGAGCCCGGCCTTCATGGGGAAATCGGTCTTCGGCAGGAAGACGGTCGATCGATAAT
>PJTY01000796.1_pt1 | contig 13901 bp, 13 predicted proteins | sample 1512121 | NCBI WGS metagenome assembly PJTY01 (sample SAMN08177680, study PRJNA422409) | Soil metagenome, whole genome shotgun sequencing project. | isolation source: Soil enriched (2) on filter paper: alkali lignin treatment | place: USA: Madison | collected 2015-01-15 | reverse complement strand
CTGCGCGTATCCGTGGCTTTCGCTCACCATCGCGGCTGCGGGAAAGCTCAAGGCCAGGCTGAGTGACAGCAGGAGGGGACGTATCAAGTCGGCATCCGATCCAGAGGCGTTGGGCTTTGATCGGGGTACAGTAACAGCTTGGTGGGGTTGGAAAAAGAGTGCGAACTTGAGGATTGCAAGGGGCTGCCTTGCAGCCCATCGCCGGCAAGCCAGCTCCCACAGGTACTGCACAAGACTTCAAGTCGATGCGGTCGGTGTGGGAGCTGGCTTGCCGGCGATGGGGCGCGCAGCGGCCCCGCACTACATCAATGCGAGAGGTAGACGGTCAGGGTCTGGCCTGGCTTCAGGGCATGGCCGCTGCGTGGGTTCCAGCGCTTGAGGTGCTTCATTTCCACGTTGAAGCGCTTGGCCACCAGGTACAGCGAGTCGCCTTTGCGTACCTTGTACTGCGTGGAGCGCTTCCCGGAGGCGGCTACCCGATTGCCAGCAGCGCTCGGCGCGCTGCCACCGCGCAGGGCCAGCACCTGGCCAGCGCGCACGCTGTTGCCGGAGAGACGGTTCCAGCGCTTGATGTCCTTGACCGAAACGCGGTTGGCCTTGGCGATTGCGCCCAGATTGTCGCCGCGCTTGACCCGGTAGCTGCGCGCCGCCATCGGGGCCTTGGCTTCGGCCACGGCGCGGGCGAACACGGCCTTGTTCGGCTGCAGGCTGACCAGTTGCTCGGGCTTGAGGTTGGACAGGCTGTCGCTCAGCAGTTGCGCCTTGGCGGTGGGTACCAGCAGCTGCTGCGGGCCGTCCACGGTCATGCGCTTCTTGAATGCCGGGTTGAGCTGGATCAGCTCGTCTTCGTCGATATTGGCGAAGGCTGCTACCCGCGACAGGTCGAGGCGGTCGTTGATGGCCACCGCCTCGAAGTAAGGTTCGTTGGCGATCGGGTTCAGGTTCACGCCATAGGCTTGCGGCGTGAGTACCACCTGCGACAGGGCAAGCAGCTTGGGCACGTAGTCGCGGGTTTCCTGCGGCAGCGGCAGGTTCCAGTAGTCGGTGGGCAGGCCGAGCCGCTCGTTGCGCTCGATGGCGCGGCTGACCGTGCCTTCGCCGGCGTTGTAGGCAGCCAGGGCCAGCAGCCAGTCGCCGTTGAACATGTCGTGCAGGCGGCTGAGGTAATCGAGTGCGGCATTGGTCGAGGCGGTCACGTCGCGACGGCCATCGTAGAAGTTGGTTTGGCGCAGGTTGAAGTGGCGCCCGGTGGACGGAATGAACTGCCACATGCCTGCGGCGTGGGCGCGCGAGTAGGCCATCGGGTTGTAGGCGCTTTCGATGGCTGGCAGCAGGGCCAGCTCCAGCGGCATGTCGCGCTCTTCGAGGCGCTCGACGATGTAGTGCAGGTAGAGGCTGCCACGCTCGCCGGCGCTTTCGATGTAGCTTGGGTTGCTGGCAAACCACAGACGCTGCTGCTCGATGCGCGGGTTGACGTCGATGTTGTCCTGCAGGGCAAAGCCCTGGCGCATGCGTTCCCATACATCCTGGGGTGCCTGCTCGGCCGGCTTGACCAGCAGCGGTGAAGGCTTGTGCTTGATCCGCGCCTGGTAGTTGTGCGCGCGAACGCTATCGGATTCGTCGAGCTGACGGGTGCTCTGGCAGCCCACCAAAGTGGCGGCCAGGGCCAGCGCACTGATTTGGGCCAGGCGCGTCAGGGCGACGGAATGAGAGGTTCTGCGGCTACGGGAAGACATCGGCTGACACAGGTTTCCGGGCGAAAAATTTCGGCGATTCTAGAAACCGCTCCGGGCCTGGTCAACCTTTGACCATCGCTTGCGATATATCTTGAGGTTATCAGAAGGTGTCCTTCCAAGACCTCAAGGCAGCAAAAACAGCGACATGCGAGGGGTTTGAATGTCCCTTCCATTCGTCTGCTTTTTGTTTAACTAATGTTTCAGAGGTGCGCAGGAAGGGATTGGTCAGGCGCTCCAGACCGATCGTTGATGGCAATGTGATGCGATTTTCGCCACGCAAACGGGTAACGTCCTCGAACCGCTGTTGAACGTGCGGGTTGCCGGGTTCCACCGCCTTGGCGAAACGCAGGTTGCTCAGGGTGTATTCGTGGGCGCAGTACACTTCGGTGTGCTCTGGCAGGGCTGCCAGGCGGGCGAGGGCAGGCTGCATCTGTTCGGGGGTGCCTTCGAACATGCGCCCGCAACCGGCGGCGAACAATGTGTCGCCACTGAACAGCACGGGTGTTGCCGGCTGGTCGCTGAACAAGGCGATATGCCCCAGGGTATGGCCGGGCACGGCCAGCACCTGGAAGGTCACGCCAAGCACGGTCACCTGGTCACCTTCGTCCAGCGCCAGGTCACGGCAGGGAATGTGCTCGCGGGCCGGGCCGCAGACGCGGGCGCCGGTCAGTTGCTTGAGCCGCTCCACGCCGCCGACGTGGTCATTGTGATGGTGGGTGACCAGGATGTCGCTCAGTACCCAGCCGGGGTTCGCCGACAGCCAACGTTCCACTGGGCCGGCGTCACCCGGATCGACCACCGCGCAGCGGCGTTTGGCAGTATCCTGTAACAACCAGATGTAGTTGTCGGAGAAAGCGGGGAGAGCATCGATCTGTATCATGGTGCGGATCCGATTCGCCTAGCGTGGCACATGAAGGCATCTTAGCCGCGATGGCGCGGTGCGAGAACCTTCGAGGGAGAGCGCAATGACCGACCAAGCCTTTGCCCAGGCCGACCCGGAGTGGGTCAAGCTGATCAGCCTGGCCCGTGAGTGGTTCAACGGCCCACTCGGCCAACTGATGCTCAAGGAGGAGGAAAAACTGCTGGAAGAAGAGCTCGGGCGCTTCTTCGGGGGTTACCTTGTGCACTACGGGCCCTGCGCCGAGCCACCGCCCAGCGCGCCTCAGGTGCAGCGCAACGTGCGCCTCGGCGCGCCGCTGCCGGGGGTGGAGATTGTCTGCGAAGAGCAGGCCTGGCCGCTGAGCGAGCACGCCGCCGATGTGGTGGTGCTGCAGCATGGCCTGGATTTCAGCCTGTCGCCCCACGGCCTGCTGCGCGAGGCGGCCAGCGCCGTGCGCCCTGGCGGGCACCTGCTGATCGTCGGGATCAACCCCTGGAGCAGTTGGGGCATGCGCCATTTCTTCAGCCACGGCGCCCTGCGCAAGGCCCGTTGCATCTCGCCGTCGCGGGTGGGCGACTGGCTCAATCTGCTGGGCTTCGCGCTGGAGAAACGCCGCTTCGGGTGCTATCGTCCGCCGCTTGCCTCGCCGGCCTGGCAGCACCGCCTGCAGGGCTGGGAACGGATGGCCGGCGGCTGGCAGGGCTCCGGAGGCGGGGTGTACCTGCTGGTGGCGCGCAAGATGGTGGTGGGTCTGCGGCCGTTGCGCCCGGAGCGCCGCGAGCCGATGGGCAAACTGCTGCCGCTGCCGCTGGCCAAGGTCAACCGCACGGCGGCCAACCCCGAAACTGACAAGCACTGACTTCAAGAGTGGTACATGAGCGATAGCGTCGAGATGTTTACTGATGGTGCCTGCAAGGGCAACCCGGGCCCTGGTGGCTGGGGCGTGCTGATGGTCTACAAGGGCGTCGAGAAGGAACTGTGGGGCGGCGAGCGTGAAACCACCAACAACCGCATGGAGCTGATGGCTGCGATCCAGGGCCTGATGTCGCTGAAGCGCGAATGCGAGGTGGTGCTGACCACCGACTCGCAGTACGTGATGAAGGGCATCAACGAATGGATGACCAACTGGAAGAAGCGCGGCTGGAAAACCGCGGCCAAGGAGCCGGTGAAGAACGCCGACCTGTGGCAGCAGCTGGATGAGCAGGTCAACCGCCACAAGGTCACCTGGAAGTGGGTACGCGGGCACATCGGCCACCCCGGCAACGAACGCGCCGATCAGCTGGCCAACCGTGGCGTCGATGAGGTGCGCGCCAAGCGTTGAGCTGGGGTACAATTGCGCCCTTTGTAACTGATGCAAGTTGGAGCGCCCCGCGTGGAGCAGCAGCAAGATAAACGGTTCGTCATTCTCGATACCGAAACCACGGGTATGCCGGTCAGCGAAGGCCACCGGATCATCGAGATCGGCTGTGTCGAGGTAATCGGCCGGCGCCTGACCGGGCGGCACTTCCACGTTTACCTGCAGCCGGACCGTGAGAGTGACGAGGGCGCCATCAACGTCCACGGCATCACCGATGCCTTCCTGGTCGGCAAGCCGCGCTTTGGCGATGTGGCCGAGGAGTTCTTCGAGTTCATCCAGGGCGCCACGCTGGTCATTCACAACGCGGCGTTCGACGTTGGCTTCATCAATAACGAATTTGCCTTGCTGGGCCAGCAGGACCGCGCGGACATTTCCCAGCACTGCACCATCCTCGACACCCTGCTGCTGGCGCGCTCGCGCCACCCGGGGCAGCGCAACAGCCTGGATGCGCTGTGCAAACGCTACGACATCGACAACTCGGGCCGTGAACTGCACGGCGCATTGCTCGACTCGGAACTGCTGGCTGACGTCTACCTGGCGATGACCGGTGGCCAGACCAGCCTGTCGCTGGCCGGGCATGGGGCAGAATCGGGGGATGAAGGGGGCGGTGCTGGCGGCAGCGAGATTCGCCGTATTACCGGGCGTGTGCCCGGGCGGGTGATCATGGCCAGTGCCGAGGAGCTGGAGGCGCATGCCGAGCGCCTGGCGGCCATTGCCAAGTCGGCGGGTGGGCCATCCATGTGGCAGGCTTTGACCGAGACACCTGCTAGCTGATTTTCAGCCTGTACCGGCCTCTTCGCGGGCGCGCCCGCTCCCACAGACAATCGACTGGTCTTGAAAACAATCCAGTCCCTGTGGGAGCGGGTTCACCCGCGAAGAGGCCAGTACAGGCAGTACAAGGCTCAACTACCCTGAAATGGACGTCATGTCCTTCGGAGGTAGCCACCTGATGTACAAGGACCTCAAGTTCCCCATCCTCATTGTCCACCGTGCCATCAAGGCCGACAGCGTCGCTGGCGAACGCGTGCGGGGCATCGCCGAGGAACTGCGCCAGGACGGCTTTGCCATCCTCGCCGCCGCCGACCATGCCGAGGCCTGCCTGGTCGCCGCCACCCACCATGGCCTGGCTTGCATGCTGATTGCCGCCGAGGGCGTCGGCGAGAATACTCACCTGCTGCAGAGCATGGCCGAGCTGATTCGACTGGCCCGCCTGCGTGCGCCCAACCTGCCGATTTTCGCCCTGGGCGAACAGGTGACCCTGGAAAACGCCCCCGCCGAAGCCATGAGCGAGCTCAACCAGCTGCGCGGCATCCTCTACCTGTTCGAAGACACCGTGCCGTTTCTTGCGCGCCAGGTGGCGCGTGCCGCACATATCTACCTCGACGGCCTGCTGCCGCCGTTCTTCAAGGCCCTGGTACAGCACACTGCGCAGTCCAACTATTCCTGGCACACCCCGGGCCACGGCGGTGGCGTGGCCTATCGCAAAAGCCCGGTTGGCCAGGCCTTTCACCAGTTCTTCGGGGAAAACACCCTGCGCTCGGACTTGTCCGTTTCCGTGCCGGAGCTGGGCTCGCTGCTCGATCACACCGGCCCCTTGGCCGAAGCCGAAGCCAGGGCCGCACGCAACTTTGGCGCCGACCATACCTTCTTCGTCATCAATGGCACCTCCACGGCCAACAAGATCGTCTGGCACGCCATGGTCGGCCGCGACGACCTGGTACTGGTGGATCGCAACTGCCACAAGTCGGTGGTGCACGCGATCATCATGACCGGTGCCATTCCCCTCTATCTGTGCCCCGAGCGCAACGAACTGGGCATCATCGGCCCTATCCCGCTCAGCGAGTTCAGCGCCGAGGCGATCCAGGCGAAGATCCAGGCCAACCCTCTTGCCCGCGATCGCGGGCAGCGCATCAAGCTGGCGGTGGTGACCAACTCCACCTACGACGGCCTGTGCTACCACGACGGGCTGATCAAGCAGAGCCTGGGCGCCAGTGTCGAGGTGCTGCACTTCGACGAAGCCTGGTTCGCCTATGCGGCCTTCCACGAGTTCTTCACCGGGCGCCATGCCATGGGCACGGCCTGCGCGGCAGACAGCCCGCTGGTGTTCAGCACCCATTCCACCCACAAGCTGCTGGCCGCGTTCAGCCAGGCCTCGATGATTCATGTGCAGGACGGGGCCAGGCGCCAGCTGGACCGTGACCGCTTCAACGAAGCGTTCATGATGCACATCTCGACCTCGCCGCAATACAGCATCCTCGCTTCGCTGGATGTGGCCTCGACCATGATGGAGGGGCCGGCCGGGCGTTCGCTGTTGCAGGAAATGTTCGACGAGGCGCTGAGCTTTCGCCGTGCCCTGGCCAACCTGCGCGAGCATATCGCTGCCGACGACTGGTGGTTCAGCATCTGGCAGCCGCCGAGTGCCGAAGGCATCCACCGTTTGGCCGCGCAGGACTGGCTGCTGCAGCCGGGGGCGGAGTGGCATGGCTTTGGCGAAGTGGCGGACGACTATGTGCTGCTCGACCCGCTGAAGGTGACCTTGGTGATGCCGGGCCTGAGCGCGGGCGGTGCGCTGGGCGAGCATGGCATCCCGGCGGCGGTGGTCAGCAAGTTCCTCTGGGAGCGGGGGCTGGTGGTGGAGAAAACCGGCCTTTACAGCTTTCTGGTGCTGTTCTCGATGGGCATCACCAAGGGCAAGTGGAGCACCCTGCTTACCGAGTTGCTGGAGTTCAAGCGCCACTATGACGGCAATACCGCCCTGAACAACTGCCTGCCGAGCGTGGTGGCTGCCGATGCCTCACGCTACCAGGGTATGGGCCTGCGCGACCTGTGCGACCAGTTGCATGGCTGCTACCGGGCAAATGCCACGGCCAAGCAGCTGAAGCGGCTGTTCACGCGCTTGCCGGAGGTAGCCGTGAGCCCGGCCCGGGCCTATGACCAGATGGTGCGCGGTGAGGTGGAAGCGGTGCCGATCGAGATGCTGCTGGGGCGCGTGGCGGCGGTGATGCTGGTGCCGTACCCGCCTGGTATTCCATTGATCATGCCGGGCGAGCGGTTCACCGAGGCGACCCGCTCGATACTCGATTACCTGGCATTCGCCCGCGCGTTCAACCAGGGCTTCCCAGGTTTCGTCGCCGACGTGCACGGCCTGCAGAACGAAAGCGGCCGCTACACGGTGGATTGCATCAAGGAATGCGAATGATCTCGACGCCGCTGCGCGCCAGTTCGAAGCGGTTTTCGCCCAGGTGGTTGACCTTGTCGCCGATGGCCAGGCGATAGGTGGTGATGGGGGCGCCCAGCGTGCTGCCGTCGGTTTGCAGGGTCGACTCCTGGAACTCGTGCACGGGGTAGATGCGGCCTTCGGCGTCACGGGCGTGGAATTGGCCGACCATTACTGCTGCCATTTGGGTGGAAACCTCTGAATTGCGTGGGAAATGTCTGCAGACATAGACCGTGGAACAGCGTCGGAAGTTTTCGCCCCGCGGAAAAAAAACCAAGGCGCCGAGGAACGGTCATCTATAACTACAACGTCCCTTTACTCAGCGAAGGTTGGAAATTGCCATGAGCCAGGTGTATTCGGTAGCGGTTGTCGTCGGTAGCTTGCGCAAGGATTCCTACAACCGCAAGGTCGCCCGCGCACTCTCGGAGCTGGCGCCGTCCAGCCTTGCCCTGAGGATCGTCGAGATCGGCGATCTGCCGTTGTACAACGAGGACGTCGAGGCCGACGCACCGCCAGAGGCCTGGAAGCGTTTTCGCGACGAAATCCGCCGCAGCGATGCGGTGCTGTTCGTTACCCCGGAATACAACCGTTCGGTGCCGGGCTGCCTGAAAAACGCCATCGATGTGGGGTCGCGGCCCTACGGGCAGAGCGCCTGGGGGGGCAAGCCAACGGCGGTGGTCAGTGTGTCGCCGGGGGCTATTGGTGGTTTCGGTGCCAACCATGCCGTGCGCCAGTCGCTGGTGTTTCTGGATATGCCGTGCATGCAGATGCCCGAGGCCTATATCGGCGGCGCAGCGAGCCTGTTCGATGACGCAGGCAAGCTCAACGACAAGACCCGGCCGTTCTTGCAGGCGTTTGTCGACAAGTTTGCTTCGTGGGTTAAGTTGAACCGGGCGGTTTGACCTGCCTTGAGCAATCATCGCTGAGCGCGCGATCCCTGTAGGAGCGGCCTTGTGTCGCGAAAGGGCTGCGCAGCAGCCCCGCAATTTATGTTGCGAAGCTGAAATCCTGGGGCTGCTGCGCAGCCCTTTCGCGACACAAGGCCGCTCCTACAAAAAAGCGGATTAGCGGAAGCTGTAGGAAACCCCGGCATACACGCCAAAGCCTTCGCCCGGCGTCGAGCGGGCGTTGTCTTTGCCGTCATCGTCATAGGTCGGTGCCACCGTCGCCGCATAACGCTTGTTGGTCAGGTTGCGCAGGTCCAGCCAGGTCTGCCAGTCCTGCTTCGGTGAACCCCAGCCCAGGCGCGCGCCGAGCAAGGCATATTCATCGGCGTGGTAGCTGTTGGCGTAGTCCACCTGCACCTTCGACGCCATCTGCGTGTTGACCCCGGCGTAGAAGCCGCTCGGCCAGTCATAGCGCAGCTCGGCCTGGTAGTAGTGCATGGGGATGCCCGGCAGGCGGTTGTCGTCGAACTGGTCGTCATCGCGGTAGTGGAAATCACTGAAGGTGTAGGCCTGGCGCAGGCTGAGCTTGCCAGTACCGGCGCGCTCCCACAGGGTGCTGTCGAGGCCGGCTTCCACGCCCTGGTGCACGGTGGGGCTGGCGTTGAACTCCGAGGTGAAGTTCGGCACCACTTCCACGGCCAGCAGTTCATGGCGCACCTGCGCGTAGTACCAGGCCAGGTCCCAGCGGCCAAGCACCGAATCGCCACGCGCGCCCAGCTCCAGGGTAGTGGCGGTCTGGTTCTGCATCTCGATCGGCTGGATCTGCTTGCCGTCTACTTTGGGCGAGCTCCAGATCAGCGACCACGGGTGGGGCGGCTCTACCGAGCGGCTCAGGTTGCCGTATACCTGCAGGTCTGGGCGGATGTCATAGCGCAGCCCCACGCGTGGCGCATAGTCCCAGTCATGCATGCTTACCTTGCCGCCCTCGGCAGGGTAGGTGACATCACTTTCGCGGCGGGTATAGATCATTGCCAGGCCCGTGGTCAGCCACAGGTTCGGCACCAGCTCCAGGTCGTTGCCCACATGCAGCACCGTGTCCGAGCCCTGGTAGGTGAAGTCACGGGTGCGCTCACCGAACACATCGCCATTGCGGTTGAACTGCGAAGCACCACTGTTGGGCAGGTGCTTGGTGGTGCGCCAGCCGATGGTGGTCTCGCTCTCATGGCCGAACAAGGTATCGCGACGGAAGTAGTTCAGCGTGCCGCTGACATCGGTGTAGGCCACCTTCAGGCGCATCGGGCCTTCACGCAGGTCCATCGGGTAGTCGTGGTAGACCAGGCCGGCTTCCAGGCGCGCATCGTCGTCGAGGTAGAAGGTGGTCTTGTTGCCCACCCAGGTGCTGCCCGGCTGCGGGCGGCTGTCGTCGCGGGCCAGGTAGGCCGGGTTGGCCGCACGTGGGTGGTGCTTGATCTGCTCCTTGGTCAGGCGCCCGGCCAGCTCGTTCTCGGTTTCCCGGTAGCGCAAGTAGAAGCGGGTTTCCAGGTTCGGGTTGAAGCGGTAGCCGACGTTGGCGGCAACGCCCTTGGCGCTGCCACTGCTGTGCGCCTGGTAGCCGTCATATTCCGAATCGGTCAGGGCCACGTAGTAGTCGAGGTTGCCCAGCACCTGCCCCGAGCTGATATGCCGGTGCTGGTAGCCGCGGCTGCCGACTTCATAGCGCACCTGCAGCGGCGCGGCGTCGTAGCCGGTGTGGGTGACATAGTTGATCGCGCCGCCAAGGGCGAGGGAACCCTGGTCGAAGCCGTTGGCGCCGCGCAGCACTTCGGCACGGCTCAGCCACAGCGGCTCGAACAGCTCGTAGGGCGTACCGCCCGGGCCGGTCAGGGGCAGGCCGTCAAACATCGTGTACACCCCGGAACCGTGGGCCCCCGGTGCGCGGTTGATGCCCGAACCGCGGATCGACAGTTTGATGCCATCGTTGCCCGCCGATTGCGCGAACACCCCGGGCTGGTAGGCCAGTACATCCTGGTTGCTGGCAACCCGGCCTTGCCCTACACGCTGCATGTCCACCAGGTTGCTTGCGCCCGGCACTTCGTGCAGGCGTTCGCTGGCTGCGGTCAGGTCGTTCTGCTCCTCATCGGTGATCAGCACCTGGCCCAACTCGACCGAAGATGCAGCCAGGGCGGGCTGGGAGGCAGCGAAAGCAGCCAGCAGGCCGAGGCAGGATGGTGGGGGCAAAACGCAACGCATTGTACGACTCCAGGCGAAAGGCGAATGGACAACGGCGTTGAGACGAGCGAAATGCCGCTTGGAGCACGAGGAAAGTCGACAAATATCGCGCAACCTTCGTCAGACGGTTTTGTACGAAAGTTCTTTACAAGCCGCAGCGATGGAGCTGGGCGACCCGCGCTTCGTAAGGTGATTGCAGACCGGCAGCGATGCCTCGCTCAATCACCCGTGGAGTTCAAACATGACTGACAACGCACGACACTCGCAGCAACCCCTGGCGGACGCCCCGGTTCGCCTGACGCCACGTGAACGGCAAGTGCTGTTGTGGTGTGCCTACGGCAAGAGCTCGTGGGAGATTGGCCAGATACTGGAATGCAAGGAATCGACGGTGAACTTCCATGTGTCGAACATCCTGCGCAAGTTCGATGTGCCCACGCGGGTGGCTGCGGTGATCAAGGCCATTCGCTACGGCATGCTGGCCGAGCAGTGAGGGGGTGAAGCATGGGCAACGATCCTCGGTTACGGCGTTATGCCGATTGCCATGACCCCTTCTGGCCACGGGTAGACCTGGACAGGCTGCGTGAGCGCCTGAACCTGAAGCGGCCTGTCAGTGAAGCTGTGCTGGAAGTGGCCGCACGCTGCGCTGCCATCGACGCGGCACGTGAATTCGCACGCTGGCGCGCGGTGTTGCGAGAGCGGGGCTACAAGCGCCTCGAGGATGTGGCCGGGCATGACCACGGGCGTGCATTGCGGGTGTGCTACATCCGCTTTGTCGAAGCCGCGGTCATGCGTAACCTGGGCTCGACCGCCTACCTGCCCGCCGCACTCCGAGGGGCTGCCCATGACTGAAAAATCTGTTGTCGACAGCCTGGCCCCGGCGCTGGTGGAGTTGCTGGGCGTGGATGGCAATGTCCTGTTCGCCGCGCTGCTGGGGGCTTTGTTGGTGAGCGCGGCGCGTGACCGGTTGATCACCAACAAGGCCAGGCGCCTGACGCTGGGCAAGAAACTCTTGCTGGTGTTCGTGACCGTGGGGGTTGGCCACCTGTTCGAGCCGCTGGTTTCGTCACTGGTGCCCTTGCTGAGCCGTGGCATGGCGGGGTTCGTGGCTGCCGTGGTGGTGATCCCCATCAGCCTCAAGGTGATGGTCTGGCTGGATACGCTGGACCCGCGTGAACTCATCCAGCGCTGGCGCCGCCGGGGCTAGCCGCTGGCGGCATTGGGCGAGCGACTGGTCAGCGCGTTCAATTGCCGCTCCAGCTGCTGGATGCGTTGCTTGTCCTGGACCAGCAGGAGAACGGCTTGGCGATCGGCAAGCGACAGGGTGCGCAGGCGCGCGAGCATGTCCTGTTCCCAGCCTTCGTCGTCCAGGCCTGCGCGATGTCGTTCGGGTTCACCCAGCAGAAGCCAGTCCAGTGAGCATGCGTATTGCTTGGCAATGTCTATGCAAAGTGAATAAGGAATGCTGTCGCGCACCTTCCAGCTGCTCAATGTCTGCGGGCTGATCGAAAGCGCTCTGGATAGCTCGGCGTCAGATTCCGTAGCGGTCAGAAGCTTCAGCCGGGTCAGCACCGAAGCAAGTACGTGGGTACTCATAACAAATATCCATGACTGGTTTAATGATATTCCATGGGCTTAAACTACTCGTTATGAATACAGCCCTGCGTTTTAAGGAGCATTCCTGCAATGAGAAGCATCAAACTGAAGAATACACCTATATATGCAGCCAATACTGACAAAACCGGACGACTATTCTCACAGAAGGTAAGCCCGAACAATGCTTGCAGGTACTTGCCGTGAGTACATACAAGCTGGTTTGCCCGCATTGCCATAGCCGGATGCGTATCCGTACCAGCGAAGGGCGTCATATTTTCCTGCGGATCGCTTATTTGCAATGCACCACCGAGGCCTGTGGCTGGTCAGTGCGCGCCGAGTTCGAGATGACCCATGAACTCTCGCCCAGCGGCATGCCCAACCCGGAAGTCTACCTGCCTTCGGCCAATGGTGATTTGCGCAAGGCAGCGCTGCCGGCAGCCGTGCAGGACAACCCCGGCGAATGAGCTTTCATGGCTACGGATACAAAACGTGCAGATAAAAAAACACCCCGCATGAGCGGGGTGTCTTGTTTTGCCGGGGCGATCAGCCGATCAGTTGCAGGCCGGCTTGCTGGACCATTTCCAGCAGCGGTTGCGGATACACACCCAGCACGAAGGCAAGAATGGCGATGGCCAGCAGCATGACGCCGCCAGTGCGCTGTTCCCACTTCAGCGGGGCGTCGTGGCGACGCAGGTTCGGCTCGACCAGGTACAGGGTGACCATGACACGCAGGTAGTAGTAGACGCCGATGGCGCTACCGATCACCAGCGCACCGACCAGCCACCACAGGTGCGACTCGACGCCGGTGGCGATGATGTAGAACTTGCCGATGAAGCCGGCGGTCAGCGGGATACCCGCCAGCGACAGCATCATCACGGTCAGTACCGCGGTCAGGTACGGACGGCGCCAGAACAGACCACGGTACTCGTACAGCGCATCGGCGTCACGGCCGCCGTAAGGCGAGGACATCAGGGTGATGACACCGAAGGCGCCCAGGCTGGTGATCACGTAGGTGACCAGGTACACGCCCATGGCTTCCAGGGCCAGGCCTTTGCTGGCGACCAGGGCGATGACCAGGTAGCCGAAGTGGGCGATGGACGAGTAACCGAGCAGGCGCTTGAGGTTGCTCTGGGTCAGTGCCAGCAGGTTACCGATCAGGATCGAGGCCACTGCAATCACTGCCAGTACGGTGCTCAGCACGCCGCTGCTGGCAGCAGGGGAGAGCATGAACAGGCGCACGACAACGGCAAACACCGCAACCTTGCTGGCGGTGGCCAGGAAGGCTGCGACCGGTGCCGGGGCGCCTTCGTATACGTCCGGGGTCCACAGGTGGAACGGTACCAGCGACAACTTGAAGGCCAGGCCGACCAGCATCATGGCCAGGCCCAGCTGGGCCAGCAGGCTCGGCATGCTGGTAGCGGCCAGGGCCTTGCCGATCTGGTCGAAGGTGAGGCTGCCGGCGTCGGCGTACAGCAGGGCCATGCCGAACAGCAGGAAGGCCGAGCCTGCGGCCGACAGCACCATGTACTTGATGCCGGCTTCCAGCGAGCGCTTGTTGAAGAAGGCATACGCCACCAGGCCGTAGACCGGTACCGACAGCAGCTCCAGGCCGATGAACAGGCCGGCCAGGTGGTTGGCGCTGACCAGCACCAGGCCACCGAGGGCCGACATCAGCAGCAGCAGGTAGAGTTCTTCACGGTTGCCCGGGAAGCCCTTGGAGCCTTCGCCGAGGTAGGCGTGGGCGAGGGTGACGCAAGCCAGCGTCGCCACCAGCATGATCGCCATGTACAGGCAGGCGAACTTGTCGATGGTGACCAGCGAAGTGACCGCCAGCGGCGCGACCTTCAGCGCCGGCAGGATCGACAGCAGGGCCAGGTTGAGGCCCACGGTGGACAGCAGGAAGGTCTGCGAGTGGTTGCGCTTCCAGGCGATCGCCAGCATCACCACCACCGTGGTGATGGTGGTGATCAGCATCGGCGCCAATGCGATGAAGTGTTGAGTG
>PJTY01000794.1_pt1 | contig 13959 bp, 13 predicted proteins | sample 1512121 | NCBI WGS metagenome assembly PJTY01 (sample SAMN08177680, study PRJNA422409) | Soil metagenome, whole genome shotgun sequencing project. | isolation source: Soil enriched (2) on filter paper: alkali lignin treatment | place: USA: Madison | collected 2015-01-15 | reverse complement strand
CTGCGCGTATCCGTGGCTTTCGCTCACCATCGCGGCTGCGGGAAAGCTCAAGGCCAGGCTGAGTGACAGCAGGAGGGGACGTATCAAGTCGGCATCCGATCCAGAGGCGTTGGGCTTTGATCGAGTACAGTAACAGCTTGGTGGGGTTGGAAAAAGAGAGGTTTTGAAGGTGCGGGCCCCAAGCCGGGGGCAACAGGTGCCACGGTACCTGTGGGAGCGGCCTTGTGTCGCGAAAGGGCTGCGCAGCAGCCCCGGCAGTTTATGCTGAAAAGTTCAAATACTGGGGCCGCTCCGCGCCCCTATCGCGACACCAGGCCGCTCTCACAAGGCCGCGTGAGGGCCCTGGTTGCGGGATCAATGCCCGAGGTAGACGGTCAGGGTCTGGCCTGGCTTGAGGGCATGGCCGCTGCGTGGGTTCCAGCGCTTGAGGTGCTTCATTTCCACATTGAAGCGCTTGGCCACCAGGTACAGGGAATCGCCCTTGCGGACCTTGTATTGCGTGGAGCGCTTCCCGGAGGCGGCAACCCGGTTGCCGGCGGCGCTCGGTGCACTGCCACCGCGCAGGGCCAGAACCTGGCCAGCACGCAGACTGTTGCCGGACAAACGGTTCCAGCGCTTGATGTCCTTGACCGACACACGGTTGATCTTGGCGATGGCGCTCAGGTTATCGCCACGCTTGACCCGGTAGCTACGCGCCCCCACCGGTGCCTTGGCTTCGGCCACAGCCCGGGCAAACGCTGCTTTCGGCGGTTGCAGGCTGACCAGTTGCTCCGGGTTGAGGTTGGACAGGCTGGCACTGAGCAACTGCGCCTTGGCGGTGGGCACCAGCAGCTGTTTCGGGCCATCGACGGTCATGCGCTTCTTGAATGCCGGGTTGAGCTGGATCAGCTCGTCCTCGTCGATGTTGGCAAAGGCCGCGACCCGGGTAAGGTCCAGGCGGTCATTGATCGCCACCGCTTCGAAGTACGGTTCGTTGGCGATCGGGGTGAGATTGACACCATAGGCTTCTGGCGTGGACACCACCTGCGACAGTGCCAGCAACTTGGGTACGTAGTCGCGGGTTTCCTGTGGCAGCGGCAGGTTCCAGTAGTCGGTCGGCAGGCCGAGCCTTTCGTTGCGCTCGATGGCTCGGCTGACGGTGCCTTCGCCGGCATTGTAGGCCGCCAGGGCCAACAGCCAGTCGCCGTTGAACATGTCGTGCAGGCGGGTCAGGTAGTCCAGCGCGGCGTTGGTCGACGCGGTGACATCGCGGCGGCCGTCATAGAAGTTGGTCTGGCGCAGGTTGAAGTGGCGACCGGTAGCCGGCATGAACTGCCACATGCCGGCAGCGCTGGCGCGTGAGTAGGCCATGGGGTTGTAGGCACTTTCGATGGCTGGCAGCAGGGCCAGTTCCAGCGGCATGTCGCGTTCTTCAAGGCGCTCGACGATGTAGTGCAGGTAGAGGCTGCCACGTTCCCCGGCGCTTTCGATGAAGGTCGGGTTGCTGGCGAACCACAAGCGCTGCTGTTCGATGCGCGGGTTGACGTCGATGCTGTCTTGCAGGGCGAAGCCCTGGCGCATGCGCTCCCAGACATCCTGCGGCGCCTGCTCGGCCGGCTTGACCAGCAGCGGAGAAGGCTTGTGCTTGATCCGCGCCTGGTAGTTGTGCGCGCGAACGCTATCGGATTCGTCGAGCTGACGGGTGCTCTGGCAGCCCACCAAGGTGGCGGCCAGGGCCAGCGCACTGATTTGGGCCAGGCGCGTCAGGGCGACGGAATGAGAGGTTCTGCGGCTACGGGAAGACATCGGCTGATACAGGTATCCGGGCGAAAAAGTTCGGCGATTCTAGAAACCGCTCCGGGCCTGGTCAACCTTTGACCATCACTTGCGATATATCTTGCGGTTATCAGAAGGTGTCCTTCCAAGACCTCAAGGCAGCAAAAACAGCGACATGCGTGGTGTTTGAATGTCCCTTCCATTCGTCTGCTTTTTGTTTAACTAATGTTTCAGAGGTACGCAGAAAGGGGTTGGTCAGGCGCTCCAGGCCGATCGTTGATGGCAAACTGATGCGATTTTCGGCGCGCAAACGGCTAACGTCCTCGAACCGTTGTTGAACGTGCGGGTTGGTCGGTTCCACCGCCTTGGCGAAACGCAGGTTGCTGAGGGTGTACTCATGGGCGCAGTACACTGCTGTCTGCTCTGGCAGGGCCGCCAGGCGGGCGAGGGCAGGCTGCATCTGTTCGGGTGTACCTTCGAACATGCGCCCGCAACCGGCGGCGAACAGGGTATCGCCACTGAACAGGATGGGCGTTGCTGGCTGGTCGCTGAAGAAGGCGATATGCCCCAGGGTGTGGCCGGGTACCGCCAGCACCTGGAAAGTCACACCCAGCACGTCCACCCTGTCGCCTTCGTCCAGTGCCAGGTCGCGGCCGGGAATGCGTTCGTTGGCGGGGCCACAGACCCGTGCGCCGGTCAATTGCCTGAGCCGCTCCACACCGCCGACATGGTCATTGTGGTGGTGGGTGACGAGGATGTCGCTCAGCACCCATTCGGGGTTGGCAGCCAGCCAGCGCTCCACCGGGCTGGCATCGCCCGGGTCGACCACCGCACAACGGCGTTTGGCAGTATCCTGTAACAACCAGATGTAGTTGTCGGAGAAAGCGGGGAGAGCATCGATCTGTATCATGGTGCGGATCCGATTCGCCTAGCGTGGCACATGAGGGCATCTTAGCCGCGATGGCGCGGTGGGAGAACCTTCGAGGGAGAGCGCAATGACCGACCAAGCTTTTGCACAGGCCGACCCGGACTGGGTCGAGCTGATCAGCCTGGCCCGTGAGTGGTTCAACGGCCCACTTGGGCAACTGATGCTCAAGGAGGAGGACAAACTGCTGGAAGAAGAGCTCGGGCGCTTCTTTGGCGGCTATCTCGTGCATTACGGGCCCTGCGCCGAGCCACCGCCCAGAGCCCCCCAGGTGCAGCGTAACGTGCGCCTTGGTGCGCCCTTGCCGGGTGTGGAGATTGTCTGCGAAGAACAGGCCTGGCCGTTGAGCGAGCACGCTGCCGACGTGGTGGTGCTGCAGCATGGCCTGGACTTCTGCCTGTCGCCCCATGGCCTGCTGCGCGAGGCCGCCAGTGCCGTCCGCCCGGGCGGGCACCTGCTGATCGTGGGGATCAACCCCTGGAGCAGCTGGGGCATGCGCCATTTCTTCAGTCACGGTGCTCTGCGCAAGGCGCGCTGCATCTCGCCGTCCCGGGTGGGCGACTGGCTCAACCTGCTGGGCTTCGCGCTGGAGAAACGCCGCTTCGGGTGCTATCGTCCGCCGCTTGCCTCACCTGCCTGGCAGCAACGCCTGGAGGGCTGGGAACGACTGGCCGGCGGCTGGCAGGGCTCCGGTGGCGGGGTGTACCTGCTGGTGGCGCGCAAGATGGTGGTAGGCCTGCGGCCTTTGCGGCCGGAACGCCGCGAGCCAATGGGCAAGCTGCTGCCGCTGCCACTGGCGAAAGTCAACCGCACCGCAGCCAACCCCGAAACTGACAAGCACTGAATTCAAGAGTGGTACATGAGCGATAGCGTCGAGATGTTTACTGATGGTGCCTGCAAGGGCAACCCTGGCCCGGGTGGCTGGGGCGTGCTGATGATCTACAAGGGCGTCGAGAAGGAACTGTGGGGCGGCGAACGTGAGACCACCAACAACCGCATGGAGCTGATGGCCGCGATCCAGGGCCTGATGTCGCTCAAACGTGAATGCGAGGTGGTGCTGACCACCGACTCGCAGTACGTGATGAAGGGCATCAACGAATGGATGGTCAACTGGAAGAAGCGCGGCTGGAAGACCGCCGCCAAGGAGCCGGTGAAGAACGCTGACTTGTGGCAGCAGCTCGATGAGCAGGTCAACCGCCACAAGGTGACCTGGAAGTGGGTACGCGGCCATATCGGCCACCCCGGCAACGAACGCGCCGACCAGCTGGCCAACCGTGGGGTCGATGAGGTGCGCGCCCAGCGTTGAGCTGGGGTACAATCGCGACCTTTGTAACGGATGCAAGTTGGAGCGCCCGCGTGGAGCAGCAGCAAGATAAACGGTTCGTCATTCTCGATACCGAAACCACGGGTATGCCGGTTGGCGAAGGCCACCGGATCATCGAGATCGGCTGTGTCGAGGTCATCGGCCGGCGCCTGACCGGGCGGCACTTCCACGTCTACCTGCAGCCCGACCGCGAGAGTGACGAGGGCGCGATCAACGTTCACGGCATCACGGATGCCTTCCTGGTCGGCAAGCCCCGCTTTGGCGATGTCGCCGAGGAGTTCTTCCAGTTCATCCAGGGTGCCACGCTGGTCATCCACAACGCGGCGTTCGACGTTGGCTTCATCAACAACGAATTCGCCTTGCTGGGCCAGCAGGACCGTGCTGACATTTCGCAGCACTGCACCATTCTGGACACCCTGTTGCTGGCACGTTCGCGCCACCCGGGGCAGCGCAACAGCCTGGATGCGCTGTGCAAACGCTACGACATCGACAACTCAGGCCGTGAGTTGCACGGCGCACTGCTCGACTCGGAACTGCTGGCCGACGTTTACCTGGCAATGACCGGTGGCCAGACCAGCCTGTCGTTGGCTGGGAATGGCGCAGATGCCGAAGAGGACGGGCAGGGCGCTGGCGGCAGCGAGATCCGCCGGATTGTCGGGCGTGCGCCAGGGCGGGTGATCATGGCCAGCGCTGAAGAGCTGGAGGCGCATGCCGAGCGGCTGGCGGCCATTGCCAAGTCGGCGGGTGGGCCTTCGCTGTGGCAGGCCCTGACTGAGACACCAGCCGGCTGATCTTTCGCCCTGCAACATGAAGTGGAGATCGTTGTAGGCGCGGGTTTACCTGCCGAATACGGTGGCGGCTGCGGCGGTGAATGGCGGGGGCAGATTGGCCAGCAGGCCCGGCCCTTTCGCGGGTAAACCCGCTCCTACTGGGCACCGGTCGGTGATTGGACACAGGCCGTCGTAGGAGCGGGTTCACCCGCGAAAGGGCCAGTACAGGCAATACAAGGCTCAACTACCCTGAAATGGACGCCATGTCCTTCGGAGGTAGCCACCTGATGTACAAGGACCTCAAGTTCCCGATCCTCATCGTCCACCGCGCCATCAAGGCCGACAGTGTTGCTGGCGAACGTGTGCGCGGCATCGCCGAGGAATTGCGCCAGGATGGCTTTGCCATTCTCGCCGCCGCTGACCACGCCGAAGCGCGCCTGGTCGCCGCCACTCACCACGGCCTGGCCTGCATGCTCATCGCGGCCGAAGGCGCTGGCGAGAACACCCATTTACTGCAGAACATGGCCGAGCTGATCCGCCTGGCCCGTCTGCGCGCACCCAACCTGCCGATCTTCGCCCTGGGCGAGCAGGTGACCCTGGAAAATGCTCCCGCCGAAGTCATGAGCGAGCTCAACCAGCTGCGTGGCATCCTTTACCTGTTCGAAGACACCGTGCCGTTTCTCGCCCGCCAGGTGGCGCGTGCTGCACACACCTACCTCGACGGCCTGCTGCCGCCGTTCTTCAAGGCGCTGGTGCAGCACACTGCGCAGTCCAACTACTCCTGGCACACCCCGGGCCATGGTGGCGGTGTGGCCTATCATAAAAGCCCGGTAGGCCAAGCCTTTCACCAGTTCTTCGGGGAAAACACCCTGCGCTCGGACCTGTCCGTTTCCGTGCCGGAGCTGGGTTCGCTGCTCGACCACACAGGCCCGCTGGCCGAAGCCGAGGCCAGGGCGGCGCGCAACTTCGGCGCCGACCACACCTTCTTCGTCATCAATGGTACCTCCACGGCCAACAAGATCGTCTGGCACGCCATGGTCGGTCGTGACGACCTGGTGCTGGTGGACCGCAACTGCCACAAGTCGGTGGTGCACGCGATCATCATGACGGGTGCCATCCCGCTGTACCTGTGCCCGGAGCGCAACGAACTGGGCATCATCGGCCCGATCCCGCTCAGCGAGTTCAGCCCCGAGGCGATCGCCGCGAAGATTCAGGCCAACCCCCTTGCCCGTGATCGTGGGCAGCGTATCAAGCTGGCGGTAGTGACCAACTCCACCTACGACGGGCTGTGTTACCACGCTGGGCTGATCAAGCAGGCCCTGGGTGCCAGTGTCGAGGTGCTGCACTTCGACGAGGCCTGGTTTGCCTATGCCGCGTTCCACGACTTTTTCACCGGGCGCTACGCCATGGGCACCGCCTGCGCGGCAGACAGCCCGCTGGTGTTCAGTACCCATTCCACCCACAAGCTGCTCGCGGCGTTCAGCCAGGCTTCGATGATTCATGTGCAGGACGGGGCCAGGCGGCAGCTGGACCGGGACCGTTTCAACGAAGCGTTCATGATGCACATCTCTACCTCGCCGCAGTACAGCATTCTCGCCTCGCTGGATGTGGCTTCGGCCATGATGGAAGGGCCGGCCGGGCGCTCGCTGCTGCAGGAGATGTTCGACGAGGCGTTGAGTTTTCGTCGTGCCCTGGCCAACCTGCGTGAGCACATTGCCGCAGAGGACTGGTGGTTCAGCATCTGGCAGCCGCCAAGTGCCGAGGGCATCCCCCGTCTGGCCGCGCAGGACTGGTTGTTGCAGCCGGGGGCGCAATGGCATGGTTTTGGTGAAGTGGCGGCCGACTATGTGCTGCTCGACCCGCTGAAAGTGACTTTGGTGATGCCGGGCCTGAGCGCTGATGGTGTGCTGGGCGCGCACGGCATCCCGGCGGCAGTAGTCAGCAAGTTTCTCTGGGAGCGCGGGCTGGTGGTGGAAAAAACCGGCCTGTACAGCTTTCTGGTGCTGTTTTCCATGGGCATCACCAAGGGCAAGTGGAGCACCTTGCTCACCGAACTGCTGGAGTTCAAGCGCCACTATGACGGCAACACCCCGCTCAGCAATTGCCTGCCGAGTGTGGGGGCTGCCGACGCCCTCCGCTACCAGGGCATAGGCCTGCGCGACCTGTGCGACCAGTTACATGACTGCTACCGCGTCAATGCCACGGCCAAGCAGCTGAAGCGGCTGTTCACTCGTTTGCCGGAGGTGGCCGTAAGCCCGGCCCAGGCCTATGACAAGATGGTGCGTGGCGAGGTGGAGGCGGTGCCGATCGAGGCGCTGCTGGGGCGTGTGGCGGCAGTGATGCTGGTGCCGTACCCGCCTGGCATTCCGTTGATCATGCCGGGTGAGCGGTTCACCGAGGCGACCCGCTCGATCCTGGACTACTTGGCATTCGCCCGAGCATTCAACCAGGGCTTTCCCGGGTTTGTCGCCGATGTGCACGGCCTGCAGCACGAAGGGGGCCGCTACACGGTGGATTGCATCACGGAATGCGCGTGATCTCGACGCCGGAGCGTGCCAGTTCGAAACGGTTATCACCCAGGTGGTTGACCTTGTCGCCGATGGCCAGGCGGTAGGTGGTGATGGGGGCGCCCAGCGTGCTGCCGTCGAGTTGCAGGGTGGATTCCTGAAACTCGTGCACGGGGTAGATGCGGCCTTCGGCGTCACGGGCGTGGAATTGGCCGACCATTACTGCTGCCATTTGGGTGGAAACCTCTGAATTACGTAGGAAATGTATGAAGGCATAGACCGTGAAACAGACGCGGAAGTTTTCGCCCTGCGGAAAAAAAACTTAGGCACTGGAGAACGGTCATCTATAACTACAACGTCTATTTAACCCGCAAAGGTTGGAATTGCCATGAGCCAGGTGTATTCGGTAGCAGTCGTCGTGGGCAGCTTGCGCAAGGCGTCCTACAACCGCAAGGTCGCCCGCGCACTTTCGGAGCTGGCGCCGTCCAGCCTTGCGCTGAAGATCGTCGAGATTGGCGACCTGCCGCTGTACAACGAAGATATCGAAGCCGAGGCACCGCCGGAAACCTGGAAGCGTTTTCGCGATGAAATCCGCCGCAGTGATGCGGTGTTGTTCGTCACCCCGGAATACAACCGCTCGGTGCCAGGCTGCCTGAAAAATGCCATCGATGTGGGTTCGCGTCCTTACGGGCAAAGTGCCTGGAGCGGCAAGCCGACGGCGGTGGTGAGTGTGTCGCCGGGGGCGATTGGTGGCTTTGGCGCCAACCATGCGGTGCGCCAGTCGCTGGTGTTTCTCGACATGCCCTGCATGCAGATGCCCGAGGCTTACCTTGGCGGTGCGGCGAGCTTGTTCGAGGATTCGGGCAAGCTCAACGACAAGACGCGACCGTTCTTGCAGGCGTTTGTCGACAGGTTTGCTTCATGGGTGAAGTTGAACAGGGCGGTCTGAGCCCCGAATGATGCTGTGCAGCGCCCCTGTGTAGGCGCGGGTTTACCCGCGAATGCGTCATTGAATTTGCCGACGCATTCGCAGGTAAATCCGCGCCTACCCGTCAGCGGAAGCTGTAGGAAACCCCGGCATATACGCCAAATCCTTCGCCCGGTGTCGAACGGGCATTGTCCTTGCCAGCGTCGTTGTAGGCCGGCGTCACGGTCGCTGCATAGCGCTGGTTGGTCAGGTTGCGCAGGTCCAGCCAGGTCTGCCAGTCCTGTTTCGGTGAGTCCCAGCCAACGCGTGCGCCGAGCAAGGCATATTCATCGGCGTGGTAGCTATTGGCGTAGTCCACCTGCACCTTCGAAGCCATTTGTGTGTTGACCCCGGCATAGAAGCCGCTCGGCCAGTCGTAGCGCAGCTCGGCCTGGTAGTAGTGCATGGGGATGCCGGGCAGACGGTTGTCGCCAAACGTGTCGTCATCACGGTAGTGGAAGTCGCTGAAGGTGTAGGCCTGGCGCAAGCTCAGCTTGCCAGTGCCCGCGCGTTCCCACAGGGTGCTGTCGAGGCCGGCTTCAACGCCTTGGTGCACGGTAGCGCTGGCGTTGAATTCCGAGGTGAAGTTCGGCACTACCTCAACGGCCAGCAGTTCGTGGCGCACTTGCGAGTAGTACCAGGCCAGGTCCCAGCGGCCGAGCGCCGAGTCGCCACGGGCGCCCAGTTCCAGGGTGGTGGCTGTCTGGTTCTGCATCTCGATCGGCTGGATCTGCTTGCCGCCTGTGCTGGGCGCGCTCCAGATCAGCGACCACGGGTGTGGCGGCTCTACCGAGCGGCTCAGGTTGCCGTACACCTGCAAGTCCGGGCGGATGTCGTAGCGCAGCCCCAGGCGGGGTGCATAGTCCCAGTCATGCATGCTCACCTTGCCGCCTTCAGCGGGGTAGGTCACGTCACTTTCGCGGCGTGTGTAGACCATGGCCAGGCCGGTGCTCAGCCACAGGTTGGGGACCAGTTCCAGATCGTTGCCAACATGCAGCACGGTGTCCGAGCCCTGGTAGGTGAAGTCACGGGTGCGCTCGCCGAACACATCGCCATTGCGGGTAAATTGCGAAGCGCCGCTGTTGGGCAGGTGCTTGGTGGTACGCCAACCGACGGTGGTCTTGCTCTCGCGTCCGAACAGTGTGTCGCGGCGGAAATAGTTCAGTGTACCGCTGACATCGGTATAGGCGACCTTCAGGCGCATGGGGCCTTCGCGCAGGTCCATCGGGTAGTCGTGATAGACCAGGCCGGCTTCCAGGCGCGCCTCGTCGTCGAGGTAGAAGGTGGTCTTGTTGCCCACCCAGGTGCTGCCTGGTTGCGGGCGGCTGTCGTCGCGTGCCAGATAGTTGGGGTTGGCCGCGCGTGGGTGGTGCTTGATCTGGTCTTTGGTCAGGCGCCCAGGCAGTTCGTTTTCAGTTTCCCGGTAGCGCAGGTAGAAGCGGGTTTCCAGGTCGGGGTTGAAGCGGTAACCGACATTGGCGGCAATGCCCTTGGCGCTGCCGCTGCTGTGCGCCTGGTAGCCGTCATATTCCGAGTCGGTCAGGGCCACGTAATAGTCGAGATTGCCCAGCACCTGGCCCGAACTGATGTGCCGATGCTGGTAGCCGCGGCTACCGACCTCGTAGCGTACTTGCAGTGCAGGCGCGTCGTAGCCGGTGTGGGTGACGTAGTTGATGGCACCGCCCAAGGCCAGGGAGCCTTGGTCAAAGCCATTGGCGCCACGCAGCACTTCGGCACGGCTCAGCCACAGCGGTTCGAACAATTCGTAAGGCGTGCCGCCCGGGCCGGTCAGCGGCAGGCCGTCGAACATCGTGTATACGCCGGAACCGTGCGCCCCCGGCGCACGGTTGATGCCCGAGCCGCGTATCGACAGCTTGATGCCGTCGTTGCCTGCCGATTGGGCGAACACCCCAGGCTGGTAGGCCAGCACGTCCTGGTTGCTGGCCACTCGGCCTTGCCCCACGCGCTGCATGTCCACCAGGTTGCTGGCTCCCGGTATTTCACGCAGGCGCTCGCTGGCTGCCGTCAGCTCGTTCTGCTCCTCATCGGTGATCAGCACTCGGCCCAATTCGACCGAGGATGCCCCCAGAGCGGGCTGAGTAGCAGCCAAGGCCGCCAGCAGACCGAGGCAGGACGAGAGGGGTAAATCGGAACGCATTGTACGACTCCAGGCGAAAGGCGAATGGACAACGGCGTTGAGACGAGCGAAATGCGGCTTGGAGCACGCAGAAAGTCAGCAAATCGTGCGTAACCTTCGTCATACGGTCTTGTACGAAAGTTCTTTACAAACCACGGCGGTGGAGGTGGGTGGCCTGTGCTTCGTAAGGTGACTGCAGGTAGGCAGTAATGCCTCGCTCAATCACCCGTGGAGTTCAAACATGACTGACAACGCTCGACACTCGCAGCAACCCTTGGCGGACGCCCCGGTTCGCCTGACGCCACGTGAACAGCAAGTGCTGTTGTGGTGTGCTTATGGCAAGAGCTCGTGGGAGATCGGCCAGATCCTTGAATGCAAGGAGTCGACGGTGAACTTTCACGTGTCCAACATCCTGCGCAAATTTGAAGTGCCTACCCGGGTGGCAGCTGTGATCAAGGCCATTCGCTACGGCATGCTGGCCGAGCAGTAAGGGGGGTGGAGCATGAGCAACGATCCTCGGCTACCGCGCTTTGCCGATTGCCATGACCCGTTCTGGCCGCGGGTGGATCTGGGCAGGTTGCGTGAGCACCTGCAACTGCCGCGGTCTGTCAGTGACGCGGCTTTGGAAGTGTCCGCCCGCTGCGCAGCCATCGAGGCAGCACGGGAATTCGCCTGTTGGCGGTCAGTGCTGCGAGAGCGGGGCTACAAGCGGCTCGAGGATGTGGCCGGGCATGATCATGGGCGTGCCTTGCGGGTGTGCTACATCCGTTTTGTCGAAGCGGCGGTCATGTATAGCCTGGGTTCAACCGCCTGCCTGCCTGTTCCGCGCGGAGGGCAAGTGCATGCCTGAGCGATCTGTTTTCGACCACCTGGCCCCGGCATTGGTGACGTTCCTGGGGGTGGATGGCGATGTGCTGTTCGCCGCGCTGCTGGGAGCATTGTTGGTGAGCGCGGCACGCGATCGATTGATCACCAGTGAGGCCAGGCGCCTGACTCTGGCCAAGAAACTGCTGCTGCTATTCGTGACCGTGGGCGTGGGCCATTTGTTCGAGCCACTGGTTTCGTCATTGGTGCCTTTGCTGACCCGGGGCATGGCGGCATTCGTGGCCGCTGTGGTGGTGATCCCCATCAGCCTCAAGGTCATGGTCTGGCTGGATACACTCGACCCGCGCGAGCTCATCCAGCGCTGGCGCCGTCGGGGTTAGCCATTGGCTGCGCCGCCGAGCTCACTCAGTTGCTGTTCCAACTGCTGGATGCGCTGCTTGTCCTTGATGAACAGCAGTATGGCCTGGCGATCGCTGTGCGAGAGCGTGCGCAGCCGTTCGAGCATTTCGCACTCCCAGCCCGCATCACCTGGGCCGGCGGCGTTGTGCTCGGCATGGCCCAGCAATAGCCAGTCCAGAGAGCATGCATGCTTTTTGGCGATGTCTATGCAAAGTGAGTAAGGGATGCTTTCGCGAACCTTCCAGCTGCTCAGCGTTTGCGGGCTGACCGACAGTGCACGTGACAGCTCGGCATCAGTGTTTGCGCCAGTGAGGAGCTTAAGGCGCGTGAGCACCTCAGCAAGTATGTGAGTACTCATAACAAATATCCATGACTGGTTTAATGATATTCCATGGGCTTAAACTACTCGTTATGAATACAGCCCTGCGTTTTAAGGAGCACTTCTGCAATGAGAACCATCAAATTGAAGAATACACCCACAGTTGCAGCCAATACTGATACACAGGCTAGCCTGGGCAATGCTAGCAGGTACTTGCCGTGAGTACTTACAAGCTTGTTTGCCCGCATTGCCACAGCCGGATGCGCATACGTACTAGCGAAGGGCGCCATATTTTCCTGCGAATCGCTTATTTGCAATGCACCACCGAGGCGTGTGGCTGGTCAGTGCGCGCCGAATTCGAAATGACCCATGAACTCTCCCCCAGCGGCATGCCCAACCCGGAAGTGTACCTGCCTTCGGCCAATGGTGATTTGCGCAAGGCCGCCTTGCCGGGCGCAGGCCAGGGCAGCCCGAGTGAGTGAGGCACCAGTGGGCGCAGGTAGCAAAACGTGCAGATAAAAAAACACCCCGCCTAGGCGGGGTGTTTTCTGTTACCGGGGCTGCTGGGGTGATCAACCGATCAGTTGCAGGCCCGCTTGCTGAACCATTTCCAGCAGGGGCTGCGGGTACACACCCAGTACGAAAGCGAGAATGGCGATAGCCAGCAGCATGACGCCGCCGGTGCGCTGTTCCCACTTCAGCGGGGCGTCGTGACGACGCAGGTTCGGCTCGACCAGGTACAGGGTAACCATGACGCGCAGGTAATAGTACACGCCGATGGCGCTACCGATCACCAGCGCACCAACCAACCACCACAGGTGCGATTCGACGCCGGTAGCGATGATGTAGAACTTGCCGATGAAGCCGGCGGTCAGCGGGATACCCGCCAGCGACAGCATCATCACGGTCAGTACCGCTGTCAGGTACGGGCGGCGCCAGAACAGGCCGCGGTACTCGTACAGGGCATCGGCGTCACGGCCGCCGTATGGCGAGGACATCAGGGTGATGACGCCGAAAGCGCCCAGGCTGGTGATCACGTAGGTAACCAGGTAAACGCCCATGGCTTCCAGGGCCAGGCCCTTGCTGGCGACCAACGCGATGACCAGGTAACCGAAGTGGGCGATGGACGAGTAACCCAGCAGACGCTTGAGGTTGCTCTGGGTCAGCGCCAGCAGGTTACCAATCAGGATCGAGGCTACGGCAATCACCGCCAGTACGGTGCTGAGCACGCCGCTGCTGGCAGCAGGGGAGAGCATGAACAGGCGTACGACAACAGCGAATACTGCCACCTTGCTGGCGGTTGCCAGGAACGCGGCGACCGGTGCCGGAGCGCCTTCGTACACGTCCGGGGTCCACAGATGGAACGGCACCAGCGACAGCTTGAAGGCCAGGCCGACCAGCATCATGCCCAGGCCCAGCTGGGCCACCAGGCTTGGCATGCTGGTGGTAGCCAGGGCCTTGCCGATCTGGTCGAAGCTCAGGCTGCCGGCGTCGGCGTACAGCAGGGCCATGCCGAACAGCAGGAAAGCCGAGCCTGCGGCCGACAGCACCATGTACTTGATGCCAGCTTCCAGCGATCTCTTGTTGAAGAAGGCATACGCCACCAGGCCGTAGACCGGTACCGACAACAGCTCCAGGCCGATGAACAGGCCGGCCAGGTGGTTGGCGCTGACCAGCACCAGGCCACCGAGGGCCGACATCAGCAGCAACAGGTACAGTTCTTCACGGTTGCCCGGGAAACCCTTGGAGCCCTCGCCGAGGTAGGCGTGGGCGAGGGTGACGCAGGCCAGCGTCGCCACGAGGATGATCGCCATGTACAGGCAGGCGAATTTGTCGATGGTGATCAGCGAGGTGACCGCCAGCGGCGCGACCTTAAGCGCCGGCAGGAGCGACAGCAGGGCCAGGTTCAGGCCCACGGTGGACAGCAGGAAGGTCTGCGAGTGGTTGCGCTTCCAGGCGATCGCCAGCATCACCACCACCGTGGTGATGGTGGTGATCAGCATCGGCGCCAATGCGATGAAGTGTTGAGTG
>PJTY01000787.1_pt1 | contig 14023 bp, 12 predicted proteins | sample 1512121 | NCBI WGS metagenome assembly PJTY01 (sample SAMN08177680, study PRJNA422409) | Soil metagenome, whole genome shotgun sequencing project. | isolation source: Soil enriched (2) on filter paper: alkali lignin treatment | place: USA: Madison | collected 2015-01-15 | reverse complement strand
GCCCGTCCAGCAGCAGCGACCACTTGTCGATCTGGATCTGGTCCTGCAGGTAGATGCCGGTGTGGTATTGGCGCTGGCGGGTGTCGCTGATCCAGCTCACCGGGCCTATAGGCTGCCGGTAATCGGGATTGAAAATATCCAGCGGGGGGGCGGCATCGAAGCTACTGGCCAGAGTGTCCGATTGCAGGTGGGCGAAGTCCACACCGGCTACCAGCGTGTGATCCAGCGCACCAGTCGAAAAACGGCCCTGGATATTGTTGTCCAGCGTGTAGCTGTCCATGTTGACGTCCGTGCCGCCCTTGCTGCGCTTCAGATAGCGGTAGCTGCTGTCGCCGGGCAGATAGCCGTTGGAATAGACGCTGCGGTAGATACCTTCGGCATGCAGGTAGCGCGCTTGCGAACGCACGGTGACGGCAGGATTGAATCGATGCTCGAATTCGTAGCCGATGGACTGATGGCGGCGGTCGCTGGTTTCGAAGTCGGCGTCGCCGTCATAGAAGTCCGGATCCAGGCGGATGCCATCGGGGGCGTCGAACACGCTGCGTATGCCGGGCACCGACCCATAAGACCCCATGTGGGGATCGCGCTGGAAGTTTGCCAGCAGTGTCAGGCGGGTGTCGGCCGTGGGCTGCCAGGTCAGCGCCGGCGCAATGAAATAACGCTCTTCGCGGGTCTCGTTGATCTGGCCGTTGGATTTGTAGATGGAGCCTGTCAGGCGGTACAGCCATTGTTCGTCTTTATCCACGGCGCCCGAGAAATCCATATTTGCGCGGCGGTAATGGTGATCGCCCAGTTGCAGTTCTACTTCGTTCAGGCGCTCGCGGGTGGGGCGCTTGCTGATCTGGTTCACCACGCCGCCCGGGCCGCCTTGACCGAACATGACAGAGGATGGTCCCTTCAGCACATCCACGCGCTGCAAGCGATAGGCGTCAGTTTGAGGCAGGGCGTCGCGCGAGCCGAATACGCGCATGCCGTCCAGCAGCGTGGTGGCGGAAAATCCGCGCACATTGAACTGATCCAGGCGGGAGGCCACCGCACCGCGTGTTTCGGGCGCGACGCCGGAGGTATAGCGCAGAACTTGGTTCAGGGTCTGCGCGCCTTGTTCGCGCATCTGGTCTTGCGTGATGACGGAAATAGATTGGGGGATTTCGATGATGGGCGTGTCGGTCTTGGTGGCCGTGACGCTGTCCTGTGCGACGTATCCGACCGGGTTTTGCTGTCCGGAGCTTTTGACGGTGATGGGCGCCAAGGTGGCGCTTTCGTCCGAGTGTTGAGCCTGGGCCGTGCCGAACATGGACAGCAGGGTCAGGGCGATGCAGGTCTGAGTCGACGGACGGGACGGCAAAGGCACAGAATACCCCTATAAATATTAATGATAATAATTCGCATTAGCTTTTTATTATCAGAAAATTCTGGGTAATGAGCAATGGGGAAATCGTAAAAGGGCGATCGTGATGTGAATGAAACAGCGTGCGTCGGTGCATGAAATCAAAAAAAACCCGCCGTAAGGCGGGTTCGAAAAGGGCTCAGTCCAACTTCAGCCCGTCGTTCGGTCCCATTCCGAAGCGCTCTTTCCAGGCTTCAAAGACGGGCTGCTTCTCGGGCAAGGGCATGTGCTCCACCGTGATGCCCTGGTCGCCGAATTGGCGCTGCATGCGCTCGTACAGGTGCGCCGTGGACCAGCCATACGGGGCGCCAGCATCGTCGCCCGCGCAGTAGACCACGCGATCCACGCCGGCGGCGATCATGGCCGACATGCACATGGCGCAGGGAATGCCGCTGGCATACATGGTAGTGCCGGGGTGGCTGCTTTCGCGCCATTGACGGCTGGCATTGCGCAGGGCCTGGATTTCGGCATGGGCGGTAGGGTCGTGGTCGATATAGGTTTCGTTCACGCCCTCGGCCAACACCTGTCCGTCGCGCACCAGCACGGCCCCGAAGGGTTGGCCGCCACGCGCCACATTCTCTTCCGCGATGCGGATTGATTGCATCAGATAGTCTTTATCGTTCATGGTTGACTCCTTGAATTACCACAGTTCCCCGTTGCGGATCTCTTTGAGCAAGATCCCCACCAGGAACAGCAGAGTGCCTCCGACGCCAGCGATGGCGCCAATGATGACGAGGCTGAAAATGGACTGATTGAAGTTCAGGACGAATTCGGTCATGTTGGTCTCCAGGCGGCTCAGCGGCCAGCAGGCTCGTGGTCCAGTTGACGCCATTGGAAGGCGCGATTCGGATTCATCAAGGTGCTCAGGTAGACCACCAGTCCCGAGAGCACGGCCGACACGATGGCGGCGGCGTAGGGCGAAATCCAGAAGTAGGCGGCCAGTCCGGCGACGGTGCCCAGCAGCATCGCCCAGAAGGCCGAGCTTTGATTGGTTTCGCGGGTATAGATGCCGAAGACGATGGGCCAGATCATGGCGGCCACGGCGGGGCCGGTCAAGAGCAGCACCAGGTACATGGATTCGTAGGGGTTCCAGGCAATGGCGGCGGTCACGATCGCCAGGACGATGATGGCGTAGCGCACGTAGCGTTGTACCGTCTGATCGCTGGCCTGGGGATTGATCACGCCACGATAAATGTCATTGACGATCAGGCCGGCGGCGCCGGTCAGCAGCGAGCTGACGGTGGAAGCCAGGGCGGCGTAGATGATGATCAGCACCAGCACGGCTCCGCCTGCGCCCATGATCTGGGACACCACGACGGGGAAAATCATGTTCACCTGGGGGATGCTGTACTTCTGGCTGATGGCGATGAACGCCAGAGAGCCGGCCACGATGGGTACGGCAAACCAGATCAGGCCGGCCAGCACGAAGGAGCGCGATGCCGTGCGTTCGCTGGAGGCATAGACGCGCTGCCACCAGATGTTGCTATGGAAGATCTCGCCGCAGCCGAACAGGAAGTTGCCGCCGACGAACATCAGGCCGGCGGCGGTCAGGATGTTCAATGTGGACGGACGCAATTCGGCGGTCTGGGTATAGATCTGGCTCAGGTCGAAATTCCAGTAGGACCAGGCGGCTACCGCGAACAGCGTGCCCAGAATGATCAGGCTGAGCAGGAAGTCGGTGGCCAGGATGGCCTTCAGGCCGCCTTTCAGGGTGTAGTAGGTGCAGACGGCCATGATGGTCAGCATGCCGATCTTGTAGTCCACACCCGACAGCGCCTGCAGCAAAATACCGCCGGCCATGGCCTGCGTCACCAGAAAACCCAGGAAGTAGTACACGGCCAGGACCAAGTACAGTTTCCAGGCCAGGTCGCCGTAGCGGCGGCGGATGAATTCGCCGCTGGAATAGCCCTGGGGCATCAGCCGTTTGATCCGGCTGGCCAAGGGGGCGAACATGGCCAGCGACAAGCCCATGGTACTGATGGCCAGCGAGCCGATCAGGCCCACGTTATAGGCGAGCTCGGGAGCGGCCATGGTGGTGTTGCCCGTGATCCAGGCCGCTACCAGCGTAGCCGTGCCCAGCGCCAGACCCACATTGCGTCCTGCATACAGGAAGTCGTTGGCATTCTTGACGTGGCGCTTGCTCACGTAGACGCCGAAGCCCAGGATCATCACGGACATCAGTCCGATGATAGCCAGGGCCAGGCCGGGAGAAATGAAAGTCGTCTCCATGGCTACTGCTCCTTGACGATGCCGTCTTCACGCTTGTAGCGGAAGTAGTTGCGCATGATGTACCCCACCAGCAGCAGCGAGGTTCCCGCCCCGAGGGCAAAAATGAAAATTGCCAGGCCGTATTCGGACATAGCCGTCTCCTCCACGCCTGTATCGGCGCGTTTTCTTGGTTCACATGGAAAGGACGCGTGCATCGCCGGGGCGATGCAGCGCTTCAGCGTGGCCAGCCGGCAGGCGCCGGTCAGGCATCACGTTCTTGTGTCTCCGGCAGGCCCATTCTGCGTTATTGTTGTCGGCGTTACGGAGCTAACTTTATCTGATGGAAGTGCATCAGATTGTGCAATTTTTCATTCGATAATGTATACAACCATGTGTCGAATTATAGGCATAAAGTAGTTTTCCGACACTAGCGTTTTCCCTAGATCCCTGTGAGCATGAGCTTCGGAACCTGGACGTTATCGAGATTCCAAGCCTGGTTTCGTATTTTTCAACGTATCGATCTTTCCTGAACAAGAGCTGACATTCTGATGTTGCTGTTATATAGTGCTTGAAATGGATCAAAAATTGGATACGATTTAATTTATTTATTGGATACAAGATGAACAGGAAAATATCACTCGACCCGGTGCTGAACGAAGTGGATGACACGCGCCAGACCAAGGATGACGGTATTTTCGCGCATCTGTACATGGCGATCGTGGGCTTGCAGCTGGAGCCGGGCACCAAACTCCCCGAAGACACTCTGGCGGAAACCTACGGCGTCAGCCGCACCAGTATTCGCAAGGTGCTGCAGAAGCTGGCGCATAAAGGCCTGGTGGATGTGCGCATGAATCATGGCGCCAGCGTCGCCCAGCCCACGCTCAAAGATGCCCGCGATCTATTCGCCTCGCGCCAGATCGTGGAATGCGGGGCCATTGCGTCCATCGTCGCCAAAGTTACGCCGGAGCGCTTGAGTGAGCTGGAAGTCTTGCTGGAGCAGGAAAATCAGGCCGAGCGCGACGATGACCGCCGCCGCGCCATTTATCTGTCAGGCCAGTTCCACCTGGCCCTGGCGCGACTGGCCGATAACGAGATCATCAGCCACTTTCTGAGCGATCTGGTGGCGCGCACCTCGCTGGTCATCGCCACGTTCGGCGCGCCGCACAGCTGCGGCTGCCCGCCCAGCAAGCATGGCGAGATCCTGCCGCTGTTGCGTGAGCGCCGTGCGGACGAGGCCCGTGTGTGGATGGAGACCCACCTGAAAGATGTGGAGCGCAGCGTGGTGCAGGAGCCCAGCCCCGCCGAACCCTTTGATCTGAAGGCGGTGCTAAGTCAATTTGATTCCCGGGCCTACCAATCCCTGTCCCCGGCAGGCAAAACCACAACACAGAAAAAACGGAGACTTTGAATGCAGATTCGGCTGATCAATCCCAATACCACGGCGTCCATGACGCATAAGATCGAGCAGGCCGCCCGGCGGGTGGCGGCGCCGGGCACACTGATCAGTGCCAGCAATCCGCGCAGCGGCCCGGTATCGATCGAGTCCCATTTTGACGAGGCCATCAGCGCGGTCGGTGTCCTGGAGGAAATACGCCAGGCGCAGCAGCAAGGCGGGGCCGATGCCTACATCATTGCGTGTTTCGGTGATCCGGGCTTGCTGGCGGCGCGGGAGCTGACCCGTGCGCCAGTGATCGGCATTGCCGAGGCCGCTTTCCATGCGGCCAGCTTCATCAGCACGCGTTTTTCCATTGTCACCACTCTGACGCGTACCTGTGTCATTGCAGAGCATCTGTTGCAGATGTACGGTTTCCAAGGGCATTGCAAGCGCGTGCGCGCTGCGGAGATCCCGGTTCTGGAACTGGAGGAACAACCTGGGCTGGCGCTGGAGGCCATTATTGCGGAATGCAAGCGCGCCCGGGACGAAGACGGTATAGGCGCTATTGTGCTGGGTTGCGGCGGGATGGCCGATCTGACTGAGCAGATTTCCCGCGAAGTGGGGCTGCCCATCGTGGAAGGGGTGGCCGCAGCCGTCAAACTGGCGGAAGCCCTGGTAGGGCTTGGCGCACAGACCAGCAAGCATGGAGACCTGGCGTATCCCGTCAGCAAAGCGTTCACGGGGGAGTTTGCCCATCTGTCGCATGCCGAGCACGAGGCGGGCATGGCCGCACGGGCCTGATGCTGGTCGCATCGCAAACGTAAAAAAACCCGCTGCCGGAGCAGCGGGTTTTTTGCGTGCGGAATGCGCTTAACGAGCGCCGCCGATCGTCAGGTTGGCATGACGGTTCACGTCTTTGTACAGCAGGTAACGGAAACGGCTTGGGCCGCCGGCATAGCAGGCCTGCGGGCAGAAAGCGCGCAGCCACATGAAGTCGCCCGCTTCCACTTCTACCCAGTCCTGGTTCAGGCGGTAGACGGCCTTGCCTTCCAGAACGTACAGGCCGTGTTCCATCACATGGGTTTCGGCAAAAGGAATGACGCCACCGGGTTCGAAGTTCACGATGTTCACGTGCATGTCGTGACGCAGGTCGGACATGTCGGTGAAGCGCGTGGTGCTCCAGCGGCCGTCGGTGTCAGGCATCACCATGGGGGTGACGTCTTTTTCGTTGGTCACGAAGGCTTCAGGCGCGTCCAGGCCTTCCACGCGCTGGTAGCGCTTGCGGATCCAGTGGAAGTTCGCTAGTTCGCCCGTGCGGTTGTGCAGCGTCCAGTCGGTCGATGGGGGCAGGAATGCGTAGCCGCCTTCTTCCAGGATGTGCTTGGTGCCGTTCAGAACCAGTTCCAGCTGGCCCTTGACCACGAACACCACGCCTTCGGCTTCGGGATCGGCTTCCGGACTGTTGCTGCCGCCGCCGGGGCTGACTTCAACGATGTACTGGGAGAAGGTTTCGGCGAAGCCGGACAGTGGACGGGCCAGAACCCACAGACGGGTCTTTTCCCAGCCGGGCAGGAAGCTGGTCACGATGTCCTGCAGCACGCCTTTGGGCAGCACGGCATAGGCCTCGGTGAACATGGCGCGGTCGGTCAGCAGTTGAGTCTGGGGTGGGTGACCGCCGGGAGGGGCGTAATAGTTGACTTTGGACATAACGGTTCCGATGGAAATTCAGTTAGAAACGCCTGTCGCGCTGCACGGCGCGGACGGTGCCGGACTCCCTTGGAGAGCGAGCACGCCGTCGTTTCAATGCGCGGGGACAAGTACACAATAGCGATGTGCAGCCATATGTACAAATTAAATGTATTAATTACAACTATTCATTTTGTGAATGTGTGGGTAATGGCCTGCCGGGAACGGCGGTCGGCCTGGAGGGCCATTGGGGAAAAAGCGCTAAGGTATTGTCAAAATAGGAAATATGCCTGATGAAGGCAGGCGGATCAAGTTGGACCGGGGGTTGCGCGAGCTTTGTCGCAGATGCTAAAAATCCTGCATATTATTTGAATGGCAAATGCGGAAATGATTTCCAGTGAAAAACCCAATAGGCCTTTGTATGACCTGGATCTGCTGCGCGCTTTGCTGATGGTTGTGGATTGCGGCAGTTTTACGACGGCGGCGACGCGTTTGCATTCCACCCAGTCCACCATCAGCCAGAAAGTGCGACGCCTGGAAGACATGGTGGGACACCGCCTGCTGGAGCGCGGCAGCCGCGGCGTTACCGCGACCGAGGCCGGTCAGACCTTGATGGGCTATGCGCGGCAGATGTTGGCCTTGAATGATCAGTTGGCGGAAGCCTTGTCCGGGGCCTTCGTGACTGTGACAGTGCGCTTGGGCGTACCCGAGGATTTCACCGGCGGCCATACGACGCAGGCTCTGGCCGGCTTCAACCGCCGCTTCCCGCAGGTGAAGCTGGAAGTCACCAGCGGCCTGAGCAGCGATTTGATGGCGGCCTATGACCAGGGTGAACTGGATCTGGTCCTGGTCAAGCAGCGCCACAATACGCGCGAAGCCGTGGCCTGCATGCCGGAAAAAACCGCCTGGGTGGACAGCGCCGCCCACCCCTCGTTTCATCTGGACCCGATTCCCCTGGTGACCTTCCCGCGCCGGGGAGTCTACCGCGAAGAAATCATCAGTGCGGTGGAGTCGCTGGGCCGACGCTGGCGTATCAGCTTCACCAGTTCCAGCCTGAGCGGCATCCAGGGCGCCGTGGCTGACGGCATGGGCATCAGCTTGCTGCCGCGCCGCGCCGTCACCAGCGATCACGTGGAGCTGGGCTGGGCCCAGGGCCTGCCGGTCATTGATGCGTTCGAGCTTGCCATTCTGCACCGTCCTCATGCCGATCCCATGGTCACGGCCCTGGCGCGCGTCCTGGTCGAGATGCTGGCGCCTGAGCGCCGTTCCCGGGTTCAGCTAGATATCTGAGGTTTTCGCTTTAGGGGGATCGTTGCCGGCCTGCGCCGGGTCGACCGGGTCGAAGTGCGTCATGACGTCCAGCACGGGCTCGGCCTGCATGACGCGTTCGCGGGCCAGAACGGCAATGGCATGGCCTTGGGCGATCGTCAGCTTGCCGTCCATTTCCAGGTCCACTTCGACCCAGATCATGTCGCCCAGCTTGCGGGTGCGCAGTTCGTGTATGCCTTGCACGCCAGGGGTTTCGCGCAGCAGAGCGGCGATGCGTTGCTCAGTGTCGTGGTCTACGGCGCGGTCGGTCAGGTCGTGGAAGGCGCCGATGGAAAACTTCCAGCCCATGCGCAGAATCATGAGCCCCACGATGCTCGCAGCCAGGGGGTCGGCCAGGGGCAGGCCCGCCAGATTGGCCAGCACGCCCAGGCTGACCACCAGGGACGAGGCGGCGTCCGAGCGCGCATGCCAGGCATTGGCCACCAGCATGGTCGAACGCACCCGCTTGGCCACGCGCAGCATGTATCGGAACAGCAGCTCCTTGCCCAACAGGGCGGTCATGGCGACCAGAAGAGCGACAGGATGCACTGGCTCGATGCTGTCCGGGTTCTGCAACGCGGAGATGGCATTCCAGACCATGCCCAGGCCGACGGCAATCAGCAGCACGCCGATGGCCAGCGTGGCGGCGGTTTCGTAGCGCAGATGCCCGTAGGGGTGGTCGGCATCCGGCCCTTTGCGGCTGTGGCGGTTGGCGTACAGCACCACAAAGTCCGACATCAGGTCGGACAGAGAGTGGATGGCATCCGCAATCAGGGCGCGCGAGTTGGCGAACAGGCCGATGGCGATCTGCAGCAGGCTCAAGCCCACATTCACCGCCACACTGACCCAGGTGGAGCGCTGGGCGCTGCGGTGCCGATCCAGGTCGGCTGGGGTGGCTTTTTCCATGGCCAGACTCCTCGGTGCAATTCGATACATGCGACGTGCCAGCGTCGCCTGCACAAGAGTGTATCGGGCTTTGCACCGGCAGGGCGACTTGAAACGATACGCGGGCGGCTGTTACCGTAAAAAGGACAGTCGGCGGACCGCAAGCGGTCCGCTTTTCAATTCATGAGAACAGGAGCGACCGCCGTGAAAGACCATGCTTTTTACCAGAAAGTCGCCGCCGTGCTGGAGCAGTGGGGCGACGTCTTGGCCGTATTCATGATTGTTTTGTTCGCCTTGCTGGCAGGGATGGTCGCCGGCAGAGTCGTGACGCGCCTGGCGCAGCGCACGGATCCGGCACGCCATGTCTGGTTGCACGGCTTGCTGGCCAGCGGGCCTGGGCCAGTCAAAGTGCTGATCTGGGTGCTGGGCCTGGCGGGCGCGGCGCGCCTGCTGGTCGAACATGATGTGTCGTCCATGCTTGCGGCCATTCTGCCGACCGCGCCCATGGTGGCCGTCATCGCCATCGTCACCTGGTATTTTCTGAAGGTCTGCACCCAGGTGCAGGATAATCTGCTGGCGCGCGCACGAACCCGCCGCCAGGAGCTGGACCCGACGGCCACGGACGCCATCGGCAAGCTGGTGCGGGCCTCTATCGTGCTGACTGCAATGCTGACGGTCATGCAGGCCTTGGGTTTTTCGATCGCGGGGGTGTTGGCCTTTGGCGGAGTGGGCGGCATCGCCATCGGCTTTGCGGCGCAGAGTCTGGTGGCCAATTTGTTGGGCGGGCTGACCATCTTTGCCAGCCGGCCTTTCAAAGTAGGGGAATACATCATCATTCCCGGCACCGAGCTGGCCGGAGGGGTGGAGCACATAGGTTGGCGGGCCACGCGCCTGATCGGGTTCGACTGCAAGCCCTTCTTTGTGCCCAACGCCATGTTCAACACGCAGCCCATTATCAATCATTCCCGCATGACGGCCCGGCGCATCATGGAAACCCTGCATCTGCGCTACATGGACATGAGCGCCATGTCCCTGATTGTTCAGGAATGCCGTCAGATGCTGCGCCAGCACAAGGGCATACAGCAGGATTTCTTCGCCTTCAATTTTGACAGCTGCGGCGAGCGATCCCTGCAATTGTCCTTGTATGCCTTTACGGTCAGCACGGATTACAACGAGTTCATGGATGTAAAGGAAGACATTCTGCTGCGCATCGCCGATATCGTGCAGCGTCATGGCGCCCAGTTGGCTGAGCCGCTTGCTACGGTCTATGCGCCTGACGGCCTGTTTGAAGCCATGCCTGCGCCGCGCCAGCCCATCCCCGCCTGAAGCGGTTCGCTTTTACAATGCCAGCGACAGGTGTAAGAGGGCCAAGGAGCGCCGGCAGGACATGATGGAACTGGAGATCGATTCGCTGGATATGCAAGGGCGGGGCGTCGCGCATGCGCCGGCTTGCACGCATTTTGTGCAGGGCGCCTTGCCGGGCGAACGGGTGCGCGTGGCCCATCCGACGGGCGGCGGCCAGCATCAGGTCTGGCAGTTGCAGGGCATTGTGCGGGTCAGCAGCCAGCGGGTCGTCCCGCCCTGTCCGCATGTAGGGATCTGTGGCGGCTGTGTCCTGCAGCATCTCGATCCCAGCGCTCAGGTGGCGGTCAAGCAGCGCTACCTGGAGGACAGCCTCCAGCGTATCGGCAGGCTGCGTCCCGGGCACATTCTGGCGCCTGCGCATGGGGCCTATTGGGCCTATCGCTATCGTGCGCGGCTGTCTGTCTATCTGGTTCCCGGGGAAGGCCTGCGCATCGGCTTCAAGGAGCGCGGCAGCATATACGTCGCGGATCTGCGTCAATGCCTGATCCTGCCGGGCAAGGTGTCCGCTCTGCTCGAGCCCTTGCGCAGCCTGCTGGCGGGGTTGTCCATCGCGCATCGGATTCCGAAGATCGAGTTGGCCATGGGGGATGCTGTCTGTGTGCTGGTGCTTCGACATCTGCTGCCCTTGTCCGCCGATGACCGGGATCGCCTGCGCGCGTTCGGGCGCGAGCATGCTATTCAATGGTGGACGCAGGCGCATGGGCCCGAATCGGCGCAATCGCTCGATCCGGTGCCTGCGGGGCAGGAACTGGCCTACGCCTTGCCCGAGTTCGATGTGCGCTTTGCCTATCGACCCACCGACTTCACCCAGGTCAATCCTGCCAGCAATCAGCGCCTGGTGTCGCAGGCGCTGGGCTTGCTGGATCCACAGGAGCAGGATCGTGTCCTGGACCTGTTCTGCGGTCTGGGCAATTTCACCTTGCCCCTGGCGCGCCGCAGCGCATCGGTCCTTGGCATCGAAGGCAGTCCTGCCCTGCTGATGCGCGCCCGCGCGGCGGCGCTGGAACACGGTTTGCAAGAGCGCGTGTCATTTACAGAATGCAATTTGTTCGAGGTCGACCTCCACTGGTGGGACACCCTGGGCCCGGTCGACAAGGTGCTGATGGATCCGCCGCGTGACGGGGCCCGCGCCATCGCCCAGGTCTTGGCGGCCTTGCCGGCTGAACGCCGCCCCCGGCGCATCGTGTATGTGTCCTGCGATCCCCTGACGTTGGCCCGCGATGCGGCCATCCTGGTGCGCCGGGGCGGCTACGTCCTGCGCGCCGCCGGCGTGCTGAACCTGTTTCCGCACACCGGCCATGTGGAGTCCATGGCGGTGTTCGAGCCTGTGTGAGGGCCACTTTTTAATTGAGTTCTTTCCTGGTTCTTTGGTTGAACCGTTGCAGGTGAGCCAGCTTAAAAAAACCTCGCCCTAGGGCGAGGTTTTTTTGTTCAGGCGCACAAATGGTTAATGGATGCGCATGCCGGGCTGGGCGCCGGGGAAGGGCTCCAGCACGTAGATGCCGTCGTCGACGGATTCGTCGGCATGACTGGCCGCCAGCACCATGCCTTCGGAAATGCCGAAGCGCATTTTGCGCGGGGCCAGGTTGGCCACCAGCACAGTCAGCTTGCCCACCAGTTGTTCAGGCTCGTAGGCCGACTTGATGCCGGAGAACACCTGTCGCAGGCGGCCTTCGCCCGCGTCCAGGCTCAAGCGCAGCAGCTTGTCCGAGCCGTCCACCGCTTCGCAGGACACGATCTTGGCGATGCGCAAGTCCACCTTGGCGAAGTCCTTGATGTCGATGGTGTCGGCGATGGCTTCTCCGCCGGGCACGACAACCGGTGCGGGCGGGGGAGCCAGCAACTCGTCCACCAGGGCGCTGTCCACACGCTGCATCAGGTGCTTGAAGGGAGCGATATGGGCAGGTAGTTCGGTTGCATCGTTCCAGAAAAAAGAACGATCCATGCCGAACAGTTCGCGTGCTACGCGGTCGGTCAGCGCCGGCAGAATGGCGGCCAGCATGACAGACAGGCCCTTGAAACCGGCCAGCGTGCGTGAGCAGATATCCTGCAGCGCGTCTTTCTGGGCTTGCTCGGCTGTGCCTATGCCCTTGGCCATGACCCAGGGCTGAGCTGTGTCGAAGGCCTGGTTGATGACATCGGCATGGGCCATGATCTGGCGCACGGCGCGGCCGTATTCGCGGTTTTCCAGGTCTGCGCGCACTTTCTCGGCCACGGCCTGCAGCTCGGTCTGCAAGGCGGCGGTATCGCCCTGGTAGGCAAGCTGGCCGTCAAAGTGCTTGCTGATGAAGTTGGCGGCACGACTGGCGATGTTGACGTACTTGCCGATCAGGTCGCTGTTGACGCGGGCGATGAAGTCCTCAGGGTTGAAATCCATGTCTTCGACGTGCGAATTCAGCTTGGCGGCCATGTAATAGCGCATCCATTCGGCGTCCATGCCCAGTTCCAGGTAACGCAGCGGTGAAATGCCGGTGCCGCGGCTCTTGGACATCTTTTCGCCGCTGACGGTGATGAAGCCGTGCACGTTCAGGGCGTCGGGCACCTTGCGGCCCGAGAACTTCAGCATGGCGGGCCAGAACAGGGCGTGGAAGTACACGATGTCCTTGCCGATGAAGTGCACCTGTTCGGTGGAGCCGTTCGGATCCAGCAAGGCGTCGAAATCCAGGCCTTGTTCGGCACAGTAGGATTTCAGAGACGCCAGGTAGCCTACCGGCGCATCCAGCCAGACATAAAAATACTTGCCCGGGGCATCCGGGATGGGAATGCCGTAATAGGGTTCGTCGCGGGAGATGTCCCAGTCGTTCAAGGAGGCCTCGGCGCCTTCGCCCGTACCCAGCCATTCGCGGGTCTTGCCCAGCACTTCGGACTGCAGTCGCGGCTTGCCCTGGGCATTGACGCCGGTGGTCCATTCCTGCAGGAAGGCGACGCAGCGTGGATCGGACAGGCGAAAGAAGAAGTGCTCGGAGGTCTTGAGCACGGGGCGCGCGCGGGTCAGCGTGGAATAGGGCTCGATCAGTTCGGTGGGCGCGTAGACGGCGCTGCACACTTCGCAACTGTCGCCGTACTGATCCTTGGCATGGCACTTGGGGCATTCGCCCTTGATGTAGCGGTCGGGCAGGAACATGCCCTTGACCGGGTCATAGAACTGTTCGATGGTGCGCGTGTCGATGAAGCCGGCGGTTCGCAGCGAGCGGTAGATGTCCTGGGCCAGGGCGATATTGATGTCCGAATCCGTGCGGTGCCAATGATCGAACTTGATGTGAAAGCCGTTCAGGTAGGCAGGGCGTTCGGCAGCGATGCGATCCACCAGTTGGGCCGGCGTGATGCCCTCGCTTTCGGCCTTGAGCATGATGGGCGCGCCGTGCGCGTCGTCGGCGCCGACGAAATGCAGCGTATGTCCCGACATTCGCATCGACCGGACCCAGATATCGGCCTGGATGTATTCCATGATGTGGCCGATGTGGAACGAGCCGTTGGCGTACGGCAGGGCGGTCGTGACAAATATCGTTCGTGACATGACGTAAAAGAAAAAAAGTGTAAAAGGGAAGGGGGGATTTTATGTCGAATTGCGCGCTTCTGCTGGCAATGGCAGACAGGCCGTGGGGCCACGGTCGTACAGGCACGACAGGGCAGGCTGGCTTGAGGGGGAGTCAAGAGCGCAATCGCAGGCCCCGCCGCTGTTTCAGCGGCGGGGCCTGCGCCTGTCCGCAGCAGGCCGAACCTGCTGCGGACGAGGCGCTTAGGGGATCTCGCGCATTTCGATGTCGGTGACGTCCTGCGCACGCGGCGCACGGGATGCGCCGGGCTGC
>PJTY01000783.1_pt1 | contig 14069 bp, 17 predicted proteins | sample 1512121 | NCBI WGS metagenome assembly PJTY01 (sample SAMN08177680, study PRJNA422409) | Soil metagenome, whole genome shotgun sequencing project. | isolation source: Soil enriched (2) on filter paper: alkali lignin treatment | place: USA: Madison | collected 2015-01-15 | reverse complement strand
GGCCATGACTTCGTCGGAGATCTCGTAGTTGCCCCAGACGGTCTGGACGTCGTCGTCGTCTTCCAGGGTGTCGACCAGCTTCATCAGCGTGCCGGCGGTGTCGGCATCGACATCGACGCTGAGGTTGGGCTTCCAGGCCAGCTTCACGCCCTCGGCTTCGCCAAGGACCTTTTCCAGCTCGCGGGCGACTTCGTGCAGCGAATCGACCGAGACCCAGATCTGGTGGCTGCCGGGGTTCTCGTCGCCGTCACCCATATCGCTCTCGACATCTTCGGCACCGGCTTCGATGGCGGCTTCGAGGACCTTGTCCTCGTCACCCACGCTGGCCGGGTACTCGATCAGGCCGAGACGCTCGAACCCGTGCGAAACCGCGCCCGATGCGCCGAGGTTGCCGCCGTTCTTGGAGAAGGCGGTGCGCACGTTGGTGGCGGTGCGGTTGCGGTTGTCGGTCAGTGCCTCGACGATGAGGGCGACGCCGCCGGGGCCGTAACCCTCGTAGCGCACTTCCTCGTAGTTCTCGGCATCGCCCTTGCTCGCCTTGTCGATGGCGCGCTGGATGTTGTCCTTGGGCATCGACTGCGCCTTGGCCGCGTTGACGGCGGCGCGCAGGCGCGGGTTCATGTCCGGATCGGGCATGCCCATCTTGGCGGCCACGGTGATTTCGCGGCTGAGCTTGCTGAACTGCGCCGAGCGCTTCTTATCCTGTGCACCCTTGCGGTGCATGATGTTCTTGAATTTGGAATGGCCTGCCATGGGTCCGCTCTTGCTCCGCTCGTGCGCCTGCGCCGCAGGTTCGCGAGTCCGGGTGAATGATATGCGCCAGGTAAGGCGGCAGCGCGCCTTACAACAGCGCGGCACCCAAGGGCAACCGCCCGGTGAGGGGCGGTCAGGCGCCGGGAAATGCCCCGAAAGGCATTTCCCGAAACGCGTTCTCAGTCGATGCCGAGAGCGGTCTTGTAGGTGTCGAGCAGCATGTCCATTTCGCGGCGGTCGTCCGGCTTCATCTTACGGATGCGGACGATCTGGCGCATGATCTTGACGTCGTAGCCGACCGCCTTGCCCTCGTTGTAGACGTCGCGGATATCATCCGAGATGCCCTTCTTTTCTTCTTCGAGGCGCTCGACGCGCTCGATCAGCAGGCGCAGGCGATCGTCGGTGGTTTCGGCCATCGGGTAATGCTCCGGAAAAATATAGTGTGAATCGGTATGGCGGGCGCTGATAGCGGCAGTCCCGGATTCGGGCAAAGCCGCCGCCTGTGGAAATCCTGTGCGTAGAACGGGAAAACCCGGCGCATTGCCTCTTTCGCTCGCTTTTCCTATGAGGCCCGGGCGGCGACCACGTTCCCGCCTCCGCCGCGCAGGATCAGGCATGGCGGAGCCTCAAGACCGGGACGGCCCGGCAACCCGCTTGAAAAAGGTTGCCTTGAATGCCTGCTGTTCCGTCTGCTGCCATGCCCTGGATCGTTCTCGTCATCGCCGGCCTGTTCGAAGTCGTCTGGGCTTCGGCGATGAAGCAGTCGCACGGCTTCACCCGGCTCTGGCCGAGCGTGATCACGATCACGGCGATGCTAGCCAGCTTCGGCCTGCTTTCCTGGTCGATGCGCGTGCTGCCGCTGGGCACCGCCTACATGGTCTGGACCGGGATCGGCGCGCTGGGCGCCTTCCTCTTCGGAATCATCGTGCTGGGCGAGACGGCAGGCGCCATGCGCCTCGCCGCAGCCGGACTGATCCTGGCGGGGCTGGTGCTGATGAAGCTCGCGAGTTCCTGATACCCGCGCGTTTCACGGCGCGCTTCAGTACCCGCCGCCGTTCTTCTTCAGGCTTTCCTCCATCCGCGCGATCTGCTCGGGAGTAGCCTCGGCCTGATAGGCCTGCTTCCATGCGTCGAAGGGCATGCCATGGATCACTTCGCGCGCGGCAGCCCTGTCGCCTTCGAAGCCCGCGTCGCGGATCCAGTCGGCCAGGCAGTTGCGGCAGAATCCGGCCAGGCCCATGAGGTCGATGTTCTGGGCATCGTGACGATTCTGCAGGTGCCGCACCAGCCGACGGAAGGCTGCGGCGGCCACGGCGTCGTCAAGCTGATCGATCTGGTCGTTTCCGTTCATTTTTCTACCGTTCGTCCTTGGTTTGTCATGCCGCCTTTGCCATATGTCGGCGAAATATCGAAAGAGAGGCAGACAGATTTTGGCAACCACCCCTCCGTTTCGCCGTTCGCCGCATCACCGCGGGATCAAGCGCCAGCGCAAGGTAAAAATCCTCGCCACGCTCGGTCCGGCCAGCCGCGACAAGGAGACGATCGCCAAGCTGCTCAAAGCCGGGGCCGACGCCTTCCGCGTCAACATGAGCCACGGCGACCACGACACCCACCGCGAAACCATCGCCAACATCCGCGCGGTCGAAAAGGACCTGATGCGTCCCGTGGCGATCCTCTGCGACTTGCAAGGTCCCAAGCTGCGCGTCGGCACTTTTGCTGAAGGCAAGGTCTTCATTCGCCACGGCGCCCATTTCACGCTCGATCGCGATCCCGCGCCGGGTGACGAAAACCGCGTCTGCCTGCCGCATCCGGAACTCTTCGGCATTCTCCAGAAGGGCCAGCGCCTGCTGATCGACGACGGCAAGCTGCGCCTCGTGGTCATCAAGCCGGAAGCCGATTCGATCCTTTGCACCGCCGAAGTCGGCGGCTTCATTTCCGACCGCAAGGGCGTGAACGTGCCCGACGCCATCGTGCCGGTGCCTGCCCTCACCGACAAGGACCGCCGTGACCTCGCCTTCTCGGTGGAGCAGGGCGCGGACTGGATCGGCCTGTCGTTCGTCCAGCGTCCCGAGGACGTCGCCGAAGCCCGCCGCCTGATCGGCGGGGCCTGCGCGCTGATGTCGAAGATCGAGAAGCCGGCCGCCGTCGATGCGATCGACGGGATCATCGAACTGTCGGACGGCATCATGGTGGCGCGCGGCGATCTCGGCGTGGAACTCCTGCCCGAGGAAGTGCCACCGATCCAGAAGCACATCATCGCCAAGACCCGCGCCATCGGCAAGCCGGTGGTGGTCGCCACGCAGATGCTGGAATCGATGATCACCAGCCCCTCTCCGACCCGCGCCGAAGTCTCCGACGTCGCCAATGCGGTCTATGACGGCGCCGACGCGGTGATGCTCTCGGCCGAAACGGCGGCAGGCCAGTGGCCGGTGGAAGCCGTGACGATCATGGACCGCATCGCCGTGAAGGTGGAAACCGACTCCACCTACCGCGAGCGCATCCACCTCACCCAGACCCCGCCCGACGCCACGACCGCCGATGCGCTCTCGGCCTCCTGCGCCACGATTGCGGATACACTGCCGATCGAGGGCATCATCGTCTTCACCGGCTCGGGCGGCTCGGCCCGCCGCGTCGCTCGCGAGCGTCCCGCCGCGCCGATGCTGGTGCTCACCCCTTCGCAGCATACCGCCCGCCGCCTTGCCCTGCTTTGGGGCGCGCACAATGTCATCACCAAGGACATCGGCAGCTTCGAAGAGATGATCGCCAAGGGCAAGCGCATGGCGCTGCGCCACGGCTTCGGCGCCGCGGGCACCCGTCTGGTGGCGCTGGCAGGCGTTCCCTTCGGCGTGCCGGGTTCGACGAACCTGCTGCATGTCGTGACCTTGACCGGCAACGAGCTGGATACGCCGAACTGAGGATAAGGGGCGCGGTCGGAATACCGGCTGCGCCCTTCTCTTTCACGCCCAGCGGGCGAGGTCTTCCACATCCTGCGTGCGCGGCTCGATCCAGCGCCATTCCCCGGCGACTTTCTCACGCTTCCAGAACCACGATTCACTCTTGAGATGGTCCATCGCGTAATCGGCGGCGGCAAAGGCATCGCGCCGATGCCGTGCGGCAGCGGCGACCAGAACGATCGGCTCACCCGGCACCATCAGGCCGCTGCGGTGGATCACCAGCAGCCCGTCGAGAGACCAGCGCCCGCGCACCCGCTCGGCCAGTTCCTGCATCGCCGGCAACGTCAGCGGCGCATAGTGGCTGAGTTCGAGCGCCTCCACGCCCCCGCCTTCGCGCACTTGCCCCAGAAAGCTGACGATGCCGCCCGCCTGCGGAAGGGCTGCGGTAAAGCTCCGCAGGGCTTCGCCGGGGTCGAACGGTTCGGTGAGGAGGAGCACGTCGCCAGGCACCTCAGCCTCCCGAAACCGGGGGCAGAAAGGCGATCTCGTCGCCATCGGCAAGCAGCGGGTCCCCCTGCACCAGGGTTCCATTCACGGCGTAGCGAATGCGCGGCCCGCGCAGGGCCTCGGCAAGGTCCGGCTCCAGCCCGGCGATGACCGCCGCCAGCGATGGGGCGGGCAAAACTTCGCGTGTGCCCGATCCGGCGATGTCTTCCAGCCGTCCCAGAAAAACGAGGGTGAGCGCCATCAATCAGCCGCCGGTCATCGACATGTGCCGCGCCAGCGCAGGCTGCGCGCCAGCGCGGTCTATGGCGAAATGGTGCCGTTCGGGCTTGATCCGCATCGCCGTATCCAGCGCCCGGTCGAGCGCTGCCTCGGGATCCTCGCTGCGCAGCGCGGCGCGCAGGTCAACCTGCTCCTCGCCGCCGAGGCAGGCATAGAGCCGCCCGGTGGCCGTCACCCGAATGCGATTGCAGCCCTCGCAGAAGTTCTGCGTGAGCGGCGTGATAAGGCCCAGCCTGCCGCCGGTCTCGGCCACATCGAAGTAGCGCGCGGGGCCTCCCGTGCGATGCCCGCTCGGGGTCAGCTGCCAGCGCCTTTCGAGATCGGCGCGCACCGCCGAAAGCGGCAGGTAATGATCGAAGCGATCTTCCTCCACTTCGCCCAGCGGCATGACTTCGATCAGCGTCGCATCGAACCCCTGCGCGTGGGTCCAGGCAACGATCTCGGGGATTTCGGCGTCGTTGATACCCTTCAGGGCCACGGTGTTGATCTTGACCTTCAGCCCCGCCGCCTTGGCCGCCGCCAGCCCTTCCAGGACCTGCGGCAGCGAATCCCGCCGGGCCAGCGTCTCGAACCGGCCGCGATCGAGCGTATCCAGCGAGACGTTGATACGCCGGACCCCGGCCGCGAACAGGTCCTCGGCGAATTCGGCAAGCCGGGTGCCGTTGGTGGTGAGGGTCAGTTCTTCCAGACCTCCCCCGCCTTCATTGGCCCCCAATTTGCGGCCAAGCGCGCGGACGAGTTCGATCATGTCCCGCCGGACGAGCGGTTCGCCGCCGGTAAGGCGCAGCTTGGTGATGCCGCGCGCGATGAAGCCGAGCGACAGCCGGTGCAGTTCGTCCAGCGTGAGCACATCCTTCTTCGGCAGGAAGGTCATGCGTTCCGGCATGCAATAGGCACAGCGCAAGTCGCACCGATCGGTCACCGAGAGCCGCAAATAGGAGATGCGGCGCCGGAACTGATCCACGAGGGGCGATGCGATGCTCATTGCTGCAGCTATAGCACGGTCCCCGCGCCCTGCCCATCAAGCCGAAGGTATTGGCCGGTCATGCCTGGGGCCAGGGTCAGCCAGTCGGCGGCGGCGACAACGGCATCCTCGGAGACGCCCGCAACGGCGTTGACGCGGCAGGGAGCATGGTCCCGCGCAAGCGCCTGGACTACGGCCAGACGCCAGCCATGGTGCTCATGATCGGCCGGCGCGAAGACGAGCGTCAGGTCTTCCTGCTCCCGCAGCAGGTGGCGTGCCTGCGGGAGCACTTCAGCATGGAACTGCGCGGCGGCGTCGAGCGGGTTTCCCGCCAAGGGTCCGACGCGCAGGATCATGGCTCAGCGGCGCTGGCGGGTAAGCGTGATGCCGATCTTCTCGCCCGCCTCGGCGATGGCGAGCTTGACGATCTTCACCGTCACCGCCGTGATCCGCGCATCCTGGAGGAACAGCGTCTCGCAGACGTGATCGGCCACCGCCTCGATCAGCTTGAAATGGACACCCTGCGGCAGCGCATCGCTGGCCGCGAACTTGAGGTCCATGTAGTTCTTGCTTTCGGTCAGCGGCGTATCGGGCGTGTAGCGGTCGATCGGCTTCATCGCCACCTGGATGGTGAAGCGAAGCGGCTGCGGCTTGCCGGTCTCTTCCGAGTAGATCCCGGTGAGAACATCGTGTTCGAAATCGGCGACTTCGAGAGTGAGCGAATCGGTCATGGAGCGCGCCTTTAGCCGTTATTGCGCCAGCGTGCGAAAATTGCTGTCGGTAGCAGGCGGCCTTCCCGCTCATCCTGAGCTTGTCGAAGGACGTCTTCCCGCACCGAGAGGTCGCCGTGCTCGATGGTGCCGGGCAGGTCGCGGAACAGTTCTTCCATCAGCCCGGCCAGCGCCAGCGACGACATGCGCACGGCGTAGACGGTGAGGAACAGGAACTTGCTGTCAGCATCCAGAAGCTGGCGGCAATCGGCGAGCAGGGCGGGGAGATTCTCCTCCAGACGCCAGGTTTCCCCGGTCGGACCACGGCCGAACTTAGGCGGATCGAGGATGATCCCGTCATAGCGCTTGCCCCGGCGCACTTCGCGCGCGGTGAACTTGGCGGCATCGTCGATCAGCCAGCGGACCGGGCGATCCTCCAACCCAGCAAGCGCCGCGTTCTCGCGCGCCTGACCGACCGACTTCTTCGAGGCATCGACATGCGTGACCGGCCCATGCGCCGAGAGCGCCAGCGTGCCGACGCCAGTATAGCCGAACAGGTTCAGAGTATTGGCGTCGGCCTTGTCCGCGAGCATTTCGCGCATCCAGTCCCACACCGGCGCCATGTCCGGGAAGAAGCCGAGATGGCGGAACGGGGTGCACTGCGCGGTGAAGCTGACTTCGTTCCAAGCCAACGGCCAGCCTTCGCGCGGCACCGACTTGTCGAACAGCCACCTGCCGCCGCCGTCCTCGTCCGAACCGGGCACGAATTCACCATGCGCGTCCCAGTTTTCGAGGCGCGGGGTCCACATCGCCTGCGGTTCGGGGCGCACGAAACGATAGTCGCCATAGCGCTCCAGCTTGCGGCCGTGGCCCGAATCGACAAGGCCGTAATCGTCCCAGCCCTCTCCGGCGAGGATGACGGGTTGGGTTTCCAGGCGTGCCATCAGATCTTCGGGCTCGCGTGCTCGGCCACGAAGGTGGCGATCGATTCGTAGTCGCCGGTGAGGTCGACGCACTTCTCTTCACGCTCGAACAGGTCGCCGACGCGCGCGGGCAAGCCCGAGCGCTGGCCGGTGGCGCGTTCGACCGCGTCGGGGAACTTCGCGGGATGCGCGGTTGCCAGCGTGACGACCGGAATGCTCGTATCGATCCCGGCAGTGCGGGCCGCGAAAAGACCGCAGGCAGTGTGCGGATCGATCAGCTCGCCGCAGTTCTCCCAAGCCCAGCGGATGGCCTGTGCCATCTCGTCGGCATCGGTGCGGGCCGAGGTGAACAGTGCCGAAGCGCCTTCACGCTGCGCATTGGTGAGCTGCATGGCCTTGGTCGCCTCGAACCCGGCCATCTGCTCGGCAAGTGCCTTGCCGTCGCGACCGTTCAGGTCGAACAGCAGGCGTTCGAAGTTCGACGAGACCTGGATGTCCATCGACGGCGCGGCGGTCGGCGTGACGGTGCCCTGCGAGTAGTCGCCCTCGGCCAGTGCGCGGTGAAGGATGTCATTGACGTTGGTGGCAACGATCAACTTCTCGACCGGCAGGCCCATCTGCGCGGCGACATAGCCGGCGAAGACGTCGCCGAAGTTACCGGTCGGCACCGAGAAGGCGACCTTGCGGTGCGGTGCGCCCAGTTGGAGTCCGGCGGCGAAGTAATAGACCACCTGCGCCATCAGACGCGCCCAGTTGATCGAGTTCACCGCGCCGATGGCGAAGCGGTCGGTCATCGCCTTGTCGTTGAACATGCGCTTCACGGTGGCCTGCGCGTCGTCGAACGAGCCGTCGATGGCGATGTTGTGGACGTTGGGCGCCAGCACCGTGGTCATCTGGCGGCGCTGCACGTCGGACACGCGGCCCTTGGGGTGCAGCATGAAGATATCGACCTTGGCGCGGCCTGCCACCGCGTCGATCGCGGCCGAGCCGGTGTCGCCCGAGGTCGCGCCGACGATCGTCAGATTACGCTCCGAACGGCCGAGGAACTCCTCGAACAGAAGGCCCAGAAGTTGCAGCGCCACGTCCTTGAACGCCAGCGTCGGGCCGTGGAACAGTTCCAGCACCCACTGCTGCTCGTCGAGCTGCTTCAGAGGCGTCACCGCCTTGTGCGCGAAGCGGCCGTAAGCCTGCGTGGTCAGTTCCAGCAGACGGTCATACGTCAGGCTGCCCTCGACGAAGGGGAACATGATCTTCGCGGCCAGCTCGGCATAAGGCAGGCCCGCCATCGCGGCCATCTCTTCGGCCGAGAAGCGCGGCCATTCACGCGGCACATAGAGGCCGCCGTCGGATGCGAGACCGGCGAGCGTGGCGCCTTCGAAGTCGAGCGCCGGTGCGCTGCCGCGGGTGCTGATGTAGTCCATAACCCGCGCGGTTAGCCGCAGGGGCGCGAAATGAAAAGCCTGTCGTTGGGGTTTGGCAAGAACAATTCCTAAAGCCCCGCGAAGCGAAATGCCGGATCGCGGCTCAAGTCGCCCGCCGCTTCCTCAGCGCCAGCCCGTAGATCACCAGCGCCGTCGCCGCGAAGACGAACCATTGCACCGCATAAGCGAAGTGGTTGTTCGGAATTTCGGCGGGATCGGGAATGGCATTGGCCTCCAGCCCCGCGAGCGGCGGGGCAGCCACCAGCCTCGGTCCCGGCGCGATCACGCCGTGAACCTCGCCGCCCGACCAGCCGCCCGCCGCCATCGGCAGCCGCGACCAGCCGAGCACGACGAGCGCCTTGGTGCCGTCCGCCAGAGTGCAGTCGGCAGTCTGCGCTGCACCCGATTCGCCTTTGGCATTGCGCCCGGCGATGCTGGAATGGCCGGTGACCGCCGCGCAATCGAGCCGGGCGGAGCGATAGAGCAAGTCCGCCTGCCCCTTTGCGTCACGCGGCCAGTCGACCTCCTCTGCCTGACGCTGCGCCCCCGCATAGTGCGCCAGCAGCGCTTCCTTTTCGCGGAGCCGGTCAAGCTGCCAGAACCCGAGCGCGACCATGAAACCCACGGCGACGAGGACGAGCAGCGTGGCGATAACGGGAATTCGGCGCATGGCTGCTCCTGGGGGCGTTGAAAACAAACGAGGGCAGACGCGGATGACGCGGCTGCCCTTATTCGAACCTTCCGATATCGAGGCCTGTCCGGCGCTCAGTGGGTCGGATAACCCCAGCCGCCCCAGACGTAGATGGCGACGAAAAGGAACAGCCAGACCACGTCGACGAAGTGCCAATACCAGGCCGCCGCCTCGAAGCCGAAGTGTTGGCGCGGCGTGAAATCGCCGTTGTAGGCGCGCTTCAGGCAGACGATCAGCATGATGGTGCCGACAATGACGTGGAAGCCGTGGAAGCCCGTCGCCATGTAGAACGCCGAACCGTAGGTATTCTGGCCGAAGGGGAACGGGGCGTGGACATACTCGTAGGCCTGAATGCTGGAGAACAGCAGGCCGAGCAGGATCGTCGCCCAGAGGCCCTTCTTCAGCCCGTCACGATCGCCGTGGATCAGCGCATGGTGCGCCCAGGTGACGGTGGTGCCCGAGCAGAGCAGGATCAGGGTGTTGAGCAGCGGCAGGTCGAACGGGTCCATCACCGCCTCGATCGCCTTGGGCGGCCACTGTCCGCCGACCACCTCGGCGATGGTCGAGGGGAACAGTGAGAAATCGAAGAAGGCCCAGAACCAGCCGACGAAGAACATCACTTCGGAGGCGATGAACAGGATCATGCCGTAGCGCTGGTGAAGCTGCACCACCGGCGTGTGGTCGCCCGCATGGGCTTCCTTGATGATCTTCGAGAACCACATGAACATCGAGGCCAGCAGGATCGCGAGGCCCAGCCAGGGCACGAACTTGCCGCCCGCCATGTCGTGCATGAACAGGACCATGCCCGAAGTGAAGGTCAGGGCACCGATGGTGGTCGCCAGCGGCGCGATGTCCGGCGGAAGAATGTGATAATCGTGATTCTTTGTACCGGCCATGGTGCCTTCGTCCCCGTTCTCGACTTCCGTGTTCGATTCTTCCGGTGGGGTAATGCTCCCCCCGTGATTTGTATCCCGTACCGGGGCTTAACCGCCCGTTTGGCTGTGGTCCAGTGTCTTTGCATCCGAGACGCTGGTGACGTGGAAGGTATAGCTGAGGGTGATCTGCTCCACGTCCTTGTTGTCGGGATCGTTCAGGATCGCCGGATCGACGTAGTAGATCACCGGCATCTTCACCGCTTCGCCCGGCTGGAGCGTCTGTTCGGTGAAGCAGAAGCACTGGATCTTGTTGAAGTAGCGCGCCGCCTGCTCCGGCTCGACATTGAAGCTGGCAGTGCCGGTGATGACCTTGTCGGAGTCGTTTTCCGCCCAGAAAAGCGCCATGTCGCGCTCGCCGATGGTCACCGTGTCGGTGCGCTGGAGCGGCTTGAACTCCCAGGGCATGCCGCGCTCGACATTGGCGTCGAAGCGGATCGACATGGTCTTGTCGGTTACCTGCACGCCTGCCGCCTTGGCTTCGTCGGCGCGCTGGGTGGTGCCGCCGTAGCCGGTCACCTGACAGAATATGCGATAAAGCGGGACCGAGGCATAGCCGAGGCCCAGCATCAGCACAGCCATCGACAGGGCGATGAAAGCGACGCGCCGGTTGCTGCGGCGCGAAAGGCTCGCGGCTGGGGAGACCGCCTCGGCCATCAGCCCATCTTCGCGATCGAGATGAAGAACACCAGCACCACGAAGCCTGCGAGGCTCAGCGCCAGCACCCGATTGCGACTGCGGCGAATTTCTTCGGGCGTGCGGGGATCGGGCTGCTGGGCGTCGTTCATGCTGCGATCTTTCAATGGATGATGAAGCGATCCACCACCAGCACCGCGAAAAGCGCGAAGAGGTAGAGCACCGAATAGGCAAAAAGCTGCTTTTCCGGCTTCATGCTGTCTTCCTCGCCGCTGCGCTCACGCAGGCCGACACGGATTGACAGCGCCAGGAACAGCGCGGAGAGCACGATCGCCGAGATGCCGTAGATCGCGCCGGTTCCGCCGATCCACCACGGCAGCACCGACAGCGGCAGCAGCAGCACGGCGTAGATCAGGATCTGCTTGCGCGTCGCCTTCTCGCCCGCGACGACCGGCATCATCGGAATGCCGACCTTGGCGTAGTCGCTCTTCACGAAGAGCGCGAGCGCCCAGAAGTGCGGCGGGGTCCAGAAGAAGATGATGGCAAAGAGCAGGACCGGCATCAGCGTGACATGGCCGGTCACCGCCACCCAGCCGATCAGCGGCGGGAAAGCGCCCGCACCGCCGCCGATGACGATATTCTGCGGCGTGCGCGGCTTGAGCCAGATCGTATAGATCACGGCGTAGTAAATGATCGAGATCGCCAGGATCGCGGCAGGCAGCCAGCCGACCGCGAAGCCCATCAGGAAGACCGAGACGGCGCAGAGCACGCCCGCGAAGTCGCGCGCGGTGGTCCGGTCGAGTCGGCCCTGCGGCAGCGGGCGGTTGGCGGTGCGCTTCATCCCGGCGTCGAGATCGGCCTCCCACCACTGGTTGAGCGCAGCGGCACCGCCCGCGCCCATGGCGATGCAGAGGATGGCGGTGAAGGCGATAACCGGATGAATTCGCTCAGGTGCGGCGAGCAATCCGCAGAGGCCGGTGAAGATCACCAGGCTCATCACGCGCGGCTTGGTCAGCGCCAGAAGATCGCGCCAGTCGGCGGGCAGGAAAGCGGTTTGGGAGGGACTCGTTGTCGTCATGGTGGTGGCCCCTTACACCCACGAGGCCCCGAAAAGCGAGGACCTTGCGAATCGGGCGCCGCCCCGGCGATCCGCCGGGACGGTGCACGGCATCAGTGGTGCGCGGCTTCCTCGATGACCGGAAGCGTCTCGAACTGGTGGAACGGCGGCGGGCTGGACAGCGTCCATTCCAGCGTGGTCGCGCCTTCGCCCCAGTAGCTGTCCTCGGCCTTGCGGCCCGCCGTGAAGGCGTAGATCATGTTGATCAGCCACACGACGAGGCTGGTCGCCATGACCATGTAGCCGATTGTCGCGACATGGTTCCAGTGCTGGTACGCCTCGGCATAGTCCGGATAGCGACGCGGCATGCCCTGCAGCCCGAGGAAGTGCATCGGGAAGAAGATCATGTTCACGCCGATGAAGAAGATCCAGAAATGGACGTGGGCGAGAAACTCGGAGTGCATCCGCCCGCTCATCTTCGGGAACCAGTAGTAGAACCCGGCGAAGAGCGCCGTCACCGCGCCCAGCGATAGCACGTAGTGGAAGTGCGCCACGACATAGTAGGTGTCGTGGAGCACATCGTCCACGCCGCCGTTGGCCAGGACCACGCCGGTCACGCCGCCGACGGTGAATAGGAAGATGAAGCCGATCGCCCAGACCATCGGGCTCTTGAACTCCACCGAACCGCCCCACATCGTCGCGATCCACGAGAAGATCTTGATGCCGGTGGGCACCGCGATGACCATGGTGGCGGCGGTGAAGTACATCTTCGTGTTCACCGACATGCCGGTGGCGTACATGTGGTGCGCCCAGACGATGAAGCCGACCACGCCGATCGCGACCATGGCGTAGGCCATGCCGAGATAGCCGAACACCGGCTTCTTCGAGAACGTCGAGACGATCTGCGAGATGATGCCGAAGCCCGGCAGGATCATGATGTAGACTTCGGGGTGGCCGAAGAACCAGAACAAGTGCTGGTAGAGCACCGGATCGCCGCCGCCCGAGGGGTCGAAGAAGGTGGTGCCGAAGTTGCGGTCGGTCAGCAGCATGGTGATCGCGGCGGCGAGGACCGGCAGCGAGAGCAGCAGCAGGAAGGCGGTGACCAGCACCGACCACACGAACAGCGGCATCTTGTGCATGGTCATGCCGGGGGCACGCATGTTGAAGATGGTGGTGATGAAGTTGATCGCGCCCATGATCGAGCCGGCACCGGCAAGGTGCAGCGCGAAGATGCCGAAGTCCACCGCGGGTCCGGGCGAGCCGCTGGTCGAGAGCGGGGCATAAACCGTCCAGCCGGTGCCCGCGCCAAGCCCCGTGCCGCCGGGCACGAAGGCGGAGCACAGCAACGAGATGAAGCCCGCCACGGTCAGCCAGAACGAGATGTTGTTCATGCGCGGGAAGGCCATGTCCGGCGCGCCGATCATCAGCGGCACGAACCAGTTGCCGAAGCCGCCGATCATCGCCGGCATGACCATGAAGAACACCATGATCAGGCCGTGGGCGGTGATCAGCACGTTCCAGACATGGAGCGTCGAGTTGAAATCGGGGTTGGTCGCACCGAACCAGCGGGCGAAGATATCCAGGTACTGGATGCCCGGCTCGGCCAGTTCGACGCGCATCATGCCCGAGAAGGCGCCGCCGATGATCCCCGCGAAAATCGCGAAGATCAGGTACATCGTGCCGATGTCCTTGTGGTTGGTGGACATGAACCAGCGCGCGAAGAAGCTCGGCTTATGGTCGTGATCGGCGTGGGCGTGGTGATCCACATTGCCCTGGAAATGGTCGGGAACGGTGGTTGCCATGGTAGGGCCCTGTCCTTCGATTCGCGCTTATTCGGCGGTAGCTGCGGCAGTGGCATCAGCGGCCGGAGCCTCCGATGCCGCTTCCGTGGCGACTGCGGCAGGGGCCGCGACTGTTGTTGCTGCGGCGGCGGGCTTCTGGCCGTCGATCACGCCGCCGGCGTGGGTCAGGACCCAGGCATCGTATTGGGCGCGGGGCAGCGCTTCGACCGCGATCGGCATGTAGCCGTGCTTGGCGCCGCACAGTTCCGAGCACTGGCCGTAGTAGACGCCCGGCTTTTCGACCAGCAGCACCTTTTCGTTGATGCGGCCGGGGACGGCGTCGAGCTTGAACCACAGCGAAGGCACGGCGAACGAGTGGATCACGTCGGCCGCGGTGATCTGGAGCCGGATCGGCTCACCCACCGGCACGACCATGCGGTTGTCCACCTCGAGGTGCGAGGGGCCGTCCCAGGGCTTGGAGCCCACTTCGCGCACGCCGTTGTTGATGGTCGGCTGGCCGG
>PJTY01000782.1_pt1 | contig 14084 bp, 10 predicted proteins | sample 1512121 | NCBI WGS metagenome assembly PJTY01 (sample SAMN08177680, study PRJNA422409) | Soil metagenome, whole genome shotgun sequencing project. | isolation source: Soil enriched (2) on filter paper: alkali lignin treatment | place: USA: Madison | collected 2015-01-15 | reverse complement strand
CTCTTTCGTCATCCTCCGGCGGAGCGCAGCGACGACCGGGGGACCCAGCGGCGCCGGAGGCGATGTTTACGGCAAACGCTACGCCCGCTTCTTTCGCGCTTACGCGCGCCGCTGGGTCCCCCGGTCTGCGCCGCTTGCGCGGCTTGCCGGAGGATGACGAGGGTAAGGGAAGTGCGGCGCTTGACCTGTCCTCCGCAGTCGCGCACCTCACCGCCATGACACTGACCAAGATCTGCGGCCTGACGACGCCGGATACGCTGGATGCGGCGCTGGACGGCGGGGCGGCCTTTGTCGGGGCGGTGGTGTTTCCCAAGAGCCCGCGCCACATCCCGCCGCTGCACGCCGCCACCCTGTTCGACCGAGCGCGCGGAAAGGCGAAGGTGGTCGCCGTCCTGGTCGACCCCGACGACGCCTTGTTGAGCGAAGTCGCCCTGATCCTGCGGCCCGACCTGATCCAGCTGCATGGTCATGAGACGCCGCAGCGTGCGGCGGAGGCGCGGCGGCTGACGGGGGCGGGGATCATCAAGGCCCTGTCGATCCGGGACGAGGACGACTTCGCCGGCGTCGCCGATTGGACCGGCGTCGCCGATCATCTGCTGTTCGACGCCAGGCCGCCGAAAGGCGCCGACCTGCCCGGCGGCGTGGGGGTCTCGTTCGACTGGACGTTGATGCAGAACCGGGCGCTTCCGGCAAACTGGTTCCTCGCGGGCGGGCTGGACCCGCAAAATGTTTCCGAGGCGGTGCGGATTTCCGGGGCGCCGATGGTCGATGTCTCCTCTGGCGTTGAAAGCGCGCCGGGTGTTAAGGACCGGGCCCTGATCAAAGCTTTTCTGGACGCCGCATCGCGGTCCTGATTTCGTCGCCTTCCTCCCTGAAGACTTTCGTTGTGCCCCAGACTGTGAACGCCCTATCGAATTCCTACGCCTGGCCTGACGCCGAAGGCCGCTTCGGCCCCTATGGCGGCCGCTTCGTGCCCGAAACCCTAATGCCGCTGATCCACGAGCTGGATGCGGCCTATAAGGCGGCCAAGGCGGACCCCAGCTTCCAGGCCGAACTGGACGGCTATCTGGAGCACTATGTCGGCCGCGCCAGCCCGCTCTATTTCGCCGAGCGGCTGACCGAGCATTTCGGCGGCGCCAAGATCTGGCTGAAGCGCGAGGACCTGAACCACACGGGCGCGCACAAGATCAACAACTGCATGGGCCAGATCCTGCTGGCCCGCCGCATGGGCAAGACGCGCATCATCGCCGAGACCGGCGCCGGTCAGCACGGGGTCGCCTCGGCCACCGTCTGCGCCCGCTTCGGCCTGCCCTGCACCGTCTACATGGGCGCCGTCGACGTGGCCCGGCAGCAGCCGAACGTCTTCCGCATGAAGCTGCTGGGCGCCGAGGTCTCGGCGGTGACGGCGGGGGCGGCGACGCTGAAGGACGCCATGAACGAGGCGATGCGCGACTGGGTCACCAATGTCGCCGACACCTATTACATCATCGGCACGGCGGCGGGCCCGGCCCCCTACCCGGCCATGGTGCGCGACTTCCAGTCGGTGATCGGCAAGGAGATCAAGGCCCAGGCCCAGCGTCAGATCGGCCGCCTGCCCGACGCGGTCATGGCCTGCATCGGCGGCGGATCGAACGCCATCGGCGCCATGCATCCCTTCATCCAGGACGAGGCCGTGCGTCTGATCGGGGTCGAGGCGGCGGGCCTCGGCCTGGACACCCCCGACCACGCCGCCAGCCTGAAGGGCGGGCGCTCGGGCGTGCTGCACGGCAACCGCACCTATCTGCTGCAGGACGCCGACGGCCAGATTCTGGAGGGGCACTCCATCTCGGCCGGGCTCGACTATCCGGGCATCGGGCCGGAGCACGCCTGGCTGCACGATCTGGGCCGGGGCGAATATCTGTCGGCCACAGACCAGGAGGCGCTGGACGCGTTCCAGACCCTGTGCAAGCTGGAAGGCATCATCCCGGCGCTGGAGTCCTCGCACGCCCTGGCGCGCGCCGGCGACGTCGCCAAGCAGATCGGCAAGGACGGCGATCTGGTGATCGTCCTGTCGGGCCGGGGCGACAAGGACATCAACACTGTGGCCAAGCATCTGGACGTGGAGCTGTGATGATGAAGACCCTGCTGATCGCCGCCGCCATGGCGACCCTCTCTCCGACCCTGACCCTGGCGCAGAACACGGCCGCTCCAGCGCCCCAGGCGCCGGTTCAAGCGGCCCCGGCCATCCCGCCCGGTCCGGCGGCCACGGGAATGCCGGTCCTGCCGCCGGCGACGGAAGCGGCCGACTGCGGCGGCCTGCTGCGCAGTCCGGCCTTCTGCGTGACGGCCCAACTGGATCAGATCGGCGCCCTGGCGGACGCCTATACGGAGCACCTCTCCACCCTGAACTGGCTGGCGGCGGACGGCGACGACAACCGCGTCATCTTCGTGCGCCGCCGCGACGGCGGCGGCTGCGACGGCCTGCAGATGGTCGCCTTCTATGACGTGTCCAAGCCCGCCGAGGCGTCCGCTCCGGGCTACCTGGGCTTCGCCGTCATTCCCGGTGATGTCTGCGCCGCGACGCCCGAGACTCCGGCGCCGACGCCTTCGGGAGGAGCGGCTCAGTGACGACCGCACGCATCGACGCCCGCTTCGCCAAGCTGAAGGCCGAGAACCGGGCCGGTCTGGTCCCCTATGTCATGACCGGCGATCCCAGCCGGGACGAGGCGCTGGAGATCCTCAAGGGCCTGCCCGCCGCCGGAGCCGACCTGATCGAGCTGGGCCTGGCCTTCTCCGACCCTATGGCCGAGGGGCCGCCGATCCAGCGCGCCGCCCTGCGCGGGCTGAAGGCGGGGATGACCCTGCGCGGCACGCTCGATCTCGTGGCCGATTTCCGCAAGGGCGATCAGGACACGCCGCTGATCCTGATGGGCTATCTGAACCCGGTGGAATCCTACGGCTATGAGGTCTTCGCCCGCGATGCGGCCGAGGCCGGGGTGGACGGCATCATCGTCGTCGACTGTCCGCCGGAAGAGGCCGGGCCGCTGGCCGCCGCCCTGGACGCGGCCGAGGTCTCCCTGATCCGCCTGGCCACGCCGACGTCCGACGACGACCGGCTAAAGGTCATCGCCGAGGGCACGTCGGGCTTCGTCTACTATGTCTCCGTCGCCGGGGTGACCGGGGTGAAGGAGGCTGTCGCCGCCGAGGTGGCGCCCGCCGTCGAGCGCGTCCGTCGCGCGGCCGGCCTGCCCGTCGCCGTCGGCTTCGGCGTCAGGACGCCCGAACGCGCCGCCGAGATCGCCCGCGTCGCCGACGCCGTGGTGGCCGGCTCGGTCTTCGTGGACGAGGTCGCCGCCGCTCTCGAAGCGAACGAACCCGCCGCGCCGCGCGTTCTGGCCAAGGTGAAGGCCCTGGCTGATGCGGTTCATGGCGCCCGCGCTAGTGCTTCCGTGACGGAAACCGTTTAAAGGCCCCGCCCATGGTCGATAAGAATCCCGAGAACAAGGCACGCGGCGGCTGGCTGTCGCGTTTCGCGCCGGGCGTGCGCAAGATCGTCAGCCCGCGCGACACCCCGGACAATCTGTGGGTCAAGGACCCCGACACGGGCGAGATGCTGTTCCGCTCGGACCTGGAGGCGGCCCTGTGGGTCACGCCGTCGGGCCGTCACATGCGGATCAACGCCCCGACGCGCCTGAAGGCCACCTTCGACGACGGCCTGTATGAGGCGATCGACACGCCCGACGTGCCGGAAGATCCGCTGAAGTTCTCGGACGGCAAACCCTATCGCGACCGCCTGTCGGCGGCGCGCAAGGCGGCGGGCCGGAAGGACACCATGGCGATCGGCTACGGCCGCATCGGCGGCGCGCCCGCCGTGGTCATCGTGCAGGACTTCACCTTCATGGGCGGTTCGCTGGGCATGGCGGCGGGCGAGGCCTTCATCGCCGCCGCGCGCGAGGCGGTGAAGCGCAATGTTCCCTTCGTCTGCTACACCGCCGCCGGCGGGGCGCGGATGCAGGAAGGCGCCCTCAGCCTGATGCAGATGGCGCGCACCACCCTGGCCGTTCAGGAAGTGAAGGCGGCCAAGCTGCCCTACGTCGTGGTGCTGACCGACCCGACCACGGGCGGGGTCACGGCTTCCTACGCCATGCTGGGCGACGTCCACCTGGCCGAGCCGGGCGCCCTGATCGGCTTCGCCGGCCCGCGCGTGATCGAGACCACCATCCGCGAGAAACTGCCGCCGGGCTTCCAGCGCGCCGAATACCTCAAGGACAAGGGCATGGTGGACAAGGTGGTGTCCCGCGGCGATCTGCCGACGACGCTGGGCCTGATCCTGTCCATGCTGATGAGCGGCGCGGCCCAGAAGAAGGCTGCCTAACCGCAGGCTCTTTCCATGGACCCGATTTCGGAACGCCTGCGCGCCCGGCATCCCCAGCGCATCGACCTGTCGCTGGATCGGATGCGGGCCCTGTGCGAGGCGCTCGGGAATCCGCAGGACAAGCTGCCGCCGGTCGTCCATGTCGCGGGCACGAACGGCAAGGGCTCGACGGTCGCCCTGATCCGCGCCATTGCAGAATCTGCGGGTCTGCGCGTCCACGCCTACACCTCGCCGCATCTGGTGCGCTTCAACGAGCGTATCCGGCTGGCCGGGACGCTGATCACCGATGACGCCCTGAACGCCATCCTCGACCGGGTCGAGGCGGCCATGGCCGAAACGGGCGGGCAGGCGACCGTGTTCGAGAGCACCACGGCGGCGGGGTTTCTGGCCATGAGCGAGACCCCTGCGGACCTGGCGGTCATCGAGGTGGGCCTCGGCGGCGTGCTGGACGCCACCAACGTCATCGCCCGGCCCCTGCTCAGCGTCATCACCCCCGTCGATCTGGACCACGCCGAGTTCCTGGGCACGGCCCTCGAAGGCGTGGCGGGCGAGAAGGCGGGCATATTGAAAGCGGGCGCGCGCGGCGTCGTGGCGCGCCAGTCCGAGGCGGCCATGGCCGTGATCGCGCGCCGCGCGGCCGAGGTCGGCTCGCCCCTGACTGTCATGGGCGTCGACTTCGACGCCTGGGCCGAGCGCGGGGGGCTCGTCTATCAGGATCAGGAGCGGTTCCTCGACCTGCCCGCGCCCGCCCTGTCCGGCGCGCACCAGTTCGACAATGCGGGCGTCGCCATCGCCGCCGCGCTGGAACTGGACCTGCCCGAAACCGCCATCGCCGAGGGGCTGAAGGCCGTGCGCTGGCCTGCACGAATGCAGCGACTGACCGCCGGCCCCTATGCCGACAAGGCTCAGAAGGCCGACGCCGAACTGTGGCTGGACGGCGGGCACAACCCGCACGCCGCCCGCGCCCTGGCCCGCGCCCTGTCCGACCGCCAGACGCGCGCCCCGCGCCCCACGGCCCTGATCGTCGGCATGCTGGCCAACAAGGACGCGGGCGGCTTCTTCGAGGCGCTGAAGGGCGTCGACGCTCAGGTCTTCACCGTCGGCTTCGAGGGGACAGCCGCCGAACCGGAGGCCCTGGCCGCCGTCGCCCAGGGACGCGGCTTCGGCGCCATGGCGGCGGGATCGGTGGACGCCGCGCTGGACCGCGCCCTGGCCCTGGGCGCCGGGCGGGTGGTCATCTGCGGCTCGCTGTATCTGGCGGGCGAGGTGCTGGGCGCCAGCCGCGAGACCTGGCCGGCCTGAGCCAAGCACGCCGCTTCTCCCTCCCCTTCATGGGGAGGGTGGTCGCGAAGCGACCGGGTGGGGAGGGCCTGGGCGAAGTGGGCAAAGAAAAAGCGGCGCCTCTTTCGAAACGCCGCCCCCACCCGACTTCGCCCTACGGGCTCAGCCACCCTCCCCATGAAGGGGAGGGAGAATGTCGTGTCAGTCCGCCTTCACGCCGGCTTCGGCCAGCCATTCGACGATCTTGCCCTTGGGCATGGCGCCGACCTTCATCGAGGTCATCTGGCCGTCCTTGAACAGCATCAGGGTCGGGATGCCCTTCACGCCCATCTTCGACGGGACCATGGGGCTGTCGTCGATGTTGACCTTGGCCACCGTGACCTTGCCCGCCAGTTCGTCGGCGATCTGCTCCAGCGCCGGGCCGATCTGCTTGCAGGGGCCGCACCATTCGGCCCAGAAGTCCACCAGGACGGGGGTCGAGGATTTCAGGACGTCGGCGTCGAAGCTGTCGTCGGTGACTTTCACAGTCGCCATGAATGGCTCTCCTTTGGTGCGCTACGCTCGCGACGCGGTCGCTCGCTGCTTGAGCGCGTTTAGTGGCGCGCCGAATTGAATCCTCGGCGTTCAGGCACAGATGTGGGTGCGAATCCTCGACAAATCAACGCGCATTTTCGAGAGCGGCGTCCATCAGGCCCTGCGGCACGGCCATCAACTTCGGCCCGTCGGTCCAGACCAGGGCCGCCTCGACCGCGCGGTCTGGATAGAGGCGGCGCAGGACGGCGGCGTAGATCGCCATCTGCAGCACATAGGCCGGATCGGCGTCTTCGACGTGATCGGGAGCGGGACGGTTGGACTTGAAGTCGACCACCAGAACCCGCTCGGGCGTGACCACCAGCCGGTCGATCCGGCCCGAGATCGACACGCCGGACGGCAGGTCGGGCGCGGTCCCGGTCAGGGCGACCTCGGCGCGGCTGCCGGGGCCGAAGACGGGGGCGAAGCGGGCGTCGTCCAGAACGCCGAAGGCGGCGGCGATCATCTCGGCGCGCTGGTCCTCGGTCAGGTCGCGCTCCCGCGCCAGCATCCGGCGGGCGGCGTCGGGACGGTCGGGCGAGGGCAGATCAGGCAGGCGCTCCAGCAGGCGGTGGATCAGGTCGCCGCGCCGGAAGCGGCCCAGCCCGGCGCCCACTCCCGAACTTGGGCCTTCGCCGCGCGCCAAGGGCGACGGCGCCGGGATGCGCTTCTGCTCCTGCATCTGCGACGGCGAGGCGAAGCGGGCGGCGGCGTCGCGCGGCGGATTGCTCCTCGCCCAGGCGGGCGCCTCCGCGCGCATCTCGGCGGCGGCGACGGCGGCGGGCAGGCTGTCAGGATCGGCGCCGTAACGGCGGACGCCGCCGTCCAGTTCGCGCACCTGATCGCCCAACCGATCGAAGGTCTCCTCGATCACCGACCACCAGTCCCCGGCCTCGGGCGCGCGTTTCGAGCCGCGCCCCATGACGATCACCCGATCGCGCGCACGGGTCAGGGCGACGTAGAGCAGGCGCAGGGATTCATCGCCGACCCGCGCCTCGCGCGCCGCGCGGGCGTCAGCCGAGGCGGGGCAGTCCTCCTTCGACGAGCCGGGGCACATCAGCCAGGCTTCGCCGCTCTCGGTGGCGACTGGCATCAACGACGGCCCCTGCGCCTTCGCCTTCATCGTCGTGTCGGGCAGGATGACGACCGGCGCCTCCAGCCCCTTGGCGCCGTGGACGGTCATGACGCGGACCTCGCCGCGCGGGCCTTCCAGTTCGCGCTTCACCTCGACGTCGGCGGCTTCCAGCAGGGCGAGACAAGTCTCCAGATCGGTCCCGCCGCGTCCTTCGGCGGCCAGCACCTGATTGAGGGTCTCGTCGACGGCTTCCTCGGCCTCGCGGCCCAGGCGGGTCAGGATACGGGCGCGGCCTGATCGGCCGGTCGCGTCCACCCGGTTCAGCAGGCGGGAGAAGAAGCCGAACGGGTCGAGGTCGCGGGCGCCGCGCACCGCGCGCAGCAGGTCCAGCACCCCGCCCCACTCCGGCCGTTCGTCCGCGCGGCGCTTCAGTTCGCGCCACAGGCCCTTGCGGTCCTTAAGGCCGGCGAGCTCGAACAGGCTGTCCTCGTCCACGTCGCAGAAGGGGCCGCGCAGCACCTCGGCCACGGTCAGGTCGTCGCCGGGGAAGAGGGCGAAGCGGGCCAGGGCCTTCAGGTCGTCGAAGACAATGTGCTGCGACAGCTTCAGCCGGTCGGCGCCGGCCACCGGCGCGCCCGCCGCCTTCAGGGCGCGGATAATCTCCTCGAAGGTCGCGTCGCGGCGGCGGACCAGGATCAGGAAGTCGCCGTAGCCGCAGGGGCGAGGCGTCCCGCCCTTGTCGAAGACGACGGCGCCGGTCTCGACCTGGCGCTTGATCTCGAGGGCGAGCGTCTGGGCCATGCGTTTGCGGGCGCTTGCGGTCCCCTCCTGATCGACGGGATCGGTCCAGGCGTCGCGCTCCGGCGGGGCCTCGTCGATGAACAGGGGCCACAGTTCGACCGCGCCGGGTTGGCCCTGACGGGCGGCGGTGTGGTGCGGAATTTCGCCCGTTTCCCCGACCAAGGCGCGGGCGCGTTCGGGCGTGGCGAAGACTTCATCCACGAAAGACAGCACCGCCTCGGTCGAGCGGTAGGAGGTCTCCAGCGGCACGCCTTCGAAGGCGCCGCCGGCTCCGGTGATCAGGCTGTCATAGACCTGCGCTTCCTGCCTCAGCCGTTCGGGCCGGGCGCCCTGGAAGGAGTAGATCGACTGCTTCTCGTCGCCGACGGCGAAGACGGTGCGGTCGGTCCCCTCGACGGTGAAGAACTCGCCGGTCAGGGCGCGCATGATGGCCCACTGTTCAGGGGCGGTGTCCTGAGCCTCGTCGATCAAGACGTGATCGACGCCGCCGTCCAGCTTGTACAGCACCCAGGCGGCGGTCGAGCGAACGGTCAGCAGTTCGACCGTGCGGGCGACCAGATCCGAGAAGTCGAGCGCGCCGTGCGCCGTCTTGGCCGCCTCGTAGAGGGCGGCGTGGGCGTTGGCGAGGGTCAGCAGCTTGATGGTGTCGTCGGCGACCTTGGCGGCGCGAAGTTGGTCGCGGGCGGACAGGAACTTGTCCTGCAGATCGGTCAGCCAGCCTGCGGCATCGGGCGGCGCCTGCTTGGTCGCCATCGACTTGCGGGGCGAGCCGGACCCGGTCAGGAAGACGACGCCCAGACCGTGGAAGCTCCAGTCGTGGTCGAGGGCGTGGATCAGTTCGGCCGCGCGGTCCTTGTCGGTCTTGGAGCCGGTGGCCATCAGCTCGGCCATGCGCCGGACCTCGCCCCGGTCCAGCCAGCGCAGGAAGTCGGCCTCGATGTCCTCGGGCGTCTTTTGCGGATCGGCGCCGGTCAGGACGTAAGGGCTGGGCGCGCGGCCGTCGGCGACGCGAGCGACATAGTCGGTCAGTTCAGCGCGTTTGCTCTCTATCAGGGCCAGAAGATCCTGGAAGCGGCCCCAGTCCAGCTCGACCGCGAAATGGCTGTAGGCCTCGCCGACCGGCCCTTCGGCGTCGGCCAGAGCAGCCCGGGCCAGGTCTTCGCGCACGGCGTGAGACAGGGCGATCGCCGCCTCGTTCTCCAGCACGGTGAAGCGCGGCGACACGCCCGCCTCGATGGGGAAGCGGCGCAGCAGCTTTTCGCAGAAGGCGTGGATGGTCTGGATCTTCAGCCCGCCGGGCGTCTCCAGGGCGCGGGCGAACAGGCGACGGGCCTCGGACAGGCGGGCGGGGTTGAGGGCGCCGGGGTCGCTGTCGTCGAGCTTGGCCAGTTCGGCCGACAGTTCGCCGTCGTCCATGACGGCCCACTTGCCCAGAGTCTCGAACAGGCGCGCCTGCATCTCGGCGGCGGCGGCCTTGGTGTAGGTCACGCACAGGATGGCCGAGGGCGCGGCGCCGCCCAGCAGCAGGCGCGCCACCCGGCTGACCAGGGTGGTGGTCTTGCCCGATCCGGCGTTGGCGGTGACGAAGACCGAGCGGGCCGGGTCGGCGGCGCGGGTCTGGGGGTTGAGGCCGTCGCGGACGTGGAGGTTCATTCCGCCTCTCCTTCTTCGCCGCCGCCGATGACGTGCCATTCCCAGACGCGGGCCAGCAGGTTGTAGGGGCTGTAGCTGCCCATCAGATGAGGTGCGGCCCACGAGAGGTAGGGCGTCTCCGGCCTGTCGAATTCGGCGACGCGGGCCATCAGGCCTTGCAGAGCGGCGTCGGACAGGATTTGCGCTTCCGGCCCGGCGGCGCGCACGGCGACTTCGCCCGCCTTCTTGCGGCCGACGACGCGGACGTAGGTCAGTTCTTCCGGCGGTACGGGGCCGTTCGTGTCCTTGAAGCCGCCGGCGGCCAGGATGGCGCCGGTCAGGGTCAGTTGGGGCGCGAAGCCCGCCTTGATCTGTTTGGCGCTCGGAACCTGGCCGGTCTTGAAGTCCATGACGGCGGCGGACAGGGCGCCGACCTCGATGCGGTCGGCGTAGGCCTTGACGGTGAAGGGGCCGCCGGGCGCGTCGAACTCCAGCGCCCCCTGCTGTTCGATCAGCAGGGCCACGCCCCGCGCGCGGCGCTCGGTCTCGAACCCGGCCAGCCAGCGGGCGGCGTTCCGGGCCAAGGGCGCCTCGCGGGCCATGGCGGCGTCCTCGAAGCCGTGGGCGCCCAGTTCTTCCAGCAGCAGGCGCTCGATCACCGCGTGGAGATCGTCGGGCAACAGGTCGGGCCAGTCTTCGGTCAGGCGCTCGATGGCCTTGTGGACGGCGTTGCCGCGCGCCAGGGCCTCGGCCGAGGCGCCGGGGCGCTCCATCGGTTCGAGGTTCAGGATGCGTCGGGCGTAGAGGGCGTAGGGGTCGCGGACCCAGCGCTCGACCCCGGTGACATAGAGGCTGCGCGGGCGGCGCTCGATCGGGGGCGTGGGCGCCGGGCGCGGGGCCAGCCGGGCCGGGCCGGGCGGCGGGGCGTCGAGGGCGCGGATCCAGTCGGCGACGCCTTCGGGCGCGCTGAGGTTGACCGGGGTGTCGGGCGCGTCGGCGCCGCGCGTCAGCATCTCCAGCCGCCACAGCCAGCGCGAGCGCACGGCGGGCTGGCCGCCGCGCCGCTCGCAGTGGACCAGGATCGCCTCCTCGGCGCAGGCGGCCTGAACGAAGTCCTGCGCCGTCTGGCCCAGGCGCCGCTCGGGCGCGGGCAGGGGCAGGGCGGCGCGCATGGGCCGCGACAGGAAGGGATCGACCGGGGCGGCGTTGGGCCAGACGCCCTCCTCCAGCCCGGCCAGGATCATGCGGTCGGCCCGCGCCAGCCGCGCCTCGATGGCGCCGAGGATGCGAAGGGACGGATGAGTGGCGCCGCCGGTGCGCACCGTCGTCTCGGCCAGCAAGGCGGCGATCAGGTCGGCGAATTCGGCGGGCGTGGTCTGGCCCAGCGGGCCGCCGCCCTCGATCAGGGCGGACAGCAGGGAGGCCGCCGCCTCGCCGTCCGGCCCTGCCCAGGCATTCTGACCCGCCAGGGCCTCGATCAGGGCGGTTAGGGTGCGGGCGGCCTCGTCAGGCGGACTGGGGCGCGCGGTCGCCAGCGTCTCCAGCCGGTCGGCGAGGGTCTGCGCGCCCTTCAGCCGGGCCAGCTTCCAGTCGGCCAGCGGCAGGCCGCCGCGCCGGGGCTCGGCCGCCTTCAGCAGGCGTTCTTGAAGTTGGGACCAGCGACGCGGACGCGGGCCGCGCAGGGCGTGCTCCTCCAGCGCTTCGGCGGCCTCGTGCAGCGAGGTCTCGCCCAGATCAAGGCGGACCAGCGGGTGCTTCAGCAGGGCCAGCAAGGTCTGCGGCTTCAGCGTCTCGGCCAGGAAGCGGGCGCCGAGGTCGACCAGCACCCCCGCCGTCATTCGCGACAGCGGCTGGCCGGTGGAGGAGTCGGCCACGATGCCCCAGCGCGCCAGCCGCGCCTCGACCCGGCGCGACAACTGCAGGTCCGGCGTCACCAGGGCGCAGGTGATGGGGCGGCCGTCGGGGGCGCGCTGTTCAAGGCTTTCGCGCATCATCAGGGCGACGGCGGTCGCCGCCTCCTCCTCGGCGCGGACGGACAGGACGGTCAGGCCCGACAGGCCCTCGGCGATGGGGTCGGCGGCGCGGCCCGCCTCGGCCGAGCGAGCGCGAAGGCGTTTGATCTCGCGGCGCCAGTCGTCGGTGGCTTCGGCGGGGCGCAGGGCTTCGTTGATCAGGCGCTGGTGGGCCAGGCCGCGCGCCTCGATGGCGGGATCGAGCGGCGGCTGGAACCACGGCTGGACGGCTTCGCGCGCGACCTCGGCACGGGCCAGAAGGGCCTTCAGCGCCGCCTGCGGGTGCTGGTCGTCGATGCGGTCCCAGGCGTCGGCGGCCAGATCGAGGTCGAGACCGGGCAGGACGACCACGCCCTGCGGCGCCTTGGCCACGGCCCTCAGCACATCGGCGGCGGCCGGGACGGTGCCGGTGGAGCCTGCGGCGATGACGGGGGCCTGCGGCGGGCGGGCGTCCCAGGCCTCGGCCAGACGGCGCAGCAGGGTCGCGCGGCGCCAGGCCGGATCGACCAGACCCAGCGCCTCCAGCCGTTTGGGCCAGGCCTCGACGGCGAGGCCGAGGAAGCGGGCGCTCTCGCGCCAGTGCTCGGCCAGATCCTGTTCGGCCAGGGTCGCGATGCGCGACAGGTCGGAGACTTCCTCGAGCTGGCAGGAATCGAGGAAGGCCCCGAGCGCATCGGCCATTTCGAGGGCGCGCAGGGGCTTCATCCCCGGCTCGAACTTCTCGGCGATCATGCGCGCCATCTCGAAGCGGCGCGTCAGGGGGGCGATGGCGGGCGGCAGATCCAGACCCAGCTCGCCGGGGGCGAAGGGCGGCTCGTCTTCTTCCAGATCGCCGAGCGGGCGCACCTGGGGCAGCAGGACGGGACGCTCGCCCGCCAGCTTGCCCAGCGCGAAGGAGAAGGCGCGGGCGGCGCGGCGGTTAGGCAGCAGGATGGTGGCGTCGGTCAGGGTCTCGGGCGGGGCGTCGCCCAGCCAGTCCAGCACCCCCGCCGCCAGGTCTTCGAGGAAGGGCCGCCAGGCGGGCACGGCGCGCCAGCGCGGCCCGTTTCCGGCGAACGGATCGAAGCGCCCCCCCGTCATGATCAGGTCTCCGCCTTCAGCCGGGCTTCGGCCGCGTCGCGCGCCTGCGGGTCGCCGACGTGCATCCAGTCGCCGTCCAGCACGCAGCCGAACAGGCGCCCCTCGGCGGCCGAGGCGCGCCACAGGGGGCTGAGCGAGAAGGGACCGTCGGGGCCGTGGTCGGCGTAATCAGGCCGGGTGATGTGGACGCCCATATAGGCGTAGGGCGCGCTGGCGGCCTCGCCCCGGAAGGTCAGTTGGCCGTCGTCGGCCAGGAAGAAGTCGCCGCCGCCCTCGAAGCCGATGGAGCCTTCGCGCCGGGCCAGCAGCAGGGCGGCGTCCATGCGCGCGGGATTCCACAGGCGGATCAGGTCGCCCAGAGCGTCGCCCCGGTCGATCCACACGCTGTCGATATTGGCCACGAACACCGGACCGTCGCCCAGCAGGGGGCGGGCCTTTTTCAGACCGCCGCCGGTTTCCAGCAGTTCGGCGCGCTCGTCAGAGATGCGGATCGTCGGGCGCGTGCGGGCGGCCAGATGGCTTTCCAGCCGGTCGGCGAACCAGTGGACGTTGATCACGGCGTCGGTCACGCCCGCCTCGGCCAGTCGGTCGAGAACATGATCGATCAGCGCCTTGCCGCCGACCTCGACCAGAGCCTTGGGCCGATCGTCGGTTAGGGGGCGCATCCGCGTGCCGAGCCCGGCGGCGAGGACCATGGCGGTGGTGGGGGCGGTCATCGACGCACTTCCTCCGGCACGTGGCGGTCCATCCAGGCGGCGACGGCGTCGAGGCTCGGCGCCTGCAGATTGGCGTTCAGGTGCGCCCACATGCGCGGCATGAAGGCGGCGTAGCGGGGCTTGCCGTCGCGGGCGATCAGGCGGGCGAAGATGCCGAGAATCCGCGCCTCATTGAGAGCGGCCAGACCGGCGTAGGCCGCCATGAAGGCCTCGCGGTCGGCCTCGGGGCGGAGGGTGAAGTAGTGGTCGAGCGCCAGGGCTTCCAGTTCAGGCGCCACGTCGCGCCGCGCGTCCTGCAGCAGGGAGTGCAGATCCCACGACGGGTGGGCCTTCACCGCGTCCTGGAAGTCGATCATCCCGACCGAGGCGGCGCCGGTCCTGCCGTCCAGCCGGATCAGGTTCTCCGCGTGATAGTCGCGGTGGGCCATGACGGTCGCGCCCGCCTCGCCCGCCGCCGTTATCGGCGCCCAGGCCGCGCGCCACTCGGCGATGGCGGCTTCGTCGAAGCTCAGCGCGGGAAGCAGTTTCGGCAACCATTCGACGAACAGGTCGGCTCCGCCCTG
>PJTY01000780.1_pt1 | contig 14126 bp, 12 predicted proteins | sample 1512121 | NCBI WGS metagenome assembly PJTY01 (sample SAMN08177680, study PRJNA422409) | Soil metagenome, whole genome shotgun sequencing project. | isolation source: Soil enriched (2) on filter paper: alkali lignin treatment | place: USA: Madison | collected 2015-01-15 | reverse complement strand
CGCAACGAAGAAGGCGGACTTGAGATTGAGATCGAGCACGGCGTCGTAATCGTCCTCGCTCACTTCCCACATCGGCTTGGGACGGTTGGTTCCGGCATTGTTGACGAGGACGTGGAACGGCGCGCGGTCTGCGAAGAACGCGGCGACGGCATCGAGGTCGGAGACGTCCAGCGTCGCGGCCTCCGCGCCATTGCCGATATCGGCGGCGGCCGCTTCGATCTCGGCCGAAGTGCGGGCGACGAGCGTGACCTCGGCGCCCGCCGCGGCCAGCGCGGCGGCGCCGCCGAGGCCAATGCCCCGGCCCGCGCCCGTCACCAGCGCCCGGCGTCCATCAAGGCGCAGGCTTGGCGTCTGCGGCAGGCTCATGCTCAGGCCGCCGTTTCGGGCGTCGGCTCGGCCTGCCCGGCATAGGGTACGTTGCGCCCGCCAAAGCGGCGAACGCGGATATTGGCCTGCTCGCCATGGCCCGCGAAGCCTTCCAGTGCGCAAAGGCGCGAGCAGTATTCGCCGATCAGCGCAGAGGCTTCGTCGGTGGTGACGCGCTGGTACGTGCAGGTCTTCAGGAACTTCCCGACCCACAGGCCGCCGGTGTAGCGCGCTGATTTCTTGGTGGGCAGCGTGTGGTTGGTGCCGATCACCTTGTCGCCGAAGCTGACATTGGTGCGGTTGCCCAGGAACAGCGCGCCGTAGTTGGTCATGTTGTTCAGGAAATAATCCGGATCGGCGGTCATCACCTGCACGTGCTCGCTGGCGATCTCGTCGGCGACCTTGACCATTTCCTCGTAGCTGTCGGCCACGATTACCTCGCCGAACGTCTCCCACGCCTTGCGGGCATGGTCGGCGGTGGGGAGAATTTCGAGCAGTCGGTCGATCTCGGCCATGGTCGCGCGGGCGAATTTCTCGGAGTTGGTGAGCAGCACGCCGGGGCTGTCCGGGCCGTGCTCGACCTGCCCGAGAATATCGGTGGCGGCGATTTCGGGATCGCAGCCGATCTCGTCGGCAATGATCAGGGTTTCGGTCGGCCCGGCGAAGAGGTCGATGCCCACGCGGCCGTAAAGCTGGCGCTTGGCTTCGGCGACGAAGGCGTTGCCAGGGCCGACCAGGATATCGACGGGATCGATGCTCTGCGTGCCGATCGCCATCGCGCCCACCGCCTGAATGCCGCCCAGCGCATAGATCGCGTCAGCCCCGGCCATGGCCTGCGCGGCGACGATGGCGCGCGCCGGCTTGCCCTGGAACGGCGGGGCGCAAGTGATGACGCGCTTCACGCCCGCAACCTTGGCCGTGATCACCGACATGTGCGCGGAGGCGAGCAGCGGGTATTTGCCGCCGGGCACGTAACAGCCGGCAGAATTGAGCGGAATGTTCTTGTGGCCCAGCACCACGCCGGGCAGCGTCTCTACCTCTACATCCTTCATCGAATCGCGCTGGATCTGCGCGAAGTTCTTCACTTGCGCCTGCGCGAACTCGATGTCCTTGCGTTCCTGCGGGGTCAGGCTGTCGACGCAGGCGTCGATCTCGGTCTGGCTGAGGCGATAATCGTCGCGATCCCAGCCGTCGAACTTGACCGACATGTCGCGCACCGCCTCGTCACCGCGCTTCTCGATATCGGCGAGCGCCGCCTCGACGATGTCGCGAACCTTGCGGTCTGCGTCTGCCTTTGCCTCGGCAGTGGCGCCGCGCTTCAGCCAGGTGGCCATGCTATTCTCCCGATCCGGTGTGAGGTGATTTTCATCGGACCTAGCGCCGGGGAGCGAGCGGGGACCATCGCATGTTATCGATGCCTTGCTATCGATCCTATGCCGTTGTTGCCGCGTGGGGGCTTCGCTAGCCGTTCTTCCAAGCAAAGAGCATTTCGGGAGAACAAGGAACAATGCGCCTCGCCACTCTCGATGACAGCACCGCCGACGGGCGCCTCATCGTCGTTTCGCCCGAGGGCGACCGTTTCGCGCTCGCACCGGTGGATTCGTTGCAACAGGCGATGGAAAGCTGGGCCTTCGTCGCGCCCGTTCTGGCGGAGATTTCGGAATTTTCCGAAGCGCTGGACGCAGCATTGCTGCGTGCGCCGCTGCCGCGTGCATGGCAGTGGCTCGATGGCTCGGCCTTCGCCTGCCATGGTGAACTGATGGACAAGGCGTTGGGCGTGGTGCCGATGAAGACTGGCAAGCCGCTGATGTATCAGGGCACTTCGGACAAGTTCTACGGCCCCACGGAAGACGTGCGCTACCTCACCGAAGAGAACGGCATCGACTTCGAGGGCGAGTTCGGCGTGATCGTCGATGCCGTGCCGATGGGAACTTCGGCCGAGGACTGCCTGAAGCACATCCGCCTGATCGTGCAGATCAACGACTGGTCGCTGAGGAAGCTGGCCGGGCCGGAAATGAAGACCGGCTTCGGCTGGGTGCAGGCCAAGCCGCCGTGCTCGATGGCGCCCTTCGCAGTCACCCCGGAGGAATTGGGCGACCAATGGCGGGGTGGCCGGGTTTGCCTGGACCTGCTGGTGGACTGGAACGGCAAGCGCTTCGGCGCCGCCAATGGTGAACCGATGGGCCACGGCTTCCACGAGCTTGTCGCGCACGCCTGTGCCACGCGCGATCTGGTGGCGGGCACGGTGATCGGTTCGGGAACCGTCTCCAACGAGAACTACCGCGAGATCGGCTCCTCCTGCATTGCCGAGCGGCGCGGGATCGAACTGGTCGATTTCGGCGAGCCGCGCACCGAATTCATGCGCTTTGGCGACAGCGTGCGCATGCAGGGAACTCTTGCCGACGGCCGCGCGCCGTTCGGCGTGATCGAACAGAAGGTCGTCAAGGCATGAGCGAGGTTGTCTCCGATTCCGGCCTGCCGCCGGTCCAGCGCGTCGTCACCGGGCATGACGAGAATGGCCGTGCCGTGTTCCGCTCCGAAGACGTGACGCCGACGAAGATGGTGCCTTCTGGCGATGCGTCGTTCCTGACGATCTGGACCACCGCCACCGTCCCCGCAGACAACAACGACGAAACCGAAGGCCGCGAACGTCCCACCGGCACCACGCTGGAAGGCGGCTCGGTGATCCGCGTGGTGGACATGCTGCCGGGCAAGCAGAGCCCGATGCACCGCACAAACTCGATCGACTACGGCATCGTGATGAAAGGCGAGATCGAGCTGGAACTGGAGGATGGCCGCAAGAAGACCGTGCGCGAAGGCGGGATCATCGTCCAGCGCGGCACCAACCACCTCTGGCGCAACACCAGTGCAGAAGTATGCCGCATCGCCTTCATCCTGATCGAGGCACCCGCCTATCTTCACAACGGCGTGCCGCTGGACGAGGCCAAGCCGGAGCAGGTCGATCCCGTCTACAACGAGGCCGCAGGAAAGGCGTGATGTTCGACCTCACCGGCAAAAGCGCGATCGTCACCGGCTCCACGCGCGGAATCGGTCACGCCATTGCCGAGGGGCTGATCGCGCAGGGCGCGCGCGTGGTGATCTCCAGCGAGGACGCCGGGGATACCGTGCGCGTCGCTGCCGAACTCGGCATGCCGGGGCAGCCCTGCGACGTGACGGACGATGCCGCGCTCGCTGCGCTGGTTGATCGGGCGGTGGCGGAATTCGGCGGGCTGGACGTGCTGGTCTGCAATGCCGGGATCACCGGCAAGTCAGGGCCGTTCGCCGATCTCGACATGGCGGACTATGCCCGCGTCATGGCGATCAACCTCACCAGCCAGGTTTCGCTCTGCAATCTCGCGTTGCCGAAGATCGCGGCGCGCGGGGGCGGAGCGGTTGTGCTGGTGTCCAGCCTTTCGGGTCTCCGAGGCAATGGCAGGATCAATGCCTATGCGCTCGCCAAGGCGGGCGTCGCGCAACTGGCGCGCAATCTGGCGGTGGAGTGGGGACCGCGCGGCATCCGGGTCAATGCGATCTCGCCCGGCTTTATCGCCACCGAACTGTCCGGTCCGTTGCTGGCGGACGAGGCTTTCATGGCCCGCCGCATGGCGATGACGCCGCTGCGGCGGCCCGGAACGCCGCAGGAGGTCGCCGGCGCAGCCGTGTTCCTCGCTTCCGACGCAGGGGCCTTTGTCACCGGGCACAATCTCGTGGTGGACGGCGGTACGCTGATAACCGACGGTAGCTGAAAAAAGCATTTCGATTCAGGCCGAAACAACCGGCTGAAGAAAGGGAGAGAATGACACGCCACCATGAACCGGGCGTTCTGACGGGCATATCGCTGCTGCTTCCGATCACGCTGACAACGATGGCGATCGTGCTGTTGACGCCGATCATCCCGGATCTGATGGCGCACTATGCCACGGTTCCGAACCACGAATACTGGGTGCCGATGATCCTGACGCTGCCCTCGCTCTGCGTGGCGCTGCTCTGTCCGCTGGCCGGGATCATGGGCGACTGGTTCGGTCGACGGCGCCTGCTGCTGGCGGCCTTCCTGCTCTATGCCGTGGTCGGCGTCATGCCGGTTTTCCTCACCGACCTCACGCATATCCTGATTTCGCGCATGGGCGTGGGCATTGCCGAAGCATTGATCTACGTGCTCTCGACGACGATGATCGGCGACTATTACAAGGGCGCCTCACGGGACAAATGGTTGGCGGCGCAAACGGCCTTCGCCTCGATGTCGGCCCTGCTGTTCTTCAACCTGGGAGGAATATTGGGCGAGGGGGGCTGGCGTACGCCGTTCTGGGCCTATGCCTCGGCGCTGGTGATGTTCGCACTGGTCTGGAAATTTACCTGGGAACCCCACGGGGAGCGTTCCGGCGATGACACTCCCGATGACGAGGCGAAGGCCGCGCCGCACAATCGTTCCTGGGAAGGCTTTCCCTGGGCGACGATGGCGATGATCGTGGCGATCACCATCTATGGTTCGGTGTTCTTCTATACGGTGCAGATCCAGGCACCCAGCGGGCTTGCCGAACTGGGACTGCATAGCCCCGCCGAGCGGGGTTTCCTGACCTCCATCGCCTCGATCGGCGTTCCGCTGGGGACGTTCTTCTATTCCCGCATGGCTTCTCGCTTGGCGGTAGGGCGCCTGCTGCTGATCGAATTCGCGCTCCTGGCGGTCGGCTTCATGCTCATGGCCAAGTCCGGCTCCGTGACGGGCTTCCTTGCAGGGTGCTTCGTAAACCAGGTCGGTGCGGGCCTTCTGTTGCCGACCTTGCTCGTCTGGTCGATGTCGATCCTCAGGTTCGAGTTTCGCGGGCGAGGCGTCGGCTTCTGGCAATCGGCCTTCGCCTTCGGGCAGTTCCTTTCCCCGCTGGTGGTCACTTTCGCCGGGCGACATACGGGAGGACTGCTGGGAGCCTTCTCGATCCTCTCTTTCGCCGCGCTGGGCGGAGTCGTTGTCGCCCTGATCGCTTCGCGGGCATCCCATAGCAAGAACGGAGAAATGGCACATGGCTGAGCGCTTGAAGGGTAAGGTTGCGGTCGTCACCGGCGCAGCCAACGGCATAGCGGAGGGCGTCGCGCGCATATTCCGGCAGGAAGGCGCCACGGTCATCGGCGTCGACCTGTCGGGAGCGGACAAGTCCTGCGATCTCAACGATGAAGTGACCACGAACGCGCTGTTCGCCGAAATCGGCGCGGAGCATGGTCGTATCGACGTACTCGTCAATGCTGCCGCCTTCGCGGTCTTCTCCTGGATCGAGGACTTGCGCTACGAGGACTGGAAGAAGACGCTGACCGGCGAGCTGGATATCGTCTTTCTCGCCACCCGCGCTGCCTGGCCCTGGCTCAAGGCGAGCGGAAAGGCGAGCGTGGTCAACTTCGCCTCGGCCAATGCGCGTCATGCCCTGGAGGGTTCTCCCGCACTGGCGCACTGTGCGGGGAAGGGGGGCGTTCTTTCGATGACGCGTCAGCTGGCGATGGAAGGTGCGCCGCACGGTATTCGCGCCAATACCATCGCGCCGGGCTTCATCCGCACCGCCGCAACCGCCCGGCATCTCGCCGCCGATCCCGGCTTCGAGGGCCAGGTACTCGCGAAGAACATGCTCAAGATGTTGGGCGAGCCCGAGGATATTGCCTGGGCCGCGACCTGGCTGACAAGCGACGAGGCGCGTTACGTGACGGGTGCGGACATCGCCGTGGACGCCGGGGCGACTGCCTGGTGATCGCTACGGACACGCCGGGCCTTGGAAGCGCCGGCGTGTCCGCCAATCCGTTCAGAACGGTTCGTTCAGTCGCGACAGCGCCCCTTCGAGCAGGGCCTTGTGTTCATCGGGCGGGCCATGCTCCAGTTGCAGCTTGCCTATCGCGACGCTGCTCTCGATTACGTCGCGGCAGCGGTCGAAACGGCGCTCTTCATAGGCGAAGAGACCTTCCTCGACGGTTTCCGCCTTCGCCAGTTCCTCAGCCAGGACGATACCGCTTTCCACCGCCATGCCTGCACCTGAAGCGAGATGCGGCGTGGTGGCATGGACCGCGTCGCCGACCAGAACGATGCGGCCTATACTCCATGGGCGCGGTTGCAGGGCGGCAGAAAGGGGGCGGTAGTTGATCCAGTTCTCGCGCGTCATGTTGTCGCGAATCCAACCCGCATTACCACCGAAGTCCGCGAGCAATCCCTTGAGCGTGGCGTAGAGTTCTTCTTCGTCCATGAAGCTGTCGCGCTGTTCGTGCGGGGTCAGCATCCACATATAGACGCTGTCGGGGCTACATGCCGTAATGCCGCAGGGGTTGTCGTGGCCGAGGAAGAATTCCCCGGCATCGAGGCCCGGAGGCCTGCGGATCGAGATACGCCAGCAGCCCTGGCCGGTCGGCTGTGCCGGGCCCATGGCGGGGAAGGCGATCTCGCGGACGCCGGAAGAGACGCTGTCGGCGCCCACGACGAGGTCGTAGCGTTCCTGTGTTCCATCGGAGAACGTCACGTCCACACAGTTTGCCCGGTTTTCGAGCGCGTTCACCGTCAGGCCCAGTCGGACGGGGATGCCAAGTTCCTGCACCCGGCGTTGCATGATGCGATGAAGGACCGGACGCATGATACCGCCGGTCGCGGGCAGGCCTTCCTCGATCACCGGCTCTTCCAGGTCGTGGAGGTGGACGCCGTCGTAGCGGAACAGGCGCGTCCTGTTGGTGATGGCACCGGCCCTCTTGATCTCGTCGAGCAGGCCGAGCCGCCGATAGGCGCGCAAGGTCGGCCCGGTTATGGTTATGCCGGCGCCGTAGACCCGCCATTCCGGATCGAGGTCGATCAGGTCTACCCGAACGCCGCGTTCCGCCAGGCTGATGGCCGTGGCCATGCCGCCGATTCCTCCGCCCACGACAAGTGCCGTGGCGATGCTGCTGATGCTCTCCCGTGTCATGCCACGAGACGTAACGGGACCACGCAAACAGACAAATTCGAACTGTGGATGTGTGCCCATCGATACAATCGGTGTGACCATCCCTGATCGTTTGGCTAGCCCGGTAAGCAAGAACAAACATATTGGGAGGAGCGCCATGCGCAATCGACTGTTCCATTCCGCGAGTCTGGCCGTGATGGCGCTTGCCGCCTTCGGGGGAGCGGCGCCCGCTCTCGCGCAGGACGCCGCGCCTGCGGCAAGCCAGCCGGTTCAGGACAATTCGGGTCTGGGCGACATCATCGTCACCGCGCAGCGCCGTTCGGAAACCTTGCAGAGCGCCGGTATCGCCATCGACGCGGTGGGCGGGGACCACCTGATCCAGCAGGGCATTACCCAGGCGGATGCCCTGAACAAGGCGGTTCCGGCCCTGACCGTGACCAACGGCGGCGGCTCCAACACCTCGATCTTCCTGCGCGGCGTCGGCAATATCACCAACAACAGCTACAATGACCCTGCGGTGACGCCCAACTACGACGGCGTGGTGCTGGGCCGCGCGGCAGGCGCGTTCGGCTCGGCCTTCTACGATCTCGCGCGCGTTGAAGTGCTGAAAGGGCCGCAGGGCATTCTCTACGGCCGCAACGCTACCGGCGGCGCGGTGAACATCATTCCCAACCGTCCTGTACTCGGCCGCAATTCCGGTGGCTTCACGCTTTCCGTGGGCAACTACGACGCGGTGGGTGCCGAAGGCTTCTTCAACCTGGGTATCGGCGACAATGCCGCGCTGCGTGTCGCCGCGACCCACCAGTACCACGACGGCTACAACCGCGACGGCAGCGACGATGCCAACCGCAGCGGTATCCGCGCCCAATTCCTGTTCGAGCCGACCGACAAGCTCAGCATCCGTGTCGGCGGCGACTATACCCACGTCGGCGGTGTTGGCGCCGGTGCCAGCTACATCGGCGCCTTTACGCCGGGGCCGAACGGCTTCACGTTCGCGCCCGCTACCGGGCTCGACTCGTCCGAGGGTCTCAACACCGACGCGGCCAATGCCTATCGCCAGACCCAGCTCGGCGCGCCCGGCTTCGGGTTCCTGAATGCGATGAACGAGCAGCAGATGATCGACGCCACCTATTGGGGGCTCAATGCCGAAGTCACGCTGGATACCGGAATCGGCACGCTGACCGTCCTGCCGGCCTATCGCAAGACCGACTTCACCACCTTCTTCTACGGCCCCGCCTTCAATGCCGCCTATAACGACGAGCAGGACCGCCAGGCCAGCCTGGAAGCCCGTCTTGCGGGCAAGGTCGGCATGTTCGACTATGTGGTGGGCGGGTTCTACTTCGACGAGAAGATCCGCAACGTCGGCGAATACAACCAGGAGTTCGTACTGCCGATCCAGCGCTATACCCACAAGACCACGAGCTGGGCCACGTTCGGCCAGCTTACCGCCCACGTCACGGATCAGTTCCGGCTGATCGGGGGGCTGCGCTACACGCGTGACAAGAAGTCGATCAACGGCATCATCAACAATTTCATCGCCTATTGCGGCGGCCTGCCGCCGGTTACGCCGCCGGGCTCTTTCGCGCAGGGCTGCGCAGTGCCGGGCAACCTTCCGCATTTCCGGAATTTCACCACTACCGGCGAGACGGTGAACTGGCTGATCGCCAACGGCTATATCGCGCCCGGCAGCACCGACGAGCCCAACATGCAGTTCTATCAACTGCTCAGCGGCGCCGGGATCATCCAGAAGACCTACTATCCGGTTGTCGACTCCGGCAAGTTCAGCCGCGTCACCTGGAAGGCCGGTGCCGAGTTCGACGTCGCGCCGGACTCGCTGCTCTATGCTTCGGTCGAAAGCGGCTACCGTGCGGGCGGCTTCCAGCTTTCCGAAGGCAATCCCAGCTACGATCCCGAATTCATCACCGCCTATACGATCGGCTCGAAGAACCGCTTCCTGAACGACCGGGTCCAGCTCAACCTCGAAGCATTCTACTGGAAGTACAAGGACCAGCAGATCAACTACTTCACGGTGTCGCCGGATTCGGTGCTGATCAACACCATCGACAATGCCGGCCGGGCCGACATCAAGGGCTTCGATGTCGATCTGATGGCCAAGCCGTTCCATAACACCACGCTTTCGGGCAAGGTCCAGTACCTCGACACCGAATACAAGGAACTGACGCTGACCACGGCGTCGCCGCGCAACAACATCAATTGCCCTTCCAGCGCTACCGGCAGCTTCCTCAGCGACGGGACGACGCCGATCCTGGCCTTCAACTGTTCCGGCCGTCCGCTGTTGTTTTCGCCGAAGTGGACGATCAACCTGGGTGCCGAGCAGATCGTACCGCTGGGCGACAAGTACGAACTGGTGGGAAGCGTCAATACTTCCTGGCGTTCGTCGCAATATGGTGCGTTCGAGTACCTCGATTTCGAGAAGATCCGCAGCTATTGGTTGACCGACGCGAACCTGGCGCTGCGCCTGGCGGACGGCGGGCTCTCGATCGGGGCCTATATCCAGAACATCGAGAACAAGCGCCGCGTGGCCACGCCGCAATCCTCGCCGATCGGCTTTGCCGTGGCGCGCTATACCGCGCCCCGTACTTATGGCCTGCGCCTCTCGGCGAGCTTCTGAGGGATGGCTTCAGAGCATAGCCGCCGCCGAATGCTGCAATGGATGGGTGCGACGACGGCTATCGTCGCACTGGCCGGACCGGGGAGGGCGCTTGCCCGCCCCGGTCTGGTGGCAAGACCCAACATCGTCTACATCATGGCCGACGATCTCGGTTATGCGGACCTGTCCGTGACGGGATCGCGCGCAATCCGCACGCCCGCGATCGACAGCCTCGCCCGCGACGGCGTGCGTCTGACCCAAGGCTATTCGAGCACGCCTATCTGCTCGCCCACCCGCACGGCGCTGCTGACGGGCTGCTATGCCCAGCGCTTCGCCATCGGCGTGGAGGAACCGCTCGGCCCCGGCGCTCCGCCGCATATCGGCGTGCCGCTGGACCGGCCGACGATCGCATCGGTGCTGCGCGATCAGGGGTATCATACCAAGCTGATCGGCAAGTGGCACTTGGGCGAACCGCCCGAGCACGGCCCGCTCCAGCACGGCTATGACGAGTTCCTCGGCGTGGTCGAAGGCGCGGCGGACTATTTCCGCCATCACATGGTGGTGGGCGGGAAGGATGTCGGCATCGGCTTGGCCCAGAAAAACGCGCCCGAACAACGCGAGGGCTACCTCACCGACCTGTTCGGGGATGAGGCGGTCAAGACCATCGAGAGTGCGGGCGACAAGCCGTTCTTCCTCTCGTTGCACTTCAACGCCCCCCACTGGCCCTGGGAAGGGCGCGAGGATGCGGCGATGGCCAAGGCCTTGCCCAATTCCTTCCACTACGACGGCGGCAACCTCGCCAAGTACAAGGAAATGGTGGAGGCGATGGACCAGAACGTCGCCAAGGTCCTGGCCGCGCTGGAACGCACCGGCAAGGCGGACAACACCATCGTCGTCTTCACGAGCGACAACGGCGGCGAGCGCTTTTCCGAGACATGGCCCTTCATCGGCCACAAGGGCGAAGTGCTGGAGGGCGGCATCCACGTGCCGATTCTGATACGTTGGCCGGGGCATATCGCGCCGGGCACGCTTTCCGATCAGGTCATGGCCTCGATGGATTTCCTGCCGACGTTCCTGACCATGGTGGGCGGCAACGTCGCCAAGGCGGGCAAGTTTGACGGGGTCGACCTCTCGGCGCAACTGACCGGAAAGGCCGCATCGGTGCCGCGCACGCTGTTCTGGCGCTTCAAGGCGAACGAGCAGGCCGCGATCCGTCAGGGCGACTGGAAATACGTGAAGATCGGCGGGAAGGAGCACCTCTACAACCTTGCCGAGGATGAGCACGAACGGGCCGAGCGCGCCGCCGCCGACCCCGCCAAGCTGGCCGAACTGAAGGGGCTGTGGGACGGCTGGAATGCCCGGATGCTGCCCTATCGCGTCGACGGATATTCCGAGGACGTGCGCAAGGCCTACGCGGACCGCTATTAAGGAGATCGATGTGAAAGTGCTCGTCACCGGCGCCGGCGGCTTCGTCGGCCGGCAACTCGTCCGTGGCCTGCTGGATGCCGGCCATGAAGTGGTCGGCATAGACAGTCATGCCGGCGGGATTCCCGCTGGGGCGCGGGCAGTGGAGGGCGACCTTGGCGATGCCGACATCCGTGCCGATGCGCTGGGGCAGGGCTGTGATGCGCTGGTTCACCTTGCCACCGTGCCCGGCGGCGCAGCGGAGGCCGATCCCGCCGCCTCGCGCCGGATCAATATCGATGCCATGTACGATCTGCTGCTGGAAGCGAGCGCGCTGAAGCCCGGCCTGCGGATCGCCTATGCCAGTTCAATCGCGGTCTACGGCGATCCGCTGCCTGCCCATGTCGACGATCAGACGCCGCTTTCGCCCAAGATGATCTACGGCGGGCACAAGGCGATGATGGAACATGCCGTGGCCATGTTCTCCAACTGCGGGCTGATCGATGGGGTAACGGTGCGGCTGCCCGGCATCCTTGCGCGGCCCAAGGGGCCTTCGGGCATGAAGTCCGCCTTCATGTCGAACCTGTTCCACGCGCTGAAGGCGGGGGAGGCATTCACCTGCCCGGTCTCCGCAGAGGGCACGATCTGGGCGGAATCGCTGGAATGCGTGGGCCGCAACTTCCTCCATGCCCTCACGTTCAATTCCGCGCTGCTGCCGCCCACCCGGGCGGTGACGCTGCCGGCGCTGCGGGTGACGATGGGCGATCTTGCGGCGGAGATCGCGCGCCAGTGCGGCGTCTCGATCGATCTGGTGACCTACGAACCCGACGCTGCGTTGGAGGCTGCCTTCGCCGCGCAGCCGCCGCTGGCCACGCGGGCCGCGGAACATGCAGGCTTCGCGCATGACGGCGATGCTGCTAGTCTGGTCGCCAGCGCCCTGTCGACTTTGGAATAACCAGAAGCGGATAAGGGGTGCGGGAGATGGCCATGCGTTTTGGAAGACTGGATCTCAACCTGCTGGTTGCGCTCGATGCACTGCTGACCGAAAAGAGCGTCTCGCTTGCGGCGGATCGGCTGTGCCTCTCGCAATCAGCCACATCCAGTGCACTGGGTCGTCTGCGCGAGTATTTCGCCGACGATCTCCTGGTGGTTAAGGGCCGGAACATGATCCTCACCACCCGGGCCGAGGAACTGATCGAGCCGGTACGCGCGGTACTCGAGCAGATCCGCACGACGATATCGGTCGCTCCCACCTTCGATCCGATGACGGCGGACAGACAAGTGCGCATCATGGCGTCCGACTACTCGACGCAAGTTCTCCTGGCGGAGGCCTTGCAGGAGCTTGAACGCGATGCACCGCAGATGCGCTTCGAAATCCAGCCGATGAACGATTTTCCGATCGAGGCGCTGGAACGCGGCTACATCGATCTGCTGCTGACCATCGATTATGCGATTTCCGCTGATCACCCCAGCCTTATCCTGTTCGAGGACGACTACGTGGTGGTCGGCTGGGAAGGCAATCCGGCCATGGCGGGGCCGATGACCCGGGAAACCTACTTCGAGCTTGGCCATGTTACGGCCCGTTTCGGCAAGGCACGGGTTCCGGCCTTCGAGGACTGGTTCGTGCGCCGTCAAAAGCAGCAGCGCCGGGTAGAAGTGGTCGCGCCGACGTTCCTGTCACTCTCCGGCCTGGTGGTGAATACCAATCGCGTCACCACAATGCACCGTCGCCTTGCAGAGCAGGTGGTGCAAAACATGCCGCTAGTCATGCGAGAGGCCCCGTTCCACTTCCCGCCGATCCGCGAGGCATTGCAATGGCACCTGTCCAATAACAACGACCACGCTTTGCGCTGGATCGTCGAGCGTCTTCAGTTGATTGCCGCTCGCAAGATCGAAGCTTCCAGCAATGTCGTGACTTTGGATGGCCGCAAGATCGATCGTGAAGCTCTCGAGGTCGAATACAGGATGAATCATCCACAAGCCCCGCGATGATTCTCGGCGTTGCTTGGTTTCAGTACTCGGCTTGGTCCAGATGCTATACTACAAATCAATCTGGCTCCACTTGGCATTCAGCGTTTCGCCACGGCGAAAACCGGTAAGCAGCGTGAATAGCAGCGCGTCGGCGGAAATGCGCTCAGGCACCTACCTGCGCCAGTTGTCGCTTCCACGCGTACAGCGATATTGACTGACGCCGAGCCGTTCAGAAACCTCCGCTACCGGATACCCTCGTTCGGTGCTTTGGGCCACCGCATCACGCTTGAACTCATCGCTGAAATTGGACTCCCCATCGTCGTCTCCTGTCCTCAAAATTAGGATAGGAGGCGTCCAGAAATCCAGGGGCTACTCAGTGTGCCTATACGCTCACTTTTTGGCCTAAGCGGTATACAGTTGCCAAGCGGCGTTCACCGCTTGGGCCTGTGCCATGGCAACTCCGATGCAGAATGAAGGTGTGATTTGATCGCAGACGCCTCGCAATCCCCTGCCGCCGATCTAACCCAGCGGCAGAAGTCGCTCGCCTATCTAACGCTGATGGCAGCATTGATCCTTGAGATCGTCGACGTAACCATAGTCAACACGGCACTGCCTGTGATCGAGCAGGATTTCGGTGCGGCGGCAGCGCAGGCACAATGGGTGGCGGCGGGCTATTCGATGGCCTTCGCTCTATTGATGATGCTGGGGGGGCGGCTAGGGGACGCCTTTGGGTACAATCGTCTGTTCATCGGCGGAATGGCATCTGTGGACGCCCCTTCGGATGCAAGCAGTAAATCGGGGTATGTTGGCACGTAGTCGGATGCTGTCATCTGTCCGGCCTCGATGAGCAGCGCCATAAGCTGCGGGCCAGTATG
>PJTY01000777.1_pt1 | contig 14182 bp, 9 predicted proteins | sample 1512121 | NCBI WGS metagenome assembly PJTY01 (sample SAMN08177680, study PRJNA422409) | Soil metagenome, whole genome shotgun sequencing project. | isolation source: Soil enriched (2) on filter paper: alkali lignin treatment | place: USA: Madison | collected 2015-01-15 | reverse complement strand
GGGGAGACCGGCGCATGATCGACTCTCTCTCTTTCGAGCAGCGCCTGGCCATGACGTCCGGCGCAGCCATGTGGTCCACGGTCGGCTACCCCGAACACGGCATTGCCTCGTTGTCGATGGGCGACGGTCCGATGGGGATTGCCAGCGGCCGTGTCGACGAGCGCGACGTCGCGTTGCTCACACCTTGCGCCACGGCCCTGGGGGCCAGCTGGGATGCCGATCTCTGCGCCCGGATCGGCGCTCTCGTCGGCGGAGAGGCGGTGCGCTGCGGCGTGGACATGGTACTTGCGCCGAACGTCAACCTGGCGCGCAGCCCGCTCGCCGGTCGCGCCTTCGAATATTTCTCCGAGGATCCGTTGCTGGCAGGCCTGCTTGGCGCGGCCTGGGCGACCGGGCTCCAGTCCACCGGCACCGCCTCCATCGTCAAGCACATCGTGTGCAACGACAGCGAGACCGACCGAGATTCGATGAACGCCGTAGTGGACGAGCGGACCTTGCGCGAAGTCTACCTCCTGCCTTTCGAGCTTTGCGCGGAGGCAGGCGTCGGCGGTATGCTGGCAGCCTACAACAAGGTGAACGGGGACTGGTGTTCCCAGCAGCATCACGTCCTGACGCGGATCGTCAAGCAGGAGTGGGGCTTTGACGGCATCGTTATGAGCGACTGGTTCGGTACGCATGCGTCGGCGCCGACACTCAATGCCGGCCTCGATCTGGAAATGCCGGGGCCTGCCCGCTTCCTCGGCATCAAGGCAGCGGAAGCCGTAGCCGAAGGTCATGTGGATCCTGCTAGGGTGGACGATGCCGCGCTTCGTATCGCGCGCACTTCGCAGCGCTTCTCCGGGGCCAAGAGCCGCCCGATCGCAGGCGAGGACGCGCAGGCTTTGCTGGTCGAGGCTGCGGCTGCGGGATTCGTGCTGCTGAAGAACGAAGGCGATATCCTGCCGCTTGAACCCGGCGTGCATAAGCGGATCGCGGTGATCGGCCCCAATGCCACCGCACCGTGCTATCAGGGCGGCACTTTTGCCAAGATTGCGGTTTCCCCGGATGCGCTCCGCCCGTTGGAAGCCATCGAAGCACTTTATCGCAATCGTACGGCCATCATTCACGAGGCGGGGGTAGATCCCCAGCCGCGACTGCCCGCCATGCCGGTACTGCCCTCGCGCGATCTCGGCGACGGGTGTCTGGTCGGCATGACCGTGGACTACTTCGACGGGCAGCACGAGCAGCACGAGCAGGCGGAAGCTCGCGCAAGCGAAACGCGCAATACCAATTCGCTCGTGTGGTTTTCGGGCGTACATGACGATGTCGTCAACCTTAGCCAGCCCGGCCGTATTCGTGCCAGCGGCACTTTCGAGGCGACCGACGACGGCGAGTACGTCTTCTATCTCGGCGCTACAGGCCCGGTGACTCTGCGCGTCGATGGTCGCGAGGTCATCGTGCGGGACGAGGCGATTGCTCCCTCCGATGTCATGGGCACATTGAAGGGCGGGGATGCGGACAGTGTGGTTCTACACTTGCGCCGCGGGCAGAAGGTAGCCGTAGAGGCGGACTTCGCCTTCGCTCCCGCCCGCGTTCACGGTCTGTGGTACGGCATCCGCCGCCCGGATACGCCTGAAGCCATGCTGGCCCGCGCGGTCGCGCTGGCCAGCGAAGCCGACGCAGTGGTTCTGATCGTGGGCGAAACCTCGGACGCCAGCGTCGAAAGCAAGGATCGCGGCGATACCCGTCTGCCCGAAGAGCAGGTTCGCCTGATCGAGGCAGTGACGGCAGTGAATTCGCGCACGGTGGTCGTTGCCAATGTCGGCCATGCCTTCGATACCGAATGGGAAGACAGGGCCGCGGCGCTGCTCGTCACCTGGTATCCTGGCGAAGGGTTCGGAGAGGCTCTGGCCCAGGTGCTCGCAGGCGAACGCGAGCCTGGCGGACGTATGCCGGTTTCGATCGCGCGGGAGGAAAGCCTCTATCCGGCGCTATCGCTGAAGCCGCAGGCCAACGGTGATCTCGTCTACGCGGAAGGAACGCGTATCGGCTATCGCGGCATCTCCGCGCCCCGTCATGCGTTCGGTGCCGGACTGGGCTATGCCGACATCGCGCTGGTTTCCGCAAAGCTCTCGCGGAGCGGAGAGGACTGGATCGTGGATGCGGTCGTCGAGAATCGATCGGGGCGTCCGGGAAGCGAGGTGATCCAGATCTATCGCCGCCAACCGGAGCTTGCCCTGGTCGGGTTCGCCAAGGTTCACCTGGCTGCGGGCGAACGGCGAAGCGTCACGATATCGATCCCACGCCGCCGTCTGCAGACCTGGCAAGACGGCTGGGTCGACATCCTCGATCCGCAGCTCTTCGCCGGACGCAGCGCGATCGATATGGCCATATCGCTGTAAATGACATGGTCGGAACAACCGACCGATCGGGAGAACGAGACTCGCCATGCATAATGCCTCCAATGTGAACCTCGCGTCGAAGGGGCCCGTGGCGGGGTGGCGCCAGGGCGTGACGCTGGCTTTCGCCGGTTTCCTCCCGATCCTGAGCATTCTTTCGCTTGCACCGGCGATCCCGACGATCATCGGGCACTTCAAGGACGTGCCCAATGCCGCCTTCCTGGTGCCGTTGATGGCGACCACGCCCGGACTGATGGTGGCGCTGCTGGCGCCGTTCGCCGGGATCGTCGTGGACCGCTATGGACGGCGGCTGCCGCTGCTGTGGGCGACTTTCGCCTATGCGTTCTCGGGCACGGCGCCGTTCTTCCTCAACGATCTGCCGACGATATTCGCCTCGCGCCTTGCGGTCGGCGTTTCCGAGACGTTTATCCTGGTGATCGTCAACGCTCTCTTCGCCGACTATTTCGCGGAGAACAGCCGCCGCAACTGGATCACCGTCCAGGGGCTGCTCGGGCCGGCATTGGGAGCAGGCTCGCTGGCGCTGTCTGGCTGGCTGAGCAGCGTTTATTGGAACGGCGTGTTCCTGGTTTACGGGCTGGCGTTCGTGATCTTCCTTGCCATGCTCGCTTGGTTCTTCGAACCGGCGGTGGCCGAGCGCGGCCCGGCGCCGGACAGCACTGAGCCGCGCACGCCGTTTCCCTGGAAGACGGTGGGCGCCTATTGCGGCGTCACGCTGATCATGTCGGTTCTGTACTACGTGTTCCTCGTCAATGGCGGTCTGGCGTTCGAGGCGATCGGCACTGCGTCGGCCACGCGTCTCGGCGTGATCATGGGGTTGGTGAGCTTGGGCGTTCCCGTCGGCGCGCTGCTGTTCAACGTGTTGTCGCGCCGCTGGAGGATCGAGCGCGTGATCGCGCTGGTGCTGCTGATCGTCGGCGCCGGCACCGCGGGCATGGGTTTCGCGCGTAGCGAACAGACGATGGCCGCTGCTGCCGTATTGCAGGAAGTGGGCGCCGGCATGACCGTGACGGGTCTCATCTTCTGGGTCTCCCGCCTGCTCGCACCGGAGCATCGCGGCCGTGGTTTCGGTTTGTGGACATCGGCATTCTTCATTGCGCAGTTCATCAGCCCAGCGATCGTCGGTATACTCTCCGCGAGGACCGGCAGCATTCTGCACGCCTTCGCCATCATGGGCATCCTGGGCATCTTCTTCGCGCTGGTGATCGGCTTGCTTGGTAAGCGCGTTCCGCAACCTATCTCGTAAGATCGCAGACTTTGCCCCAGAACGTAGCCCGCCTGGACCAGAGGAGGTCCAGGCGGGCTTTCGTTTATGGCCAGGGCGAGCGCATGGCTGCAATTAGCAGCGCGTCGCGATCCTGATCGAGGGGCGCGGGACGATGGCAGGCGCTTTCTATCGTGACTGTCTCATGAGTCCGAGCCGACATCACAACGGCTTCCATCACTTCGCAGACATGCACCACAAATGCAGCGTCGGCTCTGTGGCGCCTCCCCGTGCGGAGCCCGATGGCCAGATCGAGAAGGCCTACGCCGCGGTAATCGGCGGCAGGAGCGCCTGCGTGGTTCTTGCGATTGGGCATGCCGAATGGCAAGTCGTCGATCGAAACCGACTGCGTGTCACGGCCCGATTGCCGCAGCGAGGGCTCGCCGCCAAAGAAGTTGGGATCAACCAGCGCCAGAGACCCGCCGGTCCCATAGCAAAGATTCTGATATGTGGGTGGCTGAGCCATATCGAGCGACATGACGAAAGATACGGTTGCCTCATCAAACGTCAGAACGGCGGTGTAGCTCGTATCGATTTCGACGGAAAAACGACTTCCGGCGTTCGGCCCTCGCAGTACGGTCCGCTCATTTTCACCCTTGGCAGAGGAGGCTTGAACATGCCGCACCGGGCCGAGCAGATTTACCCACTGGGTGATGTAATAGGGGCCGATGTCGAAGGGCGGTTCGCCTCCGGATTGGTAGAAACCAGCAGGGTTTGGATGAAAATTCTCCACGCCGGCGTGGCCGACGATGGAAATGCCCAGCACCGGCTTCCCTATTCCTCCACTGTCGATCACGCGGCGCGCGGCCTGGTGCCCAGCTCCGAAGAAGGTGTCGGGCGCGCTGCCGATGCGCAGCCCGGCTGCTTGTGCGTCACCCGCCAGACGCCGGGCATTCGCGGCTGAGAGGGAAAACGGCTTTTCGGTATAGAGATGCTTGCCCGCCTCGATGATCCGGGCGTTAATGGCATCATGCTCCGAACCGGGAGTAAGGTTCACCAGCAGTTCGACAGTGGGATCGCCCAGTAACGTATCGAGAGTCGCCGCAGGCACGCCGTATTGCGCTGCCTTCTCCTGTGCGCTGGTCATCGATCGCGAAGCGATGCCGCGCAGCTGAAGTGCTTCGGTACGCCGGATCGTATTCAGATAGACTGTGCTGATGTCGCCAGCCCCGATTACGCCAACGCATATCGGATCGACGGCTAAGTTATTCCCCATATTTCGGTTCTCCTCAACGAGGCCATCCCGCAGGCTGAGTGTGGCCGCGCTGACACAAAGGAAAGTAGAATAAATCCTCTATTATGTATACGGATAGAGGCGATTCGGTAAGGAAACCTGTGGCTTCGACCGCAAGCACAGCAAAAGACTGAAACAGAATCCGTGCTCGAATTCAACACACAATGGCCCATCTAGCCAATTGACTCACATTCAGGATTAAAATACGTGTTCTTGTAAGCCGTGAGATAACATGCGGCGCTGAGGAGAGGAAAATGCGGTTGTGCCGAGCTATCCTCCGACTGATCAGGAGGACTTGATGCAGCGTTTGTCGAAAATTGGTTTTGCCATGGCCGGGACGTGTCTGTCGGCTTGGTGCCTTCCCGCCTTCGCGCAGGATGCAGACGATCAGACTAGCGGCGGCGACATCATTGTCACCGCGCAGAAGCGCTCCGAGAACGTGCAAGATATTCCGATCGCTGTCACAGTGGTCGGTGAAGCTCAATTGGCGCGTCAGAACATCATCTCGGTGGCGGACCTCAAGGCATCCTCGCCTGCTCTGGAATTCGCGCCTCCGGGGCAAACCCCAGGGTCGGGCGGCTTTATCCGCGGTATCGGCACCGTGATCACGTCTTCGACGGCGGAGCCTTCCGTCGGCCTGGTGGTCGACGGCGTGCCGCAAGGCAACGTGCCGCAGTCCTCGGTGTTCGACGTGGCGCGCGTGGAAGTGCTGCGCGGACCGCAGGGGACGCTGTTCGGGTCGGCGGTTTCCGCGGGCCTCGTCAACATCACGACCAACGCGCCCAAGATCGGCGAGTTTTCGGGCAAAGCGGAATTCGAACTGGCGGAAGACGGTTTTGCAGGCTCTGAGTACAGCCGCCGGATCGGCCGCGTGGTGCTCAACGCGCCGCTTGGCCAGAACGCGGCCCTGCGTGTCTCGGGCCACTACGATTCGATCGACGACGTGTCTCGCAACAATGCTCTGGGGAAGGGTAGCGACCGCAACGACCGCGGCGTGCGTGCTCGCCTGCTGTGGGAACCCAGCTCGGACGTCACGTTCAATTTCATCGCAGACTACAACAAGATCAACACCCGCAACGCTCCGTACTTCACGTTCTTCAACACGAGCAGCCAAGGCCTGATCGATGTGCTCGCCGGATGCGGGATCACGATCGGTGCAGGCAACAACGAGACCTGCAACTCGACCGAAGTCACCAATCAGGTCGAGCAGTTCGGTATCTCGGGTTCGATGGATGTCACGCTGGGCCGCCATACGCTGACGTGGACAACCGGCTATCGCTGGCAAAACCAGAAGGAAACTGCCTCCATCGACGGTTTGCCTTCGGCATCGCCGGCATCCCCGTTCCCGAACATCTTCTATGGCCCTGGCTACGACAAGAAGAGCCTGTTTACGCAGGAAATACGCCTGACTTCGCCGAGCACCGGCGCACTCGAATACGTGGTGGGCGGATACTACTCGCGATACGAAGGTGAGCGCGAGTATCTCAGCCGGGTCAGCCTGTTCTTCCTGCCGGCACCGATTTCGACTGCGTACCACCAGTCGCCGCTCGTCGAGACTTTCGCGGCGTTCGGCCAGGCTACCGTGCATGTAAATGACACGATCCGTCTTCTCGGCGGTGCGCGCTACACGAACAATGACGTTACGGCTCGAGTCACAGTGCGAAGCGGCGGCACGCCAGGTTTTTATCGCGCGGCCTCCAACATCAACAATTTCTCCTGGAAGGTCGGCGCTCAAGCCGATCTTGCGAACGATCTGATGCTCTATGCGACGGCAAGCCGCGGCTTCAAGGGCCAGACCTACAACGACGACAGCACCCTGGGTACGACGCCGACCTACATCCGTCCGGAAGTCCCTACCGCACTGGAGGTCGGTCTCAAGGGTAAGATCCTTGACCGTATCGGGTTCGATCTCAATGTCTTCCATACGCGTGTGAAGAACTATCAAGCGCAAGTCTGCGCGCCCAGCGTCGATCGCGGCATCATATGTTCACCCCAGAACATCGACCGCTTGACGACCAAGGGCATCGAAGCGGGGCTGTTCGGCGAAGTCCTGCCGGGCCTCAACGTCAATGCCGGCGTCATCTACGTCAACGCGAAGTTCCCGAAGGGCTTTATCGGTACGGACGGTACGGATCTGGGCGGCTACCAGGTTACCTACAGCGCGCGCTGGAAGGGTGTACTCTCGGGAGAGTACGAAGCCGACCTGAGCGACAACATGACGGCCTATCTCGGCGCCGATACGGTTTATCGCTCGCGGATCCGCTATGTCACCGCGGGTGGTAACGACGTGACCTTCAAGCCGCACTTCATCACCGGCGCGCGTGCAGGCATTCGCTTGGCGGACGGCAAGTACGAACTGGGGGTCTTTGCGCGCAACCTGTTCGGCATTCGCGAACCGGTCCTGCGGTACAACTCGCCGATCGGGGTCGGGACCACTACTCAGATCCTTGCCGACAGTTCGTTCCGCGTAGTCGGCCTTCAAGGCAAGGTGAACTTCTAACGGGGGGCGGCGCGGGGGCTGATCGGGGATCAGTCTCCGCGCTAGCTGGCAGAATAGCGGCCTACGGTTGGAAGGAATGATGTGCGCCTGAATTTGCAAAGTTCGCTGGGCCGCCGCGCCTGGCTCAAAAGCGCTTCGGTCGCCGTAGCGGGCCTCGTGCTGTCGAGCCGGGCATCCGGCGGTACCTACCGCACCGTGCCGCAGAAACCCAATTGCCGGGTCATCGTCGATAACGACTTCGCCGGAGATCCGGATGCGCTGATTGCTCTGGCGCATCAGTTGCTCAGCCCCAAGTCGCTGGTGCCGCTTGTTACCAGCACGCCGCTGCCGGAAAAGTTTCGTGGGTCAGTGCCCGCCGGGGTTACGGCAGAGCGCGGTACGCAGCTTGCCCGAGCGCTCATCCGTGAAGCCGCAATACCTGACCGCGATGCCGTGTCCGTTATGACAGGGCCGGAAACGTTCGATGCAGCAGCGGCTGACCGCTCGGATGCCGCCCGCGCCATCGTGGCAGAGGCGATGCGGGCCGATAGCATGCCGCTTTTCCTGACTTGTGGCGGCCCGCTGACCAATGTGGCAGCCGCGCTTCGCCTGGAACCGGCCATTGCCGATCGGATGACGGTGATCTGGATCGGCGGCGGCGACTACCCCGGTGGAGGGTGGGAATACAACCTCGCGACCGACCTGGACGCCGCGCGCCATGTGATCGAAAAAAGCCGGGTGCCGCTGTGGCAGGTGCCTCAGGGCACTTATCGGCAGATGCAGGTGTCGGTCGCGGAACTGCGCACGCGCTTGCGGGGGGCATCGTCGCTGGGGCGCTGGCTCTACGAGAAATTCACGGCGCCGCCCGACTTCGTCGACATCGGCGGGGCCTGGCCGATGGGCGACAGTCCGCCGGTGCTGTTCACTGCCGTTTCGCAGGAAAGCAGCCGGTTTGTACTTCGGCCCGCGCGCCGCATTCTGCCGGACTGCACTTACGGCAGTGTGATCAAGGGACGGGACATTCGCGTCTGCGAAAGCGTGGACGTGCGGCTTGCTATGGAAGACTTCTTCGCCAAGCTCCAACCCGCTGAGTAAACCCAAGCCTCGCCCCAGAAAGTCCGACAGGAGATACCGATGCCCTCACGCCGCGAATCCCTTTTCCTTCTGGCCGCAGGGGGCGTAGTTGCGACGCAGTCCGATATCGCCTTCGGGCGCGAGGCGACCGTGCAAGCGGGCACCGCCGGCAAACCCGATTGCCGCGATGCCGGCGAAGCACCGCGCTGGGGCAAAGGGATCGAAGGGCAACGCCGGGCCGATCTGGGTGACGGCCGCTTCCTTAACCCGATCCTCGCAGGGGACTATCCCGACCCGACGATCCTGAAGGACGGCGACGATTACTACATGACCCATTCGTCCTTCGACGCTTCGCCGGGGCTGGTCATCTGGCATTCGCGCGATCTGGTGAACTGGGTGCCGATCGGCTCGGCCTTGGCGAAGCCGCTGGGGACGGTCTTCGCGGTCGATCTGGTGAAGCATGAGGGGCGCTACTACATCTACATCCCCTTCATGAAGGCGCCCTGGTCCCGCGATCTGAAGGACTTCGCCAACATCTACGTCATTCATGCCGATTCCATGCAGGGCCCCTGGAGCGAGCCGATCGACCTGGGCATCGGCGGACTTATCGATCCCGGCCATGTCGTCGGCGAAGATGGCGAACGCTACCTGTTCCTGTCCGGCATCAACCGCGTAAAACTTTCGCGTGACGGACTGTCGACGGACGGCAAGGTCGAGAAAGTTTACGACGGATGGAAGTACCCCGACGACTGGATTACCGAAGCCTATTCGCTGGAAGGCCCCAAACTCCTGCGACGCGGCAAGTGGTTCTATATCATCAGCGCAGTGGGCGGTACGGGTGGCCCTGCAACCGGCCACATGGTGATCGTGGCGCGCTCGCTTTCGGTGAACGGTCCTTGGGAGAACTGTCCCCACAACCCGATCGTTCGGACGACCGACCTGGACGAGCAATGGTGGTCCCGCGGCCATGCCACGGCCGTCGAGGGCCCGAACGGGCAATGGTACTTCCTCTATCACGGATACGAGAACGGCTATCGGACGCTTGGCCGGCAGACCCTGCTGGAGCCGATCGAATGGACTTCCGACGGCTGGCCGAAGGCTGTCGGCGGGGATCTCTCCCGCCCTTTGCCCAAGCCGGTGGCAAGCCGCACCGCCGAACACGGCATAGCCCGCTCGGACACGTTCGCGGCAGCCGCCATGGGCACGCGCTGGACCTTCTACTCGGCAGCGCCGGAGGAGGCCGGGCGCGCGCGCTTCGGCAAGGACGGTCTTGACCTGAAAGGCAAGGGCACCGGCGTGCAAGACTGCTCGCCTCTTACGCAGATGGTTGGGGACCGCGCTTACGAGATCAGCGTGGACATGGAGCTGATCGGGGACGTGCAGGGCGGTCTGCTGTTGTTCTTCAATGACCGGATGTATCTCGGCATGGGCCATGACGGCAAGAAGATGACGACGTATCGGGGCGGCAAGGCAGCCTATTGGCAGGAGCCAGCCCCCGCGACCCGGCGGCTCCATCTCAAGATCGTCAACGACTGCAATGTCGTCACCTTCTACTACAGCGCCGATGGGCGGGAATGGACCCGCCACTACGTCCGGAGCGAGACGTCCGGCTATCATGCCAACACCATGGACGATCTCGTCAGCTTGCGCCCGGCACTGTTCGCGGCGGGCGGAGGATCGGTGCGCTTCCGCAACTTCACTTATCGGGCGCTTTGACGGCTGGCCGATTAGTTCCAATAGATCAGAGTATTCCTGCCATGAACATCGATCGCCGGCGAGTTTTGCGAGCCGGTACTTGCCTGGGAGCGCTTGCGTTTGCAGGCGGATACCGGTCTGTCGCTTTCGCGGCCAAGACACCGTCCAGTCGCCGTGTGGAGGCGCTTCTGGCCCGCATGACGATCGAGGAGAAAGTAGGGCAACTCACGCTCTACCCGGACGACGTGCGGCCCACTCCGCGCCCGATCAATCCCGATATCAACGCTCAGGCCGAAGCGCGGGAGCGTAGCGCGTTTCAGTTCTCGGAGGTCCGCGGAGGCCGCGTCGGCTCGCTGCTGGCCGGAACCGGGGTGGAACTGGGCAGGAAATTGCAGGAGGCTGCGCTTCAATCGCGGCTCGGCATCCCTCTGATGTTCGGTGCGGACGTACTCCATGGTCTGCGCACGATCTTCCCCATCCCGCTGGCTCTGGCCGCGAGCTTCGAACCCGATCTGGCAGAGCGCACGGCGCGCGCCGCGGCGGAAGAGATGTCGGCGGTGGGAGTTCACTGGACTTATGCGCCCATGGTCGATGTCGCGCGCGACCAGCGCTGGGGCCGCGTGGCCGAAGGATCGGGCGAGGACCCGTTGCTCGCCAGCCGGTTCGGTGCAGCCTACGTGAAGGGCTTCCAGGGTAATGATCTGAAGTCTCCGCGTTCGGTGGCGGCTTGTCCCAAGCACTTCGCCGGGTATGGCGCGGTAACGGGCGGCATGGAGTACAACAGTACAGACCTGACCGAACGCGAGCTGCTGCAAACGCACATGCCCCCGTTCGAGGCGGCGTTTCGTGCAGGTGCGGTCACGACGATGGCGGCGTTCAACGACATCGATGGCGTGCCCGCATCGGGAAACCGCCATCTTCTTACCGATCTGTTGCGCGGCCGTCTCGGTTTCGAGGGGTTCGTGGTTTCCGATGCTGCTTCGGCGGAAGAACTCGTCGCGCACGGCGTGGCAGCCGACGAAGCCGATGCGGCGCGGCAGGCTTTCAATGCAGGTGTGGACGTCAACATGGGCGGCGGCCTCTACAAGCGGCATCTTCCCACTCTGATCGCCAGCGGTGCCGTCGATGCTGCACGCCTTGACGAGGCCGTGCGCCGGGTGCTGACGGTGAAGGAGCAACTGGGCCTGTTCGACGATCCCTACCGCTCGCTCGATCCACGGCGGGAGGCCCGGGAAGTGCGTACGCCTGCCGCGCTGGCACTGGCGCGCGAAGCGGCGACGCGATCGATCGTGCTGCTCAAGAACGAGGGAAATGTCCTGCCGCTGGCTGCCGGACGCAAGGTAGCGCTGATCGGTCCGTTATCGGACGACGCGAGCAATATGGACGGGCCATGGGCCCCGTGGGCCAGGACAGGCGAAGCGGTGACGCTGGCCCAAGGACTGCGCGCCGCCCTGGGGGCGGAGCGCCTGACAGTTGTGAAAGGCGCCGAAATCGAGAAAGCGCTTCCGGGCGGGATCGAAGCTGCCGTCGCGGCGGCCAAGGTTGCGGATGTGGTGGTGCTTGCCATCGGCGAGGGGCAAGACATGTCCGGCGAAGCGCGGTCCCGCATCGAGATCGTGGTGCCCGCTGCACAGCAGGCCTTGGCGGAGGCTGTGGCGGCGGTTGGGAAGCCGGTGGTCGTGATCCTATCCTGTGGGCGAGCGCTCGCCTTGGAAGGCGCGGTGCGCGATGCGGGGGCGATCGTCGTGGGTTGGTTCCTGGGGTCGGAGGGGGGACATGCCCTTGCCGATGTGCTGACTGGCCGGGTGTCACCATCTGGACGCCTTCCGGTCAGCTTCCCGCAAGCTTCCGGCCAGCAACCCTTCTACTACAATCACAAGTCCACCGGACGGCCGCAGTTGCCGGGTGAAAACGCCTTCTTCAAGGCGCGCTACAGCGACGTGTCGCACCAGGCGCTCTATCCGTTCGGCCACGGCCTGGGCTATGGCGCCGTGCGGTACGGCGATGTGGAACTGAGCAAGGCGACCATCGACTGGGGCGGGCAGATCGTTGCCTCCGTCACGGTTTCCAACCAGGGCGACAGTGCCGTAGACGAGGTCGTCCAGCTCTACCTGCACGATGAAAGCGCCAGCGTGACGCGGCCGGTGCGCGAACTCAAAGGGTTCGAGAAGGTCCGTCTGGCAGCGGGCGCCTCGCGCAAGGTAGCCTTCACGATCACCCGCAAGCATCTGGAGTTCGTCGGCGGCGACTTGCAGATGCGTGCAGAGCCCGGACGCTTCCAGGTATGGATCGCGCCGTCCAGTGCGGCGGGTAAGCCGATGACTTTTACGCTCCAATCTCCGGCTTAAGAGGATGCGAATGTTAAGGCAGATTACCACCAGCGCTCTTGCGCTTTTCCTCGTGTAGCCGGCTCCGACGATCGCCCTTTTCCCCGGGCTGTGACGCAAGGGAAGGGTAAGGCGGCCTTCTCCTATGCAGGCGCGATGCCCAAGCCGGTGCTCTCCGTATTTTCCCCGGAGTTGCTGGCGGCAGATCGTCGTGCTTTCGAGGCACTGATGCGGCATCTGGCGAAAGTCGATCAGTCCGTCAGGCGGTCCAGGGAATAGGCTTTGGGCGGTGCGCCGATGGCGTCCATAATGGGGGCGAACGCTTCCTTGCCCAGGATCTTGCCGCCAGACTGATGCGCCTCGGCGGAATCCCAGTGCTCTATGAACAGGAAATTTGCGGGATCGTCGCGATCCTGCAGAACGTCCACGCCGGACGAGCCGGGAATACTGCGAACCCTGGACGCCAACGCCAGCAGCGCCAGTTTCAGATCGGTGACTTTGTCCTCGGCGGCGGTGAGGGCGTACTGTTTTGCAAAGGTCATGAATGATGGCTCCGGGCGCGGTTAGATGGCGTGGGTGATCGTTACGACCTGTTCGATCGCGCCGAATGGAACCGAGCTATCGGTTGTACGGCCTTCCATTCGGATGGAGTCTCCGGATGCCAGAAACGGCGTGGAGGGCTTGCCGTCGCGGATGATCTCGATGGCGCGGACTTCGGAAATGCAGCTGGATCCGACTTCAGCATAGTTCGCGTTCGACACCGTGCCCGAGCCGATGACGGTGCCGGCCACCAGATCGCGGGTCAGCGCAGCATGGGCGATGAGGTCGTGGAAGCCGAAATCCATCGCCGCGCCGCTCGCTTCGCCGAAACGGCGGCCGTTGAGGTCGATCACGAGGTCCATGCAGACCCGCCCATCCTGCCACGCATCGCCCAGAGCCTCGGGCGTGACGGCGAAGGGCGCCATCGAACAGGGCGGTTTGGCCTGGACCCAACCGAAACCGGTCTTCATCTCGATCGGTGCAAGCGTGCGCAGCGACCAGTCGTTGATCTGGACGACAAGCCGGATGTGCTTCAGGGCCTCGGCAGGGGATGTGCCCATCGGGACATGATCGACGATCACGCCGAACTCGCCCTCGAAGTCGATGCCGTGGGCGGGATCGGCAAAGGGTACGGGATCGGTGGGGCCGTAGAAGCGGTCCGACAGGCCCTGGTACATCAGCGGACGGTCGGTATCGACCGGGGGCAGGCCGAAGGCGATCTGCATGAGTTGGCCATGGGTGCCGAAGGCCGATCCATCAAGCCATTGCCACGAACGCGGCAGCGGCGCGCGGAGGCGAGCAGGATCGAGCCGCCCGCCGCCACCGGCCTCCAGTATGGCCGCGAGCCGCAACAGGTCGGGTTCGACGATCGGCCAGTCCTCCATCGCCGCGAGCAGTGTCAGCCCCGCGCTTGCGAGGTAGCGCGTCCCATCGGCCGAGACGACCACCAGTGCGCCGTCGGGACGGCCGTTCTCCAGAGTGGCGAGCCGCATGTCAGTCCTCGAAGATCGCGACTGCGCGGGTCCAGCCCGCCGAAGCGCCCTTGATCTTGTGCGGGAAGCAGCTGACGGTGAAGCCATGGCCCGGCAACACTTCCAGGTTGTGCAGCTTTTCGAGGTGGCAATAGCCGATGTCGCGGCCCGCCTTGTGGCCTTCCCAGATCAGCGAGGTATC